>Ga0070659_100002239_pt1 | contig 13752 bp, 10 predicted proteins | sample KBSC23metaG_FD_64666 | JGI IMG/M metagenome (GOLD analysis project Ga0070659, IMG submission 64666) | Corn rhizosphere microbial communities from Kellogg Biological Station, Michigan, USA - KBS C2-3 metaG | ecosystem: Host-associated > Plants > Roots > Rhizosphere > Soil ...
GGTCGTGGACGACTCCACGACGACGCCGGCGGGGTCCACCAGGTCGAACGCGTCTGCACGCTGGATGGCGCCGATCGGCGTGCGCTCGACGATGTGGATCAGCAGGGTGTCCGGCGGTACGACCTCGGTCGAATAGCTGCGGATCAGGCGGAAGGGCGCCAGCCGATTGGTGATCTCGCCGTAGTTCAGCAGCGCGAGCGGCGTGCCGAGTTGGCCGTCGACCGCACGCTGCAGGGTCGCCGCGTCGAGGCGCGAGGTGCCGTCGACCTTCACCGTGCGCAGCGCCAGGAGCGGCGAGAACACGGCGGCCACGACCAATCCGCCGACCGCCAGCACCAGCAGGATCGCCACGAACCACGCGGTGCGGCGCCGGCGGGCGCGGCGCGTGAAGCGCTTGACCTCGAGGCGCTCGTAGCGTCGACGCTGGCGCGCCGCGGATCTCAGCTGCGCCCGCGGGGTGCGCGCCGCCGGACCGGAGCTCGCATCCCGGGGCTTCGTCGGCCGCGCCGGGGTCTTCTCGGCCGGTACCTTCGGCCGAACGGTCGACGCGGCCGGCGCGTTGGCTGCAGGCGCCGCCGGCTTCTTCACCGCGCGGCGCTGCGGCGCCGATGGCAGCTGGGTCGCCGCGGGCGGTCCGACGCCCTCGGGACGCTTCACGCGGGGGCCGGCTCCGAGCCGGCCTCGAGCGCACCGAGGATCTGCGGAATGATCCGGTACACGTCTCCACAACTCAAAGTCATGATCAGGTCGCCGTCTCGCGCGATCGCCGCCACCCGCTCGGCTGCGGACTGCCAGTCGGGCAGGTAGTCCACGCGAGCGGGGTCCGCGAAGCGCTCGGCGACCAGCGCGCCCGTCACGCCGGGCACCGGATCTTCGCGCGCGCCGAACACGTCGAGCACGACCGTGTGGTCCGCCATCCGCTCGTAGGTCTCGGCGAAGTCGCCCGCGAGCATCTGCGTGCGGCTGTAGAGGTGGGGCTGGTGCACTGCAATCACGCGGCCCGAGCCGACCACCGACCGCGCGGTCGCGAGGGCCGCCGCCACCTCGGTCGGGTGGTGGGCGTAGTCGTCGAAGACCCGCACCCCGCGCACCGTTCCGCGAAGTTCGAAGCGGCGACCGGTGCCCTGGAAGGTCTCCAGGGCGCGGAGCGCCGCATCCGGATCATGACCCAGTTGCACGAGAAGGGCGAACACGCCCGCCGCGTTGACCGCGTTGTGCGCGCCCGGGATCGCGAGCTGCGCCGAATAGGCGGCCCCCGCGTGCTCGACCGTGAACGACACCGGACCCTCGCGGCTGACCGAGTGGAGCCGGAAATCCGCATCCTCCGCGAAACCGAAGGTGATCGCGGTGGTGCCCACGAGCCGGCCGGTCACGGCAAGGGTTCCCGGATCGTCGCTGGAGGCGACCACGAACTCGCGCGCGTTCTGGGCGAATCGCACGAACGCGTCTTCGAAGGCCTGCTGGGTGCCGTAGTGGTCGAGGTGGTCGGCGTCGACGTTCGTGATGAGCGCGATCGCCGTGTCGTAGAGCAGGAACGAGCCGTCGGATTCGTCGGCCTCGACCACGAACAGGTCGTCGGCGCCGAACGCCGAGCTGCGGCCGTAGCCCTGGATCACCCCGCCGTTCACGAAGCTCGGGTCGCCGCCCAGCTCCCGCAGCGCCGTGACCAGCATCCCGGTCGACGTGGATTTTCCATGCGCGCCGGCGATCGAGATCGTGCGGTGGCCACGAATCAACCAATCGAGCGCCTGCGAGCGGTGCAGCACCGGGATGCCGCGGCGTAGCGCCTCTTGATACTCCGGGTTCTCCACCCAGAGGGCGCCCGTGACCACCAGGGTGTCCGCGTCGCCGAGGTGGGAGGCGTCGTGCCCGATCCAGACCTGGGCGCCCAGTTCGCGCAGCTCGCGCACCGCGTCGGTGTCGCGCAGATCCGAACCGGTGACCCGGTGCCCCGCCTCCAGGAACAGGCGGGCGATGCCGCTCATGCCCGAGCCGCCGATGCCGACGAAGTGCACAGCGCCGAGCTCGGCGGGCAACTCCATCTCGAGGTCGGGCTTGATCATCCGGACTACGCTACCTGCCGCCCGGGGGCCGCGCTGTCGCGCGCCGCCAGCACCAGGTCGAGCATGCGATCGGCGCCGTCACGAGCTCCCACCGACGCCATCCTGGCCGCCATGTCGGCGATCCGGGCGCGGTCGCGCAGCAACGCGGGCAGCTCGGTCCGCACGTACTCGGGCGTGAAGGAATCGTCGGTGACGACGATGGCGCCGCCGGCGTGCACGGCATCCTGCGCGTTGTATGCCTGCTCGCCGTTGCCGGCCGCGTAGGGCACCAGCACCGCGGGGATGCCGAGTGCCGCGAGCTCCGCCAGAGTGCCGGCGCCCGCGCGCGACACCGCAAGATCGGTGACCGCCATGGCCAGGTCCATCCGGTCGCAGTATTCGAGGAGGTGATACCCGGCCAGCCCCGGATCCGCGACCGGCGAGCGCGACCCGGTGAGGTGCAGCACCTGCCACCCGCTTCCGAGGATCGCCGCCACCGAGCGCGACACGCTCTCGTTGATGCGGAGCGCGCCGGTCGAGCCGCCCGTGACCAGGAGGGTGGGCATCCGGTGATCGAGCCCGAAGAGCGCACGCCCCTCGGCGCGAGCCGGCGCCAGATCGAGCGACTCGATCTCGTGGCGCAGCGGCAGGCCGATCACCGTGGAGTGCGCCAACCGGGTCGAGGCGAAGGTCGCACCGACGAATCTCGTCCAGCGCGCACCCAACCGGTTGGCGAACCCGGGTTTGGCATTCTGCTCGTGCAGGGCGATCGGCAGCTTCTCGAGACGCGCCGCACGATAGGCGGGGGCCGCGGCGTACCCGCCGAATCCGACCACGACGTCGACCTTCCGGTCGCGCAGGATCGCGCGCACCTGCGCGACCGTCGCGCGCCAGCGCTGCGGGAAACGCAGCGCGTCGGCGTCCGGGCGACGCGGGAACGGCAGCCGCGGAATCGTCAGCAGCTCATAGCCGTGCTCGGGCACCAGCCGGGCTTCGAGCCCTTCGGCCGTGCCCAGCACCAGCACGCGGGCATCGGGTTCGCGCTCGCGCAGCCGGTCGGCGGTGGCGAGCAGCGGATTCACATGGCCGGCGGTGCCCCCGCCGGCGAACAGGTAGGTGGTCACTTTCGAGCCGCCCCCGGCGTCACGGCCGTCACGGCCGGCTCGGGCCGGTGCCTGGCGAAACTCAGCACGACCCCGATCGCCGCCAGTGTCGTGATCAGGGCGGAGCCCCCCGCCGAGACTAGGGGCAGAGGCACACCGAGCACCGGCAGCAGGCCCAGGACGACCGCGATGTTCACGAACGCCTGGCCGATGATCCACACCATGGCCGCACTGGTGGCGAGCTTGGCGAAGGGGTCGCGCGACATCCGGATGATGCGCACGAAGCAGATCGCGAGCACGACGAACAGCCCGAGCACCAGGATCGCGCCGAGCATGCCCAGCTCTTCGCCGATGATCGCGAAGATGAAATCGTTATCGGCCTCCGGAACCCACGACCATTTGCCCGTCGAGTTGCCCAGTCCGACCCCGAAGACGCCCCCGTGCGCCAGCGACTGCCAGCCGTGGGTGACCTGGTAGCACTCGTTCTGCGCCTTGGACGGATCGACGCACCCGCCCAGCCAGGCGGCGACGCGGCCCGAGCGCGACCCGCTGGCCTGCACGAAGCCCGCGGCGATGAGCGAGATCACCGCGATCGCCGCGGCGATCCAGCGCAGTTTGACGCCGGCGAAGAACAGAGCGCCCAGCGCGATCGAGATCAGGATGACCGCGGTGCCCATGTCGGCGCCCACCAGCACCAGGCCGGTCGACAGTCCGACCACCGGGCCGATGGTGAACAGGATGCGCTTCCACTCGTCCATGATCTGCGGGCGGGTCGTCAGCATCCAGGCCAGCCAGACCACGAAGGCCAGCTTGATCAGCTCGGACGGCTGGGCCGTGAACGAGCCGATCCGGATCCAGTTCTGGTTGTAGCCGTTGCCCCAGCCGAGGGGCGTGAACACCACCAGCAGCTGCAGTCCGATGCCCAGGAACACCGCGACCCGGGCCCAGCGCTTCCAGAACGAGATCGGAGCGCGAGCAGCGATGAGCATGACCGGCACGCCGATCAGGGCGTACAGCCCCTGACGCGTCGCGGTGGTGAAGAAGTCCTTGCTGTCGACGTACGACTCGATGGACGACGACGACAGCACCATGACGAGACCGAACACGACCAGGAACAACGTCGTGCCCAGCAGCAGGAAGTATTCGGGGGCTTCGGCCGCGAACAACCGGCGCACCGCGACGACGGCCGCCCGCGGCGGCTGCGCTTCGGGGGGCGGCGGAGGGTTACGGCTCCTGGCGGGAGGTCGGGTCGTCGTCACGATCGGCTCCCTCCAGGTGCTCGCGCACCGCCTCGGCGAATCGGGCTCCCCGCTCCGCGTAGTCGGTGAACTGGTCCATGGATGCGGCGGCCGGCGCGAGCAGCACCACGTCGCCCGGGAGGGCGACGGATGCGGCGGCACGCACGGCCGCGGACATCACGCCTCCAGTCTCGTCGCCGCCGACCTCCAGCACCGTGACGCCGGGCGCGTGTCGCTCGAACGCTTCACGCAGCACCGAGCGATCGGCGCCGATCAGCACGGCCGCCCGCAGTCGCGCCGCGTGCTTGGCGACGAGCGGCGAGGGATCGATCCCCTTGAGCAGGCCACCCACGATCCAGACCACGTTGCGCAGGCCCGAGAGGGCGGCATCCGCGGCGTGGGCGTTGGTGGCCTTGGAGTCGTCGATCCACGTGATCCCGGCCCCCTCGCCCACCACCTCGGTTCGGTGATGGTCCAGCCGGAACGCCCGGACTGCATCCCGGATCGCCGCGGGCTCCACCCCGGCGGCCCGCGCCAGCGCCGCCGCGGCCAGCACGTTGGCCGTCATATGCGGGCTGTCGAGCCCGCCGGGCGCCAGGTCGCTCATCGTCGCGAGTTCGAGGGCCGAGGTTCTGCGGTCGTCGAGAAAGGCGCGGTCCACCAGGATCCCGTCCACGAGACCGAGGTCGCTGGGACCGGGAACCCCGAGGCCGAAACCGATCGCCCGGCATCCCTCCTGCACCTCGGCCTCTTCGACCATCTCTCGCGTGGCCGGATCGGCGAGGTTGTAGACGCAGGCGACACGGGTGTTCTCGTACACCTTGGCCTTGGCGCCGCGGTACTCCTCGCGGCTGCCATGCCACTCCAGATGATCGTCGGCCAGATTCAGGCAGACGGATGCCAGCGGCGCCAGCACTCCCCCGGCGTTGCGGTTCACCCAGTGCAGCTGGTGACTCGACAGCTCGATCACGAGCACGTCGAACCCCTGCGGATCGCGGATCGCATCGAGCACCGGGACCCCGATGTTGCCCGCGGGGGCCGCGCGCAGTCCGCCCGCGACGAGCATCGAGGCGGTCAATCGAGTCGTGGTGGTCTTGCCGTTGGTCCCGGTGATGCAGACCCACTCGGCCGGCGTGCCGTCGGCGCGCACCACCTTGTCGCGCAGCCGCCAGGCCAGTTCGATGTCGCCCCACACCTCGAGGTCCTGTTCCGCTGCCCACACCAGCAGCGGATGCTGCGGCGGGTACCCCGGCGACACCACGACGAGGTCGGCCTCGAAGCCCGCCAGCGCGGCAGGAACCGTGTCGTCGGCCCGCACGAACGATGCCCCGATCACGTCGAGCAGTTCGCGATGCTCCTCGCTGGCGCGATCGGCGACGACCAGCACCTCGGCCCCGAGCTCCACCAGGGTGTCTGCGACCGAGAAACCGGTGACACCGAGCCCGAGCACCGCGACTCGAAGACCCCGCCAGTCGGACCGCCAACTGGTCAGCTCCGAGAGCTCAGGCATCTAGCGGCTGACCCATTCGAGGTAGAACAACCCGACTCCGGCCGCCACGAACAGCACCGCGATGATCCAGAACCGCACCACGATGGTGATCTCGGCCCAGCCCTTCATCTCGAAATGGTGCTGGAGCGGACTCATCAAGAAGATCCGCCTGCCTTGGCCGTATCGCCATTTGGTGATCTTGAACCAGCCCCGCTGCACGATCACCGAGCCGGTGACGATGAGGAAGAGGCCGCCGATCAGCACCAGCAGCAGTTCGGTGCGGCTGACGATCGCCAGGGCCGCGAGTGCGCCGCCGAGGCCCAGCGAACCGGTGTCGCCCATGAAGATCTGGGCCGGAGTGGTGTTCCACCAGAGGAATCCGACCAGGCTGCCGACGATCGCCGCGGCGACCACGGCGATGTCGATGGGGTCGCGGGCGTCGTAGCACTTGTAGGCCACCTCGGGGTCGACGCCCCGCAGGCTGAAGCAGCTCTGGTTGTTCTGCCAGAAGCCGATGAAGAGGTACGCCGAGATGGCGAAGATCGACGCCCCGGTGGCGAGCCCGTCGAGCCCGTCGGCGATGTTGACGCCGTTGGAGGCGCTGACCGTCATCACGTTGACCCAGATGACGAACAGGATGGTTCCGAGGATGGGCCCCAGAGCATAGAGATTCAGCTGGGGAATGTCGCGCACCGCCGACACGTAGGTCGATCCGGGAGTGAGCCCGTGCTCGTCGAGGAACACGGGCGCGATCGCGAGGACCGCGAAGATCGTCCCGATGATGAGCTGGCCGATGATCTTGGCCCAGCCCCCGAGACCCAGACTGCGCTGCTTGCGGGTCTTGATGAAGTCGTCGATGAAGCCGACCAGGCCCAGGCCGCCCATCATGGCCAGCACCAGGACCCCGACCATGGTCCACGGCACCCCGGCCACCAGGTGGCCCATCAGGTACCCGAAGATCGCGCCGAGGATGAACACGATGCCGCCCATGGTGGGAGTGCCGCGCTTGGTGTGATGCCAATTGGGGCCGTCATCCCGCACGAACTGCGTCCAGCCGATCCGCCGGAACACGCGGATGAAGACCGGGGTCAGAAACAGCGTGAACACCAGCGAGAACGCGGCGGACAGCAGGAGCGCTACCACGTGGCGCCCTCGACTCCCCCGAGCTTGTCGCCCAGGAAGCGGAGTCCCGCCGACTTCGACGACTTCACGAGCACGACATCACCCGCTCGCAGTTGCTCACGGAGTAGATCGTATGCCGCGTCCAGATCGGGGACGAACACCGACTCCCCGTCCCACGAGCCCTCGAGACCGGCCGCGGCGTGGATGTGGCGGGCACGGTCGCCGACCACCACCAGCTTGGCGATGTTCAATCGCACCACCAGTCGCCCGATCCGATCATGCTCGTCCTGCGCGTATTCGCCGAGCTCGGCCATCTCTCCGAGCACCGCGACCGTTCTCTGCCCCGGTTCGCGGATCTGCGCGAGCGTCTTGAGCGCGGCCGCCGTCGAGTCGGGGCTCGCGTTGTACGCGTCGTTGATCACGGTGATCCCGCCGCCCGGCTGCAGCACCTCCATGCGCCAGCGCTCGGCACGAGGGACGGCCTCGATGGCCGGGATGGCGCGCTCCATCGGGATGCCCAGTTCGCGGGCGACAGCCAGGGCGGCCAAGGCGTTCGAGACGTGGTGCTCGCCGAGGATGCGCAGCGCGACCTCGTGCACCGCCCCGTCGACGTCCAGGGTGAACCGGGTTCCCGACGCGGTGGCCCTCACGTCGCGGGCGCGCACCTGGGCATCCGGAGACAGCCCGAACCACACCACCCGAGCTGTGGTCATGCCGGCCATCTCAGCCACCCGGCTGTCATCGGCGTTCAGCACGGCAGCGGCCGTCGCGGGCAGCTCGCGCACGATCTCGGACTTCGCGCGCTGCGTCGCCTCGATGCCCCCGAACTCCCCGGCGTGAGCCAGCCCGACCTTCAGCACGACGGAGATGTCGGGCATGGCTATTCCCACCAGTCGGGCGATCTCGCCCGCGTGGCTGGCGCCCATCTCGCTGATCAGGAACTCGGTCGATGCATCGACCCGCAGCATCGTGATCGGTGCCCCGACATGGTTGTTGAAGGAGGCGGTGGGCGCGACCGTCGGCCCCTGCTCCTCGAGAATCGCCTGCAGCAGGTTCTTGGTGGTGGTCTTGCCATTGGATCCGGTGATCCCGATCACCCGGATCCGGCCTTCCGTACGCACCCGCGCGACAACGAGGCGTGCGAGATCGGCGAGGGCCGTGACGCCGTCGGGCACCACGATCACCGGCACGGCCAGCTCGAGCGCTCGTTCCGCGATCACGAGCGCGGCACCGCGTTCGACGGCGTCGTCCACGAAGAGATGCCCGTCGGTGGTCTCGCCGGGAAGGGCGAAGAACACCGACCCCTGCTCGACCAGCATCGAGTTGGTCTGCACGCTTCCGCTCACGAATGCATCGGCGGTGACGCGCCGTGGCAGCAGCAGCTCGCCGCCGAGGGCATCACTCACCTCGGCCAGCCGGAGCGGGATCACGCCCAGCCCGCCTCGCGAAGAGCCGCCCGTGCCTCCTCGCGCGCCGAGTATGGCGTGCGCTCTCCGCGGATGTCGCGGTAATCCTGATGGCCCGGCCCCGCCCACAGGATCGAGTCGCCCTCCTTCGCCAGCGACACCGCCTTGCGGATCGCCGCCTCGGGCGGGCTCACCTCGTAGGTCTCCGGCTGGTGCTCGGCCAGCTTCGCGCCCTCGAGCAGGGTGGCGCGGATCGACGCCGCATCCTCGAACCGCGGATGGTGATCGGTGATCACCAGGATGTCGCTGCCCTGCGCCGCGACGCGCGCCATCTCGTGGCGCTTGGTGGCATCCCGATCGCCGTCGGCGCCGAACACCATGATCGTGCGGCCGGTGGTGAACTGGCGGACCGCGGCCAGGGTGTTCTCGAAGGCGTCGGGGCTGTGGCCGAAGTCGACATACACGCTCGGCCCGCGATCGCCCGACACCCGCTCGGTGCGGCCAGGCAGATACGCCCGGATGCCGCCGTCGCCGTTCTCGTCGACCGCCAGCGCCGCCCCGATCGCCTCCAGCTCGAAGCCGGCCTCGACGAGCATCACGATGGCGAGTGCGGCGTTGGCCGCCATGTGCCAGCCGATGAGCGGTTCGCGTGTCACGAGCGAGCGGCCGTCGGGCCCGGTCAACCGGAACTCGGTATAGGCGGCCGACTCCTCCAGCACCTCGACCACCCAGGCGGCGCTCGTCACGTCGTCAGGGCTGGCATGCCCGACCGTGGCGATCGTGGTGACCGGGATGCGCGACTCTGCGACCACCCGCGCTCCCCACGCGGTGTCGAGGCTGACCACCCCGCGCTTGCCGTGCTCGGGCTCGAACAGCTCGAGCTTCGCCTGGAAGTACTCCTCCATGTCGGCGTAGTCGTCGAGGTGGTCGTGACTGAGGTTCGTGAAGGCGACCACGTCGAACACCAGTCCGTCGATGCGGTGCCGCGTCATCGCCTGAGCGCTCACCTCGACGGCGACCGCACGCACTCCCGCTTCTCGCATGCGAGCCAGCAGGGCGTGCATCTCGCTCGCCTCGGGCGTCGTCAGCCTGCTCACCACGGTGAGGTCGCCGATGTGGCGCTCCGCCGTGGAACTCAGCCCGGAGACCAGGCCGAGCTGCCGCAGGATCGCCTCGAGCAGGTACGAGGTCGAGGTCTTGCCGTTCGTGCCGGTGGTGCCGAACAGCAGCGCGTTCGATTCCGCGGTGCGGTAGACCCAGGCCGAGAGCGCGCCGAGAGCTCGTCGCGGGTCGTCGACGATCAGAATGGGCAGGCCGGATGCGGCGGCGATGTCGGCGCCCGCGGCATCCGTCAAGATGGCGACGGCACCGCCCTGTTTCGCCGCGTCTGCATACGAGGCGCCGTGACTGTTGACGCCCTGGATGCCGACGAACAGATCGCCCGGCCGCAGGTCGCCCGTCCCCAGAGTGACGCCCGAGACCTCGACGCCGTCGACCGAGCCGCGGTGCTCGAGGTCGAACTCCTGGACGAGCATCGCCAGCGAGCGCGGAACGGGATGCTCGGGACGCAGCACCGGGGGGATCCGGGATGTCACGCTGGCCCTGCCTCCTTGCTGTCGCTCTCCGGCGCTCGACGACCGGCAGCCGGACTACCAGGCGACCGGGGGATCGGCTGCCGGTGTCGTCGACGGCTGGATGCGGAAGGTCTTGATGACCTGCTTCATGATCGTCGCATATCCCGGCGCCGCGGCGGCGGAAGTCTTTATCGTATCGGGCTTGGCCAGGGTCACAATCACGGCGTACTGCGGCTTGTCGGCGGGAATGAGGCCGGCGACCGACACGATGTAGTCGTTGCCGTACTTGCCGGTGCCGTCCGCGACCTGCGCGGTCCCGGTCTTGGACGCGATGCGGTAGCCCGGGATGGTGATCAGCCGGTGGATGTAGCCCTGCGTCGTGACCGTCTCCATCATCGCGCGCACCTGCTGGGCGGCGAAGGGCGAGACCACCTGGGTGGTCGGTCCGGCGTTGGGATAGCTCACTGTCCCGTCGGCCGCCGTGCAGCTCTGCACCAGGGTGAGCGGCACCTTGCGGCCGTCGTTGCCGATGGCCTGGTACATGCTGGCGACCTGGGCGGACGTGGCGCTGATGCCCTGGCCGAATTGCTGGGTGACGGTGGTGACCGCGTCGACGGTGGCGGGGTTCGCCACGTAGCCCTTGCTCTCGCCGAGGAAGTTCACGGTCGTCTTGCTGCCGAAGCCGAAGGCGCGCAGGTTGGCATAGCGGTCCTTCTCGCTCTCCAGCTTGGTGAGCTCGGCGATGCCGATGTTCGAGGAGTTCATGATCACGCCCGCGACCGTCATGTGCACGTCTCCGTGCCACTCGGCGTCCTTGATGACGGTCCCGGCCGGAAGACCGTCGGTGAAGCGCGCGGGCACCTCGACGTGGGTCGTGGCGGTGACCAGCCCCTTGTCGACGAGACCGGCGACCGTTGCCGGCTTCATGATCGATCCCGGCTCATATGGCGAACTGAAGCTGCGGGCGCCCAGTGCGTCGACGCCGACCGTGTTGCGGTCATTGGGATCGACGCTCGGATAGTCGGCGTCGACCATGATGTGGCCGTCGCTGACGCGGACCACCATGGCGGTCCCCCAGTCCGATCCGGTCGCCTGCGCTTGTTGGGCGAGGGTCTGCTGGGCGAACCACTGCAGGTTGGAGTCGATGGTGAGCGTGACCGTACCCCCGTCGACGGCCGGCTTGGTGACCACCGTGCTCCCGGGCAGACGCACCCCGTCGGCGCTGGTCTCGTAGGTGGACGTGCCGTTGACCCCGTTCAGGCAGGGGTTCTGTGTCAGCTCTGTACCGGCCTGCGGACCATCCGTACCGACGAATCCGACGAGATTGCCGGCCACCGCGCCGTTGGGATAGCTGCGCGCCGGGTGCGGCTCGCTGTACACCCACGGGATCTTCAGGGCCTTGACCTTGTCGAAGACCGAGAGCTTCACGGCCTTGACCAGGTAGACGAAGTCCGAGGTGGGGTCTTTCGTGAGAGCGGTGTACAGCTGCTGCTGGTCGGCGCCGGTGAGCTGCGCGATCTCGGCGATCGCATCCGTCAGCGCGACCTTGGTCTTGGTTCCGTCCTTGTTGAGCCTCACGAAGCCCTCAGGCGAGACGTTCTTGGGCGACGCGGTGATGTCGAAGCGATCGACGCTGTCGGCGAGCACGACGCCGTTGCTGTCGACGATGTCGCCGCGCACGCCGTAGGTCGTGACCGTGCGCACCTGGCGCGAATCCGCGTCCTTGGTGAGTTGCGCGGCTTGCACCAGTTGGATGTCGACCAGCCGGACCACGAACACCGACACGATCGCGAACACCGCGATGACCGTCAGCGAGAGCCGCCGTCGCGGCATGCGCAGGGAGGTCACCGGGTTTCCTTCGTCTCGTCGATCGGGTGGGGCGTTCTGCTCAGTGCGTGTTCGGGGACGGGAGGAGGCCGGGGGTCTGGGGGTCCTGCCCGGCACCCCCCGCCCCCGCGTCGGTCGAGGTCTGGGAACCCTCGGGTGCGTCTGCGGTGGTCGCGGTGCCGGTGGTGCCCGGCCCGGTCGCGGCCGGCGTGACGAGTGGCGTGCCGTCGAGCAGCACGTTGCTGACCTGGTCGCCCGAGCCGAGGATGCTGCCCCCCGCGGCGCCGCCGCTGCCGGTCACCGCGCCGGTCTTGGCGTCCAGATAGAGCCCGCTGCCGCTGGCCACCATGCCGAGCGCTTCGGCGTTGGCGGCGAGGTGCTGCGGCGAGGCGAGCAGGTCGAGCTGCTCGGAGAGCGCGTGCTGCTGCAGCTGGGCGTCGTGCTTCGCCGACTGCAGGCTCGAGACCTGGTACGCGCCGTCGGCGATGACGATGCTCAGCAGCAACTGAGCGAGCAGGATGACCCCGATCCCGCCGATCGTGACGAGCGCGGGAAGCATCCGCGGCCGCGCCCGGCGCTGCGCGCGGGTCGGGACCACCTCGAGGTGCCGACGCGGCTGCGCGTGGGTGGTGGGCTGCCGCAGGGGGCGCGCGACCGCGACGGCGCTCATGCTGCCCTCAGACGTTCGGCGGCGCGCAGGCGCACCGGCGTCGCCCGCGAGTTCGCGGCCTTCTCGGCTTCGCTCGCCAGCTCGGCGCCGCGCACCAGCAGCTTGAATTCGGGACGGTGCTGTGGCAGCTCGACCGGCAGGCCACGTGGCGATGTCGAGGTGGATCGCGCGGTCAGCTCCCGCTTGACGATGCGGTCCTCGAGCGATTGATACGCGAGCACGACGATCCGCCCGCCGACCTCGAGGGCGTCAAGGGCGGCCGGGAGCGCCCGCTCCAGCACCGAGAGTTCCTGATTCACCTCGATGCGCAGGGCCTGGAAGACCCGCTTTGCCGGATGCCCGGCCCGCTGCACCGCTGCGGGAGTCGCGGCGATCAGCAGCTCGACCAGCTGGGCGGACGTGGTCAGCGGCGCGACCGCTCGCTCGCGGACGATGCGACTGGCGTAGCGCGGCGCGAGCTTCTCGTCGCCGTACTCGTAGAAGATCCTGCGCAGGCTCGCCTCGTCGTAATCGGCGAGGATGCGGGCCGCGGTGAGTTCTGCGGTGTCGTCCATGCGCATGTCGAGCGGGGCATCCTTCGAGTACGAGAAGCCGCGCTCGACCTGGTCCAGCTGCATCGACGAGACGCCCAGGTCGAACAGGATGCCGGCCACCGACGCGATCCCGAGTTCGTCGAGCACCTCGGCGATCCGGTCGTAGACCGTGTGCACCAGGTGCACTCGGGCGCCGAAGCGCGCGAGCCGCTCCCCCGTCAGCTCGAGGGCATGCGGATCGCGGTCGAGCCCGACGAACTCCAGCTCCGGGAACCGCTCGAGGAACGCCTCGGCGTGGCCGCCCAGCCCGAGGGTGGCGTCGACGAGCACAGCGCCGGGGCGCTCCAGAGCGGGGGTCAGCAGTTCGAGCGTGCGCTCGAGCATCACGGGGGTGTGCAATGAGTTCTCGGCCATGAGGAATCGGGGTCGAACCCCTCGGGCCTGATCCCCATCCGCTGCGACCTGGCTCCGGGGAAGTGAAGTCAGGGTGCGCGGCTGAGGGTCGGGCACGAGGCGCTAGAACAGTCCCGAGATCACCTCCTCGTCGGCGTCGGCGAAGTCGGATTCGGCGTTGGAGTAGTACTCGGTCCAGGTGGCGGTGTCCCAGATCTCGGCTCGCGTGCCCGCGCCGATCACGGTCAGGTCGCGATCGAGACCCGCGTACTCGCGCAGCATCGGCGGGATCGTCACGCGGCGCTGGGCATCCGGGATCTCCTGGGTCGCCCCGGAGAGGAACAGGCGCAGATAG
>Ga0070659_100002243_pt1 | contig 13749 bp, 6 predicted proteins | sample KBSC23metaG_FD_64666 | JGI IMG/M metagenome (GOLD analysis project Ga0070659, IMG submission 64666) | Corn rhizosphere microbial communities from Kellogg Biological Station, Michigan, USA - KBS C2-3 metaG | ecosystem: Host-associated > Plants > Roots > Rhizosphere > Soil ...
CTCTATTTCCTCGAGGACGAGGCCACGCGCACCCACGTCCCGAGCTTGATCGCCGCCGCCGTGCTCGTCCTCATCGGCGTGCAAATCTGGGCGCTCGGCTTCATCGCGGATCTCATCGCCGTGAACCGCCGCCTGCTCGAGGACATCCAGCTGCGCGTCCGCCGATCCGAATTTGACCGTCAATAAATGAGCCGCGACCTCTTTGCCCGCGAGGCCCTGCGCTGGATTCCCAAAATTCTCACGCTGCAGGACCGCAACCGCCACAGCCCGACCTACGGCTGCTTCGACCGCAACTACTGGCAATACAAGATCATCGATTTCCCGAGCGGCATGTCGCAGGAATTCGTCTATCCGCTCGCGCTCGCCTGGGCCGCGGAGATCGAAGGCAACGCCTTCTTCAAGCAGGACGCGCTCCGCGAATGGGCCGAGGCCGGCATGGTCTTCGCCGCCCGCAGCGCCCACGCCGACGCCTCCTGCGACGATTATTTTCCGTTCGAGAAAGCGGGCGGCGCCGCAGCCTTCTCGCTGCTTGCCTGCGCCGAGAGTTACAAACTGCTCGGCCTGCAAAACTACGAAGTGCTGCAATTTTTCGAGCGCCGCGCCGACTGGCTCGCGCACCACAACGAGAGCGGCCAGCTGACGAACCACCAGGCGCTCATCGTGCTCTGCCTCGACCGCGTGAGCGAATTGCTCGGCAAGGACAAGTGGGCCAAGGCCCGCGCCGCGCGGCTCGCGAAGGTGCTCTCGTGGCAGAATTCCGAGGGCTGGTTTCAGGAATACGAGGGCTGCGACCCCGGTTACCACACGCTCACCGTCTCGCTGCTCGCGCAGATTTACGAAAAGACGCCCACGCCGGAATTGCGCGACGCCATCTCGCGCGCCGTCGCGCTCGCGGCGGAGTTCGTTCATCCCGACGGCTCGTTCTCCGGCGAATACGCGAGCCGCAACACCTACAACTTCTTTCCGCACGGCTTCGAACTCTTCGGCAAACACGAGTCGGCCGCCCTCGCGATCAACGACCGCTTTCTCGCCGGTCTCGCCGCCGGCAAAAACGCCTGCTACGCGGACGACCACATCGTCGGCCACCACACCTGGAATTACCTGCTCGCCGCGCGTGATTTCGTCAAAACGCGCCCGGCGCCCGCGCCGCGCCCCGAGGGCCGCGTGCATTTTCCCAATGCCGGCCTGCTCATCGACCGCCGCGGCGGCGCGGAGCTTTACGTCGCGTTGAATAAGGGCGGCGTCTTCAAGTTTTTCCGGGGCGACGCGCTCGTCGCGTCGGATACGCAGGTTTCGCTCGTCATCGAGGACGGCAAGCGCCGCAACGCCGTCGCGCATCTCGTCTCCGATTATCCGCACGAGATCGACGACGGCCGCATTGCGGTGAGCGGCGAAATGGGCTGGGCGAAGCAGAAGAAGATGACGCCGTTCAATCTCATCGTCCTGCGCCTCATCATGCTTGGCGGCGGCAAATATTTTCCCGACCTCGTGCGCAAGCTCCTCCAGAAGGTGCTCATCACCGGCAAGAAGGCCGCGCCGTTCCGGTTTCAACGTGAGTTCGTCTGGAACGACGGCCGCCTCACCGTGCGCGACCGCATCGAACCGGCCGAGGGCGCGAACTGGCGGAACGTGAAGCAGGCCGGTATCGGCGTGGACCAGACGTCGATCTACGTCGTGATGAGCCGCACCTTCCAGGCCGGTCAAATGCTGCCGTGGACCGATCTCACCGCGCAAGCCGCCAGGCTGCAGCCGGGCGAGGCGCTGGAATTCAGCCGCCAGCTATGAGCCGCGCGCAGGCGTTCTTCCAGCGGCATCCGGCCATTCGCGACGCGCTTCTCTGGGCGCTGCCGGCGATTGCCTTCGGCTTCGCGTTGCGCGCGCTGTTGCTCGCCTATCAGCCATATGCGTTCTGGAGTTCCGACGCGGAATCCTATTACGCCTTTGCGCATCGGCTGGTGACCGAAGGCATCGCGTCCATTCCGCAAAAACGGCGCTACTTGTATCCGATCCTGGTTCTGCCCGTGAAGCTGCTGCCGGGCGCGCCGCTGCAATGGATCGCGCTGCTCCAGCACGCGATGGGCCTGCTCACCATCATCCCACTCGCGTATGCGGTGCGAAAAATCTTCGTCGGTTGGAAATGGTGGGTCGTCCCCGCGACGGCCCTCTACGCCGGCCTGCCGGTCATTCTCTGGTATGAACACGAGCTGCTGAGCGAAGCATTTTTCTTCGCGAGCATCGTCTGGACCTTCGCGGCCTGGACCGCATGGTGCGGGCGACTCCAGCGCGGAGATCGCGCACCGATCGTGTGGTGGATTTGCTTCGGGTGCCTCGCGCTGTGCGTGCTCACGAAACCGGCGGCGCGCTTTCTTTGGCCGGGGCTTCTCGTCGGGATGGTTTACGTGCGGGCGTGGCGGTTCCTTCGCTGGCCGCAATGGCTCGCCTGCGCGGCGCTGTTCGGCGTGATGCTCACCGTGGGCGAACCCGGCCAGGCCGCGCGCCTGCTTTATTCCTCGGCGTTTCCGCTCACTGTCCTCGATTCTCCGCGACACGCCGATCTCAAGGCCGAGATCGCGCCAATGGTCCGCGCGAGCCGGGCGCGGCTCGATTACTATTACCTCGAGGACGACGGGCCGAAGCATTTCCTGCGCGGCGATTACCGTGAGGGCAATTTCCCGGCCTGGCAGGCGCTCGATAAAAAGGACATCAAGGCGCTGAACCGGGCCATGCGCGACATGGCGCTGGAGGCGCTTTTCACGCAGCCGCATCTCTTCGTGTATATCGCGGTGCAACGCGCGGTCGGCTCGCTCAACTGGACGGAGTTCAAGCTCAACCGCTTCGAGCCGACCTATCAATCCGCGAATCTCCGGGACGCCTACGACAGCTGGGCGAAGAAGGGCGAGACGCGAAAACTCTCCCAGTTTGCCAGCGCCTACGGCGTCACCAGTCCCGCCGGATCGCCGCCGCCGTTTTCCGACATCCAGAGCCGCGTGGAGCCGGCCGGCCGCGAGGTGCCCGCGCGCTGGCTCGCGCAGTATGTCCAGACGGTGACCCCGTGGGGCACCTTCGTCGCGGACCCGGAAACCGGCGACTTCAAACGCACGCTGTGGCAACTCACGCCCACGCTGCTCGGTTGGTGGTTGATCGTCGGTTGCGTGTTCGCGTGGGCATTGCCGTGGCTGCGGGGCACGCTGGGCGTGTGGCTGATCGTGGCGATTGGCTATGCCGTCACGGTGCATCTCCTCGGCAGCGGAAGCGCCCGCTTCTTCGCCGCCGCCTGGCCGCCCTTGCTCCTGGCCTTGTTCGCGCCGCTCGATGGCCTGTATGCGTTGATCGCCCGCCGTTTTTCTTCGAAATGAAACGTCTCATCTCCCTCGTCGTCAGTCTCGGCATTCTTGCCGTGCTCTACTGGCGGATCGACTTCGCGAAAGTCATTCCCGTCTTCGCGCAGGCCTCGCTGCCATGGCTCGTCGCCAGCCTTGGGATGGTCATCCCGCTCACGCTGCTCACCTCCGGCCGGCTCTGCCAGCTGATGCCACGCACGCACCGGTTGCCGTTCCTCGAGGCGAACCGCCTCATCCTCCTCGCGAGCGTGCTGAATCTCGTGCTGCCCTCGAAGATGGGCGACATGGCAAAGTCCGTCTTCATGGCGGATCGCGGCCACCTGCGCGGCTCGCTCGCGCTGGCACTCGTCGTCTTCGAGAAAGCCTGCGACATGCTCTCCCTCCTCGTCTGGTGCGTCTTCGGTTTGCTGCTCTATCCAAGCAAGGACGCGCTTTTCTGGGCGATGACCGCCGCGGTCGTGGGCGGCTTTCTCGGCCTCGCGCTGCTGCTGGGCTCCACCCACTTCGCGCGGCTTTGCTTCGGTCTCGGTGAACGTTTCGCGCCCGGAAAAATGAAATCAAAGATCGCGACGCTGCACGCGTCGTGGATCGAGATGCACGGCTACTTCTGGCAGGACAAGGCGCAGCTCGCGCGCATCGCGGCAAACTCGCTCTTCATCTGGTTCCTCCACCTCGTGCAGATCTGGATGTTCACCATCGCGCTCAATCAACACGTGCCCTTCCTCGCAAACCTCGCGCTCTCTCCGCTGGCGATTCTCGCCGGCCTGCTGCCGCTCACCTTTGCCGGCGTGGGCACGCGCGACGCGGCCCTCGTGTTTTTCTACGCGCCCTACATGGCCCCCGCGGCCGGCGCGGCGCTCGGCGTACTTTGCACCCTGCGTTACGTGCTGCCCGCGCTGCTCGGCCTCCCGTTCCTCGGCCCCGCCATCGCGGAAATGGGCGGACTCGAAAAGCTCATGACTCGAAAAGCCGCTTCCCAAGCGGTTGCGCCGTCGCCTCGCGAGCTGCTTTGATTTTCCTGGCGATCCATGGAACGCCCTGGCGCTCTGATAAGATGGCGCGCCATTTTGTGATCCAAGAGGACGCGCGACGGGGCGGCACGCTTTGGATGGCCGCCAGTCCGGACGCGCCACTCCACTGCGGCCGGCGCGTCCGGGCGGAAGCCACGCTATCTGGCGATTAGATTCATGTGGTGACGGACGGCTTCTCGCCGAGAGAGGAGATACGCGAGCAGCCGTTTCCGGGTGGAGTCGTCTTGAATGTCATGCGCCTCGTGAATCCTGGCTATGATCTCCCGGAGAAGGTGCCGGAGTTTGAAGTAGCGTTCGGGGAGCCCCTTGATCCTCACAACCATACTCGAGGGCGAGTGAATCTGCGGCGTCGGGGTGCCCGTCGCGTTGAGAGAGACGGTGAAGAAAGTGTCGCGCCGGATCTTGGCGAGAATGATCCCGATGGGAACATTCACCTGCACGGTGGTCTGCCCGGGTACGACAATATTTTCAATTGCCGGCGAGCCCCCGCGGTAATTGACGTTCTGTTTGGCCGAGCCATCGGCTGTCGGGCACGACAGTTGCACCGTTTGGTCGGAGCCGCCGTTATTGTAGAGGATAACGGGAAGTTCGACTACGCGCGCCCCCTGCTTCACGGTTGCGGTGGACGAGAGGAATTGGACTTCGACATCCGCAAACGCGGACCCGGCCGCGGCGCAGACCATTGCGACGAATAGGAGTGAGGTTTTCATACAATGAAACATCGCCGCCGTAAATACTTCCGAGCCTAATGCGTTTCCCTGAAAACGAGGTCGGACAATGCCCAGAGACGGGCCTCCGTAAATGGAGAAAAACACGGCCGCCGGGCCGCGCGCCGTTGCTTTTCCGGCCGGTGGTGACTACGCGAAAACCGGCGGCGTTTGCTTGACCGCGCGACGCTCGGAGAGCTGGGCGATGAGGCGCTGCCAGCTTTCCTGGCCCTTGAGGATCTCGATCTCCACGCGCAGGTAATACATCGGCACCTCGGCGTCGAGCAGGCGCGGAATGCGGACGGCGTCCTTTTCCGTGGTGAGGATCGCATCGACATTGCGGCGGGCGCAGCGGGCGATGAAGCTTTCGATCTCCTTGTCCGAGTAGCGGTGGTGGTCGGTGTAGATTTTCGAGAGTTCGATCTTCGCTCCGAGCTTGCGCAACGCGCCCTCGAAACTCTCCGGCGCCGCGATGCCGCAGACGGAGCCGATGCGCTTGCCCTGGAGAAAATCGAGGGGCTTCACTTCACCGGTGAGGAGGTTGCGCAGATGCCGGGCGCGGTGCGTCGTCTCGATGATTTCGGCGGTGCGGTTGTAACGGCGAATGCGCGCGATGAGATCGGCGTTGTCCACGCCGGCGACGCATTTCGTGAGAAGGATGTGCGTGGCGCGACGGAGATTCGCGGGCGGCTCGCGCAGGGTGCCACGCGGCAGCAGATACTCGTTTCCGAAGGGCGCCTGCCGATCGATGAGCGTGATCTCGAGCCGGTGCTCGAGGCGCACGTATTGAAATCCATCGTCGAGCAGAAGCACGTCCGCGCCAAAATTTTCCAGCGCGTAGAGGCCGCTCTTCACGCGGTCGCGGTCCACGAGCACGACGACGCCACGCAGATTGTTCGCGAGCATGAACGGTTCGTCGCCCGCGGTGCGGGAGTCGAGCAGGAGCGCCTGCCCATCGCTGACGATGCGCGGAGTGAAGATGTTTTTTTTGCGCAGGATTTTGTCGAGGATGCGGCTGACGAGCGGCTTCGGCACGCTCTTGTAACCGCGCGAGAGGATGGCGACCTTGCGTCCGCCAGCGGTGAGTTCCCGCGCGAGCAGCTCGACGACGGGCGTCTTGCCCGTGCCGCCGACGGTGATGTTACCGACGCTGACAACGGGACAACCGAGCGTGTGCTCGCGATAGATGCGCTGGCGATACAGGCCGAGCCGCGCGCGCACGATCAATCGATAGACATGCGACAGCGCCTGCAAAATCCAGCGCAGGATGGCGGCACGCTTGCCGTAGCGACGCTCGAGAATGACGTCGATGGCAAACGTTTCGATGCCTTCCAGCCAGCGCCGCATGGAATCAGCCCTCCTTCACAACGACCCCGCGATTGTCCGGCGCGGCGATCACGGTGACCGCGGTTTTCAGGCCGGAGGCGCGCTTCATCGCGGCGGCCACGGGCACGGCGTCACCGAGGACGAGACACGCGATCGTCGAGCCGGAGCCGCTCAGCCATCCGCCGACGGCACCGGCCTTCACGCCCGCGGCAATGATCTTGTCGAGGCCCGGCACGAGCGCGGCGCGGTAGGGCTGGTGCAGGCCATCGGCGAAACAATCGCGGAGCGCGGCGTAGTTCCGGCTCGCAAACGCGGCGGCGATGGCGGCGGCGTTTCCGGCGCTGTGGACGGCGGCGGGGAAGGGGACTTGTTTCGGCAGCACGCGCCGGGCGTCGGCAGTGCGCACCTCGAAGTCGGGAATGAGGAGCGCAAAGCGCAGCGTCGGCGCGACGCGGAACCGCTGGTAGCTGCCGTCAGGCCGCGCGACGGTAAAGCCGCCGAAGGCTGCCGGCGCGGCGTTGTCGGGATGTCCCTCGAGTTCCGCGCAGAGGCGATAGAGGCGTTCGTCGTCGAGCGGCGCGCCCGCGAGGCGGTTCAAGCCGTGCAGCAGGCCGAGCCGAACGGTCACGCTGCTGCCGAGCCCGCGGGAGCGGGGAACGTCGCCGCCAATTTCCCAGCCGAACGCGAACGGCTTCTTCCGCGCCGTCTTGAAAAACGCGGCCCCGGCTTCGGCGGCCATCGCATCGTCGGAGGATGCCGTCGCGCGGCGCACGGTCACGGTATTGGCGAGCTGAAGAGCCACGCCAAGCGCATCGAAACCGGGACCGAGATTGGCCGAAGTGGCGGGAACACGAACGCGAACGGTGGAAGGCATCGGTCCTTTTTCTCCCAGCGGAATGCAGATGGGAATCAGGAAAACGCGCCGAGGAAAAAGCGAGCCTCGCGTTTTGGCAATCTCGACCCCGCCGCGCCTCTCGACGAGGTGCGGCGGCAAGCCAGAACGCCACTGCGTTGCACCTGAATCGGACAATTCCGCAATCACTTCCCCCCCCAAAAAAATCTCGACGGCAGGAAATTCCGCTCGTGGCGATTAAACCATGATCCGGGTCCTTGTCGTCGGCATCCCCTCAGAACATGAAACACAAAAAATCCCTTCTCGCCCACGAACGCCCTCGAGTCGCAAGCGGCAGGCCCGGCAGCCGGGCTGCCGCTTTTTCGTGTCGGCGTGCGGTGTGCAATTTCTCATTTCGCCGGCGCACGGGACTCGAGATCAAATTGATCGTCGGGAAGGTTTCCACATTACGGGTAACGTTCGTGATGCACGGCGAGCACTCCGCTCCGTAGGTTTGGCCAACCACATTTTGTGGGCGTTGTTTCGGGGGTATTCCCGTCACTCTTCTCTCCCCGTCCTTGAAATGTCTTGAACTGACTGGTCTCCGCTCCCTGACGCACTCCCAACCATCCACCACCCTGCGCTCCCGCAACTGGAGCGCGGGGGCTTTTTCGGCGGCGTAACGGGATCGAACATGAAAGAAATAGTCGGGCTGCGTCCGATAAGCCGCTTTTTGCTGGAAGGTTCTCTTCCGAGTCGCCAGAGTGGCGCCCGTCTTCGAAAACTCCTCCCCCAACGAACCGAAGGCCGAAACTCCCTTCGTGGCCTCATGCGCCGCGATCCGAGTTTTTTGCCCTCGAAACTCCCCAGAACCATTGTGAAAAAACTCGTCGTATTCACGACCACGACAATTGCGCTTTTGGGCGCGATGGCCACCCACGCGCTCGCGTTCACGCACCCCTCCATTCCCTGCACCGCAGACGAGTTGGCCACCATCAAGGCCAACCTCGACAAGGAGCCTTGGAAGCAGGGTTACGCCCAGCTTGTAGGTGATCCGAAGTCCCAGCTCACCTATGCCATGAACGGCCCGGCCGTGAATGTCAGTCGCGCGGGGTCTTACGACCAATACCTCGGCCCATGGCAGAACGACATGACCGCCGTCTATAATCTCGCGCGGATGTGGTATTTCACCGGCAACGCCAACTACGCGCAAAAGGCCCACGACATCCTCCTCGCGTGGGCGACCACGCACACCAGCTTCTCCGGCAACGAATCCGGTCTCGCCCTCGGCGACTACGCCGTCTGTTACGCGGGCGGTGCCAGCATCCTGCGCGGCACCTGGTCCGGCTGGACGACCTCCGACACCACCACGGTCCAAAACTACTTTCTGAATGTTCTCTGGCCGGCTTCCCTTGCCGGGGGGAATATCCTTGGGCCCGCCAACAAAGGCGCCATCTACATGGAGTCCGCTATCGCCATCGCCGTTTTCTGCGACGACACCGCGAAGTTCAATCAAATCATCAATCTTTACCGCACGTTCCACGGCTCCGGCCTGATGAACACCCTGGCCACCGGCCAGATGGGCGAGACCGGCCGCGATGCGGGCCACGCCTTCGGCACGCTCAACGGCCTGGCCTTCACCGCCGAAGTCGCCTGGAAGCAAGGCGTGGACCTCTACTCGGAATTGGACAACCGGCTGCTGGCCTGCGGCGAATACTTCGCCCGCAACACCTTCACCACCGACAATCCTTACGTCCCCTACGGCACCATTGATTGGCCTTGGTTTAGCAATGCTCCCGGAGCCTACACCGCCAATCGCGGCGCCTTTTACATTCTCCAAAATGCCTACAAGAATCGCAAGAACCTGCCCACTCCCTGGATCGACCGTAAGCTCGAGGAACAGAACGTGGACGGCAGCAACTTCATGTATGCCAAGACGGCGGACTCCACCACCGCCACCGTGGCACCGGCCAGTTTCCCGACCGCTTCTCTGGCCGCGAGTGGGTTGACTCTGACCACCCTTGGCAGCCAGACCACCGGACGCAGCGTCTCGTATGCAAGCGGCGTATGGACGCTGACCGGACTCGGCAACGGAGTCTGGTCCGATACGACCGACGACTGCCAGTTTGCCTACACCACGATGAGCGGCGACTGCGCCATGGTTGCCAAGGTCAACTCGTTCACAAATTCCGGGACTCAAGTTGGCAAGAGCGGCTTGATGATTCGCGACAATCTCTCCTCGACCATTTCGCAGCGTGCCTTGGTCGATGTTTCGTGGACCACCTCAGGCGCCACTGCGATGGAATCCCACATGCGGGGCTGGACCGAAAACTGGGGCGGGACCGGATATGACGATCGCTCGCACCTGTGGACTCCCGGCATCCCCTACTGGCTAAAGATCGAACGCCGGGGCAAACAGATCACGACCTTCGCGTCTCCGGATGGCACCAGTTGGATGCCCCTGAACTGCACCTACTACGGCAATCTTCCGTCCACCCTCTATATCGGCCTGTTCCTCTGCAGCGGCACGACGACGGCCCAGACCGCCACTTTTTCCAATGTCGCCTTCACCGGCGGCACCGGCGGCCTTGTGACCACTCCCGCCGCCCCGGCGGGCGTGCTCGCCATCGGCACCACCGACGGCGTCACCGTGCGCTGGTTGCCGTCGTATGGCGCCACCGCCTACGACCTGCTCCGCTCCACCACTTCCGGCAGCGGCTACACCGTCATCGCGGCCGATCTCACCGCCGACAAGACCAGCTACGTGGACACCACCGCGAGCGCAGGCACCACCTACTACTATGTGCTCCAGGCGAAAAACTCCGCCGGCACCAGCGGCAACTCATCCGAGTTCGGCGCCGCTCCGCTCTCTGCCCCGATGATTTACCTCCCCATCGGCGGCATCTCCTCGGCCAACTTCAACAGCGGCGCCGGCCTGGAAGGATCCGACAAGGCGTTTAACCGCGACCCAGGTTCCAAGTGGTATAACTACAGCGCGACCACCGGCTGGATTCAATATGACCTCGGCGCGAATAACGCTCAGGTGGTCAAACGCTACACGCTCAACAGCGCCGACGTGAATACGCGCGATCCGAAGAACTGGAACTTCCTCGGCTCCCAGGACGGCGCCTCCTGGACGACCCTCGATTCGCAAAGCAACCAAGCCTTCGCCTATACGATGCAGCAGAAGGCCTACGACATCGCCAACACCACCGCCTACCGCTTCTACCGGCTCGACATCACCGCCAACAACGGGGCCACCGGCGTGGCGGTCTCCGAGCTCGGTCTGTGGGCCACCTCCCGCACGTTCCCCAACGGACTGCCCCTCACCGCCATACCCGACGACGGCCAGATCGTCCTCAACTGGATTCCGAACACCACGAGCACCTACACCGTCAAACGCTCCACCACGAGCGGCGGTCCTTACACGACTGTCGCCAGCGGACTGACGGGCTCCAGCTACACCGACACCGGCCTTACCAACAACGTTGTCTATTACTACGTCGTCAGCGACGCCACCGGCTTCAGCTCCCCCGAGGTCGCCATCGCTCCGAGCGCCCTGCGCGTCCGCCTCAAGTTCGATGAAAGCGGCGGCGCCCTTGCCGCCGACTCCAGCGGCCGCGCGCGGCACGCCGTGCTCTATAATGGCCCGACCTTCTCCGCCGGCACGATGGGCAACGCCCTCAACTTCGCCCCGGCGTCCTCGCAGTATGCGATGCTCCCCAACGATGTCGTGAGCGGCCTCACGGATTTCACCATCTCTACTTGGATCAAGGTGAACGCCTTCGCCACCTGGCAGCGCATCTTCGACTTCGGCTCCGGCACGTCGAACTTCATGAATCTCACGACCCAATACACCACCACCGCGCCCGACGCCGCCAAGCTGCGCTTCGCCATCCGCACACCCTCCGTCGCGGAACAAGCCGTCCTCGGCACCGGCATCGCGCTTACCGCCGGCACGTGGACCCACGTCGCCGTCACCCGCTCCGGCAACACCGTTTCGATCTACGTCAACGGTTCCCTTGCCGGCTCCGGCACCGTCACCATCAGCCCGGCCGATGTCGGCATCAATTCCCAGAATTACCTCGGCAAATCGCAATACAGCAACCCCTACCTTAACGCCGCCCTGGACGACTTCCGCCTTTACGACCAGGCGCTGAGCACCTCTGAAATCGCGAGTCTCGTCGCGACCTTCCCGGCTCCGCAAAACCTGGTCGCCACCGGAGGCGCCACGCAGGTCTCGCTCTCCTGGCAGGCGGTCAGCGCCGCCGGTTCCTATATCGTGAAACGCTCCACCACCTCGGGCGGTCCCTACGGCACCGTTGGCGTCACGAGCTCGACCAGCTACACCGACACGACCGCGGCTGCGGGCACGACCTACTATTACGTCGTCGCCGCGAGCAACACGGCCGGCACAAGTGCCAACTCCGCCGAAGCCTCCGCGCTCACGATCCCCGCCGCGCCCACCGGTTTGACCACCACTCCGGGCAACGGCCAGATCGCCCTCTCGTGGAACGCCTCGGCCGGAACCTCGGGCTACACGATCCTCCGCGCCACGAGCCCCGGCGGTCCTTACACGACCCTTGCCACGGGCGTCACCGGCACGAGCTACACCGACACGACCACGCTGCCCGGCTGGACCTACTACTACGCCGTCGTGGCCGGCAATGGTTCCGGCCAGAGCCAAAGCTCCGCCAGCACCACGACCATCGCGTCCACGGTCGCCCTGAGCTGGCTCAAGCTTGATGAAACCAGCGGCACGACCGCGGCCGACGCCACCGGCGGCAACAACGCCGGCACGCTCGCCAACGGCGCCACCTGGACCGGCGGACGCATCGGCAACGCCCTCGCCCTCGACGGCACAAGCCAATACGCCAGCCTGCCCGGCGGCCTCGCGGCCAACCTGCACGACTTCACCGTCGCCACTTGGGTTTACTGGAACGGCGGCGCCGACTCGCAGCGCGTCTTCGACTTCGGCTCCGGCACCTCCGCCTACATGCTGCTCACGCCGAAAAACGGTGCGAACGGCAACCCCCGCTTCGCGATCACGACGAGCGGCGGGAGCGGCGAGCAGACGATCGACGCCTCGGCTGCGCTTGCGACCGGCTGGCACCATGTCGCCGTCACGCTCTCCGGCTCCACCGGCACGCTCTACGTCGATGGCCAGCAGGTCGGCCAAAACACCGCCCTGACCCTGCGCCCGTCGGACCTCGGCGCCACCACGCAAAACTGGATCGGCCGCTCCCAATACGGCACCGATCCGTATCTTGCCGGCCGCGTGGACGACTTCCGCCTCTACGCCGGCGCGCTGAGCTCCACCGAAATCGCCGCGCTCGCCGCACCCATCCAGACCACGGGCCTCGCGGCCACCGGCGGCTCCGGCCAGATCGCCCTCGCGTGGACCGCCACCAGCGGTGCCACCAGCTACACGGTCCGCCGCTCCGCGACCAGCGGCGGCGCCTACATCGTGGTTGCCAGCGGCCTCACCGGCACGAGCTACACCGACACCGGCCTGACCGATGGCACGACCTACTTCTACGTGGTCACGCCCGCCAACACCTCGGGCGACGGCGCCAACTCCGCCGAGGCCTCCACGGCCACGATTCCCGCCGCGCCGACCGGCCTCGCCGCCACGGGAAGCGCTGGACAAATCGCGCTGACGTGGACCGCCTCGACCGGCGCGACCAGTTACAACGTGCTCCGCGCGACGAGCTCCAACGGCAGCTACACCACCGTGGCCAGCGGCCTCGCCGGCACGAGCTACACCGACACCGGCCTCGCCAGTGGCACGACCTACTACTACGCGGTCACCGCCACCAATGCCTCCGGCTCCAGCGCGAACAGCACACAGGTGAACGCCATCACCGCTCCCGACGCGCCGGGATCCGTCACCGCCACCGCGGGCAACGGCCAGGTTTCGCTCGGTTGGGCCGCCTCGACCGGCGCGACCAGCTACACGGTGCTCCGTGCGACAAGCCCCAACGGCAGCTACACCACCGTGGCGACCGGCCTCGCCGGCACGAGCTACACCGACACCGGCCTCTCCAACGGCACGACCTACTACTACGCGGTCGTCGCCACGAACGGCTCCGGCTCCAGCGCGAACAGCTCGCAGGTGAACGCCATCACCGCGCCTGCCGCGCCCACCGGCCTTACGGCCACGCCGGACAACGCGCAGGTCTCGCTCCTGTGGAATTCCTCCACCGGCGCGGCGACCTACAACGTCCTGCGCTCCACGACCAGCGGCAGCGGCTACACGACCGCGGCCAGCGGTCTCACCGGCACCAGCTACACCGACACCGGGCTCACCAACGGCACGACCTACTACTACGTCGTCACCGCGACCAACACCGGCGGCACCGGCGCGAACTCCGGCGAAGCGAGCGCGACTCCCGTCGCCTTGCCTAGTCCGTGGGCGACCTCCGACATCGGCACGACCGGTGCCGTTGGCAGCGCGAGCCGCAGCCCGAGCGGCGTCTTCACGGTCACCGGAGCCGGCGCGGACATCTGGG
>Ga0070659_100002246_pt1 | contig 13743 bp, 11 predicted proteins | sample KBSC23metaG_FD_64666 | JGI IMG/M metagenome (GOLD analysis project Ga0070659, IMG submission 64666) | Corn rhizosphere microbial communities from Kellogg Biological Station, Michigan, USA - KBS C2-3 metaG | ecosystem: Host-associated > Plants > Roots > Rhizosphere > Soil ...
TCGAAACCCAGCAACTCCTCCTCCGCCAGCGCAGCGAGGAACTGGCGAGTGAAGAAAGGGTTGCCTGCTGTCTTTTCCAGCACCAGGTGCGCAAGCGGCTGCGCTTGTGCCGGAGGGCAATGCAGCGATTCCACGATGAGTTGCGTCACGTCGGCCAAGTCCAGCGGGGCGAGTTCGATCTGCCGCGTGACTCCACCCGCCTGGCGGACCGCTTCCAGGCTGGCCATCAGCGGGTGACTGTCGTCCACTTCGTTGCTGCGATAGGCACCGATCGGAAACAGGTAGCGCACATCGGGGTGGGTGACGAGGTCGACCAGCAAGGCCAGCGTGCCTGCGTCCAGCCATTGCAGATCGTCGAGGAAGAGCACGAGGGGATGCTCTTCGCGAGCGAACACGCTGATGAATTGCCGCAGCACCAGGTGGAAACGTCGCTGCGCATCCTGCGGCGGCAGCTCGGGCACGGGGGGTTGAGGGCCGATGATGAGATCGAGCTTCGGGATGAGGCCGACCATGAGCTTCCCGTTCGGCCCCAAAGCGTCCTGGATGGCGCTTCGCCATCGCTCGACGCTGGCATTGTCTTCACCCAGGATTTGACGCACCAGGCTGTCGAAGGACTGCGCCAAGGTGGCGTAAGGAATGTCGCGCTTGTACTGGTCGAACTTGCCCGCCACGAAGAAGCCGCGCCTGTCCGCCACCGGCTTTTGCAGTTCGTTGATCAATGCGGATTTGCCGATGCCGGGAGGGCCGGACACGGCGACAAGAGTCGGCGTTCCTGTCGAGGCCACGTCGTCGAACGCCGACAGCAGTGCTGCGGCCTCGCCCTCGCGTCCATACAGCCGGTGCGGGATCAGAAAGCGATGAGAGACGTCATCCTGGCCCAGCGGGAAGGGCTCGACGCGGCCACACTGGTCCCACTGCGACAGGCAACGCTTCAGGTCGGCGAGCAGCCCGGCAGCGCTTTGGTAACGATCTTCGGGCAGCTTGGCCAGCAGCTTCAGGATGATGTCCGACACCGCCCTCGGTATCTCGTTGATCACGTCCGACGCAGTGGTCGGCAGTTGGGCGAGGTGGCAATGCACCCATCCTGGGGGGTCTGATGCCTGGAAGGGAAATTGTCCGGTCAGCAGGCGATGCAAGACGATGCCCAACGAGTAGAGGTCCGTGCGGTGGTCGACCGGACGATTCATGTGACCGGTCTGCTCGGGCGACGCATAAGGCCAGTCCCTGATCGTGCTCTCGCGGCGCGTGGCGCGGCTGATGTCCGTCAGCAAGACCTGACCGTCGCTTGCCATCAGGACATTGGCGGGGCGGATATCCTGATGGACCACGCCCGCCCCGTGGAGCCCCAGCAGGGCGTGGGCCAGGTGGTGCGCAACCTTCAGCGCCGCATGGAGGGCCAGGCGACGCTGCCCGCGGGACAGGATGACCTCCAGGCACTCTCCAGGAAAGAACTGCAGCGACATGGCGAGCAGCAGCTCGTTCTCATGCCATGCGAGGGGCTTGGCCAGGCTGGGAAGGTGCAGCTGCACAAGCTTGTCGTACTCGCCCCTGAAGTGCTGCTCGTCGCTCGCGCTGGCGCCCCTGCGATGCAGCAGCTTCAAGAGAACCGTCGTCCCGTCCTGCATGCTGCGGGCTTGATGGAGCACGCCGCCGCTCGCCGTGCAAACCTCCCGGCCGAGCTGATATGGGCCGATGTTGATCGTCTCATCCGGTTCGGCGGACACGGTCATTGCCTTGAGCAAGCTGGGCGCAATCCTGGCGCAAGGAATCGCACGACGACTGAACGAAACGCGATGTTCAGCCGTGAGGCGCTGCCATGGAATGAACGCGCCCGGCGCGTGACGCATCGTACGCCTCTGTCGTGCCAGCCGCAATCCGTTCGCTCCCCTGCATCACTCCTCGCCGGGCGCACGGAATACCGGCCCCGCAGGAATGCGGGCGCTTCACGTCTTCGGTCGCCAGTACGCCTCGTCGCTGTAGGTCTGCTTGAGAAAGTCGATCCACAGCCTCACCCGCAGCGGCATGTGTTTCGCATGGGGGAACACCGCATAAATGCCGTTGGGCGGCGCGGCGAAGTCGTCCAGGACGCTGACGAGGCGGCCGCTGCGCAAGTCGCCTTGCACCTCCCACATCGAGCGCCAGGCCAGGCCCAGCCCGTCCAGGCACCAGTCATGGAGCACCTGGCCGTCGCTGCAGTCGAGCCGGCCCGACGGTCGCAGGTGCATCACGGTGCCGTCGGTCTGGAACGCCCAGCCGCGCGTCTGGCTTGCGTCGCTCGAGAGGGTCAGGCATTCGTGGCGCAGGAGGTCGTTCGGATGCTGCGGCACGCCGGCGCGTTCAAGGTAGGCGGGCGCGGCGACGCACAGGCGCCGGTTGTCCGCGAGGCGCACGCTGACGAGGCTGCTGTCCGGCAGGTCGCCGACGCGGACGGCGCAATCGACCCCCTCGTGCACGATGTCGACGATGCGGTCACTGAGGTTCAGTGACAACTTCACCTCCGGGTGGGCCGCGAGGTATCCGGGTACCAGCGGCGCCACATGACGCCGCCCGAAGCCCGCCGGCGCCGTCACCCGCAGGTGACCGCTCGCCCGAAGGCCGCCTGCGCTCACGCCGGATTCGGCACTCGCGAGATCGCTCAGCACCCGCTGGCAGCTTTCGAGGAACGCGCTGCCTTCGTGGGTGAGGCTGATGCGCCGGGTGGTGCGCACGAAGAGCTTCACGCCGAGCCGCTCCTCCAGGGCATCGATGCGCCGGCCCATCACGGCCGGCGCCACGCCCTCGGCCTGGGCGGCGGCCGTCAAGCTGCCGCGGGCGGCCACCGAGACGAAGGATTCGAGCTGCTTGAACTTGTCCATCAGGTTCTGACTATATTCAGAAAAGTCACAAATCAAAGACTTTGCAAGCGCTTAATGAAAGCGTGCGTCTCGAATAGAGTGGTGGTTGACGCTTCGACCCGCGCCCGCTTCATTCACCTCGTTGAAAGACCGCACCATGAGCCTCACCCTGCCACAAGGCATGCAGATCAACGCGCCGATCCTCCCTGGTTTCGAATCCATCCTGACGCTGCCGGCGCTGGAACTGGTGGCCAAGCTGCATCGTCAGTTCGAACCCACGCGGCGCACGCTGCTGGCCAAACGTGCCGAACGGGTCAAGCAGCTGGATGCCGGCGCCAAGCTCGATTTCCTTCCCGAGACGGCCCACATCCGCGCTGGCGATTGGAAGGTGGCCCCGATCCCGAAGGCGCTGCACTGCCGACGGGTGGAGATCACCGGCCCGGTCGACGCGAAGATGGTCATCAACGCGCTCAACTCGGGAGCCGACAGCTACATGACGGACTTCGAGGACAGCAATTCACCCCTCTGGTCCAACCAGATCCAGGGCCAGATCAACCTGGGCCAGGCCATCCGCCGCACGCTGACGCTCGAGCAGAACGGCAAGCGCTATCAGCTCAATGACAGGCTCGCCACGCTTCAGGTGCGTCCGCGGGGCTGGCACCTCGACGAAAAGCACGTGACCATCGACGGCCAGCGTGTGAGCGGCGGCATCTTCGACTTTGCGCTCTTCCTGTTCCATAACGCCAAAGAGCAGATCGCGCGGGGGGCCGGCCCGTTCTTCTACCTGCCGAAGATGGAAAGCCATCTCGAGGCGCGCTTGTGGAACGACATCTTCATCGCCGCGCAGAACGAAATCGGCCTGCCCCAAGGCACCATCAAGGCCACGGTGCTGATCGAGACCATCAACGCCGCATTCGAAATGGACGAGATCCTGTACGAACTGCGCGAGCACAGCGCCGGCCTGAACGCAGGCCGCTGGGACTACATCTTCAGTTGCATCAAGAAGTTCAAGGTCGACCGCAACTTCTGCCTGGCCGACCGGGCCAAGGTGACCATGACGGCCCCCTTCATGCGTGCCTACGCACTGTTGCTGCTCAAGACCTGCCACAAGCGCGGCGCGCCTGCGATGGGCGGCATGAGCGCGCTGATTCCGATCAAGAACGATCCGGAGAAGAACGCAGCGGCCATGGCCGGCATCATTGGCGACAAGCGGCGCGACGCCACGGATGGCTACGACGGCGGCTGGGTGGCGCACCCCGGCCTCGTGGAGCCGGCGATGAAGGAATTCGTCGCCGTGCTGGGCGACCGACCAAACCAGTTCGACAAGCAGCGCCCGGACGTGGAAGTGACCGCTGCCGACCTGCTCAACTTCCAGCCGGAGGCTCCGATCACCGAAGCCGGCTTGCGCATGAACATCAACGTCGGCATCCATTACCTGGGTGCCTGGCTTGCCGGCAACGGCTGCGTGCCCATCCACAACCTGATGGAAGACGCGGCCACCGCCGAGATCAGCCGCTCCCAAGTGTGGCAATGGATCCGCTCACCCAAGGGCGTGCTCGACGACGGCCGCAAAGTCACTGCTGATCTGGTGCGTTCGCTGGTGCCCGAGGAACTCGCCAAGATCAAGGCTGGCGGCTTCGAAGGCAAATTCGACCGCGCGGCGGAAATCTTCACGACGATGTCGACGCAGGACGCCTTCGAGGAATTCCTGACGCTTCCTCTCTACGAGGAGATTTAGGCCCCCCAGTCGCTTCGCTCCTGCCCCCGAGGGGCGACCCCGGGTCGGCCGGCAAAGCCGGCCTCGCGGGTGGCTGGAGGTGCGGCTTCGCTTCGCTTGCCTGCCTGTCGCGGGCGCTTCGGGGCGTTGCTCGCTTTGCTCGCTCGCCCCTCACTCTCCTGTCACACCGGCGAAAGCCGGTGCCCACTGGGGCAATGTGTCGCGGCTTTCGCCGAGGCCGCTATTTCTCAGTGTCGTTATGGCTGGACGACACCATGTCATTCGGCCCACTCAGCTTTCCAAAGGCAAGACCTGTCAGTGTCATCAGGGAGCCGATGATCGAGTTGTAGAAGATCGGGCAAGCGACACCTGCCGCACTTACTCTCCTGTCACACCGGCGCAAGCCGGTGCCCACTGGTGCAATGGGTTGAGGCTTTCGCCGAGGCCGCTATTTCTCAGTGTCGTTACGGCTGGACGACACCATGTCATTCAGCCCGCTCAGCTTTCCAAAGGCAAGACCTGCCAGTGTCATCAGGGAGCCGATGATCGAGTTGTAGAAGATCAGGCAAACGCAACCGCCGAGCAGGAGGATCAGGACGATGCAGAGTCGCCACAAGTAGCCCTTCGGCAATGGGGGAGGGGTCGAAGACTCGGTTGGTTTGTTGTCTGGTTGTGTGGACGACATCGTTGCTCCAAATCGTGGCAGTCGCATTTTGCTTGAGGGCTGACCGGTCTGGGCCGGATGAGAGCCCGGCCCCCTTGCCGCGGCCCGGCGCTGCACACAAGATCCTCGATGAGCGGAAAGAAGTCTCCTGCCGTTGGGTAGGATGTGGTTTGTGATGACCACCGCTTTTTTTCACGATGCCTGACCATTGGTCTGCCCGGCCCCTCGTTGGCATGGTTCGTTCCAGCGGATTGCCTGTGCGGGCTTCCGCCCGAGGGGCTGGCACATGACCCGCCGTGATCCGCGCATCCTGATCGTTGGAGCCGGCTTTGCGGGGCTCGGGGCGGCCGTGCGGTTCAAGCGGGCAGGGTTTCATCGGCTCACCATCCTGGATCGGGGTGACGAGGTGGGCGGCACGTGGCGGGACAACACGTACCCGGGATGTGCATGCGATGTGCCCTCGCACTTGTATTCGTTTTCGTTCGATCCGAAGTTCGATTGGGCGCGGCGCTACGCCGAACGGTCCCAAATTCATGCCTACCTGAATCACATTGCCGACTCGCATGGGCTTCGCCCGCACCTGCGCCTGCGTACCGAGGTGCAGGGTGCGGTGTGGAACGAGGCGCGCCAGGTCTGGCTGCTGCACGTCGAGGGTGGCGAGGTGCTGGAGGGCGATGTGCTCGTAAGCGGCGTGGGCGCGCTCGTGAAGCCTTCGTTGCCCGACTTGCCAGGGCTTGAGAGCTTTGCCGGGCCGGTGATGCACACCGCGCGTTGGCGTCATGACGTGAGCCTCAAGGGGTGCCGCGTGGCGGTGATCGGCACCGGCGCGAGCGCGGTGCAGGTGGCTCCGGAGATCGCGCGGGTCGCGTCGCACCTGTCGGTGTTCCAGCGCACTCCGCCATGGGTGATGCCGCGGGGCGACGTGCCCTACGGGCGCGTCCGTCGATGGCTGTATCGCCGCGTGCCGGGGCTGTTGCGCGCCAACCGGTGGCGGATCTGGTCGGCCAAGGAGATCGGCACGTCAGGGTTCTTGGGATACGACGTGATGAGGAAGTTGTTGCAGCGGGCGGCGCTGCGTCACTTGCGCCGCCAGGTGAGCGATCCTGAGTTGGTCGCGCGTGTCACCCCGGATTACGCCACGGGTTGCAAGCGGGTCCTCCTGAGTGACACGTGGTATCCGATGCTGCAACGGCCGGATGTATCGCTGGTGACAGCGGGGATCGAGCGTGTCGTGCCCGAGGGCATCGTCACGCAGGACGGCCGGTTGCACCCGGTGGATGCGCTCGTGTTCGGCACCGGTTTTGTCGTCACGGCCGCCATCAGGCACACCCAGGGGCGTGAAGGCCGGGATCTGGGCAAGCAATGGCGGCGCGCGACGCAGACGTGGCTCGGCATTTCGACACCGGGGTTTCCGAACCTCTTCACGTTGCTCGGGCCCGGTACGGGCCTGGGCTGGAACTCCATCGTGTTCATGCTCGAGGCGCAGATGAATCACATCGTGAAGGCCGTGAGCCATCTCGCCGAACAGCCCGGCGCCATCGAGGTGCGCGAAGAGGCCGCGATGGCCAGCCATGCCGAGGTGCAGCGGCGCATGAAGGGCACGGTGTGGGCGTCGGGCGGCTGCCGGAGCTGGTACCAGGCAGCTGACGGGCGCATCGAAACGCTTTGGCCCGATTTCACGTTGAATTACTGGCGCCGCACGCGAAAATTCGATCCTGCCATTTACCACGTCCATCCAGTACCTGCGTCGAGCCCATGAACCTGTCTGCCGAGCACCTGCCTTCCCGTTGTGACGTCCTGGTCGTTGGCGCAGGCCCGGCGGGCAGCGCCGCGGCGATCCAGCTCGCGAATGGCGGGCTCGATGTCGTGCTGGTCGATCAGCACGCCTTCCCGCGCGACAAGGTGTGCGGGGACGCGCTGATTCCCGATGCCCATGCGGCGCTGAAGCAGCTCGGCCTGCTGCGTGCGGTGATGGCGAAGGCGCGCCCTGTGGCCCATGTGGGGTGCGTGGCACCTCGCGGGGGGCGGGTCGATGTGCCCGGCACGCTCGCCGTGCTGCCGCGCCGGGTGCTCGACGACATGTTGTGTCGCGCGGCGGTGCTTTCGGGCGCGCGCATGATCGCGCCGGCCCGGTTCGTCGAACCGCTGGTCGAGGCCGAGCGCGTGGTGGGCGCGCGCTTGCGCGGGCGGGAATGCGTGCGTGATGTGCAGGCCCGTTGGGTGGTGCTCGCCACCGGTGCCGTGCCTCAGGCCTTGATGGCGGCAGGCATGTGCAAACGGCAGTTGCCGAGCAGCGTCGCGTTGCGCGGCTATGTGCGCCATCCGGGGATGGAAGGCAAGATCAACGCGCTCGACATCGTCTGGGATCGCGCGCTCAAGCCAGGCTATGGCTGGGTGTTTCCCTGCGGCGAGGGCCTCTTCAACATCGGTGTGGGCGTGGCCCACGGCCACCGGGGGGTGGGCTCGGCGAAAAGAGACGAAGCCAACTTGCGCGACATTTTTGAAACCTTCACCCGCATCTACGCACCCGCCCGCGAGCTGATGGCCGGCGGCCGGCTCGAGGGCGATCTGAAGGGCGCGCCGCTTCGTTGCACGCTCGAAGGCGCGGCCTGGTCGCGCGACGGGCTGCTCGTGACGGGCGAGGCCGCGGGCAGCACCTACGCATTCACCGGCGAAGGCATCGGCAAGGCCATGGAGACCGGCATGCTGTGCGCGGAGGCCATTCTCGGCGGGGGCGGGGACGACGTGGTTCGCAGTGACTACGAGAACAGCCTCAAGCGCCTGAAGCCACGCTTCGATTTGTACGAGCGCGCCAACCAGGTCAACGCCCACCCATGGCTCGCCGATCTGCTGGTTTGGCGCGCGCGTAGGAGCCCGCGCCTCGTCAAGCGCATGAGCGGCGTGCTCGACGAGACGAGCAACCCTGGCCACCTGGTCAGCGTGCGCGGGATGGTCAAACTGTTCACCCAGTGATACCACCATGTGCCAGTTGCTCGGCATGAATGCCAACACCCCAACCGACCTGGTGTTCAGCTTCACCGGGTTTTCGCGGCGGGCCGAGGAGCACAAGGACGGCTTCGGCATCGCCTTCTTCGAAGGGGCGGGTGTGCGCCTGTTCGTGGACGCGCAAAGTGCCAGCACATCACCCGTGGCACAGATGGTGCGCACCTACCCCATTCGCAGCAGCCACATCATTGCGCACATCCGCAAGGCCACGCAGGGTGCCGTGCTGCTCGAGAACACGCATCCGTTCGTGCGTGAATTGTGGGGGCGTTACTGGGTCTTTGCCCACAACGGCAACCTCGTCGATTTCGATCCGCGCCTGCATGCCGCGTTCCGCCCCGTCGGGTCCACCGACAGCGAACGCGCCTTCTGCTGGCTGATGCAGGAGTTGTCGAAGGCCCATGCGACCGTGCCATCCATCGGCGAACTGACCACCACGCTGGGAGAGCTCGTTCCGCTGGTCGCCCGTCATGGCACCTTCAACTTCATGCTGAGCAATGGCCAGGCCTTGTGGGCCCACTGTTCCACGAACCTGTACTACATCGAACGCAGCCATCCCTTTGGCCGCGCGCGCCTGCAGGACGAGGACATGAGCGTCGATTTTTCCCACGTCACGACCCCGAACGACCGCGTCGCCATCGTCGTGACCGAACCGCTGACACGGGACGAGGCCTGGACGCAGATGCGCGCCGGAGAGCTGAAGGTGTTCGTCGACGGGGTGGCGCGGTAGGACGTTCCCGTGCGCCAGGCGCTCAGGATTTCCGGATGAGAATGAGCCCGTCTTGCGGCGGCAGCGTGATGGTGGTGGCGACAGCACCCGAATTGACGCCCGGGTCTTGCTGACCGCGAAAGCGCTGCCAGCCGGCGCCGACATCGACCACCTTCGGCGAGGCCGTGGGGTTCACGAGCACCAATGCCTGCTCATAGCGGCGCTTCCATACGCCGTTCTGCCAAGCGGCGGCAGGCCAGGGATCCACCGGCTTGCCCAACGGTACCTCGTACTCGTCGAACCAGGGGACGGTGGAATAGGCGGCATCGTGGAGCGTGTGGCTGTAGTAGCCATTGCCCAGCAGGCTCGAGGCGAGGCCGAATCTGAAAGCGCGGTAGTCGCCCCGGGCGCCCCACGCATTGAATCCGACCACCTTCGGTGTGGCCAGATGGTCATGGACCGTCTTGTAGCGCGCCATCATGCCCTCCCAACCCGCCCAGGTGGCAATGGACCACTCCTTGCCGATCAGGCCCTCCAGGTAAGCTGCGTTGAGTTGCCCGTCGTACTCGGGGGCGGTGTTGATGTCGAGGTTGACCAGCTGGAAACGGTGCGTCGGCGCCAGCCTGCGTGCTGTGGTGAGCGTTGCCATCTGGCCTCGCCGAAAGGCGGACGCCACTTCGGGATCCTCGCTTGGCAGGTTTGTTCCGTTGCGCTTCCAATCGGCACCCTGAGTGACCAGAGAGTGACTCAGGAAGTTGTCGAAGTAGCGGAAATCGAATTCGGGCACCGTCTTGAAGTAGCGCTGGTCCACCCACTGCGCATACCACTGGGGGTAGCGGTCGCCGTTGGCATCCGGCGCCGTGAAGTCGGTGATGTTGACTTCCCAGGTGTTGTACTCGTCGGTCCATTGCACCTGTTGCCCGGCCGCGTTGCGCAGCCACCAGCCTTGGCGTTGGAGCTTGTCGATGACGGCGTCATCCATCGAACCGGCCTTTTCTGCGTACGACTCGTTCAACACCGTGTATTGCCCGACGACGACTTTGGGGTTGTGCGACTTGATGGCCTGGACGGCATGCCGGATCACTTCACCGTTCTTGTCTCCGCGCCAATTGGCATGGAAACCCAGCACCACGATGTCGAGCCGCGACAGCTGCTCCTGGTAGGTGGGATCGTCGTAGTTCTTGGCGCCGATGTTCATGCCCATCAGCGGTGCGGCGCCTGTTGGACGCTTACCCGACTGGCCGTAGACGACAGCGGAAGCCGGCGGCGCGGAACCGACGACGGGAACGATCGCCGATGCCGATGCAGGGGTGCCCGCCTGGCTTCCCCCGCTTGCTTCCGATGGGCTGCCCGGCGCGCTGCCGCCCTCCGCCTGGCTCGCGCTTGCGCCGCCTCCGCCACACGCAGACAGTGCGCCAAGCGATGCGGCCAGGAGCGAGGCAAGCCACGCGCGACGGTGGTTTGTTGTTCTCATTGAAGAGATGGGAAATGCCACCGTCATGGATCCATTCGTTGGGGAACCGGGCAGTGTAGGCAGCGTCCCGCGCGTAGCGGTGAATGCCGAAGGTATCAGGTGCAACAAACTTCAGGTGAGCCGGCAGGGTGAGGGCGCCGCCCGGAGTCTTGCGGCATCATGGGCAGCCGGCGCAACGGGGCCACAGGCTGTTGCCGAAATCCAGTGGATGCCGGCGAAGGCGAGCTGACCTTGGGCCGGTCATGTCAACAACGCATCGCACCTGAATGGAACCATCTGCTCGTCACCTGGCATTCCACGCCACCATCATGCTGCTCATCGGCTTGCTCTGCGGCGCCCCTTATGCGCGCGCCATCAACCGCAACGCCGCTCCGCACATCATTCACTCCTGGCGTGTGGCGCACGCCAGCCTGCCCATGGGGGCCATCCTGATGCTGGCCGTTTCGGCGGTCCTGTCGGCCTTCGCCGTGACGGCGCAAGTCAAGTGGTTCATCGCCGTGACGCTCATCGTTTCGTCATACGCCTTCTGCTTCTCGCTGCCGCTGGCTGCCATCGTGGGCCATCGGGGGTTGTCGTCGCAGGGCCCTGTGGCGGCCAAGCTGGTGTATGCCGGCAACGTGCTGGGCGCCTGGACCTCGCTCGCGGCCACCCTGGTGCTCGTGTATGCGGGGTTCGTCTCGCTGTGAATCTGCAACGTCGGCGGCGATCATGACGCTTCTGCGCCCCCGCTGCTCGTCCTTCATTGCCAGAGCCTCGATGGGTTCATCTCTCGGCCCGACGGCGCCATCGATTGGCTCGAAGAAGCGAACAAGGCCATTCCCGCCGGCGAGGACTGCGGCTACGCAGACCACATGGCGACCATCGATGCCATCGTCATGGGGCGACACACCTTCGAGCAGGTGCTTTCTTTCCGGCAGTGGCCTTACGGCGATGCGCCGGTGTACGTGCTCAGCTCGTCTTTGCCGGCTGTGCCTGCCGAGGCACCCCGCACCGTCAGCCTGCATGACTGCACGCCCGGAGAACTTGTGGCTTTCGCGAAGCACCGAGGTCATCGCAACTTGTATGTCGATGGCGGGCAAACCATCCAGCGATTTGTTGCCGAGGAACGCCTCGACGAAATCACCCTCACGGTCATTCCCGTGTTGCTGGGCGAGGGCCGGCCGCTGTTCGGTTCCTTGCCACAGCCCCAAGCGTGGCTGCGGCATGCTTCTTCGCGCGTGTTCCCGTTCGGGTTCGTGCAAAACCGATACGTCTTTCCAGGCGCCGGCACCTGAAGCGAGTTGTCGGAAGACTCACCCTCGTGAAGCAGGCCCAACCTCTTCCTCCAGGAGCAACTCGTGAAAGCCTGCTGGCCGAAGATGCCATTCCGACCTATGCTGAGTGGAACGACTTGCATACCGTCTCCAGAGAGCGGCGACACCCATGCCCACGCTCGACGAACAAATTGCAGAGATGCTTGCGCAATCCATTGCATCGGGAGAGCTGCAATTGGCCCCGAGCTTCGGCAGGCCGCTGCAGCCGGTGGTTGGCTGGGACGCCACACCGGAACCGCTTCGCATGCCGTTCAAGATTCTGAAGGACGCAGGGTTCGTTCCTCCGGAGGTGCCGCTTTTTCATGAGCGCGCCGTGCTGAGGGCCCGGGTCGAGGCGGCCAAGGATGCCAGTGACCGTCAGCGGCTCAGGCAGCAGCTCAGCGAACTCGATCAGCGGCTGGCGCTACGCCTGGAGGCGCTTCAACGGCATGCCAGGGTTTGATTCATGACATACAGTCCTCCGTCCAATGAATTGATGCATGGAGGTGGGGCGATGAGGCTTGTCGACAAAACCGTGATGTACATCGCCGACGGGCTTGGTGGTTGATGGAAGCGATGTCAGGGAACGCCCGGGCCTTTGCATTGGAGGCCCATGGCGCACAACGATATGGTGACCAGCCGTACGCCTGCCACCTCGATGCCGTCGCCCTGCTTGCCACCCCGTACGGCGAGGAGGCGGTCACGGTGGCGTACTTGCACGATACTGTGGAAGACACCGAGGCCACTCTGGTCGACATTGCAGACCGGTTCGGACCGCTTGTTGCCGCATGTGTGGGCCTGCTGACGGACGAGCCCGGCGCGACCCGCAAGGAACGCAAGGCCAGTACGTATGCCAAGCTTGCGCGTGTCTCCGGCCCGATGGAACTCGCGTTGCTCGTCAAGACGGCGGACCGGTTGGCCAATGTGCGGGCCTGCATTGCGGATCGAAATGAACGGCTCTGGGCGGTCTACCAGAGCGAGCATCAGGCCTTCAGAGGCGCCGCCTACCGGGCGGGACTTTGCGATGTGCTGTGGGCCGAGTTGGACCCGTTGCTGTCCCATGGCCTTCCGGACGCCGCCACCGCATCCATCCAGCAGGGCTTCGCGAACAATGGTTTCGCGCTCGTTCCACAGGTGCTCGGTCCCGACATGTGCGCCACGGTCCTCGCGCAGATGGGCAACCTTCCGGACGGGGCGGCCGGGACGCGTTGTCTGCTCTCGCAGCCATGGTGTGCCGCGCTCGCCGGGCAGCTTCGCCAACACGACGCGCTGGCCCATTTGATTCCGCGCGATGCCGTGGCGGTCCAGTGCACGGCCTTCGAGAAATCGGCTTCCAGGAACTGGCTGGTGCCGGTCCACCAGGACCTCAGCATTCCGGTTGCGGAGCGCGTGACCCATCCCGCTCTGGCCGGTTGGTCCGAAAAAGAAGGGCAACTCTTCGTGCAGCCGCCGGCTGAACTGCTCGCACAGTTGGTCGCCGTGCGGGTGCACCTCGATGCCTGCACGCCACAAGACGGTCCGCTGCAAGTGGTGCCGGGCACGCATGTGTGCGGGCGTATCACCCCCGAGGCGGCTGTTGCGCTGCGGCATGGCGGCAAGGTGGTGGATTGCTGCGCAGCAGCGGGCGACGCCTGGGTGCTTCGTCCCTTGTTGTTGCATGCGTCGTCCAGGGCCAGGGGCGACAGCCGGCGCAGGGTTCTTCATTTCCTGCTAGGGCCACCGTCGCTCCCCCATGGCCTGAGGTGGCGCTGCGCCGTTTGACGCTGCCGGCGGGGCCGGTGTGCACGGGTGGCTTTGAACAGGCGAAACCGGAACTCTTGCATGGAATGGGAATGCAGGGCGGGTGCTTGTGGCCGATAAGATGCGGCAGCCGTTGGGCCGGAGGGAAAAATCGAGGCTGGACGCGGCGACTGCACAACCATCTGGGAAATCAAACATGCACACCATGGTCAAGACGTTGGGGTTCGCTCTCGGTGTATTCGGGGCGGCAGGTTTTCTCTCCGGGTGCGCCGTCAACATGACGGTGCCGGTGAAGGATCCGGTGCCCTCG
>Ga0070659_100002247_pt1 | contig 13742 bp, 10 predicted proteins | sample KBSC23metaG_FD_64666 | JGI IMG/M metagenome (GOLD analysis project Ga0070659, IMG submission 64666) | Corn rhizosphere microbial communities from Kellogg Biological Station, Michigan, USA - KBS C2-3 metaG | ecosystem: Host-associated > Plants > Roots > Rhizosphere > Soil ...
CTCCTCGACCTCCTCGATCTCGGCAACCGCGTAATCGTCGCGGGCCACGAGATCGACGAGGCGCGCTCGCTTCACGCCCTCGACCAAGACCCGAACGGTACCGTCGGGAAGTTTCAGGAGCTGCATCGCCGTGGCGATGACGCCGAGGTCGTAGAGCGCGTCGCGGTCGGGATCGTCCTCGCCCGGATCGAGCTGGGCGACCAGGAACAGCTCCTTGTCCGCGGCCATCGCCGCCTCGAGCGCCGCAACCGACTTCTCGCGCCCGACGAACAGCGGGACGATGCGGTGGGGGAAAACGACGATGTCGCGGAGCGGGAGGATCGGGAGAAAACGAGTCATGGCTCAGTATATGGGCGACGCCCTCGGTGCGTGCAACAAAGCCGAAGGCTTGAGGGCAATCTCCGCTTCCGACCCAAAGCAGACGTTCGGCATCATCGCTCAGCCTAGCTTATCAGTGCCTCGTAAGGCTGTTAAAGACGACCGTCTTCGCGACCGAGTCGAAGCTTTCGACGGACCGAGTACAGCCCGCCCTTTGGCCCTCTTACGAGACAGCAGCGCCGGCCCTGTCGGTCGGCAACTCTTGCCGTTCGCAGGCAGGACGCACGACGGCCCGCGCCTCGGACGAGGAGATCGACCATGTCCGTGGAAAACACTCCAACGACGCCCGGCGGAGCCCCAACGCTAACACCTGCGACAGGCCCAGCGCAGCCCAATGCGGCCAGCGCGGAACGACCGTTCATCGGCGCCGCTGCCACGGTGGAGCCGACCGGCGACACATCAATCAGGCCGTTCGAGTTTAATGCGTCCGACGAAGAACTTGCCGACCTCAAGCGCCGCATCATGGCAACGCGATGGCCAGAACGTGAGCTAGTCGATGATGGCACCCAAGGCGTGCAACTCGCGCTTATGCAGAAGCTCGCGGGATATTGGACGACCGACTATGACTGGCGTCGGTGCGAGGCGCGGCTGAACGCACTGCCCAACTTCATCACCGAAATCGACGGTCTGGATATCCATTTCATCCATGTTCGGTCCAAGCACCCAAATGCACTGCCGGTCATCATCACGCACGGCTGGCCCGGCTCGCCTATCGAACAGCTGAAGATCATCGATCCGCTGACCAACCCCACGGCTCACGGCGGCAGCGCCTCGGACGCCTTTGACGTGGTGATCCCATCGGGTGCCGGCTATGGTTTTTCAGGCAAGCCCACCGCTCCCGGTTGGGACCCGGCTCGCATGGCGCGCGCCTGGACCGTTCTGATGAGAAGACTGGGATACGACCGCTTCGTCGCGCAAGGCGGCGATTGGGGTGCGTTCGTCACTAACGAGATGGCGCAACAGGCTCCGCCTGAGCTGATCGGCATCCATGTCAACTTCCCCGGCAGCGTGCCGGATGACGTCACGAAGGCGCTTCAGTCGGGTGCGCCGGCTCCGGCGGATCTGTCGATCGAGGAGCAGCGCGCATACGACCAGCTCGCGTTCGCTTTCCAGCACCTGCCTACGCAGATCATGATGATCGCTCATCCCCAAACCCTATACGGCTTGGCGGACTCACCGATCGCCCTTGCAGCCTGGATGATCGACCATGACGTGGCGAGCTACGGGCACATCGCAAAACTCTTCGTCGATGGTGAGCCCTACGGCGACCTTACGCGGGATGACATCCTCGACAACATCACGCTCTCCTGGTTGACGAACACCGGTGTGTCTTCGGCTCGGCTCTACACCGAGTTCAAGGGTGGATTTTTCCACGACCTGAGCATCTCCGTTCCGGCTGCCGTCAGCATTTTCCCCGAAGAGATCTACCAAGGTCCGCGGAGTTGGTCCGAGCGCGCCTACCACAACCTCCTCCATTTTAACGTCCTCCCCAAAGGCGGGCACTTTGCCGCGTGGGAGCAGCCGCAGCTCTTGTCAGAAGAGCTCCGAACTGGCTTCCGGTCGCTGCGCTAGTTTTGAAAAGGGAAAGGGCGGCTCCCCACGGGCGCCGCCCCTTCGCCATCCGTTAATGCACCGGATCGGGCTTTACGTAGAACAGTAGGCAAGTGACACAAATCGCGAGTGCCATGACCGGGTGCTTCAACGCCACAATGGCGGCAACGGCGAAAAGGCATAGACTTATCAGTGCGCGCCAACGGACCACCCGGATGGTCAAAGCGTTCTCACCGAAAGCGTTCGTTGACGTAACTTCCCATACGAGCGCAATGTACGTCGCGTTCATCAACAAGATGACTGCGGCGTAGAATGACACTGGCTCCGGAGCGAGCCTGCTGGTGGCCATCCAAGCCGTAGCAACCGGTAAGAACGAAATCGAGAAGAGGTGCACGAAATTGCACCAAAGAAGGCGTGGGCTCGCTTCGGTGACGTAGCGGAGCAAGTAATGGTGATTGATCCAGATGAGCGCCAAGAAAAGGTAGCTAAGCGTGTAGCTTAGCCATCGGGGCCACAGCTCCAGCATTGCGGCGTATGTCGGGTCGCCAGGCGGCCGCAGGTCCAGGACGAGCACCGTAATAAGGACGGCGAAGATACCATCCGAAACTCCGCGTAGTCGTTCGGGCGTAGCCCTTCCAAGCACCGATGGTCCCCGTGACTCGCCGCCCGTATCACGCCAGGTCGCCAATCGGCCACTGCTTTGATGGGATAGTGTTGTGTCTGCTTTCCCCCCATTCCGGACATAAGCCAAGCGGCGATTAAGATGTCGCGCTTAGGGGGACTCAGTCAGCGGCTCCTGGCCCACTGAGGAGCATGCCGGAACTAATGAGCCCTGTCTCTTAGCCGTTTTGTTGGGAGGCACGGCTCAAAGTTCGAGCGCCCTATTTAAGCCGCCGCTATGCCATCGCAGCCGAGTAACGCTTCATTCCGGACCGACGATTAAGGCAGTTGTTGCCACTCCCGTTTCATTGTCATCGCTCAACAGGGGGTGAACGATGAGGCTTGGCGCTACTGAACCGCGCAAACAACTGCTGAGCGATCAAGTTAATCTGGAAGACTCGGCTGCACTTCTTGAGACGTTGGAAGCAGCGCATCGGCAATTCGAATCAGCCATGATTGCGCTGGAGGCCACGGCAAGCGAAGGGCCACCCGATGCGTCCCAATTCGGGGTTGTTCGGCTGCGCATCAGTCAAGCCAATCTCGCGAGGAGCCAGATTGTGCGGAAGATTTGCACGCATCTCCTGTCCCGGACCTCAGCGGACGAGGCGGAAGCCGTGCGGGAGCTTCAGCGTCGGGACGCGCAACAGTTTCAGACCACGTCAGAGCATATTCGTCGGTGGACGCCCGATGAGCTCGGCCGAGACTGGGAAGGCTACACTGCTAGCTCGCGCAAGATTCGGGCTGAACTGCGCGAGATCATCGTTGCAGAGAAAGCGATTTTCTACCCGCTGCTGCGCAGCGCGTGTGTGGTTACCGCGAAAGCAGACATCGGCGTGCTCCGCGTCGATCGCGTCGTCTCCACCGCTGACGCCCACGCCTTTAGCCGTTGCTCCGCCACGGTGTTCGCTCGCAATTCGGGCAGGAGAAGGCCGATCATAAAGTCCGAAGTGGATGAACCAGTAAGCCGCGGTTAGCGGCGATGGTGTTGCCTCGCATCGTCGAATCCAATCGTGAGGTACCAACCATGAAGAAGATAATGCTGATCAGTGCGCTGCTGATGTTCACGCCCGTGACAGCGGCCCAAGCCAGCGCCCGCGACCAGTCCGCAGCCGTCCAGTGCTGGAACCCGATTGCGTTTCCCGGATCGTCAGCGTTGCATAGCTGGCTGTGGCGTCCCTGCATTTCGCAGCACTGATGCCCTGAATGCGACGGGCGGCCTGCTTGATGCGGGCCGCCCGGTTCCGGTGCAAGTCGGGGGTGGAGCTTCAGGGAAACGGCCGCCCGGCGCTGGTGCCAATGTCCGTAATGGGTGGAAAGCTGACCTATGCAGATTTGCTATACAGGCTTTCGCAACGCGACTTCATGTCGGCCGAAGTGTCCGCGTCGATACCTACGATTTCCGCTCCTTGCTGCTCGCATAGCTCCTGCACTCGCTGTGCGGCCTCCACGATAGCTGAAACGTCCTTTTCAACTTGCAACTTTGGATAGAGGAAGCCGCCTTCACCGCCGCTGAAATTGGACCACCCACTCTTGGCGAGAGCATCGGAAACGCGTTCAAGATTTTTGGGTAGGCCGCAAAGATAGAATGTTAGCCACAACCGGTCGCCAGCGAACTCGGGTCGGGCTTCGACCTTCGGCAAGTTGGCCCGGACCTGCTGCTCAAAATCTCGCCTTTGCATTTCTCAACTTAACGCGCCCGCGCCTAATGTCTGCAATGGGTCGAAAGCGGACACTCCGCTAGTGGCAGGAATGGGTGGAAAGCTGCCATTAGCCAATTGGCGATTTCGCCGTCTACGGGGCGCAGCCCACCGCCTCGCTGCAATTGACCGGTCATGTGTCAAAACGCTCTTGTCAGGCGGACCTCACCACGGAGCCGCTTCTGGTCAAAGAGCGGAAGCGTCGACCGATTGCGCGTGTACGTTACGCTCAACGACGGAGCGAAACCGCCCAGGTTCCAGTCGCGCTTGTAAATCCTGGCTGACCCTTCAATGAGCCAGTCGCTCCGTTTGATACCGAAGGGGGCGAGCTGGCCGTCGTTCACTTCGCGCGCGACGTCGACGGCTATCTGCGGGCGAAGACCCCAGCCGATCTCCTTCTGGATTCCGATCCCGAGGCTGGCGCGTCTAAAGGCTTGGCCGCTGTCATGCGCCCAGTCGCGCTCGACGGTTGCATAAGCAAAGCCGAGCATCGCAGGGCCCAGCGGCCGATCGATGGACACGCGTGCCTCGACATCCATCGCATCGACGTCACGGCGGCCGGAATAATCATTGCGGCGAACGAGGAGCCCTCCGCCCAGCGTCCACAGATTTCCAAGCAGCTTTTCGTAAGTGAAGTGAGCGCCGAAGCTCTTCTCCAGCGGCTTTCCGCCATACCAGCGAGCGAGCCCGGTCGCGGTCGTCCGCAACCGTCCTCCTGCAAGAGCGAATTCGGGCCCGACCTCGCCCCCCACATAGGCGTCGTCGAAACGGTGGTCGCTGTAGCGCACCCAATGGCCGTAACCGCCAATGTAGATCGGAAGCCCATCCCGATTGAGGCGGATCGAAGCGTCGCCTCCGAAGAACAGCCCAGTGCCTGAATGGGCGCGCGCGTCCGAATTGAGCCGGAACGGCAGGCCGTAAATGTCGACCGATTGCTTGTCGGTGGCGGAATTGATGTTGCTGTCGGGCGCGAAGCCGAAGTCGACGTTGAAGCGCCAAGAGCGGCGCGCCCTCAGAGCCTCACGGAACCGGACGATGTTCTTTGCAACCATTGCGCCGGGATGCGCTGCAGCGGCGAGGCGGAATTGATAGTCGGCCTGCTCGTCCTTCTTCTCCATGAAGAGGGTTCGGGCTAGCTCCAGCCGGACCCTCAGCAGGGCAGGATCGCGATCGAGGATGCGTCGGAAGGTAGCCTCTGCGGATCGATAGTCGTGGTCGGCGTAAGCGGTCATTCCTGCAATGAAAACGCGCTGGATTTCAGGATCGAACCCCACCGATTGAGCTGGTGCGGCCGAAGGCGTCGCAGCGCAGATCATCGTTATGCCAACAAGGCTCGCAAGGTATCGACCCGCCACGGCGAAGCGCGCTTGTTAGTGCTGCTTACCGACAAAGGCGTCCTGGTACAGCGGTAATTGATCGGTCGTCCGCTGGATGGAGAAAGTGCCGCCGACCTGCTCTGCATGAGGGCCGAAGAAGGCGCCGTTCATGTCCCCGATTGCTGCCTGGCTCGGAGGTATCGAGGGAACATATTCATAGGCGAAGTTGACCGTTCCGGACAGCGGGATGTCAAACGTGCCATTGCTGCTGAACGGCGCGCTCCCGCCCACGTGAATACCCTGGATCGGTGTGTAATCCATCGGATCACTGCCCGGCCCGCCGCTATTCCTGAAATCTTGATCAATCCGCGTAGCGATCGTGCGCAACCCAAAGTCCGCAGTGAGCGTGAACGGAATACCAAGCGCGCCGCTGCTCGACTGAAGTTGCAGGCTGTGGGCATCATATATCGCAGTGCCCGAGGCAGGAATTCCCGAAGGCGGCGTTCGATCGCCATTGACGAACAACAGTTGTCCAAAGTTCGTCGCGTTCGTCGAATTGCCGCTCAAGATTTCCGGCCATTCCCACGCACCCATTGAGACATACGAGTAACCGGGGTCGAGATAGACGCCCGTACCAAGGTTTGTGCCCGCGCCGAAGGGGAGCGCCTCTGCAGAGCCGCCTCGCGTGTAACCATTCGAATTAATGGACCACCCGAGCAATTGGCCGGAGGTGACTGACGTAAGCCCTCCCGGCAGGATACCGGCCGGGGCGGTCAAGGAGTATTTCAATTCCGCAGCCGGCGTATCGGTGACCGTCATCGTGAACTCGCCTGGCAGGATGGTGCGGTTGGTCCAGTCACCCGGGTTTCCGGTGCCCGGGTCAATCGTGAGCCGTCCGATGAGGTCATAGTTCCCAGCGCTGGTCAGGGGAAAAGCGTTTTTCGCTGGCGCCGGTGTGGGAGTGCTCGTTTGTGCAGATGTCGGCGTCGGAGTGGGCGTTGACGTTGGCGCCGGAATGGGTGACGAGGTCGGTGTCGGCGCCGGAGGCGGCGGCGGCGGCGGGATGCTGGCGACGCTCGTTGAGCCATCACCTCCGCACGCCGCCAGCATCAGGCACAGCGGCAGCGCGATCGTGCCGCTCAAGTGAGTTTCGAACTTGCCAGACATCGCTGATCCTTTCTCTTAACGAGAAGTTTGTTGCGCGGTCGGTCGTTAGGGGCGCCGCTGTCCGACGAAGGCATCCTGCATCAACTGCGCGCCGCTCGATCGATTCAGGAAGAAGGTGCCCCCGACCTGCTCCGCATTTGGTCCAAAGAAAGCGCCGTTCATTGACCCCGTGACGGACTCGGGCGGCGGCGCAACAGAGGTGTTGATAGCGTAGCTGCTAGCCCAATTTGCGGTGCCCGTGAGTGGAATGTTGAACAAACCGCCGTTGCTGAAGGGCGCGCTACCCGAGACATGGATGCCGAAGGCGAGCGGATAATCCATCAGGTCGCCGTTCGGTTGATAGCGGTAATCCTGGTTGATGACGGCCGCCATAGTGCGCTGGCCAAAATCGGCGGTCAGCGCGAAGGGCCCGTTCACGAAGTTTAGCCCTCGCGCGTCGTAGATCGCAGTGCCAGACGCCGGGATTGCGGACGCGGGGGTTCGGTTTCCGTCGACGAACAACAACTCGCCCGAGTTACCGGTCGCGATCTCCTTCCAGCCCCAGTCCCCCATTGCAACGTAAGAATTGCCAATGTCATAATCGAGAGAGACTTGTACGCCGGTGTGATTATCAGAGGGCAGCCACGTTGAAGCGGACGGTTGCCAGGTCGTAACTCCACGCGTGAAATCATAGGAAAAGGTGTCGGAGGTTAGGTGCTGGCCGAGCATTTGACAGCAATAGCTACCGAGAGGTTCGCCGGCGTAACTGCGCGTCGGGTTGAAGCTCCAAGATAGAAATGGCCCGTTGACCGTGATTGATGTTTGTCCACTGGGCAAAATCCCATTTGGGCCATTCAAAGTATAATGTGGGAGATCACCGGATTCGCGGCCGAAATACCAGAAAGTACTCATAGTGAACTCACCCGTCGCCGTGACGCGGGACGTAGCTGAACCACCATTCCCGGGGGTAATGTTGACACGTCCTATGACGTCGTAGGATCCATTTCGTGTCGCCGGAGAGTCCAGCCAAATTTCCTGAATGTTGGACGCAGGCGTCGGCGTAGGTGTCGCCGGTGTCGGCGTCGGCGTCGGCGTCGGTGTCGGGGGTGGCGGCGGGATGCTGGCGACGCTCGTTGAGCCATCGCCGCCGCATGCCGACAGCATCAGGCACAGCGGCAGCGCGATCGTGCCGCTCAAGTGAGTTTCGAACTTGCCAGACATCGCTGATCCTTTCCGAAAATGAGGACGAGCTTGCGCCCCCAAATCGGCCGCGATTTTACTTAGGCTGCTGGAATTCCTGGCCCGATCTCTTGCCGATCCCGCCCGATTTCCCGCCGATCTTTCACTGGGATCGCCAGCAGCCGACGCTGTTGTTCTTCATTGCCGAAGCGCATGTTATGAAAGCCCGCCGAGGAAGGTGGGGCCGCATGGACGAATCGGCGCAGGCCGCCGCGTGGGATCACAGCATCGATCTGGCGCAGGAGGAGGACTTCGACCTAGGGTCGCTCAGGGTCCGGCCCGCCCGGTGCGAAGTCGAAGCGAACGGAACCTCCCAGACGCTGCAGCGCCGCGTGATGCAGGTTCTCGTCGCGCTAGCAGAGGCGCGGGGTTCGGTGGTTTCGCACAACGATCTCGTCATTCGCTGCTGGCGAGGACTTTCCGTCAGCGACGACGCGATAGTCCGCTGCATCAGCATGCTTCGGAAGCTTGCGGCGGAACATCCGGAGCAGTCGTTCGCGATCGAGACGATCCCTGGCGTCGGCTATCGTCTAACATCCTTCGGGAGCGACGCCTCATCGACGCGGCCATCGACCTCAGCGGGCCGCCGTCCACGTCTCTCGTTAGTTGTATCGGCGGTACTGGCCGTCGCGATCCTGGTTGGCGCAGTCGTCTGGAGCAGTCACCGCGGCACAACAGACCGCAACACGATTAGCGTTTCCGTGCAGCCTTTTGATGCGCTGAGCGATTCTGAGGGCGCTCTACAACTGGCGCGAAGCGTTCCGAATGAGGTGGTGAACGCCCTTGGTGACAGTCAGATCGAGGCGGTTCTGGCCGGCGAAGGAGCCGGCAAGAGCGTCGCAGGCTTGTTCGAGGCGTCAGGGCCCGGGCTGATCGTGACGGGGCAGATCCGCGATGACGGGCGCAACACGAACGTCAACGTCAGGATTGAGGACGGGGCGACGCATGCCGCACTTTGGTCGACCGAGTTCAAGCGGGACAGCAGCCGTGTATCGGACCTGCCGTTGGAAGTGGCCGCGCGGGTCGCCGACGAGATAAACATGGTCAACTTCGCGCGCACCGCGAACCCACCTTTAGCCGACACCTCCGCGCTCTCGGCCTTGCTCCAGACGACGGACATGATCCGCGACCCTCCCCAGGGGGCCTGGGCGCAAATGATCGATCGGGCGCATGGACTCGTTGCACGTCATCCCGAATTTGCCTTCGCTCATGATGTATTGGCTGCGGCCTACGCCGAAGCGGCACAAGAAATCGATGTTCCCGATCGCGCCAAGGCAATGAGTGAAGCAGCGTGGAGGGAGGCCAACACAACTCTCAAGCTCGATCCCCAGGATGCGGGCGCCTATGCTATCCTGTCGGATCTCCTGCCAGCTTACAATCACCGTGCGCGCGAAGCGATTTTGCTGCGCGGCATTCAAATCGCCAAGCACCCAAAGGAGCCGCTTGGCGGATTATATTCGGCCGAGGGCAGGTTGCTGGACGACGTCGGACGTCTCCGCGAGTCCGAATCCCTAAAACTAGTCGCGCATGCGACTGATGAATGGGGCGCCCCAAAAACGGCCCAGCTTGCGCGCGCCTATGCCAACATGGGGAATCTGCAGGCGGCGAGAGACTGGCTACAGAAGGGGATCCAACTCTGGCCTAACCATTCGGGCGTTCGAAGGGTACAGCGGTACGTTGCCGCTTTTTACGAACCGCCGTCCGAGGCGCTCGCAGCCTTCGATCGTCTCGACGCACAGGATCCTTCGGGCCGGGAGCAAGACGCGGTCTGGCGAGCCTATGTCGATGCCAGGTCCGGACATGGCAATGGGCTTAAAAAGTCGACGATCCAGCGTATCGGAAAGGCCGCCGATCGGGGCCTGATCGCTCTCGAAAATGGAATCATGATGTATGCGGGCCTTGGAGCTTCTGACGAGGCCATCGCTGCGGCCAACTCGGCGCTGGATCGTCAGCAGCACCTGCAGCCCTGGTTCCTGTTCACGCCGATCACTCGAAACCTGCGGCAGGATCCAGCATTTGTTCCCTTGGCGGCCCGCATGGGTCTGATCAGCTATTGGCGCGACACGGGCAAGCGGCCCGACTTCTGCACCGACCCTGCGAGGCGAAGCGAATGCACGCCGCAGCTGTTGGCAGCGCTGAGATCCTAACCGTCGTCAGGGACGGAAATTCATCGTCGCGCTGGCAAAAATGTAGCGCCCGAGCGCATCGTACCATTCCGGATACGTGTTGCCGTTGACGGGCCCAACGCCAGCCGCCGTGTTGCGGACGATGCGCGGCGGCTGCCGGTCGAAGATATTATTCACGCCAAGGCGAAGCTCGACCTCCTTTCTGATCCTGATCCGCGTGGCCAGATCGAAATAGTCTTGCGCGGCGAGCCTCGCATTCGCCGCGCTTACGCTGTCGGTGAGATTGAACTTCGGATCCAGGGCGGCGAGCGTCACGCCGCTTGTATGCCTCCAATTAATCGAGAGCGAATGCCTCGAGGGCGTGTCCCAGGTCGCTCGCGCCACGTGCTTCCACTGCGGATGGATGCCGCACGGGTCGCCGAAAAGACCCACGCAATCGTACGGCATGGAGAAGCCACCTTTGTCGGTGATCCAGCGGAGAACGTAGCTTCCGTGGAACTCGAAATGTGCTGACCCCCAGCGGCCCACGGGAGCGGAATAATCCGTGCCGATGTCGACACCACGAACCCGCAACGAACCGATGTTCGCCTGCCGATCGTCAACATAGCCGTTGCCGAGCCATAGCGAACCGTTCGGGTCTCGGTGAATTCGATTGCAGAAGAATGGATCGCCGGTTGCCAGGCAATTGTTCAAAATCGACTGAGCGCCAACTTGGGCGATGGCTCCATCAAGGCCGATGTCCCACCAATCGAGGGTCAGGTTGAAATTTCGAAGAATTCGCGGCTCGAGCACCAAACCTATGGTGCGTGTGGTCGCAATTTCAGGCTGCAGCTCGACGTTGCCTCCGATGACTGAATGGTAAGCCGAGACCGGCGACGGGGCCGCCAGGATATGACCGTATTGCCCGGGCATAGCTCCAGTCAGAGCGCATTGCGCTTCGGAAGCATCTGGAGTCGCGCCGGCGCACCGGTCGCGATCAAACGAACTGGCCTGGGCCGGCGTAAATAACTCCTGCACGTTCGGGGCACGGTTGGCACGCTGCTGGCTGGCGCGGAGCCGCAACCAGGTGACGGGCGTCAGGTCTAGCGCAAGCTTGTATGCGTTGGTCGAGAACCTGCTTCTCCCATTGTGGTACCACGACTTGCGGAAGCCGCCCTCGAACGCCAGTCGCTGCACAAAGCCCATGGTAACCAGGGGAATCCTTGCCTCGCCAAAGATTTCGCTTGTGCTGATCGAGCCATGGATTGGAGATACTTGCGGGGTGAAGCCTGCGATGTCGCCGCTTTGCGAAAACGCATCGGGCGTGAACTCGACGGAATCTGTCCGATGCTCGGCGCCGACGTTGATTGCGGGACCTTCGTCAGACCAGGGGCTTCGAATTCCCCAGCGGTCGAGCTCGATCGTGGCATTTGCGTTGGCGATCCGTTGCTCGAACGAGCCGCGCGTTGACACGGGAAGGATGAGATAGGCGACTGACTGCGGCAACACCTGGCCACGCGCAAATATGTCCCAGGGCTCGCAATTTGAATCTGCACCGGGCGCCGAGCTGCCCAATTCGCGGGCAATCAGCGCCGAGCGACAGACGGGTTGGCTGGTCGATGGATCTGTCACGACGTCGAGAGCTTTGCCAAGCCGGGAGATCGACAGAAGGTTGCGCAGTTGCTCGTCGAGGGTGACATGCCCGAACAGGTAGCTTGCGTCGTAATTAACACCGCGCCCCAGGTCGCCTTTCAGGCCACCTACTAGCCGAATGCTCCTGTGCCGCTGGTCATCCTGAATAGCGCCGCTCTCTACGCTCCGGCGGGAGACCAAGAGCCAACCGCGAGAATATGTCATGCCAGTAACCGGGTCGACGAACGGCGTTGGCGTCCCGACAATCTGGATCAGATTGCCGGAACTATCGAAGATCGGGACTTCGCCAACGAAATTGCCGCGGCGGCAAATCAGCGAGCGCTGTTGAGCGGACAGCAGTGGATTGTCGCAATTGATTGTCTCGGTGTTGGTGGCGTTGCCCGACGGGCTGGTCTGCGCGATGGATCGGTCCCACATCGCCATGACTTCAGAATAGGCCTGGACCGCGTTGGAGAAATGGAAGTCAGCAAATCCCCCGGCGGTCCATCGCGTGTCTGGTCGCTGATAGAAGTTCCACGGAGTGATATTGAAGCGACCCAGGCCAGGCACGAACGTTCGGTCGGCCGTGACCTGGTATGCATTTCCTAGATTGTCGAAGAAATTCCCCGGGTAGGCGAGCAAGGCGCCGCCGCATTCGATCTGATCGGTCGGCTTCTGACGCACGATGACTGCGGTGATTGAACAGGAGCTATAATCGCGCCGGTCCTGCGTGAGCCCGGCTATGCGGCGATAGCCGGCATAAAGCTCGATGTGGCCCCGGCTGTCGGAGAAGCGTTGTCCAAATGCCGCCGAGGCGGAACCGCGCCAGCCGTCGATGACGCTGCCGTTTGGATATGGGAAATGCCGCTGCTCGAGCAGCCCTTGCACGAACCGGTCGCGGTTATTGTGCTGATATGTACTAATGTTGCCCTCAACCCTGAGGCCCTCAAGCCGGTTGTCGAGGATGAAGTTGACGACGCCGGCAAGAGCATCGGAGCCGTAAACGGCAGCTGCTCCGCCGGTCAGCAGTTCTACGCGCTGGATCAGCGGTGCCGGGATGCTGTTGAGGTCGGCCACCGAAAAGCGCGGGTCGCCGGGCATGAGACGGCGGCCGTTGACCAGGACCAAGGTTCTAAGAGCGCCAAGGCCTCTAAGATCGACAGTCGCAATACCCATCGCCCCGGCAGAAACGAACTCGCCTTCTGACGGATCGACCTGAGGAAGCCGATTGAGAACCTCCTCGACATTATGGGTGCCTTGCAGCCTGAATTCCTCGCCGCTGACCATCGTGACAGGACTCACCGCCGTCAGATCCGTGCGGGGAATACGGGAACCAGTGATTACAATTTGAGGTTCAAGGGGTTGGGCTTTGAGCTCTTGATCCGTCCTTGTGCGCGCCGTTGCCGTCGGATTCACGTCGCTCGGTTTGTGTAGCCCTGAATGTTGATCCGCGCTAGCCGCCGACGATTCTACGCCCGCCACTAACGCGACGGAGTAAAGAATAATCGTCGCTTGCCAAGCTGCGCCCAATAGCTATCGCCCCCGACGCTTCTCACCGGGTTCACACTGCGTGCCCGGCACAAGAGTCGCCGAAACTACACTAATTTTTGCAAGACGCATTAATGCCGGGTCATGCCTGGTCTAGCTCCAGCTGGGTAAGGCTAGTGTCCGCAATGGGTCGGAAGCTGACGCTACGATAGCGTCGTGAACAGCAGCGCGATGTATCCGCCGAGCAGCGCCAATCCGGCGAGCGCCAAGATCAGGTGGACACGTGCTGATCGGGATACGAGCGCCGCAATCGAGATGCCAATAAACAGAATATGGGCGCCGAGATTGCGCGGCTCGGGAAGGCTTCCGGTCAAGATCAAATTCTTGGCGAGCGACGCCAAAAGAGCGAGCAAGAGGGCCGAGAAAAACCAGCGAGATTCTCGGAAGTAATCATCCTTGAGATCGACAGCCCGGCCGGAAACCGTCTGGGGGACGATCAACGCGGCCATCATAAAGATGGCCACCGGCTG
>Ga0070659_100002258_pt1 | contig 13727 bp, 11 predicted proteins | sample KBSC23metaG_FD_64666 | JGI IMG/M metagenome (GOLD analysis project Ga0070659, IMG submission 64666) | Corn rhizosphere microbial communities from Kellogg Biological Station, Michigan, USA - KBS C2-3 metaG | ecosystem: Host-associated > Plants > Roots > Rhizosphere > Soil ...
GCGGTGGCCCAGGCGCAGCATGCCGTTCGCGAGATGGCCGACCTCCTCAAGAAGGAGGGCGTGCGGGTCAAGTATGCGATCCACCCGGTGGCCGGCCGCATGCCGGGGCACATGAACGTGCTGCTGGCGGAGGCCAACGTGCCCTATGACGAGGTCTTCGAGCTCGAGGACATCAACAGCGAGTTCGCCCAGACCGACGTCGCTTACGTGATCGGCGCCAACGACGTCACCAACCCCGCCGCGAAGAGCGACAAGGGCTCGCCGATCTACGGAATGCCGGTGCTCGACGTTGAGAAGGCGCGCACCTGCCTGTTCGTGAAGCGCTCGATGGGCGGCGTCGGCTATGCCGGCATCGACAACGAGCTGTTCTATCGCGACAACACGATGATGCTTCTCGGCGACGCCAAGAAGATGACCGAGGAGATTGTGAAGGCGTTCGGCTAACCGCTCGTCGCAAATGCGATTCACGTCGCGGTAAATTGCCAATTCAATGCTTGCCCGCTTCTTCAGCTTGGCGGAAGGCGGCCCGGCAAGGGGGATGTGAATTGCGGAAGATCGGAATCATCGGCGGTATGACCTGGTCATCGACCGCGCTCTACTATGAGCATATCAACCGCGAGATTTCGCGGCGGCTCGGTGGCCTCCACAGTGGCCGTATCGCGATCGAGAGCCTCGAATTTCACGATATTGCAGCGAAGGAATTCGCGGACGATTGGGCCGGGATCGGTGATGACCTGCTGACGGCGGCAAGAAATCTCGAGGCCGGCGGCGCCGAGGCCGTGGTGATCGCCTGCAATACCGTTCACAAGAGCTGCGGCGCCCTCGCCACCAGCCTTGGGATTCCGTTCCTCCATATCGCGGACGCGGCAGCCGACCGGCTGGTTGCCGATGGGCGCAAGCGCGTCGCCCTGCTCGGCACCCGCTTCACCATGACGGAAGATTTCTTTCGAGGCAGGCTGGAGGCGCGCGGTATCAGCCTGGTGCCCATCGAGGGAGCATGGATCAATGAGGTCGACCGGATCATCTTCGAGGAGCTCGCCGCCGGAAAGGTGGTCCGCAACAGTCAGCGCAAGCTCAAGACCCTGATCACCGAGCTTGCAAGGCAGCGCGTCGATGCCGTGGTGCTTGGTTGCACGGAGTTGGTGCTCGCCGTCGACGCCAAGGCGAACGTGCTGCCCGTCTACGACACGACCGAGATCCACGCGCGTGCGTGCGTCGACTGGATGCTGGCGGACGAAGAGGTGGCGCGCGCCGCGGCCTGACCTTATCTCGGCTGAGTGACCAAGGCCGACCGTCCCGACCATCCCCGAGCCGCCGAGCGCTTCAACGAGGAGCAGGCAACCTACGCCGTGCGCGGCGAGGGGCAGCCCGACCTCGAGGCGGGCGTCGCGGCGATCCGCGGGGTGCTGAAGACGCTTCCTTCGCGTCCAGGCGTCTACCGCATGCAGGATTCCCGCGGAGATGTGCTCTACGTCGGCAAGGCCCGGGTGCTGCGGAACCGCGTGACCAACTACACGCAGGTCGCCAAGCTGCCGAAGCGGCTGCAGCGAATGATCGCGCAGACGCGCTCGATGACCATCGTCACCACGCGGACGGAAGCCGAGGCTCTCCTGCTCGAAGCGCAGCTGATCAAGCGCTTCCGCCCACCGTACAACGTGCTTCTCCGTGACGACAAAAGCTTCCCCTTCATCCTGCTGCGCGAGGACCATGAGTTTCCGCGGGTCCAGAAGCACCGCGGCGCGCGGCGAATCAAAGGGCAATATTACGGCCCGTTCGCAAGCGCCGGATCGGTCACGCGCACACTTAACGCACTTCAGAAGCTGTTCCTGCTAAGAAGCTGTTCCGACAGTTTTTTCGCCAATCGCTCGCGGCCTTGCCTGCTCTACCAGATCAAGCGCTGCTCGGCGCCCTGCGTCGGTCGCATCGGCGACCGGGAATATGGCGAGCTGGTCGGCGAGGCGAAGGAGTTCCTGTCGGGCAAGTCCACCGGCGTCCAGGCGCGCCTGTCGCGCTCCATGGCCGAGGCTGCCGACAAGCAGGATTACGAGCTTGCCGCCGTCTATCGCGACCGGCTGCGCGCGCTGACCTACATCCAGGGCAGCCAGACCGTGCATGCCGAAGGGCTCGGTGACGCCGATGTCTTCGCGCTGGCCTGCAAGGCTGGGACGGTTTCGATCCAGGCCTTCTTTATTCGGGGCGGGCAGAACTGGGGGCATCGCTCCTTCTTCCCGGCGCATACCAATGACGTTCCGGAAGCCGAGGTTTTGTCCAGCTTTCTTGTCCAGTTCTATGAAGATATGCCGCCGCCCAGACGGATCCTCGTCGACCGCGAGATCGCCGATCGAGAGTTGCTCGAGGAGGCATTGTCGGAGCGCGCCGAGCGCAAGGTGGCGATCGAGATCCCGCAGCGTGGCGCGCGCCGCAAGCTGCTCGAGCAGGCGCAACGAAATGCCGAGGAGGCGCTGGACCGCCACCTCGCGGAGACCAAGACGCAGGGCAAGATCCTGCGGGAGCTGGCCGACGCCTTCGAGCTTGGCGACGTCCCCAAGCGCATCGAGGTCTATGACAACAGCCACATCATGGGGACGAATGCGACCGGCGCGATGATCGTCGCCGGGCCCGAGGGCTTCCGCAAGAACAACTACCGCAAGTTCAATATCAAGCGGCCCGAGACCCAGCCCGGCGACGACTTCGCGATGATGCGCGAGGTGCTGGAGCGGCGTTTCGCCCGGCTTGAGAAGGACGACCCCGACCGGCAGAGCGGCGAGTGGCCCGACCTCATCCTGCTCGACGGGGGCAAGGGTCAATTGTCCGCCGTCTGCGAAGTCATGGAAGAGATGGGTGTGCATGACGTGCCGGTGGTGGGGGTCGCGAAGGGCCCGCATCACGGCCGCGAGGGCCGCGAGGTGTTCCACCTTCCCGGTGGGCGCGAGGTGACCTTTCCAACCAACTCGGCGATCCTCTTCTACCTCCAGCGGCTGCGCGACGAGGCACATCGCTTCGCGATCGGCACTCACCGGGCAAAGCGCGCCAAGAGTTTGACAACTTCGACGCTCGACGAGGTTCCTGGCATCGGGCCGAACCGCAAGCGGGCGCTGCTGATGCACTTCGGAACAGCGCGCGCGGTGAAGGGTGCCGCGCTCGAGGACCTCGAGAAGGCCCCCGGGATCAGCAGGGCAATGGCGCGCCAGCTTTACGATTATTTTCATCCACGCGGATGAGAACCGATACGCCCGCCATCGTCTGCGCGCTGCGCAATCATGGTGAGCACGGCGCAATCGTGCGGTTGATGACTCCGGACCAAGGGCTTGTCGCCGCCTATGTCCGAGGCGCGCGCGGACGCAGGATGCGACCCGTGCTGATCGCCGGGAATGTCGTCCAGGCGCGACTATCCGCGCGGACAGAGTCGCAGCTTCCCCAGGCGGCGATCGAGCTGGTTCATAGCCGTGGGCCGCTGCTGTCCGAGCCGCTGCCCGCGGCCGGGATCGACTGGGCAACGGTGCTGACCGCCACCGCCTTGCCCGAAGGACAGCCCTATTCGCCACTGTACCAGGCGCTCGAGGGCCTGCTCGACGCGATCGAGGCGGCGCCCTCGGCGGCCGGCTGGGGCGCGGCGCTGGTCCGTTACGAGCTGTTGCTGCTGGCCGAGCTCGGTTTCGGGCTCGACCTCGATCGCTGTGCTGTTAACGGCAGCAACGACGATCTCGTCGCGGTCAGCCCCAAGTCAGGCCGGGCAGTCAGCGCCGCCGAGGCTGAGCCTTACGCCAGCAGACTCCTGCCGTTGCCGCATTTCGTCCGGGAAGGAGGGACTGCCTCCTGGCCGGAAATCGCCCAGGGGTTGGACCTTACCGGCCATTTCCTGCTGCGCGACGTGCTGACCGACCGCGCCAGGCCAATAGCCGAAGCGCGCGAACGGCTCGTCGAACGGTTGCGCCGCGCCGGTGGTCTCGCCTAGGTTCGCTTCCGTGACAGTAGACGCCCTGGCCATGCTCTTCCCCAACGTCGCCGTGACGCGCGGAATCGCGGTGCGCGTTGCCGTCAGCTATTTGTCGGAGCAGTCCGATCCGTCGAGCAACCGCTGGTTCTGGTCCTATCATGTGCGGATCGAAAACGGCGGCGACGTCGCCGTTCAGCTTCTGTCGCGCAGCTGGACCATCGTTGATGAGCGGGGCACCGTGCACGAAGTGGTCGGCGAGGGTGTCGTCGGCGAGATGCCGCTGATCGCTCCGGGGGCAAGCTTCGACTACGTCTCGGGTTGCCCGCTGGACACACCGAGCGGGTCAATGAGCGGCAGCTACCGCATGGTCGACGAGGACGGCAGCGCCTTCGACGTCGAAATCCCGCGCTTCCAGCTCTTGAGCGCCTGACGGAGCCGGCCACGGCGCGGACCATCGTCCTTTCCGCGAACAGCGACTGGAACATTGCCAATTTCCGTCAGGGTCTGGTCCGCGCGCTCCATTCGGCGGGCTATGAGCCGGTGGTCATCGCGCCTCAGGATCCCGCGGCTGATGCCCGTATGCGCGAGCTCGGCGCCGAGCGCATCCCGATCGAAATCGACCGTGCCGGGCTGAACCCGGCAACCGACATAAGGCTGCTGCTCAGCTATCGGTCGCTGCTCAAACGCCTGCGGCCCGCAGCCTATCTCAGCTACACGATCAAGCCGAACATCTACGGCTCGCTGGCGGCTGCATCGCTCGGCATTCCAGCGCTGCCCAACGTCAGCGGCCTCGGCACCGCTTTCATCCGTGGCGGACCGCTGCAGGCGATCGTCAGCCAGCTTTATAGGATCGGCTTTGGTCGCGCGCCCGTAGTCTTCTTCCAGAACGACGAGGACCGCAGCCTGTTCGTCGACCGCCGTATCGTTCGTGCTGAGCAGGCGCGCCTGCTGCCTGGTTCTGGGGTCGACCTGGAACGTTTCGTCCCGGCGCCGCTGCCCGATGGCCCCCCGATATTTCTCTTCATAGGCCGGCTGCTCCGCGACAAGGGCGTCGGAGAATTCGTCGAGGCCGCGAGGATGCTCCGGGCCGAATATCCGGATGCGCGCTTCCAGTTGCTGGGCGCCGTCGACCGGGGAAACCGGACGGCAATTCGCCAGCAGGAGGTCGATGCATGGGTCGACGAGGGCGTTATCGAGCAGCTCGGCACGACTGACGACGTGCGCCCGTTCATCGCGGCGGCAACCGCCGTCGTGCTCCCTTCGTACCGCGAAGGCCTGCCGCGTTCGCTGCTTGAGGGTGCCGCGATGGCGCGGCCGCTGATCGCGAGCGACGTCCCCGGCTGCCGCGACGTCGTGGAGGATGGCGTGACCGGTTTTCTTTGTGCCGTGCGCGACGGTGTTGCACTGGCGACGGCGATGCGAAGGCTGTTGCAATTGCCTCCACAGCAACAGCTTGCCATGGGGGAGGCGGGGCGGCGCCGGGTTCAGGAACGGTATAGCGAGGCGCTGGTAGTGCGCGCGTACCTCGACGTGCTTGGCGGCGTGGATAGTGCCAGACCGGGGCTTTGATGTTCGGCTTTTCACCTCGACGCGAACAAGGCCCCGCTGGAGCCCGCGGCTACCGGGCCTATGCGGTGGGGGATATCCACGGCCGCGTCGACCTTCTCGAGCATCTCCTGGCCAAAATTCATGCCGACCTGCAGCGCCGGCCCACGCGCAAGACCTTGCTCGTGTTCGTCGGGGACCTGATCGATCGCGGGCCCAGCTCGGCGCAGGTGATCGAGCGGTTGCGCTGCTATCGCCGCGAGGGGGTGAAGCCCGTCTTCCTGCTGGGCAACCACGAGGAAGTGCTGCTCCGGATCCTCGCGGGCGATTCCACCGTGGTGGAGAGCTGGCTGCAGTTCGGCGGCCTGCAGTGCCTGCAAAGCTATGGCGTGACGCTCGCGAGGATCCGCGGGCGATCGGCCAAACAGGTCATTGAGATCGTGCGCACGGTTGTCCCGAAGGAGCATGTCCAGTTCCTCGAGACGTTCGTCGATAGCTGCCGCTTCGGCGATTATCTGTTCGTCCATGCAGGTATCCGCCCGGGGATCGAGGTCGACCAGCAGAGCCAGTCGGACCTGCGCTGGATCCGCGATCCCTTCCTGTTCGACGAAAGCGACCACGGCTTCGTCGTGGTCCACGGTCACACCATCAGCAACGAGGTCGACGAGCGGCCGAACCGGATCGGGATCGACACGGGCGCGTATCGCTCGGGGGTGCTGACCGCGCTGGCCGTGGAAGGCACCGAGCGTTGGTTGATCGACACCAGCGGCCGCTCCCGCGCCGGGATTCCTGCTGCCGATTGATTTGACGACATTGGCAGAATAGGCGTTATGAACTTGAAATTGTCGGTTTTGGTTGAGGAGCGTCACCGGTGCCAAGTCCTGCGCCCCGCCTTCTAAGGGGCCTGTTTTCCCTCCTGGGCCTGCTTATGGTCGCTGCGTGTGCGGATACCCGCGGCGGCTCCATTCCTTACGACAGGCCGCTGGCGGCGCCCGACGAGGTGGTGTTCCAGACGCTTGCGTCGGACTACAAGATCGCGCCGATGGACAAGCTGTCGATCAAGGTTTTCAGGATGGACGACCTGACCGGCGAATATGACGTCGACCTTGCCGGAAACATCTCGCTGCCGCTGGTCGGGCAGGTGCAGGCTGCCAATCTGACGACGGCGCAGCTCGACGACCAGCTCACCCAGAAACTCGGTGACAAATATCTCGAACACCCGGACGTCAGCGTGGCGATCAAATCGTCGACTGCGCACGTCGTCACGGTCGATGGAGCGGTGAAGGACGGCGGCTCGTTCCCCGTCGCCGGGCCGACCTCGCTGATCCGGGCGATTGCGATGGCCAAGGGCACGACGGAGGACGCCAATGCGCGCCGGGTCGCGGTGTTCCGCACGATCGGCGGCAAGCGGCAGGCGGCCGCGTTTGACCTGACCTCGATCCGCCGCGGCGAGGCGCCGGATCCGGAAATATTCCCCGGCGACATCATCGTCGTCGACGGTTCGCGGGTGAAGGCGGTGCAAAAGCAAATCCTGCAGAGCATCCCGCTGCTGGCGATCTTTGGGCCGATTTAGGCCGGCAAACGAGGACGGAACAGGAAGCGTGAACACCAACCTCACCGTGAGAAGCGAGGGCCAGTGGCCAATCACGCCTTACCCCGGCCAGGATCCGGCGCTCGGGCGCGGGCAGCGGTCCTACTCGGCAGCCAACATCCTCGACTTCCAGATGTTGATGCGCATCCTGCATCACTGGCGGTGGCTGGTGCTCGGGTCGATTGGAGTTGGGTTGCTCGGCGCAGCGCTTGTTTCGCTCCTGACTTCGCCCGTCTATCGAGCGACCGTCACGCTCGAGGCCAATCCGCCTACGGTTGCCGTCAGCGACGAGCAGTCACGTCAGCAGGACCAGCAGGCGACCGACACCTATGATTTCGTTGCCACTCAGGTAGGTCTTCTCAGCAGCCGCGCAGTCGCCGAACGGACGGCGCAGGAACTGAACCTCGCCAACAATCCCGACATCGTGGCGCAGGATGGCGACGCCTCGCAGCGGCTTCGCACAGCGACAGCGGTCGTTCAGAAGGGCCTGAAGGTCACCCCGCCCGAGCAGGGGCAGCTAATCAAGTTCGATTTTGATTCAACCTCCCCGCAGCTCGCCGCGCTGGTCGCCAACGGCATCGCCGACAGCTTCATCAATACCTCGCTGCAGCGGCGATACGAGGCTTCGGCATATGCGAGGAACTTCCTCGAGCGGCAGATCAACAAGACGCGCGGCGATCTGGAACGGTCGGAACGCGCCGTGGTCGCCTATGCGCAGCAGCAGGGCATCATCACGACGCCGGGCGGAACGGGATCCGATGGCAAGTCCAACGGCAGTGATACGAACTCGCTGCAGGGTGAATCGCTGGTTCAGCTGAATACGGCGCTGGCCGCGGCGACCGCGCGACGTGTCGCCGCCGAGGGCGCTTACCGGCAGGCGCTTGCAACTGGTCCAACCAGCGACGTCAACAGTGCAGTTCTGCCGCTGCGGCAGCAGCTGGCCCAGCTTCAGGCGCAGTACCAGCAGAAGCGCGAGTTCATGAAGCCCGAGCATCCGGAGATGCAGAGCCTGCAGTCGCAGATCAACGAGCTCCAGCGACAGATCGGCGCCCAGATGTCGCAGGCCAATTCAGGCCGCATCAACGGCTTGCTTGCCGAATATCGCGGGGCGCTGTCCGCCGAGCATGCTCTCCAGGCGCGGGTCGCGCAGCTCAAGGGTGACGTGCTCAACCTGCGCGGCCGGAGCATCCAGTACACGATCCTCCAGCGCGAGGTGGACACTAACCGCAGCCTCTATGATGCACTGCTTCAGCGCTACAAGCAGATCGGCGTCGCGGGTGGCATCGGCATGGCTCCGGTCTCGATCGTCGATCGCGCGCAGGCGCCTTCGCTGCCGTTCAAGCCGAATCTGATCCTGAACTTGATCGTTGGCCTCGGCTTGGGGCTCGCCGCGGGCATTGCCGGTGCAATCGGCTTGGAATTCATCAACGACACGATCAAGAGCCGCGAGGACGTGCGGCGCAAGCTGTCGCTCGCTTGCCTCGGCACCGTGCCGAAGACGCCGGCGAAGGACTCGTTCGTCGACGATCTCAAGAATCCTACCTCGATCGTCTCGGAGGCCTATTCGGCGATCGTTGCGGCGCTTCGCTTCAGCACCGAGGAAGGGACGCCCAAGGTTCTCGTTGTGACCAGCACGCGCTCCGGCGAAGGCAAGTCGTCGAGCGCTTTGGCGATCGCGCAGAACTTCGCCCGGCGCGGCCGCCGCGTGCTCCTCATGGATAGCGATCTGCGCAAACCCGCCTTCAAGGCGGCTAGCGACCGGCTGGGCCTCAGCAAGTTGCTGACAACCGAGGATCAGGTCTCCGCTCACATCGTCGAGACGCAGCATGAGAATCTTTGGCTCTTGCCGAGCGGACCGCTGCCTCCGAATCCTGCCGACCTCTTGTCGACTGGCCGCATCCGCAAGATCATCAGCGAGGCGAAGGAAGGCTTCGATCTGGTCGTCATCGACGGACCGCCGACGCTTGGCCTCGCCGATGCGCCGCTCCTCGCAGCGGCGGCAGGGTCGGCCCTGTTCGTTATCGAGAGCGGCAAGACGCGCACGCGCGCGGCGATCGAGGCACTTAACCGTCTTGAGGCGACGGGAACGCGGATCCTCGGAGCGACGCTGACCAAGTCGGAAGAAGGTGCGGGCGGCTATGGCCGCGCCGGATACGGTTACGGCTATGGTTATGGCTACGGTTACGGCTCCAAGGCGCGCGTCAAGAAGACTGAGATCCTGATGATCCCGCAAGCTGACGATAGCGCCGAGGAAGAGCATCCGGTGGAGTCCGACGCCTGACGCTGGGTGGCGTGATGGGCGAGGTGCCGTGAGGGCCGCGCTTGCCATTGTTGCCGCGCTTCTCGTCGCGGTGCAGGTCGTCCGGAACGCAGCGGTGCAAGCCTTCGCCGTAAACAGTCCAGCGAGTGCATCGAAGGCCTGGAGTGGTCACCCAGCGAGCGAGATCGGCGTTGCGATGACCGACATTGCCGTCGCGTCGCGGGCCCGGCGCGCAATCCCATCATCGGCCTTTGGCGAGATTGCGGATGCCGCGGTGAAAGCGCCGCTGGCGCCAGAGCCCTTTCTCGTCCGTGGTGTCAGGGCGGGTTTGGCGGGTGACACGGCGAGTGCCGAGCGCGCCTTCGCGGCGGCTCAGTGGCGCGACCCGCGTTCGTTGCCAGCCGCTTATTTTCTAGCCGATCACTACATGCGCTCTGGCCAGGTACGCCCAGGAATGCGGCAGGTTGCGGCGCTCGCCCGCTTGTCCCCCGGCGGAGGCACGGCGGCGATTCCGTATCTCAGCCAATATGCGGCAGACTCGGCCAACTGGCCTGCGGTGCGCGAGCTTTTCCGGGCCAATCCGCCGCTTGCACAACCGGTCCTGGCCGCGCTGGCTCTCGACATGAGGACGGTTCCGGCCGTGCTTGCGCTGGCCGATCCAAAACAGCGCGGCAACCCGCAGTGGCTGGCCCCTTTGGTTGACACGCTGATCAAGGCCGGCGACTATCCCAGGGCGCGCTCCGTCTGGGCACGATTTGCCGGGGGCGGGGCGCAGTCCGGGGAACTCATCCACGACGCGGCTTTTGCCGACCCGGTCACACCGCCGCCGTTCAATTGGCTGCTGACCAGCTCCACTGTCGGCCTCGCCGAGCGGCAAAAGGGCGGCCGCCTGCACGTTCTGTTCTACGGCGACGAGGACGGGACGCTCGCGAGCCAGCTGCTAGTGCTTTCTGCCGGTACCTACCGCCTCTCAATGAAGCTGCTTGGTGAGCCTTCCCGCGCTCATTCTCTGACCTGGTCACTCTGGTGTGACAAAGCCGCGCAGCCCGTGTCATCGGTAACGCTCGACGTCGCCGCGGCCCGGGGCTGGCAATTCCAGGTCCCTGCCGGGTGCGGCGCGCAATGGCTGAAGCTCTCGGGCACGTCCGGGGACATTCCGCAACAGGTCGATGTGTCGGTCGCCGGCCTTAGCCTCGCGAAGGTTGGGCCCGGTGCCTAACGCAGCAAAGAGCTCGGTAGCGCCGATCTATCTGTTCGCGTGCCTTCTCCTCGGCGGAAGCGCGCAGGGGATCTGGCAGAACATGTTCTTGCAGCTGACTGGTCTCGGCATCATCGCCTGGGCGGCGTCGACGGGCGATGATGCTCTGCCGAAGACGGCGAGGACGCTGGGACTCATCTTTCTTGCCGGCTTGGTCGTCGCCGCTGCTCAGCTGATTCCGGTTCCGCCGTCAGTCTGGGCGCACGGCCTTCGTGCTCGCCTCGCGGAGGGATATGCCTTGCTCGGCCAGCCGGCCCCGTGGCTTCCGGTGTCCCTGACGCCCTACGCCTCGCTCAACACGCTTCTTGGCATAATCCCGCCGTTGGCGCTCTTTTGTGCGATCCTGCGGCTCGGCGCGTTCCGGGCGAGCTGGCTTGCCGCGGCCCTCCTGGCAGGCGCTGTCGGAGGGATCATGCTCGGCGCCCTGCAGGTGGCGGCGCCGGGGCCGACGTCACCCTGGTACCTATATCAGGAGACCAACCGCGGGGTCGCCGTCGGCTTTTTCGCCAATGCGAATCACATGGCCGATTTGCTCGTGGTGACCCTGCCGTTCGTTGCCGCGCTCGCGGCTGCCGGCAGGAGCCGCAACGTCCAGCGCTACTCGGCGCTGCTGGCGGTCCTGGCCGGAGCCATGATGCTGTTAATCATGGGGATCGTCCTCAACCGGTCACTAGCGGGCTATGTGCTTGCGGTGCCGGCGATTGTCGCGAGCGTCCTGATCGTTGCCCGACCCTCGCGAAGCCTGCGCGTGCCGATGGCAATCATCGGCGGCCTCGCACTGCTGGCCGGGATCGGAGCGCTCCTCTCGACGTCGGTCGGCAGTTCCCGGATTGGGCAGGAAGCCAGCGGCTCCGTTCAATCGCGCCAGCAAATCCTGCATACGACGGCGAAGGCGATCGGCGACACGATGCCGTTGGGCTCGGGTCTCGGGTCGTTCCTGCGAGTCTACCGGCTGTACGAGAGCCCGGACCAAGTCACGCCGGAATATGTCATCCATGCGCATAACGATTATGCCGAGCTGACGCTTGAGCTGGGCTTTGCCGGAGTCCTGCTGATTCTCGCGTTCATGGCGTGGTGGTTCACGGCTGCCAGGGCTGGTTGGCGGATCGGGGGAGGCGGACCCTATGCCCGGGCGGCGTCGATCGGCTCCGCAGTGATTCTGGTTCATAGCCTGGTCGACTTTCCGCTGCGCACAGCCGCGGTTGGGGCGGCGTTCGCAATGTGCCTCGCGCTAATGATCGACCGGCGGCCCGTGCAGCGGCAGGATCCGGCCGATCTGCGACCGGCGCGGCACATCGTGATTGACTGATTTGAACGAGCCTGGAGTTATTCGGCGAGGGCGCGTGCGCTTCGCGCGTGCGCCGGAGTCGTGCCGGCCACGGGCGCCAATTTGCGCGGATGCTCGGCTGAGGCCGATAGTCGGTTGGCTACTCGCGGCAGCGCCGAGGGCCAGGCGACCGGACCATCGATTGGCATCTTCAGCGACGCACGCACGTTTCTCGCGAGCAGCAGAGCGCGCAGAAATGCGCGAAGCGAATGGGGCTCGAGCGATGCCCACGCAGTCCAGACTATTGCGCTGAAGGTCCGCATGTCGGGCGCGAGCTTCGCCCGCTTGAGGAGGCGCCTGAAGAAGCGGGGCCTTGCCCCCGCCCACAGGAGCTGTGACCCGAGCGATATGAACACCCTGGGGTCGACTTTCTCGGTCGCGCCATTCGAACCGAAGAGGTCATCATAGTCCTGATGTTTGCCCAGCCGGTCGGCAGATCGATACATCAGGTCGACGGCATTCTCGAGCGCGATGGCGTCGGATGCCGTGCGGGTGCTCGTTGGCGAGAAGCGGAACTCATACAGCGCGCGGGGGATGACCATGATCGGCGCCAGCGTAGCCATGCGGGTGACTAGGTCCTGGTCCTCCCAATATTCGCATTCACGCCGATATCCGCCGGCTCGGTCGAAAATCTCGCGCCGGTACATCATCGCGCCATGAGCGAATGGGACGAGCGGCGATCGCCGCGAAAGTCTCCAGCCTTCCGAGCCCCGAACCTTTCGGTTCTGCGCATCGATGAAGTCGCAGAGGCAGGAGACGACGCCGGTTTCGGGATGCCTGGCGAACACTCCGAGTTCCTCTTCGAGGCGTTCTGGATGCGAGAAATCGTCCGCGTCCATTCGCGCCACGATCGGCGCGCGGGCAGCCCGTGCGACGCGCTCGGAGCTCATCGCAGGCCCGAGGTTGGTCTTCTCCTCGATCAACCTGATCCGCGGGTCTTGGGCCGCCCACTCGCGCAGCCGCTCGGTCGAGCCGTCCGTGGACGCGTCGTCCAAAATGACGAACTCGAAGTTCTGGAACGTCTGGCCGAGGATGCTTTCCACCGCGATGTCGAGGTACGGCATAGCATTGTGGACCGGCATGACGACGCTGACCTTCGGGGGCTCCGCAAAAGCTAGCATTCTGGTCCTGGTGGATAGTTTCGTAATCACGGTTAGGGCACGCTTTCGGGAAAGTCGAGGAATGCGCGGGCGCGGCAGGCGTTCCGGGCTCAGGCGCGGGGAGGCTTCGCCGGCGAGGCCTTGCTGAACTTCGCCCTGAGACGGGCTTGCGCGATGTCGAGCCGTTCAAAGAGTGCAGGCGCCGCGGTCCTTAGCCGGAAGCGCCAGCCCCGATCGCTGGCGTGGACGATGACGCGGTCCAGATCGAAGCGATCGCTCGAGCGATCGACCCATGCATTCCTGATCCCAAATGCGCCCGCGAAGCCCGCATCGCGAACGACGTCGCGCGATGGGTCATCCACCTCTCCGAATGGATAAGCGAAGAAACGTGGCCGAGGCAGGTCTAGTGCTGCGATGTCATCGGCTGAGCCCTCGATCTCTGCGCGCCGCTCCTCGTCACTCAAGACGACCAGGCTGCGGTGCGTGCGGGAATGCGAGCCGATCTCGATACCAAGGGCTGGCAGCTGCCTGAGATCTCGTGGCTCCAGCAATTGGCGGGGCGGCCCGCCACGAGCGAGATCCCATTCATTGGTTGCGGTCTCCACCGCCGTGACGGCGAAGGCGATTGCTTGAATGCCGCGAGGCCGGAGAATTGCCCTGGCGACGCTCGGGAGGTCGGCATAGCAATCGTCGAACGTCAGCAGCACCG
>Ga0070659_100002264_pt1 | contig 13712 bp, 17 predicted proteins | sample KBSC23metaG_FD_64666 | JGI IMG/M metagenome (GOLD analysis project Ga0070659, IMG submission 64666) | Corn rhizosphere microbial communities from Kellogg Biological Station, Michigan, USA - KBS C2-3 metaG | ecosystem: Host-associated > Plants > Roots > Rhizosphere > Soil ...
GCCGGAGTCGATCCACGAATCGATCTTGAGCCAATCGATGAGCTTGCCGCGATTACCTTGTAGAAAGTCCCGCAATTACCCCAGATACCCCGTGGTTTGGCTTTCCTAATCCGGTCCAGAGACAGAACAAGATAGCAATACGAGCGTGCAATTCAACCCGCTGTAGGCATGTCTGCTCATGGCACTTAGCAGAGATTCGTTTTGATTGTGAACATGTCCACTTTTGGAGGCAAAGCAGACATCCGTGAAACCACGATCTCAATGTCCACTAATGACCCAAACCGGACATACACGTTCTTGGCTCTCCTTAGAGAGTAGCCAAAGACAGCCGCCGTCCGCACCCAGGGTGTTGTTTAGCAAACCGATTTTTAAGGAGCCTGACCCATGAAGACCAAGCTAACCGTGGCGGTCGCCCTTGGCGGCACTCTACTCGCCACATGCTTTGTATCGGGGTCGGCACAGGCAACCTCTGTGCCGGTTCTGAAAAGTGACGCCGGTATGGTAACGCTTGTCGGTCGTGGCGGCGGCCGCGGCGGAGGAATGGGCCGCGGTGGTGGCGGTGGCGGGCGCGGCGTCTTGAGCCGCGGTGGTGGTGGCGGCCACGCCATGCGTGGTGGCGGAGGCGGCGGGGGTCGTGGATTGAGCCGCGGCGGCGGCGGTGGCCGGTATGCTTATGGTGGCGGCGGTGGCGGCAAGCGCTACCATGGCGGTGGCGGTGGTGGCCGGTATGCTTATGGTGGCGGCGGTGGTGGCAAGCGCTACTATGGCGGCGGCGATGGAAGGCGTTACTACGGCGGCGGTGGGAAGCGCTACTTCTATAAAAACCGCGATCACGATTATCACAAACGCTATGGCCACTACGGTAAGTATCGCCGTTACGGTTCTTACGGCCGGTATGGCCTGCCATACATCGCTTACGGCTATGGTGGCGGGTGTGGATGGCTGTATCGCAATGCTATAGCCACAGGTAGCTCCTACTGGTGGAACCGCTACTACGAATGCACTGGCTACTATTAAGCCCAAACCGGCTGTAGCCTGAAAGCGAAAGCCCTCATCCTTGATGAGGGCTTTTTGCTGTCTCTCACGCGAGAGGATTGATGTCCGCACATGGCACTAAGCAGACATGCTCAATGCGCTGAGGAATGTCCGCTTTTGGGAGCAAACTGGACATTGACCAAGCGCTGGGTACCAATCTCAATTTATGAGTACACGGCCTGGGCTCAATGCTGCGTCTTTCGCACGCCGCAAGCTGAGTCGATAACCGGACAGTCAGTTCCTGCGTCTGCAAGGTCAACGACTTCGATCCTCACTGCTCCCTGCGTCTGAGTGGCTTGCAGCCGTGGATGCAGGTAAGGGGCGGCCGCCATAGCCATACGGTCACGGCGCTCGTCGCTCTCGTTGGGGTCGCGCATGATGCGAAGAAAATACTCAAGCGGTAGCTCGCCACTGGCCTCCGCCTCCGCTCGCATTTCCGCAGTCGCTTTTCCGAGACTTCCCGGCTTGCGCCCTGCACCTTCGCGTTTACCGCCTCTTGGCATATCTGATTGTTTGATTGTTAATCAAATGTCGTTCTTTCAGCTAACGGGGCCGCTCTTGCCGCTTCTGCCAACTTGGATCGATGTGAGTGATTTGCGCGGTATGTCCCGCTCTAACACCGAACGTTAGGGCCGCAGGGCTTCAGCGTCCCATAGTACTCAACGCAAAAACCTTCATTCCATTGCACACACCTGTGCTGGGATGGGGAGACATGGCGGGCCCAAAACTCGCAGCGACCATTAATTCGTATCTGGTTCGGGTCGTAGCATGGGCGGGTCCGGCGGGCTTGGCGGATTTCCGTGATCATGGCATCCGGCTCATTAAGCGGCGCGGGCGACATGGCCTCTGCCGACGTTGCAACGGCTAAGCCGGCGACACTGATCAACAATCTGATCATTGTTTCCTCCCATGTGAGGTTTTTAGCTACCAAACCTTACAGACAGTCTTACAGACAGTTTTGGAGCGAGAGGACAAAAATGCCTACGCTTGACGCCTTGTATTACCCCTATATCAACGTGCGAAGCGTCAATTGGCTGAAAGCAACGCTGCTTTGTTTCCCTCACGTACTACGGATGATGCCACAGGGCTACATCCGACGCGACTCCCGAGAAATGCTGCAATTTTCAGAAACCGCAGGCGAGTCGGGGAGACCGTTACTTGAGCCCGTCAATGTTCTCGACCATGCCTATATCGGAGCCCAGCAGGAGTTCCTGGCCAGACTTCAGGCTCACTTTGAATGTAAACCTGATTTTCTGATCCGGAGGTTTTCCCGCGATCGAGCAATCGCGGATTACGGCGAGACCGCCACTTCGTTCTTTCCGATCCACATCGGAAAATTCTCGATGAGCCTCGTTAACTTTCTTCGCGAGCGACACCTAGCATGGGAGCCCATTAGTGAGGTCGATTCCGACTCGTTCCATCAAACCTGGCGCAGAACTAGAAACCCGGAGAACCGGGTCGCGGTGCACCCACTTTTAGGTCAGGCTATTATGTCAACTATAGCTGCCGCTGTGGCAACAGATCGCGAATGCGATGTGGTAACCGACTGGGGAAGGTGCATGCCGCCCTGGCCAGTAAACAGCCGTCGGCAATCTATGACGAGCTAATAGGCACGCGAAGCCCGCAACAACAATGTGACCTCAACCGAATACGGTGCTTCAGTTTGTGTTCATGACGAATTTCAATCTCGACCGTGTCACTCCTGCCGAGATCGCAGAGCTATCGCGGGATAGAGAGGTAAGCCCCCGCAGTTCAACACCAGCGATGCCACCAGCTTCCGCAAGGCGGTGGACATGAGTGACGACGAGCTTGCAGCGATAGCAGCACGAGCCAAGCTCACCCTGGTTGAGGGTTAGCTAGGGCGTGTACTCATAAACCAACAGCCAAATGCTGACTTGGATGCGCCGCCCAATGTCCGTTATTGGGGGTAAGGCGGACATGGCGCGGACTTGTCAGTATGTCCGCTTATGACCCAAAGCGGACATGCCCGCTCAATTGGCGCGGGTGCTGACGATGCTGCGCTTCTTTGAGCCGCCCTTGCGACTGGCCTTGCGACTGACCTTGCGCGTACCGGACGGCTTAGGTTTGGCGACGCCGCAGATGGCGTCCTTCAAATGCGCCGGCCCATCGGTCAACGAGGCTTGGATCGCCAGCCCATCGATGCTGGTGCCGAACAGCGATTTCCAGAAATAGCGCTTGAAGCCGTTCTCCAGCAGGTCGGTGGCGCGCACGCGGCGCGTGGCCAACGACTGCTCTCCCAGCACGACGGCGACCAGCTTGCGGCCGTCCCGGGTCGCGCTCGCCACAACATTGAATCCGGAGTTGCAAATGAACCCGGTCTTCATACCGTCGGCGCCGGGCAGACTCAACAATAGGCCGTTATGCGTGCGCATGATCTGCTTGCCCACCTGAACCTCGACGGTGGTGAACAGATCGGCGTGCTCGGGGAACGCGATGATGATGGCGCGCGAGAGCTTGGCAAGGTCGCGGGCGGTGGTGAATTGGCGCTCGTCGGGCAGGCCGTTGACGTTGGCGAAATTGGTCCGCGTCATGCCGAGATGCTGTGCCGCCTCGTTCATGCGCTGGACAAACGCCTCCTGACTGCCGGCGACCCCCTCGGCGATCATGACGGCAACATCGTTGGCCGACTGGACGATGAGGACCTTGAGCGCGACGTCGAGCGTGATCGACTCGCCCACTTTCAGCCAGAGCTTGCTTGGGGCCTGCTCCGTCGCCTCCTTGGAGCATATGAGCTTGGTGTCGGGCGTGACGGTGCCTGCCTTCAGAGCCTGGAAGGTGACGTAGGCCGTCATCAGCTTGGTGAGGGAGGCGGGAAACCACTGGGCGTCGGGATCTTCGGCGTAGAACACCGTGCCGTTATAGGGCTCGAAGACAAGGGCTGGACCGGCGGACGCGCCTGACGAGGCGATCAAGACCGCTCCGACGAGAATGCCAAGGCCCGCGCGTCTCAGCATCGTTCCGTCCCTCATTTAATCGACGCCAGTCCCCCAATAGCCCGGGTCGCCGCTACACGATGCAGGGGCAGAGTCTCGTCATAAATAATGTCGTTTTCTGGGGCATCAGTCTTTAGCCTGATCAGAACACATGATTGGATTTTGCAGAGGCGCCCGCGAGGCGGTCTTTGCTTTTGTCTAATTTGACTGGTGTCGCCTATGGGCACTGAGCGGACTCTTTGAGCGGGCTCGCCGCACGTCCGCTATCGGGGGCAATCCAGTCATAGAATGGTGCTGAAGAGAGTCCGCTTTTGACCCAGAGCGGACATTCAGCATGTCAGTTGGTCGCTGTTGCGAGCGGCCCCACAGACCATACTTCACATTCGGTGTGCGCCTAAAGGGTCGGAGTAAATGCGCGACCTTTCTGCTATGAAATTTGACCCCAGGATTTCCCGGCAATCCCTTCACCGTCAACCTGGATGAGAAGAGACAACTCGTCCGTCACGAGCGATTAATAGTGACCGCCTAGAATCGCCGCGTTATCCTGTGGTGAGCTCTTGAGGCTTTGACTTCGCGACGCTAGTCGCCTTGCAAGATCACCTCAGGGCAGGTGAGGTGCGGCGTGTACGAGTACGGGAGGGGCGGCGCGCAGAAGCTCGCCCGTGAGGCTGCGTCGGTTATTGCAACATACATCGGCCTGGCTGCTCTTGTGATCGCCGTTAGTCTCCCAGCGGAAGCGAAGAACAAGGCGAAATCCCCCATCACCGAAGTTACACTTCCCGATCCCGCAAATGGCGAGCCGATGACGCTCATGATTTCGCTGCGTGATCAGACGCTGGATGTCTACCGAGGCACTTCGCTCATCGCGAAATCGAAGGTGTCAACTGGGATGCCAGGCTACGCCACCAAAGCCGGGGTGTTCAGCATTCTCGAGAAGCGGCGGCGTCACCATTCCAACATGTATAGCGCGGCGCCGATGCCCTGGATGCAGCGCGTCACATGGTCGGGGACGGCACTCCATGGCGGCGTCGTGCCGGGCTATCCGGCCTCCCATGGTTGTATTCGGCTGCCTTTCTCCTTTGCTCCGAAGCTGTTCCAAGTCACCCGGATAGGCGACAACGTCATGATGGCCGCAAACAGGACAATGCCAAAGCTCATTGAGCATCCTGCGCTCTTCCAGCCGCTACCCACTCCAACGGCTTCAGCGGTTATCGCTCAGGACGCCCCGCAGCTGTCACCCAGCGATATGGTCACCAACAAGGCCGCGGCGAGCGAGGCGCTCCCTGCGATTGCATCAGCTATTGAAGCAGGAACGAAAGCCGTGGGCCTCACCATTGCAGAGCCTCGCTCCACGGCACCCTTGCGTATTTTGGTGACGCGACAAACTCAGCGTGACCGCATCATCGATGTGCAATATGCGCTGTCCGCCATGGGTTATCTCAAGCCCCAGAACTTCGACGGCACGCTTGGCGGGCTGACAATCAGCGCCATTAAGGCATTCCAGAAGGAGCAAGGGATGCGGGAAACGGGCGCCTTCACCGAAGTTCTGGTGAGCAAGGTGTATCAGGTTGCGGGCAAGACGGAACCGCCCGACGGACGCATTTTCGTCAGGCAGAATTTCCGTCATGTGTTTGCGGCGCCCATCACCTTCAAAGATAGGAAGCGGCCGCTCGGCACGCACGTCTTCACCGCCATGAAGTTTGCGCCGGGCGATACCAAGACCCGGTGGATGACGATGACTCTTGAGGGTGACGACGCTGGAGTAGCGCTCGACCGCATTCAGATTCCACAGGACATCCGCGAGAAAATCTCCGAAAGGCTCACACCAGGCTCCTCGCTCATCATAGCCGATGAAAGCAGCAACTCGGCCATCTTGCCAGAAGGGGCGGACTATCTAGTTTCGATCAAGGAAACACCGGTTGTGGCTGAGAAGCCTAAGACGAAGCAGTCAGCCAACATTAAACAAGCGAGAGCTAAGAAGGCTAAGCCCAGCCTGGCTAAGCAAGCGAAAGCGAAAAATCCCACGCACGCGAAGGTCGCCGCAGCCCGGAAAATTCGGCGTTCCGCTCCCTACTATTACTACTATGATTTGCCTCCCGAGTTTACGGGGCGCCGTTTCTACCGGTGGTCGCCCTACGGCCTAAGGTGAAGGGGAGGATGTGCTTGAGAGGTCCCTTGTGCCTGCAGGCATCTCTTTCCGCTGTCCGTGACGCTAACGGCAGAGGTTGTGGTTCCGCTGCTTCATATCGAAGTGGAAATGATCTCTGTGCGCCTTATTGGCCCCTGGCCCCAGCACAGTTCCAAAGATGCTGCAGGCGCTCTCATGCGCGCTCACCACGAACCCGGATCTCTGCTGAGTCGCGGTGATGACGTTCGGTAGGGAGACTGCAGCGCTCGCCAAGTGAACCAGGCTCCGATCGACAGATCGGTTATCCCAGTCCTCTCGCACCGTAATGTGCTTCCCCGACGTGAGCTCGAAGCCAGTGAGATCTATGGCATTAGCCAAAGCATGTTGGCTCAAGGGTGGATTAGCTCCGTCATAGATGTTGCGGCAGGCATAAGAGGAAGCACGCAGCTTCGCGACCGCAACACCGAACCGTTGCTTAGCTTCGCGTTGAACCCCATCAATCCACTCGCTTAGCGCCTTTGCTAGATCGCAAGTGACCGTTGCCGGCGGATCAAACTCAACTTTCTGATCGACTCCTAACGATCTCAGCAGGATGGGCGCGGGTGTCCCGCACAGTCCCTGTCGTATCGGTGATAGGGGCTCGAAGTCGAGCCTAACCCCAGACAGCGTCGCGGTGCATTCCGCCTTTGCAGCAGCAATCTCACCATCAGTCCACGGGCTGGTTTGTATCTCGCTTGGATGTAGGGGCTTTGGCGTGAAAGCCGAGGCGGTGCGTTTGGTGTTTCGCTCAGGAACGGGTGGTGCCTTGCTCTTGGCCTCAGCAAGGACTGGCAACCAAAGGCTGCATAGAAGGAGGGCAACAGTGAGTGAACGAAGCATCTCCGATTGTCCTTCATCGGTTGGGGGAAGGGCTTAAATCGCGACGAGAAGATGCCGTTCACTCGGGCGTCAGTTAGTCGGAACCGAAGTCTTCTAAAGGCAAAAACAAGGCACAATCGCAGGTGAGAATTTTACCGTCGACAATTTTGCGGCTGAGACGCTTGCCCGGTCTCGCCAGATGCGCCACTGAGAGCGAACCTGCCTTTGAATCGCCATGAGGATCGCGCTGCTCCGGTCGTCGATTCTTCGGTTGCCGCGACATCTGTAGTGGGCGATGGCATCAAAACGCTGGAATGTGCCCATCCAGTATTTCCCGAAGCTGGGTCGACTATCTGTGACCAATCGGAATGACGGGATGTGATGCGACCCGACGGGGCATTGGACACGTCACTGGAAGACGAGAGTCGCCAAATATCTAAAAGGGCGCATTCGGCAACTAAGTCCAAGCCTGCCGCCAAAGCAAAACACCATAGAGCGACCCGTTATTATGGTCACCGGAGGTTCGCGTTCAGATTTTTCTTTAGGGGCTACCGACGCCACGAGACGAATGTCAGCTTCTGGCACTTTTCGGACATCCAACCCGCACTGACGAATGTCCGTTATTGGGGGTAAAGCGGACATGGCGCGGACTTATCAGTATGTCCGCTTATGACCCAAAGCGGACATTTGCAGCAACTCCGGTCATGAAGGCTTATGCATGGGAAGCCCCCAGTGCTGCAATAGCCTACCAGCAGACCTGGGCACCTGAGGTGCAGACATAAGTCGAGATCACGCCTTGCCAACAAACGGTGTAGGATTTCTCAGTGACGATGTCAGGATGGTACATCATGTTCTCGCTCACCCTACCGCGCCAATAAGGCCGCGGTTCTGCGCGCATGGCACTGACGGTGACCGCGCTGAGATGGTTCTCGGCCTTGTACTGCTTGATATAGTCGTCAAGTGCGAGTTGCGCGCGGCTCACCGCCGTGTCCTTGTCGAATCCATCGGCGGTTCCGGCCAGAACAACACAAGCTGCCGACGCTGGCGTGCCTTGAGCCATGCATAATCCCACCGCCACCAATGCCAGCCTAATGGTCCGCAAATCGCCCTCCCTGAACGTGACGGCAAAAAAAGGCGTTCGATCAGTTTGGGGATGACCGAACGCCTTAGAAGCGCTTTCGCGCGGGTGCCGGGAGGGAAACCGGCACCTGAGGAAGCCACATCTTCGGGCTAGACGGGGGGCACTAGCGATGTACAGACGTGGTCCCACTGAGAATTATAAATCGCTACACGCGGAGGTAATGTGAAAATCTTACGACGTCTCCATTCCGGGGGTGTTTCTACTATCGATGTCCTCAATATCGTACATCGATGAAGGCGATAACGGCGCAACTCGCTTCATGCCACTTTGGGTGCTAAATACTCATCGATTGGCATGACCTGGGGCACGTTGCGCGTTAGCTAGGCCGGACCGCCTCGGCGGCTAATTAACTGATTAAGGAGGTTGCTATGGGCTCTCGACCTCCCCGCCAACCTTAGCGGCCCTAGAGCAAGCGTTCACCCATGCTTGGGCCGTGCTCGAAGCTCGCGATCCTTTGCGCGACTGGGGTAAAGGACGGCCAGCTCAGCTCTAACTTGTCGGAAAAGCTCATGGCACTAGCAGATACGGGCATCACTACGCAGGACGAACTGTGCAAGCGGGCTCTGAAGGGTTTGCCTCGACGCCACGCGGCCTGACAACAGGGCATCACAGTGTCTTCGGGACTGCAGCCAAGAGACTTGCGGCCGCCTGCTTGATTCCATCCATTTGCCGTTTGGCTCTCATGAGCTGAGTTGGACTCACGATGCTCGAGGCCCAGCACCATCCAACTGCTCTGCCGGTGGGTGAGTGGTATTGCCACGCTTCTCTTGTTGCTTATGCATGCTGTGGTGATGAGCGCACAGGCTTTGGGTATTCTCGTATTTGAAAAAGAGTAACCACTGACCGAGGTGAGGAGTGATGTGATCGACGTGGCTTGCAACTACGGGTCGACCCTCAATTGCACACTGCCGGCACTGTGGCTCCTCGGCGAGCCTGTGCCTTCTGATCGACTTCCAAATTGGTGACTTACACCACGAGCGCCAGAGCGGCTCCGCTCTGCGCGTGGCGTGATGCCGTGAACCAGCGTCAATCGTGAATGCAGTGTTGTAATGCGGCATGACCTGTGCCCCCGGTCTGCCAATGTGCCGCCTGACGGACGACAGCGCATGCTGCACTGCTTCCGTTTACGGAATCTTTTTATATGAAGTGATTCTAGCCATCTAGCGTGGCAATTTTTGGTCGCGCGCTTCTAGGGAACAAATAAACTTAGTGAGTGATCAAAGCGCCACAGATTGGGATCTACGTGGCCACTGGGCTGGGAAGGCAATAGCTCGCTTTAAAACGCGAGCGTTGTTGCTCCTAGGTCACGCTCTTCCGGATTCATGTCTTATCGCCCCTCGCCATCACATCGCTCCGCACCCATGCCCGCGGTCTATCCCTGCGTCCCCGGCCATGAGAGCGGATTATTCGGCAGAAGCCAGTGTCCGAGAGACAGTTGGAGAAAGCCCTCAGGACTGTGGGCTTACACCGCGCGCCTTAGCCGTAGACACATGCTAGCCGCTAGACACATGCTCTCGAACGTCATGGTAACGTCGGGCACGCCGCGTGAGGTTCTCACAAAACGCACTGAGGTAGCGCACGGTCATTCTGATGTCTTGCCGCTGGTAGTAAGTCTTGGCGTAAGCCCCGTTGTACAAGATAGAGTGCAAGGGCACGCTCAAACTCCGATCCACAGCCCAACTCGACGCCCAGCGCTTCTTCTTGTTTGACGAATTTCTCTAATTGATCTGCGGCGAGTGCGGCCCGCAAGGTCAAGCGCGATTGCATCGTCAAGGCCTCCGCTTAGCATTTTGAATCACAAGCCCCTTGATCGATTTTGTGACAGGCGAGGACGTAAGCAGAATTATTTCATACGACGCTCCCGGAACGAGGCTAAGCCGCCGTTCCGCTAGCTCGAACTCTCCGTGCGGATTGCTCCGCCTGTAGTGTCCCTTTCCAAGCATGGATGGCGAACCACTTGAGCTTTCGATGGTCGGTTTCGCCGACAGAGGCGAGTGCAACCATGGTTGTTCTCAGCTTGTTTCGTGCTGGCGTGGTTTCGAGAGTGCCGTCCTTGTTTAATTCCTGCCACGCGTCTTCCAGCGCAGCCTCAATCAAGCTGCGGGTCTGAGGACCAATGTGTTTGGGAACTTCGTTGAGGGGCATGACCTCACCTCCCCCGTCAGGAGTGGCGCAGGATCATCGTTCCCCCGTTGCGTCGATGATCGTCTAACCTGGACATTCTATCTTGTTGGACGGTAGTAAGCGAATCGCTGTCTCGCATTGCAGCACTAAATGCTCGATGGTATTGCACTTGCAATAGTTTCTGCCCTAACCGCTTCTTTTTGTAGGACTTAGGCTTCACCACACCGCTTCTTTTTGTAGGACTTGAGCTTTCACCGCAAACGCAATGCAGCAACGGTGATTGTTTCTTTTCCACAAAAAACGACACTGTTCCGCTCATGCCTACCGATCCCTCTCCCAAGCCGAACCTAATGCTGGCGACTATAGCGGACTACACACCTCCACCGCCGAAGCGGCGCCCATACAAAAAAGCCCCGGTAGCGGCCGGGGCTAATTAAAGACTGCCGTGCGGTGACTCCTGGAAGTCACCGCTACGCATTGTATCCTGTTCACCTGAGGTGTTGAGCTACAAGGGGGAAGGCTGTATTCGTTAACAGCTCAATATCAGGGGGGATCCTCATGGACATCATGGCAGTGATAGTGACGCTCATCATCGGCGCCGTAGCTGGTTGGCTCGCCGGAGTGCTGGTAGAGGGAGCGGGTTTCGGCCTCCTTATCAACATGTTGCTCGGCATTGCCGGCGCGTTTATCGCCGCTCTGCTGTTCCCCAGACTGGGACTGGGGTTGACTTTGGGCGGAGGCATAGTCGGCGCGATTGTCACCTCGGCACTCGGCGCGATCGTTCTGCTTCTGATTGTCAATCTGGTACAGCGACTGGTCAGTTGAAACTGACAACACGGTAACGCAAGGGAGCGCCCGCCGAAGCGGGCGTCCCAAGCCTGGAAGTCTAGACCACAGCGTTGTTCGTAATTGGCAACAGGAAAGAAGGATGTCATGACCCGCCTCCTCGCAATTACCGTCACCGCACTGGCCATGGGATTAGTGCCGGCCTCGGCTACGGAAAGTTCGTCACCCACCACCCCTCCAACAGCAAGCACTGTGTCGCCTGAGGCATCTAAGTCAGCGACCGTTCCGCCGTCGGGCAGCGCCGACACTTCAGGTGGCGCTGCTGAGCAAAGCTCGTCGCCGCCTTCAGCGGGTTCAACGATGGGCAAAGTGGGTGAGAAGAGTTCGTCGTCCCCATCAACTCCCTCAAGCAAAATGGGTGAGACACCAAATCCGACAGCGCCAAGCGCGAACGACTAGTCCTAGAGTTCCTTTTTCTCCACTCTAGCCCCGGCTCAATGTCGGGGCTTTTTTTTGGCATCGAGCGCCCGCAACGCCATGATGCCGTCAGGCGCGAGTCGGCACCATTCTCCAGTCGCTGCTTGCCAGCGGTTCGAACATGCCGATTTTCGCTCTCCATTATAGCAACTTCTCGCGTGCTGATTAGTTGGTCTCCAAACCCTGTTGTTAGAAGGAGATTCAACATGAACATGAAGTTCGCTGCGGCTACAGCACTCGCAAGCAGCTTGCTGATCCTGCCCCTGATGCAAGGATCAGCGCAGTCAGCAAGCATTCCATCTCTTCCAAGTCATCCGCGCGATCTAACCCTCATAGCCCACGGCCACGGAGGCGGTGGAGGCGGAGGAGGCGGTGGCACAAACTTCAGTGGCGGAGGCGGTGGTGGCGGACGCATGGGAGGCGGTGGTGGTGGACCGCATGCCATGGGCGGTGGTGGACCCCACGCGATGGGTGGTGGTGGACCGCATGCCATGCGCGGAAATGGATCACATGGCATGGATAATGGACCGCATATGCGTGGCGGTAATTTTGCCGAAGGCGGTGGCGGGAGAGAGTTCCGGCGCGGTCACGGTGACTCTTCCGACCACAATGGTCGTAACCACGGGCGTTTTGCTGAAAGAGGCCGCGACTTTGATCACAATCACGGGCACGGCCATCGTGTGTTCCGCAATGGGACCTGGGTGTGGGTCTACGGGTCGGATTATTACGCTGGCGATGATTGTTATTGGCTGCTTAGACGGGCACGCGTCACTGGCAGCCCATACTGGTGGAGCCAGTACAACGCCTGTGTCGGTTACTACTAAGACTTTAATTAAAGCTGGCTGAGACAAAAGCTCAGACAGCACGGGAAGCCCTGGTGTAACCGCATTCACCAGGGCTTCTCATTTGTTCGCAGCGCTCCCTGGTGCCACCACAGCTTCATAAGAGAAGCCCCGGCGACGGGGGCACACCGGGGCTTCGGGGGCTCCTGTAGGGGGGACCTGTGATGGGGAGGGAACCCATCACAAGGGCGCTCTACACCCGCTGTATTTTTCGAGCAACACTCAGTTGAATTGAACTTCGTGCCATTTTGTCGCCCTCGTCTTGCCACCATGAACCACTTTGGTGGCAGTGAGATTCGCGCGACGAAGACGGGGGAACGCGTAACGGTAGGCCCAGGGCACGGCGTCCTGGGCCTTCTTTTTCGTCCAGGGCTTCTTCTTTGGAACCTTGCTAACGAAGCTTGGTTGAACTCAAGCGCGGCGGAGATTTCCCCCCGGTGCCCCACACCAACCGTCCTGCCGCGCCTGTCGAGCTGAACTTTGAAGCCCGGTGCCCCCTCACCGGGCTTCTCGTTTGAAAAATTAGCTCTTCGCCTCCGCTCCAGGTGTGTTCCTAGTCGGGTCCGGCGTATCGGGATTCGAGGCACCAGTGTGCTTCCTGGGTTCGGGCATTGGCGCGAGGAAGAGCGGCGCGTATGCATCATACGGCGTGACCACGGACGGTAGATAAGTTGGAGGAGCCGAGGGCGTGGGTTTGGCCAAAACTGGCGTTCCAGCCAAGAGGAACGTGGCGAGCGTCAAAGCTACTGCTGTGTGTTTCATCTGATTAACCTCCGAGGGAGCGCAACCGCTACCGCGAAGGCTAAAAGTGGCTCCGCTGCCGCACTGTATCGAGCCAGGTTCCCTCGATGCGCCGTCCCGACGGTGAGCTTGGTCCTCGGTGTTGACGAGTTAAAGGAACTTCATTCATCGCGTCAGCATTAGCCGAGTCTGAAACTTCTAGAATGCAAGATAAAGGTATGATGCGGTTATGATGCGGTTGTTGTGTCTCATCCATATTCGGCACAAATGGCGCTATCTCGGCGATTTCACAAGACGCGAATGCAAGAGGTGCAAGATTCGCCAATGGGCGTGGCTGAACCACACCGGCTACACCTGGGTTTCGGAAGAGAACCTCCCCTTTAAGATTTAGCTCCAGCCTCAGTGAGCTGGGCGCCGTGCGCTTGGCCTCGGTCGTGATGCTCTCGGCATTGCGCGAAGAATATCAAGTCTGGAAGTTGATGCGGCAGCGGTGCCTCAATCCCAAACATCCTAGGTGGCCTGACTGGGGTGGGCGGGGAATTAAGGTGTGCGATAGATGGAATAGCTTTGAGAACTTTCTTGCTGACATGGGTCCAAGGCCACCCATGCACAGCCTCGACAGGATC
>Ga0070659_100002267_pt1 | contig 13700 bp, 12 predicted proteins | sample KBSC23metaG_FD_64666 | JGI IMG/M metagenome (GOLD analysis project Ga0070659, IMG submission 64666) | Corn rhizosphere microbial communities from Kellogg Biological Station, Michigan, USA - KBS C2-3 metaG | ecosystem: Host-associated > Plants > Roots > Rhizosphere > Soil ...
GCGTGGCGGCGGACGATCTTGTAGAGGCCCTGGCGCGTGAGCGCGCCGCCGCGGAAGTTCACGAACACGTGCGGCTCGCTGCGCCCGCCCACGAGCCGCGGGCGCCCGCGCTCGAGGTAGATCCGGAGCGCCTCGACCGCCTTGCGCCCGATCGGCACCACGCGCTCCTTGGAGCCCTTGCCCCGCGCGCGCAGCACGCATTCCTCCAGGTCCACGTCCGCGAGCTCGAGCCCGATCGTCTCGGATGCGCGCAGGCCACAGGCGTACATCGTCTCGAGCAGCGCGCGGTCGCGCAGCGCCGAGGGCTCGGAGCCCTGGGGCTGGGACAGGAGGCGGTTCACCTCGTCGCGGGTGAGCACGTGCGGAAGCTTGCGGCCGCGGCGCGGCGCGCTGAGCGCCGCGGTGGGATCGGAGTCGCGCACGCCCTCGCGGCGCAGGTGCCGGTAGAACGAGCGCAGGCAGGCGGCCTTGCGGTGGATCGTGGCCGTGGAGGCGGGCGGCTTGCCGTTGCCCTGGGCCAGGCCCGCGAGGAAGTCGGCCACGTCGGCGCTCGACGCGGTCACGGCGGAGACGTGGCGCGCGTCGAGGAAGCGGCCGAACTGCAGCAGGTCGGAGCGGTAGGCCTCGAGCGTGTTCCGGGACAGGCCGCGCTCGAACTCGAGGTACGCCAGGAAGTCGAGCATCAGGTGCTCGAAGGGCTGCGACTGACGGGGTGTCGCGGCGATGGCCACGAGACTGGTTTCGTCCGACCTGCCGCCATCCCTTGACGCTGCAAGGGCTCGCTCAGAATCAGCGTTTGGTGCGGACCACGTGGATCACCTGGAACGGAGGGCTGTCGGTGACGTTGCCGACGTTGTCCCGCATCGACACCTCCACCACGTAGCGCCCGGCGCGCAGCTTGCGGCCGTGGATCGTGCCGCGCCAGGGGATCTTCACGAGACCGGCGGTCTTCACCGCCTTAACGAACTGGCCCGCGCGCCGGTTGCTGGCACGGTTGACCACCACCACCGCCTTGCCCACCTCATTGGTGGTGAAGCTGATCGTGGTGCCCACGTGCCTGCAGGTCCTGGCCTTCGTGAGGCAGACCTTGCTCGGGCGCAGCTTGAGGTTCAGCACGACGGGAGGCGAGAAATCGCCCGGCGCGGCGCCCACCGAGATGGGGCTCGGGCCGAGGTTGAAGTTGCCGGCCACGTCCGTGAGCACGCCGGCGGCGGCCAGCGAGATTGCGCCCGCCTCGCCCGGATTCCAGGGCTGCGACGAGATCAGGTAGATGCGGCCTCCGTCCGGCGACACGCCGCCCTGCGTGAGCGCGCGCGGCACGCCCGCCATCTGCAGGCTGAAGTCGCTGAGGTTGAGCGAACCGCCGGCGACCGGCTCGCTGGGCGTGACGATCACCTCGCTGGTGCTGAAGGCGAACGCGCGGAGCAGGGTTGGCGAGGTGACGTCGGCGGGCACCGTGGCGGTCGCGTACTCGGAGGTGCCGCTGCCCGTGACCGTGGCGCTGACCCTCGAGCCGGGCGCCGGCTCAGGGCTCGGCACGAGCGAGAAGGCGCCCCCGCTCGGCGTGGCCGCGCCGACGAACTTGGTGGCGGCCGTCCCGGCGGGGTCGCCGCTGTAGACATCGACGCGCGAGCCGGCGGCCACCGTTCCGCTCACCGGCAGCGTGCCGTTCGGCTGCCGCGGCCCCACCTTCAGGTTCTGCGGTGCGGCGATGTCGCCGTTCGATCCCGTGCCGAGCGATATCGGCGTGACCGCATTGAAGATCGGGCTGCGCTCGATCCTCACCCCGGTCACGGCGTCGTCGACCTTGACCGGGCCCGCGAGGCTGACACCCTGCACCGACGACGTGTCCGCGCCGGTTGCGAACTCGAGCAGTGGATCCCCGCTCGTGAACGTCCCCGACCCGGCCACCGTCACGTCGCCCTCGGTGTCGCTGATGGTCACGGGCAGGCTCGCGACGATCGTGCTGTCGAGCGAGATCGGCGCCAGCCCGGGCGCGAAGTCGATGGCGCCACCGGAGGCCACCGCGCTGCGGAGCGATCCGGGCCCCGAGTCGCCCGAGCTCGTGACGGTCGCGGCCATGGCCGACGCGGGCAGCGCCGCGAAAGCCACAGCGGCGAGCACGAGCAGACGCCTCACGCCACCATCGCCTTCAGCCACAGCAGCCCGACCAGGCTCTTCGAGTCCTTGCAGTCGCGGATCACCTCGTCGAGCTGCGCGAGCGGAACGGTCTCGATCTCGATCCGCTCCTCCTCACCGGATTCCGCGTGCTCGTCGTAGAGGTCCGTGGCCAGATACACGTGGATCTCCTCGTCCGAGAAACCCGGCGAGGACCAGAAAGTTGTCAGGTGCTGCCAGTTGCGGGCGCCCTTGCCGATCTCCTCGGCCAGCTCGCGCTTGGCGGTGGCGAGCGCGTCCTCGCCCTCCTCGTCGAGCTTGCCGGCGGGCAGCTCGAGCAGCGCCGGATCGCCCACGGGCTCGCGCGGCTGGCGTACCAGGTAGACCTGCTCGCCGTCATGCGCCACGACCGCCACGGCGCCCGGATGGCCGACGACCTCGCGCTCGACCTCCTCGCCGTCGCCGAGCCGCCAGCGCTCGATGCGCACGCTGGCTATGCGCCCGCTCCACACCTCTTCCACGCCTATGCGCTCAAACGCCATCTATCTCCTTCGCCAGAGCCACCCCACCCGCCAGCGCGGCTCGGAAGAACAGCTCGTCCTCCTCCAGAGTGCGACCCATCGTCGTAGCTGGCAAGCCGGAGCGAGCATAGCCCTGGGGGTCGACGGCGAACTCGGCGCTCTCGTGCCCGCCAGGCGGCGGCTCGGCACCCTCGGGCAGAGGCACCAGCACGGGCCTGAGCAGCATCTCGAGCACGGTCAGGCTGTGGTGCGAGATGCCGCGATGGCGCTCGCGCGGGTCGCCGCTCGACATGCGCGGCACGAGCAGCGTGCGGCAGCCGAGCGCGAGTGCCGCGTGAGCGTTGTCGAGCGCGGCCAGGCCGCCATGGCCGAGCCTCGTTGCGGAGCCGAGGATGCCGGGCCCCGGTCCCACGATCGCCGCCTCCCAGCCCTCGGCGAAGCCGGAGTCGAGCGCGCCCGCCACCGTGATCGCATCCCGCTCGCCTCCGAACGCCGGCCCGGCCGTCACGTGCGCGGCGAGCAGATCGCGCCTCCGCAGCTCCCGCACCACGTCTGACAGCTCGCCCGGCAGCGCGCCCCCGGCCGTCTGCACGTAGCCGATCCGGTGCGGCTTCTGCCCTGCCGCCCACGCCACGCAGGGAAGCTGACCGTGGAGCGCGATCACCGCCACGGGCCCACGCGAGCCCGCCGACTCACCGGTTTCCTCGAACGGCGTGACGGCGTGCTGGAGGGACGTGTAGCCCAGCTTCATCACGTGCGCTCCCGGTTCGCCCTCGAGGTCGAGCCCGCGCGTGAGGTTCACGTGCACGATGTCGAATCCGCCACTGCCCAGGCCGAGGTCCAGCGCCGCGCAGTTGACCACCACGTCGTCGCCCTGCTCGACCGGACCTGTCAACCCGGTATACGCAACGGCCGGGCGCAGCTCGCCCCCCACGTCCACGCGCAAACGCGCCGGCGGGCCCGCGCTCTCCACCTCCGCCACGGTCCCTCTGCGAAGGACCAGCGGGCTCACGCGCTCTGGGCCACGATCCCGAGCGTCACGTCGAGCATCGTCTCCAGCGCGTCGACGGTCACGCTCTCGTCCGGCTGGTGGTTGCGCTCGGTGCCGTTGGCCACGCACAGGCAGGGCATTCCGCCAGCGACGAAGATGTTGGCATCGCTGCAGCCGCCCGTGGACACGTAGCTCGGCTCGATGCCGAGCCCCTCGAGCGCCGCGGCGGTGACCGCCACCGGCGGTGAGGTGCGCGCGAGCCTGAAGCCCCGGTTCTGCTCCTCCACGGAAGTCTCCACGTCGCACTCGGCGTCGCTCGCCGCCTCGGTGATCGTGTCCACCATGTGGCTGACCATCGAAGCGGCGCGCCCGTGGTCGAGGCTGCGCGCCTCCAGCTCCACGAGGCAGTGCTCGGCCACGACGTTGGCCGCCGTGCCTCCCTTGATCGTGCCGACGTTTGCCGTGCTCTCGTCGTCCACGCGCCCGAGCTCGAGTCGCGACACCGCGGCCGCGGCGGCGGCTATCGCGTTGCGGCCGGCCTCGGGCCGGATGCCCGCGTGGGCGGCGTGGCCGCGGAAGCGCGCGTCGATCCGGAAGTAGGTCGGCGCCGCCACCACCAGCTCCCCGATCGGCGACGCGTGGTCGAACACGAAGCCGTACTCGGACACGAGCTTGCCCCGGTCGAGCGCCTTGGCCCCGCGCAGCCCGATCTCCTCGCATGTGGTGAAGACCAGCTCGATGCCCACCGGCGAGCCCTCGCGGATGAGCTTGCGCGCCGCCGCCAGGATCACGGCAACGGCAGCCTTGTTGTCCGCGCCCAGGATCGCGTCGTGCTTGTTGGTGAGCGTGCCGTTCTCGCGGACCACCTCGACGGGCCCTTCGAGCGGCACCGTGTCGAGGTGCGCGCAGAGCATGATCGTGCGCGCGTCGGCGGGGCCAGCGATGCGCGCGATCAGGTTGCCGGAATCCGATCCGGTCTCCTGCCCGCTCGAGTCCTCCTCCACCTGCAGGCCCAGGCCGCGCAGCTCGGTGGCGACCGCGTCCACGCAGGCGCGCTCCCGGCGCGAGGGGCTTTCGATCTCGCAGAGCCGCACGAAATCGTCGAGCAGACGATCCTTCTCCTCGCGCGTCGCGCGTGGTGCGACTCCGGCGGTGCTCACGCCGGGAGGTTTATCGGTTTATCGCTCTAGGTGCGTGTGGTCGCCCGGCGGCGCCGGAAGAAGCGTCCGGTGCGCGACCGCGGTGCGGCATCGGTCCTATCCGTCGCGCCCGTCCCGTCCGTCCTGGCGGTGGTGGCCGGAGCGGTCTCCGCGGGAGCGTCGCTCGCCACCGGCTCTTCACGCCGCGGAGCTGTCGCACGGCCGGCCGCGAAGCCGGCTGCACCCGCGCCCGCGCCGGTCGCCACCGTCCTGCCGACGATCCGCTCGTCCACGATCGGCAGAGCCGCCATGAAGCCGAGCGCGTAGGCCGAGAACAGCGTGATCAGCGCGCCAACGCCATAGAAGAACCCGAGCCACTCGAGCACGTGGGTGATGTTGTGCTGGCCGATCGGCGGCCCGACGGTGATCTGACCGTCGTTCCAGAGCATGCTCACGGTCGGCCCGATCACGAACCACAGGCCGCCCGCCAGCGCGAGCATCGCGCCGAGCGAGTTGCGTGCACGTGTGGCCCCGCTCATCAGCATGAAGCCACCGATCACGGTCGCGGCCGCGGGCAGCACCTGGAGCCAGCCGCGGTCAGCGAACCACTGCCAAGTCTGGTCTGAGTGCATCGCGTAGTCGAAGTACGGCCCGACGAACGCGATCAGCCCGGCCCAAAGACCCAGCAATACCAGCAGGAAGCCAGAAACAGCGCCTTTTGTGCGTGGAATTCTCCTCATGGCCCGGTAATGCCCGGGCCCGCTTGTGCGAAACCGCGTTTGGCGCGGAGTACCTAGTTACGCGACCCGAGCTCTTCTGTGGCCTGTGGCCTGTGGCCCGTGGCCTCGGGAGTTGCTCGCTCCTGCGCTCGAGCCAGCGCGGCGCCCACGAACTCCCTGAACAGCGGCTGGGGACGAAGGGGCCTCGACTTGAACTCGGGGTGGAACTGGCTCGCCACGAAGAACGGGTGCTCGGGCAGCTCGACGATCTCCACCAGGCGGTCGTCCGGCGAGGTGCCGGAGCACACGAGCCCGCTCTGCTCCAGGTGCTTGCGCAGGTGGTTGTTGACCTCGTAGCGGTGACGGTGGCGCTCGTAGATCACGGGCTCGCCGTATATCTCGCGCGCCCGCGTGCCTTCGTGCAGCTTCACCGGGTCGGCGCCGAGGCGCATGGTGCCGCCCATGTCGCGCACCTCCTTCTGCTCCGGCAGGAGGTCGATCACGGGGAACGGCGTCTCGGGATCGAACTCGGTCGAGTTGGCGCCGTCCATGTCCACCACGTGGCGCGCGAACTCGGACACCGCGACCTGCATCCCGAGGCAGATGCCGAGGTACGGCACCTCGTTCTCGCGGGCGAAGCGCGCCGCGCGGATCTTGCCCTCGACCCCTCGCACGCCGAAGCCGCCGGGGATCAGGATCCCGTCGCACTCCTCGAGCTGGCGCTCGGCCTCGGCGCGATCGAGTCCCTCGGCGTCCACCCAGCGCACGTCGATCTTCGCGCCGTGGTGGATGCCTCCGTGCCCGAGCGCCTCGATCACCGACAGGTAGGCGTCCTCGAGCTGGATGTACTTGCCCACGAGTCCGATGCGCACGGTGTCCTCGGCGGCGTCGCCTCGCTTGATCAGCGCCTCCCACTCGGACAGGTCCGGCGGGTCGGCCTCGATCTTGAAGTGGTCGAGGATCTGATCGTCCACGCCCTCGGCGCGGAAGTAGAGGGGCACCTTGTAGATCGAGTCGACGTCGCGCGCGGAGATCACGGCCTCCACCGGCAGGTTCGCGAACAGCGAGATCTTCTCCCGGATGTCGCGCTCCAGCGAACCCTCGGAGCGGCACATGACCATGTCCGGCTGGATGCCGATGCGGCGGAGCTCCTGCACCGAGTGCTGGGTGGGCTTGGTCTTGAGCTCGCCCGCGTGGCCGAGGAAGGGCACCAGAGTGAGGTGGATGAACATGCAGCGGTCGCGCCCGTGGTCGACCTGGAACTGGCGCAGTGCCTCGAGGAACGGCAGCGACTCGATGTCGCCCACCGTGCCGCCGATCTCCGTGATCACGATGTCCACGTCCTGCGCCTCCGCTACCAGCCGGATGCGCTGCTTGATCTCGTCGGTGATGTGCGGGATCACCTGGACGGTGCCACCGAGGTAGTCGCCGCGGCGCTCGCGCCGGATCACCGTGTTGTAGATCGCGCCGGTGGTCACGTTGGACCCGCGCGTGGTGTTGACGTCCGTGAAGCGCTCGTAGTGCCCGAGGTCGAGGTCCGTCTCCGCGCCGTCCTCGGTCACGAACACCTCGCCGTGCTGGAACGGGCTCATCGTCCCTGGGTCGACGTTGATGTAGGGGTCGAACTTCTGGATCGTCACGCGGAGTCCGCGCGACACGAGGAGCCGGCCGATGGAGGCCGAGGCGATCCCCTTGCCGAGCGCCGAGACGACGCCCCCTGTAACGAAGATGAAGCGGGTTTCCCGCAGTCGGTCAGGCATTCACGCTCTCCCAAATGAGTCTAATTGACGAAGAATGGGGGCCCGTTCGATGAGCTCGGAGATCGAGCGGAATTCCCCGTAAACAGTGGCAATTGCGATCACCGCGAGCGCGATCGCCTGGCCGAGGGTCGACAGCGTGAACACGAGCCAGAGGCCCGCGATCGCGCCGAGCAGGTTCGAGCCGGTGTCGCCGAGCATGGCGCGCTCGCGCAGGTCGAGCGGCGCCAGGACCAGCACCGGCCCCGCGAAGAGGCCGACGGTCCACAGCGGGTGGATGTCCTGCGATCCGATGGTCAGTCCGATCCCCAGGAGGACCAGGGCCTTGATCGAGCGCCCGGGCCGGAGGTCCAGGAGGTTGAAGAAGTTGGTGGCGAGCACGAGCAGCGCGACCGACAGCAGGTATTCCCCCGCCGATGCGCCGCGGCCGCTCAGCACGAACAGCGCAACGCCCAGCGAGCCGGCGGCCTTGAGCGCACCGGTCGAGAAGCCGCCCCGCATGGTCGCGCGCGCGTGGCCGCGCCAGCCCCGCGGCAGGTCGTCGCGTGCGCTGCCGACCAGGTCATCGAGCAACCCGAGCAGCGCCACCGCGGTCACGTAGGCGAGCACGATGCCGGAGTCGGCTCGGAACACGTTCGAGTCGCCCAGCTCGTCGATCAGCGCGAGTGGGATGAGCGCCACAAAGGAAGCCGCGATGAGCGCTATGCCCGCCGGGAACGCGACCTCGGCGCCGCGGTAGTTGTGCCGTACGAACCCCTGGCTTCGGAGGCCCTGCACGGCGGCCGGCACCACTCCGACCGCCACCCCCAGGGAAACCAGGAACGGCAATGACTGCACCAACGCACCCTAGCGCCCGCCGCGGACGCGCCATACCTGCGCTGGGCGGTGTCCTCGCGTGTCGGCATGCCGTGCATGCACTCCACCCTGCGTACTTGCCCAGCTTGGTTTGGACGCGCCCGGCCTTTTTATCCCGAGCCGATCGGCAGCTTGGGCAGCGGCGAGCTGCCGCCCTTGATCCCGAAGGAGCCCTTCTCGCCCGTCAGCGCGAACACGAGCGCGAGCTGGCCACCCGGCAGGTCGACGCTGTCGACGCTCGACATGTTGTGGTCCTTGTACCAGCCGATCTGCGACGGATCGGTGCCCTGCTCCTCGACGCCGACCGCCTGCACGCCCTGTGCGGCGAGCCCCTCGCTGAGTCCGTTCTCGAACGCCTCGCGCATGGACTTGTCCTGGTCGTCCTCCTGGTCGGGCGGCGGCGAGCGGTAGAAGATGATCGAGCCTGCCCCGTTGTAGTCGCCGCGCATCGTGTCGGGCAGCGCCTTGTGCATCCGCCTGGCCACGCCGTCGCCGATCACGATCGAACGCGCGATCCGCCTGCCGAAGGCCTGCACCGCCGCCGGGTTCCTGCCGCGCAACCCGCCCGCCTTCGCGATCGAGTCGAGCTGACCGTCCACGTCGAACACCGACACCGAGTCGACCGCCCCGCCCGCCGTCTCGATCGTCTGGCGCACCTCCGACTCGATGCTGCTCGGCAGCCCGCCGGTCGCCACGATCGCGATGCGCTGCCCGCCGAGCTCACCCTGCACGAGCATCGGCAACGCGCTCGAGATGATCTTGTCGCGCTGGCTGAGCTGCGACTGCGCCTGACTGGCGGCGTTGCGCGCGTTCACCACGTCCTGATGTAGCGAGGACCGCAGCCCCTTGTCCGCGTCCGAGACGAGCGAGTTGCCGATCGTCGCGCCGAGCAGGATCCCGATCGCGAGCGCGAGGAAGACGGCCACGAGCGAGAGCGCGTGGTAGCGAAAGTCGAACATCCGTTACTTCAAGCCAAGCAGGATCTGCAGCTTGAGCCACAGGAGATCGAAGAGCGGCCCCAGATTCTGCGAGAAGGCGATGATCACGACAAGCGCGACGATCGCCGCGCCGACGAGGATCAGCAGCGGCCCGCGGCCCGCCGACGGACGGTAGAGGCGGCTCACGCCCTTGGCGTCCACCAGGATCTCGCCGATCCGCAGGCGCGTGAGGAACGTTGACGACATGCCGGCCCTGTTCTTCTCCAGGAACTCGACCAGGTTGAAGTGCGAGCCCACCGCGACGATCAGCTCCGCGCCCTTCTCGGCTGCGATGAGCATCGCGACGTCCTCGCTCGTGGCCGGCGCCGGCACGAGTTTGTAGCTCAGGCCGAGCGAGTCGAGCCGCTCGCGCCCGGGCGCGCGGCCGTCGGGATAGGCGTGCACAACCAGCTCGGCGCCGCAGCTCAGCGCGGCGTCGGTGGCCGAGTCCATGTCCCCGACGATCATGTCCGGCTTGAAGCCCGCCTCCAGGATGGCGTCGGCGCCGCCGTCCACCGCAACGAGCACCGGGCGCACGTCGCGCACGTAGGGGCGCAGGATGCGCAGGTCCTTCTGGTGGTCGACGCCGCGAACGACCACCAGGGCGGGCCGGTCGCGGAAGCGGGTGTCGAAGTCCGGCAGCTCCAGGCGGCCGGCGAGCAGGTCCCCCTCCTCGCGGATGTGCTCCATCGTGTTCTCCGCGAAGGACTCGATCGCCTCGCCGATGCGCCTGCGCGCCTGCTCGTGCGCCCGCCGCACCGTCTCGAGGTCCTGCACGTTGCCCTCGGCGAGAGTCTCGCCGCGGCGCATCACGCGGTTGCCGACGACCCGCACCGTCTCGCCGTCCTTGAGCTGCTCGAACAGGTCCGCGCCCGGCACGTCCAGCAGATGCAGGCCAGCCTGAGCCATCGTCAGCGGCCCGCTGTTCGGATAGTTGCCCGAGGACGAGTGCGCGACGTTGATCACGCAGCGCACGCCGCACGCCACCAGGTCGTCCGCCGACACGCGGTCGATGTCCTCGTGATCCACGATCGCGATGTCGCCCGCCTCGAGCCGCTTGACGAGCCGCTTCGTGCGCTTCCCGAGCTTCGCCGGACCCTCGAATTCGGGCACACGGCCGTTGCGCCCGTTCGCGGACGCCCGCGGTGCGCCGGATCGAGGCGCGCGGCGTGTGATGCGTGGGGCGGCCATATTGGGAGGCGCGACGCCGGCCGCGTGCCAGTCTACGCAGCTTTTATCGACCGCGAGCGGGCGCGCACCTGCTATCAGGCCGCCGCAAGCAGCTCCTTCGCGTGCCGCCTCGCACCCGAGTCCGAGGTGTCCGCACCGAGCATCCGGCACAACTCCTGGACCACGCCGTCCCCATCCAGCTGGGCGACCCGGGCCGTCGCGACATCGCCCGACTGCTCCTTCTCGATCGAGAAGTGCCGCTGGGCGAGCGATGCGATTTGCGGGAGGTGGGTGATGCACAAGAGCTGGCCGCCTTCCGCGAGCGCCCGCAGCTTCTCCCCCACCACGCGCGCCGTCTGGCCGCCGATACCGGCATCGACCTCGTCGAACACCAGCGTGCGACCACCACCGCCGCCGCTCGCCACGGTCATCAGCGCGAGCATCACGCGCGAGCTCTCGCCACCGGACGCGGTCTCGCGCAGCGGCTGCGGCGCGACTCCCGCATTGGGGGAGATCAGGAACTCCACACGCTCGTCGCCCGTGCGCGTTCGCGAGTCGCGACCCTCGATCTTGACCTCGAAGCTCGAGCCCTCCATCGCGAGGTCGGACAGCTCCCGCAGGACGGCCTTCGCGAGCTTGGGCGCCGCCTTGCGCCGCGCGGCACCGAGCGCTGCGGCGCGCTTGTCCGCATCCGCCCGCGCGTCCGAGAGCTCGCCGTCGAGCGCCTCGAGCGCCGCGCCGGTGTCCTCGAGCAGCGCCAGCTCCGAACGGCAGCGCTCCGCATGCTCGAGCACGGATGCGAGGGACCCGCCGTGCTTGCGCTCGAGCCGCTCGTACAGCTCGAGCCGCTCCTCGACCTGCTCCAGCCGCCCGGGCTCGGCGTCGAGCCCGCCCTCGTAACGGCGCAGCTCGGCGCCGAGATCCTCGGCCTCGATGCGCAGCTCGCGCAACCGCGCTGCCAGCGCGTCCAGCTCCGGATCCGCGCCGGCGACCGCCTCGGCCAGCCGCTCCGCGTCGGCGAGCAGCAGCGCCACGCCCGGCTCCCCGCCCTCGGGTGAGATCGCCTCGGCGCCTCCGCCGGCAGCCGAGCGCAGCCCGTCGAGCGCACGCAGCCGGTCGCGCTCCGCGACGAGCCCGTCGCGCTCGCCCTCCTCCGGCGCGAGCGACTCGATCTCGGCAAGCTCGTACGCGAGCAGGTCACGCTCCCGCTCGCTAGCGCCCGCGCGCGAGAGCAGATCCTCCCGCCGCCTCTCCAAGGCCAGCACGCGCGCGTGCGCATCGGCGAACTCGTCCCGTGCCGCGAGGTGCCCCGCTCCGCAGAATGCATCCAGGACCTCCAGCTGAGCAGAGGACACGACGAGCCGCCGGTGCTCGTGCTGCCCGTAAAAGGCGACGAGCCGCCCGCCCAGCTCCGCGAGGTCCGCTGCTGTGGCCGAGCGCCCCTGCACGTACGCGCGCGAGCGCCCCTCCGCGCTGACGCGCCGCGCCAAGACGATCTCCGGCTCCACGTCGTCGGGCAGGCGCTCGCGCAGCTCGGCCAGCGCCGGATCGTCGAGCAGCCCGGGCGGCGCCGCGAACACCCCCTCCACGTATGCCTCCGATGCGCCCGGCCGGACGATGCCGGGCCGCGGTTTGCCGCCGAGCAGCAGATCTAACGCGTGCGCAAGCATCGTCTTTCCCGCGCCCGTCTCGCCGGTGACGGCATTCAACCCTGGACCCAGGCACAGCTCGGTCCGCTCGATCAGGAGCAGGTTCTCTACGCGCAGTTCAAGAAGCACGCCTACCTGTCTACCAGTGGGGTCAGACGGATTTAGTGCGAACGCACGTTCCCGTTACGGAACTGTCGCGTTCGCGACAGTTGTTTCGCGTTTCGAGTTTCGAGTTTCGAGTTTCGAGTTGGGGGGCGAAGTTCTGCGGCGCCGGCCTTAGGTCTTCGATGGCCAAGGGATTTGAGGGGCTCGTGGTTTACCAACGGGCCGGGAAGCTTTCCGACGCCGTGCGGGCAAGCGTTCATTCCTGGTGGCGGCTCGATGTCTGGACCGCTGGTGTTCAGCTCGTGCGGGCTACGGACTCGGTGCCGGCGAACATCGCCGAGGCGACCGGGCATACGAGCCTGAAAGAGCAAGCGCGGTTCTACGTCATTGCCCGCAGTTCGCTCCGCGAGGCGCAGCACTGGCTTATCCGAGCGGAGGCTCGCGAGCTGCCACTGCCGAACGGCGCGCGACAAGAAGCACAGGAAATCGGACAGATGCTGAACGCTCTGATCCGGAGCACCAACCGAGCCTAGAAACCCGAAACTCGAAACTCGAAACGCTCAGTACGCGAGCCTTCCGAACTTCTCCCGCAGCCGGTGGTAGAAGTTCGACCCCGGCCGCTGGGCCAGCAGGACCTGGTCGTGCTGGAAGCGGATGTCCATCTCCTCCCGGGGCTTGAGCGCGCAGACGATCCGCCCGTCCGTAGTCACGTCGACGGGCTCGTTCTCCGAGCGGTTCTGCACCGTCAACACCGCATCCGTGGCCACCACGAGCGCCCGCGCCGTGAGGGTGTGAGGGGCGATGAACGACACCACGTAGCCCTCCACTCCCCACGCCAGCACCGGTCCGCCGTTGGCGAGGTTGTAGCCGGTCGAGCCGACCGGTGTGGACACCACCAGGCCGTCGCAGCGCACGCTGCCGAGCTGGTCCGGGCCCACGCTGTAGGACAGCTCCGCCACCCGGTTGTTCGCGCGCCGGTGGAACGAGATGTCGTTCACGCCGAGGTGCTGCACGCCGCCCGTGTGGATCGACAGCGCCGGCATCTCGAGCAGCTCGTAGTCGCCCTCGATGATGCGCGTGATCCCCTCCTCCAGGTCGCCGCGCTCGACCGCCGCCAGGAAACCAATCGCGCCGAAGTTGAACGAGAAGACGGGCACCCCGCGGCCGGCGAACGTGCGCATGGCGCGCAGCATCGTGCCGTCGCCGCCGAGCACGACGGCGAGCTCCGTGCCGTCTTGGGTCGGGTCGCCGCCGAGCACGAGCCCGTCACGCGGCGTGAGCCCATGCTTCTCCACCTCCTCCGCGTCGGCGCGCACGGTGATCCCGGCCGTGATCAGTTGTTCGATGACGTGGCGAACACCGTCCGAGGTCTCCTCGACCGCCTGATGCGTGAGGATCGAGACGATCCGCGGCGGTTTCACGACTCCACCTCGCGCGCCGCCGTCTCGAGCTCGCCGTCGCGCCCGCCAGCGCGTCCCGCCTCCACGATCCACGCGAAGCTCTCGCGGTTGCCCGCCGGCCCGGGCAAGCCCGACGACACGAATCCACGCACCGAGTAGCCGAGCGCCACAGCCGTCTGACCCACAGCCACCAGAGTGGCGCGCCGATCGTCCGCCGAGCGGACCACGCCGCCCTTGCCGACCCGCTCGCGCCCCACCTCGAACTGCGGCTTGACGAGCGCCAGGCAGTCGAAGCGCTC
>Ga0070659_100002268_pt1 | contig 13698 bp, 8 predicted proteins | sample KBSC23metaG_FD_64666 | JGI IMG/M metagenome (GOLD analysis project Ga0070659, IMG submission 64666) | Corn rhizosphere microbial communities from Kellogg Biological Station, Michigan, USA - KBS C2-3 metaG | ecosystem: Host-associated > Plants > Roots > Rhizosphere > Soil ...
GTTCTCGTAGCTGTTGAGCGCGAACATGCGGCCGTCCGGCATCAGCCCGACCTGCGCCAGTGCATCAAGGATGCTATCGGGCGTCAGGCCGTCGTAGGGTGCTTCGGCTGATGCGGGTTGGCCGTCGTCGTGCATCGGCTTTAGGCTTTGCGGCCGCCGAGCAGCGCAGCAGCCTTGGCGAACAGGCCATTGAACGGTTGCTTGGCTGGTTGCGCAGCCTTCTGAGCCGGTTGCGCAGCTTGCGTGTTCGACGAACGACGCTGACCGCCCTGGCCGTTGCCTTGGGCCTGGCCCTGGCGCTGGCCGCGTGCCTGCGATTGGCCGTTGCCACCACCGTTGCCGCCACGCGGCTTCGGTGCGGCTTGGCCGTCACGCTGACCCTGTCCTTGCGCTTGACGCTGGCGGTTACCGCCATTGCGGCCTTGGCCTTGGCCTTGGCCCTGACCTTGGCTCTGGCCCTGGCCGTTGCCGCTGGACTCGCGGCGCGGTTCGCGGGGCTCACGCGGCGAAGTGCGCGATTCGCGCGGCTCGCGCGGCGCGGCATTGCCGCTAGCTTGACGCGGCTGACCACGCCCGCCACCCGGACGGCCACCACGCGCGTTACCGCCGCGGCCCGCCGGGTTGCGGCCATTCGGAATCGGCTCCGGCGCAATCGTCGGGTCCGGCTCGAAGCCTTCCAGCACGGTGCGCGGCAGTTCGCGCTTGATCAGGCGTTCGATGTCGCGCAGCAAGCCGTGCTCGTCCACGCACACCAGCGAGATCGCCTCGCCCTGTGCACCTGCGCGGCCCGTACGGCCGATACGGTGCACATAGTCTTCCGGCACGTTCGGCAAGTCGAAATTGACCACGTGCGGCAGTTGGTCGATGTCGATACCGCGTGCGGCGATGTCGGTGGCGACCAGCACGCGCAGCGTCCCGGCCTTGAACTCCGACAGCGCACGCGTGCGCGCCGATTGGCTCTTGTTGCCGTGAATCGCCAGCGACGAAATGCCGTCACGCGTGAGCTGCTCAGCCAGACGGTTCGCGCCGTGCTTGGTGCGCGTGAAGACCAGCACCTGATGCCAGTCGTTGTCGCGCACGAGCTTGGCCAGCAGTTCGCGCTTGCGCTCGCGGTCCACCGGGTAGATGCGCTGCTCGACCGTCTCGGCCGTGGTGTTGCGGCGGGCAACTTCGATCAGTGCCGGCTTGTCGAGCAGGCGATCGGCCAGTTCGCGGATGTCATCCGAGAACGTCGCCGAGAACAGCAGGTTCTGACGCTTGGGCGGCAGGATGTTCAGGATCTTGCGGATGTCGTGGATGAAGCCCATGTCGAGCATGCGATCGGCTTCGTCCAGCACCAGCAGTTCGATGTGCGACAGGTCGATGGTGCGCTGGCCCACGTGGTCCAGCAGGCGGCCCGGCGTGGCCACAACGATATCGACACCGCGCTTGAGCGCATCGATCTGCGGGTTGATGCCAACGCCGCCAAACATCACCATCGACTTCAGCGGCAGGTATTTGCCATAGGCGCGCACGCTCTCTTCCACCTGCGCGGCGAGTTCACGCGTGGGGGTCAGCACCAGCGCGCGAACGGGGAAGCGCATGCCGTTGGGCGTCTGCACCTTGTTCGGTTGCGTGGCGGAGAGGCGATGCAACAGCGGCAGCGTGAAACCGGCGGTCTTGCCGGTGCCGGTCTGTGCACCGGCGAGCAGGTCACCGCCCTTGAGAACGGCGGGGATGGCCTGGCGTTGAATCGGGGTGGGTTCTGTGTAGCCGAGTTCGGCCACGGCGCGTACCAGCTTGTCTGACAAGCCGAGTTCGGAAAACGACATGGAAAAGGAGAAACTTGAACCGGCGTGTCCCGCGCATTCGTTCGTGCGCCAATCGTGGACAAGCCTGGGTAGATGACGGGGCGACTGGACCCCGGGGACTGCATGGACTGCAAGAAAGGGCGTAGTTTAACAGGTGGCGACACTGTGATGAATTGCGGCACACGCCCTAGATCAGAATCCGCCGATATGAATCGGGCGAATTCTCTCGCAGCCTGTTTGACTCATTGATTCTGCGAGATCAAGAAATGCCCGTGCCGCCCACGCCGCCCAATCCCCCAGCACCTCTACCGGCCCCCAAACCCACCAACTTCGCCTTCCCCTTTCGCTGCGCCGACAAGAAGCCCATCGTCGACGAGCATGTCTTGCATGCTTGGCTTGCTGCTGAACCCACCGGCAACTTCGCGTTCAGCCAGTCCGGCATGTGGCACGGCGGGATTCATGTGAGCGCCGATGGCGCGGGCAAGCATCTGAATCTCGCACACGGCGTGCGCTGCATTGCGGACGGTCATGTCATCGCCTACCTGATCCACCGTGACTACTTGACCAGCGAAATTGCTGCCGCTGAAGGCGAAGCGGCCCACAAGGCGCAGTACAGCCGAGCTTTCACGCTAGTTCGGCACACGCTGGAGTATCCGGCCAATAACCGGCTGACGTTCTTCAGCCTGTACATGCATTTGCAGAGCCTGGAGGACTATCGTCAGCAAGACGCGACCGTACCGGCCTACTGGCCCAAGGCGTATGAGGTGACTGGGTACGCCACCAACCGACCGCTGCCTGACTCGCTTCAAGGCGCGGCTGCGCCAGATCAGGTCGGGCAGAACATCCGCTCTCAGCCCGGCCTCAGTGGGACAGTGCTGGGCATCTTGCAACGCGGCGCGCGCGTGCGAATCGGGGCACGTAGTCCGGATCGGAAATGGGGCCGCATCGAGGTGATCGAGTCGGGCGCGGTGTTGCCGCCCAAAGTGGGTGCACTGCCGGGACAAGGTGCGCAAACGGGTTGGGTGTTCCTGGCGAAGGAACAAGGGCACTGGCCGCTGGTTGAAGTCGTCTCCGAAGCGCTGTGCGACCAGATCGTCACACCAGCGCCGATTCCCATCAAGGCTGGAGACCTGATCGGGCATCTGGGCCAGTATTGGTCATTGAATGACCCGACCCAGCCGAATCGGCAGGTCCACATTGAGGTGTTCTGTGGTGAGGCGTTGCCGGGCTTCTTGGCAGCCAGCCGTGAGGCCGGGCGCACCATCACGGACCTCGGCAAGCTGTCCCTGCTTCGGATCGATCAAGGCGTGAAGCTGTATAAGGGCCCGTCCCTCGATGAGGAAGGGAAAGACGCACCCCAGACGGCGGTGGTGCAGATCTACAGCCAGGCCGCGCTCGATGCGTTTCCTGCCGAGAATAAGGGCCCCAAGGACAACGCCTTGGGCAACGGTCAGCCGTGGTGGAAGATCACCAGTGCCAATAGCCTGCACAACGACATCACGGGCTGGGTACGCAACCGCCAAACGCCCGCTGGCCGCGTGACGCGCGAGTCGCCTCATACGTGGCAGGACTTTGAGGTATTCGATGCCGCCGACAGTCATCCAACGCTCTTCGAGAGCACGGATGCCTGGCTGGACCACGCGCTGCGCGAAGACAAGCCGGACATCCACGATGTGAGCAAGCTCAACCCGCTCATGCGTGACTTGTACCGGGCGCTGTCGCCGATGCGCACTGAGTCGAATGCGGCTTTTGAGCTGCGTGCGCATGGCGAGAATCGGTGGACGCGATTCCAGGCCTCCCGCTTGATCCCGAAGCACCGCAGTGAGTGGGCCAGCCAGGCGCAGTACGACGACTTCTTCGAAACCGCGCTCAAGCGCATCCAGCGCGAACCGTACCTCGATGCGGAGATTGCGCGCATCCAGCAACTGACTTGGTGGGATGAGGTCAGATCAACGGTGAGCCAGCCGTTTCCCACCAGTCCCGAAGTCTTCCACATTCATCCGGTGGCATTGGTGGGAAATTTCTCAGGAATCCGAGAATCGCTGCTAATCACGCTAGAAATGTTGGCTGCAGCCGAACACAGCAACTCCGCAAATTATTATGAAAACCTCCTTTCTCACATCAACAAATACGCAAAAATATACGAAATAAACAAACCTAGACGTATCGCACACTTCCTCTCTCAAGCAGCGCACGAATCCAAGTTTCGAGCATCGGAGGAGAATCTTAGCTACAATCCAAGAAGAATGCGTGAGTACTTTGGATGCATCGGCGGACCGAGCAAATACATTAACTCATCGGACGAGTGTAGTCAGGGCAGATTGAGAAACAAGCTATGGACACAAGAATCTTATTATGCTCACAACCCAGATAATTTGGGTAACTACGTTTATGCAAATCGAATGGGAAATGGCGATGAGTCCAGTGGTGACGGATACAAATATCGCGGCCGTGGATTCATGCAAATTACCGGGAAAAATGGATATAAGTCATTCCAGGAGGAGCACAACAAACGATTCCCGGATGATCAGCAAGATTTCGTTAGCAACCCTGAGCTCGTACTAACAAAATTAGAGTATGGCTTGGAATCAGCATTCACTTTCTGGTTCCGCAACAATCTGAACAGCATATCGGACACTGGGACAGTGCGGGACGTTACACAAGTAGTTAATGGCGGTCAGAACGGTTACGCAGATAGACTCTCCCGATACAATCGGATCGCCCCGATTCTAGGATTGCCCACGGAGTAATAGTGAAAAAAATTGCCCTCACCTTACTAGCAAGCACAATAGCATCCACTTGTCAAGCAGCAAGTCAGTGTCAAAAAAATGAATCCTTGATATTCAATTGCATCACGAGGCACAGCCGAGCATCACTTTGCGAATCCAAAAAAGATGAAACATTAGTCTATCGCGCCACCTCGCAAGGCAAGCTTCGCTTACAGATATCAGAACCAAACAAAGGAAGCATATTTTTTTTGAGCAGCACACCCTACGCTGGCGGAGGGGAAGCGCACATTAGATTCTCCAACGCTGATTACACCTATTATCTTTATGACAAGACAATCAAGAGCGACGACGGACCAATATTTTCATCAGGTATCGTCATTTATCACCATGCAAAAAGAATATCCAACCTAATCTGCAGCAACGATGCATCAATACACCAGAAAGCATACGGCAGAATAACATCGGAGCCCTATATTGATATTCAATCAAAATAATCGATATATGGCCCTTCACAACCAGGAGAACTGGATAAATCCACGCGAGATCGTCGCCTGGAAATTTGCCCATAAATCTCACCGCGACACAAAGATTATCAGCATTATTTTAGCCGCGCTGACCTTTATTATTACCCAATCCGCATGGGCAGGGTTCACATGTAGCGATATTCACGGTGAGCAAATACGTCAGCCGCTACTTACCAATCCAGGACGGATTTGTTTTATAAAGCAACCAATATTGGATCAAGCTAGCGGCACCCCTACCGACGCCGAAGAGATTAATCTCTACTTTATACCGAAAGACGGAAAACCGGAGAAGGCGAAAGACAGAGGATTGCTTTACGATGAATCGCCAGGACAAATTGTCGACGCCTTTCTGCTCCAGATTGGGGGTGACGACACGAGAAAGATTGCCATCATCCAGTCCATAGAGATTCGCAATTCCCTGGCCGAACCAAACTCTTCTGGAAAATACTACTCTGTCGCCATCTTCGATCAATCGGATACGTCTTTACAGAGAAACGAACGCGCTTCTGAATGGTTCGGAGATGGCTATAGCAAGGTAACCAGCGGGGATATCACTTACGAATTCCCGTACACCACACGAGAATCTATTGAAATGGCAAGAACTTCTTCATTTTCTTTACTGATGGCCCGCCGGGTAGCCATTCCGGTAAAGATCAAGGCGAAGAGCTACTTGTACGAAGGCCCCAATATTCAGGATAGAACAAAAAGATATTTAATCAGGGGAGACAACGCCATGGTTGACAAAGCCACTGGCGGATGGTGTCACGTCAACTACAACGGCAGGAGGGGGCCCCTGCAGATGTGGTTAATGTGTGATGCACTTGCGGCATCTAGGTAGGCAACTCACCCCGCCGGCGCCCGCAACGCCGCCAACGGCGCATTCACCACATCCCCCAATCGCTCAGCCAGCGAATACCGCGCCATATACCGCCGGAAGTGCGCCAGAAACGCTGCCTCGGCAGCCGCCAGCCGCCGCTCCTTGTGCCACAGCAAGTACAGGTCGATATCCGCAACGCCCTCTTCCGGCGGAAGTCTCCACAACCGCTGCTGCGCCACGTCGTCGGCAACGATGTGCTCAGGCAAACAACCAATCCCATACCCCGCAAACACCAGCCGCTTGATCTCATCCAGACTCGGCGACGTGGCGACGATGCGCCCGGTGAACCCCTGCTGATCCCGAAACACCGCCAATGGCGACAGCGCGTCACCCAACTGGTCGCTCATGAACGAGACGAAGTTCTCGCCGAGCAGATCGCTGATCGACAAGCCCGTCCGCCCGAACAACCGGTGATGCCGCCCACAGAACACCGCGTAGCGCTGGCGCAGAAAAAGCTGGCGCTCCAGCTTGTCGACAGGGGTGCGGCACAGGCTAAAACCAATCCCCGCCCGCTTCTGCGCGAGGGCATCGAGGATGTCCACGCTGCGCATGACCTCCACCTGCAGATCGACCCGCGGGTGATGTCGATGAAACGCCGCCAGGCATTCGTCATATACGCCCGACTGGATGCGGCTGACCGTCAGCAGGTGCAGCACGCCGCTCACATCGTCCTCTGGCTCACCCAACTCTGAACCGAGCCGCGCGACATTGCCGTAGACGTCGGTCGCGATACGCAGCACGTCTTCGCCGACGCGCGTGAGGCGGAAATGCGAGCCGCGCCGCTCAATGAGCGTGTGGCCGAGTTGATCTTCGAGCCGCCGCAGCGCCAAGCTCACAGCCGGCTGGGTGATATGCAGGCGCACCGCTGCGCGGCTGATGCTGCGCTCGTGGACGATGGTCAGGAAGGTGCGCAGCAGGTTCCAGTCGAGCCGGTCGCTGACCAGGGCGGGATCGAGAGCGGACGGGTCCATGGGGGGCGCTTGCTCCTATGGTTATGAGTTCAATTTATACAAACAATAAGTATTCAGAATTTGACTAATACCCGTCAACCGGCAATAAACACGCATCCGCCGCCTTGATGCGGTGGGCTCAAAAAAGACACTGTGAGGAGCTACACCATGCAACCGTCTCACCCGAGCGGGCGTCAGCCTGCGCGTGCGGCCACTGCCGCCTTTGTCGGCACCATGATCGAGTGGTACGACTTCTACATCTACGCCACCGCCGCCGCGCTCGTATTCGGGCCGCTGTTCTTCCCCGGCGGCGATCCATTTCTCAGCACGCTCGCGTCGTTCGGCACGTTTGCCGTGGGCTTCTTCGCGCGACCGCTGGGCGGCATCGTGTTCGGTCATTGGGGCGACCGCATCGGCCGCAAGAAGGCACTGATGATCACGCTCACGATGATGGGCCTGGCGACCATCGGCATCGGCCTGCTGCCGACGTATGCGACAGCCGGTGCGCTCGCGCCCGTGCTGCTGGTATTGCTGCGCGTGGTGCAAGGCATCGCGGTCGGCGGTGAATGGGGCGGTGCCGTGCTGATGGCGGGCGAACATGCGCCCAAGGGCCGCCGCACGTTCTTCGCGTCGTTCGCGCAGCTTGGTAGCCCGGCTGGGTTGATCCTCTCGCTGCTGGCCTTCCGCCTAGTCACGTCGATGGAGAAAGACGTGTTCATGGATTGGGGCTGGCGTCTGCCCTTCCTGGCCAGCGCGGTATTGCTGGTGGTGGGCGTGGCGATCCGCCTGGGCGTGAACGAATCGCCCGAGTTTGCGCAGGTGCAGGCGCAACGCAAGACGGCCAAGCTGCCGATCGCCGAAGTCTGGCGCACGGCGCGCGTGCCGGTGTTGCTGTGCATCGGCGCCAACACCATTGGCATTGCGGGTGTGTACTTCACCAACACGTTCATGATTGCGTACACGACGCAGTACCTGTCGCTGTCGAAAACGCTGATTCTCGATTGCCTGTTCGCGGTGGCGTTCATCCAGTTCCTCGCGCAGCCGCTGGCGGCTTGGCTGGCGGAGAAGCTCGGCGGGGCGCGCTTCCTCAAGCTGATGGCGCTACTGGCGATGGCCTCGCCGTATCCGATGTTCCTGCTGGTGCAGACGCGCCAGGCGCCGTTGATGGTGCTCGGCATCGCCATCGCCGTGGTGTGCATGGCGAGCTTCTACTCGGTCATCGCCGGCTTCGTGTCGGGCGTGTTCGAGACGCGTGTGCGGTACTCGGCGATCTCGCTGTCGTACCAGGTGTGCGGTGCTGTGGCCGGCGGGCTCACGCCGCTGGTCGGTACCATCCTCGCGCAACGTTTTCATGGCGAGTGGTGGCCGCTGGCGGTGTTCTACACGCTGCTCGCCGGTGTGTCGCTGCTGTGTATCGCCGCCGTCGATGCGCGGCAGCGCGGCCTCGCCCCGGCAGGCGACACAGTCAACGCATAACGATCCCCCCAACCTGCTTCACCCATGCTGACGTTCTTCCATCCTGAACAGCTGCTGCACCATCCGCAGAGCTACTACTCGCGCGGCAAGATGCGCACGCCGCAGGAAGTGCCCGATCGCGCGCTGAACCTGCTGCAGGCCGCGCGCGATCTCGGTTTCACCATCGCGCGGCCCGAAGACCACGGCGTCGCGCCGCTCACGGCCGTGCACGGCGAGCCCTATCTGCGCTTCCTGCAGAACGCCCATGCCGATTGGCACCGCCTGCCCGAAGACTGGGGCGATGAGGTCATGTCCAACATCTTCGTGCGCGAGCCCAATGCGCTGCGCGGCGTGCTGGCCCAGGCGGCACGCTATCTGGCGGATGGCAGTTGCCCCGTCGGCGAAAACACGTGGCGATCAGCGTACTGGTCGGCACAGAGCGCGGCGGCCGGCGCGCAAGCCATCGCGAGCGGCGAGCGTTTCGCCTATGCGCTGTGCCGGCCGCCCGGCCACCACGCACGCCGCGAGGCCGCCGGTGGCTTCTGCTACCTGAACAACGCCGCCGTTGCCGCGCAGGCCTTGCTTGGCCAATTCGGTGCCAAGTACAAGCGTGTCGCCATCCTCGATACCGACATGCACCACGGCCAGGGCATCCAGGAAATCTTCTACGACCGCGCGGATGTGCTCTACGTCTCCATCCACGGCGATCCGACCAACTTCTACCCCGTCGTCGCCGGCTTTGACGACGAGCGCGGTGCGGGCGATGGCGTCGGCCTGAACGTGAACCTGCCGATGCCGCATCGCTCGCCGGAATCGGTGTTCTTCGACAAGCTCGGTGAGGCGATTAGCGCGCTCGAACGCTTCCAGCCCGATGCGCTGGTGCTGTCGCTCGGCTTCGACATCTATCGCGAAGATCCGCAATCGCAGGTGGATGTGTCAACGGAAGGTTTTGGCCGGCTTGGTCAGGCCATCGGCGCGATTGGGCTGCCGACGCTCGTCGTTCAGGAGGGCGGTTATCACCTGGCCACCCTTGCACAAAATGCCGCCGCCTTCTTCGGCGGCCTTCAATCACTCCATCAGCCGGCCGGCTGACCCACCACCCCGGCGCAAACCTCCCTTTAGCCAGATGGATGTTTGCGCCTACTCACCTGCTGGCCCCGGCGTTTCATACGCTGCCGGGGCAACCTCCTCTCGTCTAGAGGGCTTGCTCGAATTGGACGCTTGGCGTTTTAAAACGTCTGTTCCTAACATGCCCCGGCAAGCCCCATACACATGTTTGAATCGAATGTTCGAGCGCTGCAGTGCAGCAATCGGCCCGATATCAGACGCAAAAAAACGAGGTAGGAGACATGGGACGTCCTGGAGCAGGAGACACCAAGGGCCGCATTCTGGAAGCCACCGAACTGCTGTTCATCGAGTTCGGCTACGAGGCGATGTCGTTGCGGCAGATCACGGCGCGCGCCAAGGTCAATCTGGCGGCGGTCAACTATCACTTCGGCAGCAAGGAAGCGTTGATGCAGTCGGTGCTCGGCCGCCGGCTCGATCCGCTCAACACGCGCCGCCTGGCGCTGCTGACCGCGTGCGAAGAACGCTGGACCAAAGAGCAACTCACCTGCGACCACGTGCTCGGTGCGCTATTCGTGCCCGCGCTGCAGATGGCGCGCAATCCCGACACCGGCGGCCCCGCGTTCCTGCGCCTGATGGGCCGTGTGTACTCAGACACCTCGCCGTTCGTGCAGAACTATCTGCTCGGCCATTACGCGCCGGTGTTTGGTCGATTCTTCGAAGCGTTCTCGTGCGCGTTGCCGCACGTGCCGCGCGCTGAACTCGGCTGGCGCCTGCACTTCTCGCTCAAGGCGCTCGCGGGCGTGCTGGCCGGCGATGACCTCAACAACCTGCTGCCGATGTTCACGCAGGGCAAGCCGATGACCGATGCCTCGCTGCTGGCGCGCCTGACCGCGCTGGTGGTGGCCACGCTCAACGCGCCCATCCCCAAGGACGCCGACGAGGCCGGCGCACTCGATCAGGTGGTCGAATTGGCGGAAGCCCAGGTGCCCGCGCCCGTGGCCCAGGCCGACGACGCCCCCAGTGGCAACGACGGCGGCAATGGTGGCTCCGGCCGCCAAGCTGGCCACGGCAATAGCCGCAGCGCTGAACGCAGTATCACGACGCCCGCCACCGCCTCGCCATTCGCCGGGGACCTGTTCGGCCGCACCCCCACCGCACGCGCCAGCGCCGACGATGCCAACGAGCACGACGACTTCGCCGACGATGATCACGACGACGGCGACGCCCCCGCCGCACCGAGCGCGCGCACCCGGGCGTTGGCCGTGCGCCGCAGCAACGCAGCACGTGCGATCTTCCCGGCCAATCCGATGCGTCCCTGGCGCAGCCCCGGCGCCTGACAACCTAGACGCCGCGCCGTTCTCCCGTGTGCAGGCACGGGAGTCGCTCGGGCATTCGGTAGGTGCCGCATGCCCGGCACATGAACGCATCGAATGGAGACCCTCATGACGACGATCTGGATCGTCCTGCTTTGCATCGGCGCGCTCGGGCTCGCCAGCATGGAAGCCTCGGCATTCGCTTGGCTGGTCGCCACCGCCGTCTGGTTGGTGGCCGGTGCGTGGTTCGGTCTGATCGGCCCCGTGATGACTACGGTACTCGCCATCGTGTTTGTGCTACCCGCGCTGGTGCTTGCGCTCAAACCGCTGCGCCGCGCGCTGATCACGCGCCGTGTGCTGGCGATGTTCCGCAAGATCATGCCGGAGATGTCGCAAACGGAACGCGACGCGATCGAAGCCGGCACGGTTTGGTGGGACGCCGAACTCTTCTCCGGCCGGCCCAACTGGTCGCGCTTGCTCTCCGCCCCGCAGCCGCGCCTGTCGCCGGAAGAGCAAGCGTTCCTCGATGTGGAAACCGGGAAGCTCTGCGACCTCGCCAACGACTGGGAAAGCACGCAGATCTGGCAAGACCTGTCGCCCGAAGCGTGGGCCTATGCCAAGCAGGCGGGCTTCCTCGGCATGATCATCCCGAAGGAATACGGCGGCAAAGGCTTCTCGGCGTATGCGCACTCGCAGGTCATCATGAAGCTGTCGACGCGTTGCTCCGCCGCAGCCGTGTCGGTCATGGTGCCGAACTCGCTCGGCCCGGCCGAGCTGCTGCTGCACTACGGCACCGAGGCGCAGAAGAACCACTACCTGCCGCGCCTCGCCCGCGGTGAAGAAGTCCCCTGCTTTGCGCTGACCAACGCGTATGCGGGCTCCGACGCCGCCGCCATTCCCGACGTAGGTGTCGTCTGCCGGGGCATGCATGAGGGGTGCGAGACGCTGGGCTTTCGCGTGACCTGGAGCAAGCGCTACATCACGCTCGGCCCCATCGCCACAGTACTCGGCCTGGCGTTCCGCGCGGTCGATCCGGATGGCTTGCTCGGTAGCGACAAAGAGCCCGGGATCACGTGCGCGCTCATCCCGACCAAGCATCCGGGCGTGAACATCGGGCGCCGTCACTGGCCGCTCAACGCGGTGTTCCAGAACGGGCCGAACTCGGGCAAGGATGTGTTCATCCCGATCGACTGGGTGATCGGCGGACAGGCGCAGGTTGGCCGCGGCTGGCGCATGCTGATGGAATGCCTGGCGGCGGGCCGCGCGATTTCGCTGCCGTCGTCCAACGTGGGGATGGCCAAGCTGGCCGTGCGCAGCACCGGCGCGTATGCTGCCGTGCGCCGCCAGTTCCGCACGCCCATCGGCAAGTTCGAGGGCATTCAGGAAGCGCTCGGCCGCATGGGCGGCAACCTGTACATGATGGATGCGGCGCGGCGTTTGTCTGCGCTGGCCGTGGACCTCGGCGAGAAGCCGTCCGTCATCTCCGCCATTGCCAAGTACCACGTCACCGAACGTGCGCGCGACGTGGTCAACGATGCGATGGACATCGTCGGCGGCAAGGGTATCTGCATGGGGCCGAACAACTTCCTGGCGCGTGCGTATCAGCAGGTGCCGATCGCCATCACGGTGGAAGGCGCGAACATCATGACGCGCTGCCTGATCATCTTCGGGCAAGGCGTGATCCGTTGCCATCCGTACGTGCTGCGCGAGATGACGGCCGCGCAGGGCGCCGATTCGCCCGACACGCTGCGCGCATTCGATGCGGCGCTGTTCGGCCACGGCGCGTTCATCGCAGGCAACTTTGTGCGCGCGTTCCTGCATGCGCTGTCGGGCGGGCGCGTGGCCCCTGCACCGAACAATGCCGCGCCGGAGATGCACCGCTACTACCAAGCCGTCAACCGCCTCTCGACTGCGCTGGCGCTGCTGTCCGACGTGTCGATGTTCACGCTGGGTGGCACGCTCAAGCGCCGCGAGAGCATCACCGGGCGCTTAGGCGACATCCTCTCGCAGATGTATTTGATCTCGTCCGCGCTCAAGCGCTTTGAAGACGAAGGCCGCCCGGCTGAAGACGCACCGCTGGTGCATTGGTCGGTGCAGGATGCGTTGATCAAGGCGCACGATGCGCTCGACGGCGTGCTGGCAAATTTCCCGAACGCGGGCATCGCCGGTCTGCTGCGCGCGCTGATCTTCCCGTTTGGCTCGCCGTATCGCAAGCCGTCGGATGCGCTGGCCGCGCAGGTGGCCGAGCTGATGCAGACGCCCGGCGCCGCGCGCGATCGCCTGCTGGCCGATTCGTACTGTCCAACGCCCGAGATCGACCCGATTGCCTACGGCGAAGCAGCCTTCCGTCTGCAACCTGCGGTGGATGCGATCGAGCAACGCTTGAAACCTGCCATCCGCGAAGGCAAGCTGCCGCCCGTGCCGCAAAGCCTGCCCGACTTTGAAGCGTGGACCGCGCAAGCCGTGGCCCAAAACCTCATCGACGAGACCGAACGCAAACAGCTTTGCGACTACGCAAGCTACGGCGAACATGCCGTCGCGGTGGATGACTTCCCGCCCGACTTCAACCTGCTGGCCGATCTGCAGCGACGCAAGGATGCGCTCGACGCGCTGCAGGCGGCCGAGCGCCGCGCAGCCTGATGGTCTGACCCTCGACAACAACAACGATGCAAGACAAGTACCTCGATTTCGTCGGTTCCGGTTTCGGCAAGTGGCTGTCGGCCAACCTCGGCCTGCCGCAGCCGGTGCCATTGCGCCGTTTGCGCGAAGGCGAGCCGGAGTTCGTTGGGCCATTCCTGGTGGGCGCAGCGCGGGGCGCCGCAATGCGCGAGACGCTCGCCGCGCTGTTTGCCGAAATCGGCGTGCCGACGCGCTTTCATGAAAGCGATCCGGAGTGGCTCGGCGCCGCCAACCGGCACGGGCAGATCACGGGCCGCTTTGTCGCGCCCACGGGCAAGGACGGTGATGCGTTCGATCGCGTCGGCGGCATCGT
>Ga0070659_100002269_pt1 | contig 13696 bp, 8 predicted proteins | sample KBSC23metaG_FD_64666 | JGI IMG/M metagenome (GOLD analysis project Ga0070659, IMG submission 64666) | Corn rhizosphere microbial communities from Kellogg Biological Station, Michigan, USA - KBS C2-3 metaG | ecosystem: Host-associated > Plants > Roots > Rhizosphere > Soil ...
TGCACAAGCGCGTCGGCTCCTAGGCCTCAGAGAAGAATCGTTGCGACTATTGGATCAGGTTATATCCGAAGCTATCCGCATAGTTGTTGCGGAGAAACTGGAATACTGCTCCGTAAAATTTGTACCCGTCTTTGGAACCACGTTGATCTTCGAAGCATTGGGACGGTAGTCGGCCGAATAAATTCTCGTTTGTACCTTCATTTCCGCGATGTTGTCGATGAGGGCTACACGACAATACTGTTGAAATCAACGTCGGTGTTAATGCCACCCAATTGTAGTAGTCACACCCAATGCGATGTCACCCACGCAGATACATTCCGCGGCGCGAGGTCGGCTAGCCGACGCTGGCACAACGGCCGCCGGCGAAAACGTCCCGCAACGCCGAAGCCCTGGGCGGGAGCGGAAGCCTTGAATGGTTGGGCCGTCAGACTAGATCGCCTACACTTGTCATGCATACAGGGGAGGACGGCCTTGCTAGAGATGGATTTGCCTCGGAAGAATTCTAGCGCCTGGTCGAAGTAGAACTTAGCAGATTAAGCTGGAGCGCAAGGTCACTCTGGATGTAGGCGGTATCCCCTGCAGCAAAAACGAGATCTGCACCTGCCGAACTGAGAGAAGACGAGGACCTAAGAGTTTATGTCAGAGGAGACCCGATCTTCTACCATGTCCGTGCCGCCGCCGTTGCTCCGCTTCTGGTGCCTGCTCGTGATCGTCACGTTTGCTTCTGCAACCTGGAACTTCGTTCTGGTGCGTGTGATGCATGTTAAGGCAGAAACAGTTCCCGTCTTTATCCTGCCCAACTCAGTCGAGGTGTACCACTGGGACTTTACGGTATTCGCGGAACGGTTTAGCCACTTCAGAAAGCCGGGTTTCTGGAATGATCTTTATTATCCGTTCGTCTATCCCGCGGCGACATCGTTCGCGTTTGCGTTCTTCTATTGGTTTCCTTGGTCGGTCCGGGTTTACCTTGCCTTCCTTTCCTGCGTGATCCTCGCGGCTGCATGGCTGTGGGCGCTTAGTCTTACCCAGCGAGGCATTTCTGCACTCCCTGCTGCGCTCTTTGTCATCACGTTTGTGACTTCCTACCCCCTGCGGTTTCAGTTGCAACGAGCGAACATCGAAGGTATCGTCGTACTCTTCACTGCGGCAGCGATTCTTGCCTTTTTCAAAAGGGCTTACTGGTTGGCTGCGACACTCATTGGCCTCGCAGGGGCGATGAAAATCTTTCCTCTTATATTGTTCGGGTTGCTCATTTCAACGCGCAAATATAAGCAGTTCATCTGGGGGATCGCCGTCGCGGCCGCGGCGAACTTCGGTAGTCTTTGGCTACTGGGACCGAGCATCGCCCTCGCGCAGAAGCATATAGCTCAAGGCATGGCGACGTTTGAACGAACGTATGTCGTGGATACGAGCAGAGGACCGTTTGTCTATGATCACTCACTATTTACGCTTGTGAAGCTTCCACTCATAATCACTAATCCGGCAAGCGCCAAGCATTTAGTGATCTTCGCGGTTCCCATCTACATAGCGACGACGGCCCTTGCTGGTGTTCTGCTCTTCTTCCTTGTCATTCGCAAGCTGCCTCTCCTTAATCAGGTATTAATTTTGACCCTTTGCGGAGTCTTCTTGCCCCCGGTCTCTTTCGACTACACACTTCTGCATCTCTTCATTCCATTCGCTATGCTTTCCCTTTACGCGGTCGATCGTTGGAAGTCGCATGAATCAGGGCCGGCTGGACTTAACGCAGCAATGGTCCTGTGTGGCATCATTTTCGCGGACCTGAATCTATTGCGGTATCACTACCTCATCGGGCCGACGCGCGCGTTCGCGATGCTTCTTCTGTTGATTACGCTGCTGCGTACCCCTCTGAGATGGCAAAGCTTTCATCAAGCCCAATAGGTACAGACCCGCCATTCTCAAGGAATGGTATCTGGGCACTCCTTTTTTCGGCTTTTTTGCGGCCGCCCCATCGGCCGTGCTGGCTGGGGTTCTGTGCGTAATGAAAAGAATGTCTGCTAGCGTCGAGATGGAAGATGTCGTGTTCTGCCGCTGATACCCACTATTTGCCGACAGCGCATTGCCCCGCCACAATGGTACGCGGCCGCTGTGGTAAGGAAAACCAAGCAACAGCTGGAAGATTGTAGTCACGTGGTTAATAGTCTTAGTGATGACTGCTAGAAACGGGCATTACTGTAATGCTGGAGCACTTTTGAATGCGATGGCCCGTAATCTGGTGAAACACCAGGCAGCATCAACTGAGAGAAAAGTTTGTTTTGATGAATTTGCTACTTTCCAGAGAATGTAGCTGTACTTCAAGAGGTTCGGAGGGGGAATATTCCATGGCAAGGGCTGCCAGCCACATTGAGGTCCGAGTTGCAGGGAGCCCAAGGGCGTTACTCACTTTCTGTTTCGCCGCAACTCTAATCTCCATCTGCCTTCTTCCTTTCTTAGTGCCGCCGTCCTATGCCGTCCCAAACCAATCCTATGTAGTTGGGTACAACAACAAGATCCTTGTGATCGCGCTGGCGGTGATTTCCGCCGTCGTGCTTGTCTGCACCTTAAAAGAAGCGCAGCAGCCCAGCAGGGCGGCTTCGATCGAATTACCTGGTATGCGGGTGCGGAAAATTTGGCTCGCGTTGGTTCTAGTTGCCGTGACCCTATGGAACGGAGCCTTGGTATCGTTAGCATACTGGAGCCACAGCTATGGGGTTGAAGACTTTTATATTCTGCCCCAAACGGAGAAATATCATTTCTTCCATATGAAGTTGTATCAAGCGGTCGAATTCTGTTACGGCCAGCTTTTGTTTTACCCGCCCATCTGGATTCACTCGCTGTTAGGCCCATTCCATATCTCTGTGCGCGCTTGCTACTACTTGTCTTTGATGACCAATTACTTGCTTGGGACGGCAATGTTGTACTTCGTCGTCAACTGGTTACCTATGTCACGCGGCATGAGGACAGCGGGATTCGTCAGCATTTCCCTCTTCCATTTCACACCCGCTCTCGGAACGAATTACACGCTGCTGCGCTACATGCTCCCAATCGCATCATTCCTTGCGTTCTCGAAGATCACGCGGCCGTTCAATGCTGCAATCCTAGGTATGCTCCTGCAAGCACTCGTGTGGACAGATTCGCCCGAGCTCGCAGTTGGGTTCTCAGCGGCTGTCGCGGCGTACTCCTGTTTTCGTGCATGGCGCGATTCGGCTGCGGCGTGGCTGCTTCCGATACTGGGATTGTTGATCGGGACATCAGTATATTTCGGGTTGACCAACAGGGCCGTGCTAGCAACTTTAATGCATGCAGCTCGTGGGGCGAACCAGCAGATTCCGGTGATATCGCTGGAAACCGCGACGATTCTGATTGCGACTGTCTGGATCGTTCCGCGGCTTGTGGCAGACAAACTCATGCGGCCAGACATCCATACCGCCTCTCTTCTCGGACTGTACGTGATGGGGTTGGCTCTTCTACCTGCCACTCTCGGTGCCTCTGACCTTGTTCACATCGATGGCAACGGCGCCGTGCTGTTCCTTCTCTCCTTGGTGGCAGTCGATACTATCCAGCGCCCACTCGCCTGGGTCTGGGCGGGTGCTGTTGGGGCGAGTTACGCACTGCTGGTTATCCGCTGGGGCGTAGGGGAACGTACGCGATTCTACCCTCAATTGGCGTGCAGTGTACGGTACGGTTCGGCGCCGTTCGCTTCGCTCATCTCAACGTTAGAGGCCCAATTCCCAGGATTCCAGCGTCGTTGGCCTTGTCAAGTGATGCCGCTGGATGTCGCGGAGTTGAGGACCGTCATCGGAGACGCTGAATTTGAAGCGCCATATTCTCTGCCGGAGATAGTCGAGGAAAAGTTGTTTCGGACGCCGCACTTCATTCCGAGCTACTGGTCGGGGATGATTGATATCTGGGATGATGATGTGCAGCGACAGAAGGTGAAGGAACTCCGGCGGGTCGACTGGGCCCTGCTTCCGAATCTACCTTCAGCTGTGCCAGTCGATCCCGATTCGAATCCATTTCTTGGAATTCACGTCCACTATCGGGCACGCCATCCAATGTGGATCGGCGATCTTGTTGCCGATGAGATCAGGCAGAATTGGGCGCTTGCCGGGAAAGCTGGGAATCTCTTCGTATATCATCGGATTCGCTAGCGATCGGCAAATCGTTGGAAATCGCGTAAAACGGGCCAGCGGGGCTCAACGTAGCAATCGTCCGGACCGCCCGGATCGCGGCAAACGGGGAATGGGGCTCTACGGTACAAATTGAAACCTGTTGGTTGAAAAAGCCGGACTCTTTGAGACTCTGATGGCTAGGACTTACGTCTCACATGCTATACAGCGGGGGCGCATGAAAGTCGTAGTGATCGGGGCAGGTGCCATGGGCCTTGCTGCAGCATATAGAGCGGCTAAGAATGGCCACGACGTAGATTTGGTTGAAGCAGCACGCGAACCTGGCGGCATGGCAGGGCATTTTGATTTCGCCGGTGTCTCGCTTGAGCGCTTCTACCACTTTGTTTGCAAGACCGATTATCCGACTTTCGCCTTACTAGAGGAACTGGGTATTCGTCACAAGCTTAAATGGCGGAAAACTTCGATGGGCTTCTTCAATGGAGATCGTCTCTACCGCTGGGGAGATCCGATAGCGTTGCTCCGGTTTCCTTTGCTGAACCCCATTGAGAAGTTGCGGTATGGACTCTTTGCGTTCACCTGCGTTCGCCGAAACGCCTGGCCGGCTTTGGAGCAAGAATCTGCTAAGAACTGGATTGTGCGGTGGTGCGGCTCCTCAGTGTACAACTTTCTGTGGAAGCCGCTCTTTGATCATAAATTCTACGAATATGCGGACAACATCTCGGCCGCCTGGATTTGGACTCGCATTCGTCGCATTGGGCGCTCGCGAAGAAGCATCTTTCAGGAGGAATTGGGGTACATCGAGGGAGGAAGCATAACACTTGTTAACGCACTAATGGACGCGATACGGAATTATGGAGGGCGAGTACACCTAGGTCATCCTGCCCAGGAAGTCTTAACTGAATTGGATCAACGCGGAGGCCGCCGCGTTGCCGGAGTGAGGACCGGAACTCCGGAGGGCTCGACCCGTCACTTTTCCGCAGACGCGGTCATCTCAACCGCTCCCACTCCGCTTGTATCGAGGCTTGTTCCCGACTTGCCCGAAGAATGGAAGCTTCGCTATGAGGCAATACACAACATCGGCGTTATTTGCGTCATTTTCAAACTCGCTCGTTCCGTTACTCCACACTTCTGGGTAAACATCTCGGAACCGGATTTAGAGATCCCGGGGATCATCGAGTTCACCAACCTGAGGGACATTGGTGGAGGGTCGATCCTTTACGTGCCGTATTACATGCCGGTGACGCAGCCGAGATTCTCCTGGCCCGATGACCGTCTTCTAGATGAGGCCTTCGAATGCCTTCGGCGTGTAAACCCAAAACTGACCCGTGCTGACATCCTCGCGACCAAGGTGGCTCGACTTCGCTATGGTCAGCCGATATGCGAACCTGGTTTCGCCTCGAAGATCCCGCCAATTCAAACACCCATTGTCGGCTTACAGATTGCTGATACGTGCTATTACTATCCCGAAGACCGCGGCATCGCGGAAAGCGTGCGGCTTGGCTCAGAAATGGCTTCTCGTGTCGGAGCTGATAGCGTTCGATCCGAAGGGCTCGCCGCCCCCGCGCACACAGATCAGCGAGCGGCCTCTCGCAAGTGATACACGACTAGGTCAGGGTACCGATCGTCCGATATGTACGACTCGTTGATGGCATCGAGAAACCCCTTTGGGTAAAAACTGTAAAACATTCCAAAATCATAATCGTAAAACCCAGGCCGCATGAACACCAGCGTTTCGAAGTGATGTTGTCTCCACGTCCCCAACAAGCGCGAGGACTCCGCGCTACCGAATGCGGTGCCGGGTTGCCAATAGGTCGGGTATCCCGCAGGCGAAGTCAATTTGCAAACCGCATACTCGTATTCCAATCGCGGGCCGAAGAAGTATGATCCGGGGTTTGCGCGAACGGCTTGCTCGACTTCGGCCTGAACTCTCAACATAGGTCTGCTGACCCGCATGTGACGGAGGAACCCACGGTCGATTGGATGTTGGTTATCCTGCCACTCAAAAAACAGGTGGGCGCCTATGTCGTACACGCGAAGACGCTCAGCTCCAAAGGTAAGATCACAGGCAATTGACGCACATACGATTGCGGTCGTAAACCGACGCAGCCACGTCCCATTCCATCTCAGACCGAAACTTATGACGCCAATAGCCGCCATCAGAACCGCGCATTCAAGATCGCGAAATTCGGCATTTGTCAGTAGTCCGTACAACGTAATCGCGAGGGAAAAGGCTAGCAAGCTGCTGAGGCCGAGCCCACGCCCATCGCGTTGGCGGATTTGAGTGTACATGCGGGGAACGAGTCCTAACAGAGGCAGCGCCATGCAGAATATCCATAATTCCGCAGCGTGCTGCTGGAACTTGTGAGATTGACGAAAAGCGAAGCGCTCTCTGATGCCACCCCGCTCCCGAGCCACGGAAATGTAACTCTCAAACATTTCTTTGATGGGGACGTGATGTAGGCGAAGCAATACTAATGCCACACAACCGGCGAGAGCTGTTAGGAATACCAGCCGCACTTTCGATTCGGTTATGAAGAACAGCAGCAGTACGCAACCCAACATAGTGAGGCCTGCCACGTTCGGCTTCATAAGTGCAAGCACCGCGAGCGAGCCGGTATAAGAAAGCTGCACGGACCAAGACCTTGGGTGCATAACGTACGCCAAACACGAGAGAAAGAAAACGGTCGTGCAGACCAGAGTCGTATTGTTATACCACCAGAAGCACAACGCTAATGTGGTCGCACTCTCAATGGCGAAAGATACAGCAATGGACGCAAGACGGCCCATGGACAGCCGCCGCATCAGCCAATACAACCACACAAAGGTTGCGCACGTGAAGCCCGCGGTTAAGTAGAGATTAGCGTCCCAGCTCGCTCCAAAGAAGTAGAAGGCATCGCGGATTCCCAAATTGAATCCGGCTGGGGTCGTAGCAGGAAAGTCCACATATGGTCTCTGACCTGATATCTGCCGCCATCCCGTGTCGATGAGGATGTTGTAGTCCCACGCCCCGAACTGGTCTCGACCAAAATGGAGAATAAACCAGCAGCAGAAGACGCAGGTAGAGACGAGTGCGCCGTAGGTAAATATATTGCGCCATTTTCCGCGCAATCGATTCAATGAGAGATTCAATGAGAGATTCAATGCTGGAGTCAGCAGGAAAGCTGAGCAGAACACACCACCCAAGATGATGTGCAATTGAAGAAATGCCCGCTTGTAGCTCTCGTCCATTACTCCTTTGAACCGATTTGGAAAGGTGGGCATGTACATAAATGCCAGGATGGTCAGGACAATGATCGCTATCCCCGCCACCCCGCTCATGATGTCTAGCCTCGATAAACGCGGCTCATCGGATGTCTGCTGCAATGTGATGAGCTCCTGCTGATCCCTCTCTATATTCACCAGGCGTGCTCTCCCTGAATATCAGCGACCCAATGCAGCTGGATCCGGCTGTAACACCGAGAGGCTGCGCGGCAAACCGATTGTTTATATGGTCTAAGCTTACGGCATTCGCCGATAGAGCTTCCACTGTAATGATTCACCAATGAGGTGGAAATGTGATTCGAGATACGGACCGTAAATAGTGGGAATACTCTCCTGAAGGCTCGGATCGGAGAATGATTTTGGAACCATCACTAGGTCGGCCTGACCAAACAGCCTCCACGCGCTCAATTTGTGCTTCGAATCGAAGCTTCCTTTGTACTGCAGGTTCGTGCTTCCACCCGGCGCCGGAGGGATTGCTAGGCCACAAGAAAACGGGTTCGAGAAATCAAGGGACATAACCCGTTCTGCCGGTCGGCGATACTGCTGCAACAGTATGAAACCGTCGTTGACAAAGTCCGTATAAGCAGCATCCCATCTGACCGGAACGAATCCCTGCAAGGCCAAGACACGGAACTTGGAGGCCGCTTTCGCAGAATGGGTTTTCAACCAAATACCTGAACCCAAACCAACGATGGCTGAAGCGACTGTAAGTCCAGCGAAGAGAGTTGCGGCTCCTATGACAAGTGCCGGAGTTCCGCTGTCTGACGCTGTTCTGCCGGCTCTGCCATCGACCAGTAATTGGCAAAGTATGAGTAGAATAAGACCCACCAATGGCAGTTCACTCTGTTGCCAGTTACCAAATAGGAGCAGCACATTCGCCACAATAACTACGACACCACCTCGGAGTACCCGCTTTGCCAGACTGGGCTGCAGATTTTCAAATAGAAAAAACGAAACAAGGCAGGTAAACAGGAGTCCCGTTACGGCTTCAAACGCAATGGAGTTGTACTGGTAAAGTTCGACAAGCTGCACATGCTTAGCCGCTGCCGTCAGGGCAATATCTCGAAGAATGGCAATCAGGTCAAAGTGCAGGTAAATCGCGAACGGACAGGCGATGCAACTAAATCCAGCAACGATCCCGAGCCATCGAGATCGAGTGGTTCCCCGCATTGACGTCAGACAAACAAGAAGAACCACGGCAGTGGCGAAACTGGTGAACTTGATGAAGGCAAGTATTCCCAGCACAGCACCAGTGGAGAATCCCTGTTTGAATCTGCTGAACCGCTCGCTGAGCAGAATCTCGAGCAACAGAATCCCTAATAGGGCATAGCAATATCTGTTGTAGGTCATCCCGGGCGTTAGTGCGAACGGAGATAAACCAAGCTGCCCGGGCGAGATTGCTATAGCTGCGATGCACAATGCATAAAGGCATCGAGCAAGGTCGCAAAGCGCGCTCCCCATCAGGTATCCCCAAATTCCTAGCACAGCCCCAACAAGTGCCTGTCCGAACGCAAACCCTTCAACGATGTTTGAAGTAAGTCGAAGCCCGATCAGCGTAGGGAGATAAGCGGCCGGCCCTAACATACTGTTGAAGTCAACATGGGGCCGCTGCCCGTACGCCATGCGCCATGCGCCGTCCATCACCAAAAAAGCATCATGGCAGCAGTACCACATCCCATACAGGACCATCGAACTTCGAGCTGAAACCATCCCGAGTAACACGATCCCGAAGACAACAGGGGCCCATCGCCGTGGGCGTTGCCAGAATCTCTCGATCTGACGACAATACCGCAGCGGATCGAACGGGATGGCTATCGGCTCGGCAGGATGATCCCGCTGTAGATATTGTTTACGTGCTTTGATGAGGCTTCTCCGAGCATTGCCCTGCAGATGCCCTCGTATCATAGAACGCCTGTTAGATATGAAGCCACTACCTGAGGAGGGGGACGGGCACTTAGAATACCGCCGCAAATGACCGCATCAGCCATGCCCACCCTGATGCTCCTGCCTCCGACATACTTATGGACCTGAGCAGAAACGGTTCGCGTTCTCCACTCCGCGAGATGCTCACGCAGGTCCGTACCGCCTTTAGAGCCGAAGACCTCGCTCTGCGACAACTTTCCCGGTCCCGCTGCCAAGTTCGCAGAAGCTGTACGGCAAGTAGGCGGGGGGTATGGTCGCGAGCATTCTGACAGGTCTTAACGACGTTTAGGGCCAGCGGCCGCGTGCATGGCGCAAAATAAGGTTGAACCTTGTATAGGAGATCGTCATCGGAAGGTGTACGCCCGGCAGCAATGGCTTTGATGCCGTCATCGTGGGCTAGTACAGGCCAGCTTCGCCTTACTACTGCCCAAGGTAAACGCACTTCCCCGAGCCGTCGCCAGTGCGTTGTCCCACTGCCGCAGTTCGTCTATATCGTCCGCGTTCGCGCTGGCTTTGTGCCTGCGAGCCGTCGCGCCCTGTTGCATATCGCCGGATCTATCAATGTCCCTCTATGGACCTCCAGCAAGCTAGCGCGGAAGACGGGGCCATGGATTGACCGCGATAAACAGGCCGGGAAGTACCACGACCACGGCTTCCTCTTTGATCATGCGGGGCACCTGACCACAATCGACGTGGATTTGCCTGAACAGAGCCAAGCAGTAGTTCGGATACCCGCTGCTATGGCATTAATGGACCAGGGATCATCGTTGGCACATTCATCGACGAGGATGGAACCCACGGGTTTGTGCAGAACAATGGAATCTTTTTAGTGGTGGATGCGCCTGGGACTCCTCCCGCGGTGGGGACCGCCGTCGAAGGCATCAACGATCAGGGGCAGCTTACCGTTCATGGTGCGACCAGCTTCGTCGGCAGCCTTCCCTAATATGGGATGAAACCATCGATGCATGAGTGCTTTTCGCTGCCGCCATCTAAGGCAGCGCTCTGCGCTTGGTAGACGGGCCAAATCGCTGTGCACCTTTCCCATTTACGCGCGCACGTCGATCGGGCCGCACTGCATTACTGCTGCAGAGGGACGGGCGTGTAAGTGCCACCTTTGACGATCTGGTCAAGGATTTCACTCGTGCGGGCCGGGCACGCGTGGCCCTCGCGCGGCGTCATGTTGTCGTGCTCAGACCAGATCATCGGCAGCGGTTCCTTGGGGCCGGGTATCTGGTTGAGCGCGGTCCAGATGCCGCCGGGCGGAGCTGTTGTGTCGATAAAGCCCATGCCTGCCATCACTGGAGCCTTGATCCGCGAAGCAAAGTTAACGGGATCGAAATAGAGGGCAGTGCGCATAATGTCAGAATTGGTGGAAGGCCAGTTGGGATAGCCTGCCTTCCGGCCGTGCAGGTCGCCGTTTGTATCGGCCCCCGCGGGGACGCAAACCAGAACGTCCGTGACCTTCTCCGGCCTTAGGCCGGCGAGAACGAGACTCTGCTGGCCGCCCATGCTGCCGCCCGTAAGAACAACGGTCTTACCATCCCAATCGGCCCGGGTGAGGAGATAGTCTAGGGCGCGCGAATCGCGAAGGTACATGTCGAGGAAGTAGGACTTCTCACGGTCGGTGTTGCCGATGGCCTGGTAAGCGCGCGGGATGCCGCCGGATGGATCGTTGGGCTGCTTGTCATGCGAATCGACGTTGATGACCAGCCAGCCGGCCGCTGCGCGCTGCTCGTCCATGCGCGCGTTGAGCGCGTAGACGCCAGCGTACTGGAGTTGGATGAGCGCAGGGAATTTGCCATCTTTTGCGGGCTTCGCCACGTAACCATGAGCATGCGAGCCAAGGGCGTCCAGGTTGAAGATGCTTAGTTCGACGCCGGGCACGTCGTTGGTGGCAGGCGTCAGGACGGGGTTGATGGGAATCTTGGCCTGCTCGGCCAGCTTGCCATTCCAGAACGCGTCGAAGTCGGCGGGACGCGGAGTGTCCATGGGAATCTGCAGCGGAGCGACGGCGGCGCCGACGGCGTATAGCCCGTTATTACGGCCGGTATTGCCGCCAGTGTAGGGAGAACGTGATGGTTGTCCGCCGGCGGCTGCATCAGTAACGGAGCGGGCGGCGGCATTTGGGGGGGCCGCGGCAGCGGCCTCAGATGCGGCGAGACTCGGCGGTGGGGTAGCGCCCGGAACAGACGGCAGGACGGCATCAGGTTCGACTGCAACATAGATCATCTCGGGCTGGTCGCCGGTGATCTCAATGGTGTCCTTGCCGCTGCTGAGGTCGAGCTTGCCTTCTTTGAGGACGACGGCGTTATTGCGGCGGACCGTGTATTTGTAGGAATAGGTCGGCGTAACAGGACCAGGAGTGACGGTCCAGCCGACGGTTTCGCCAATCTTGTAGATACCGTTGGCGTGATACGGCGCGAAGGTAAGCTGCTGCGGAATGGGCGGGCGCTGGGGATACGCCACACGCTGCGGTGCGGCGCCTGGCTGCTGACAAAGAAGAGCTGGTGTGGCGGCAAGCAGGGCGGCGATAAAAATTCGCGGTACAAACCGTCGCATGATCGTATGTTTCTCCGTAGGGAAGCATACAAGATTGGCCTTGAGTTCCGGCGGTGAGTTGTTTGCCTCTATGTTTGACGAGATCCACGTAAAGCCGCAGTTATATCGCCCCGCAATGCTTTCTGCGACAATACGGACTGCAATGCAACCAGACAATCTAATGTCGCTTAAGGACGACATGGTGGCGTTCATCGCTGGCCATGGCATACGCCGCTTCAACGGCTACGTAGGGGAAGAAGTTCCGACAGTTGTCTTCGAGGACGACGATGCGGATTCATGGAAAGATTTCGTCGAGCACGCGAAGGCAGCCGGCGCGAGCTTCATTACGATGAGCGAGGTGGTGCTGGAGAAGTCGGACGTGGCGATCCTGATGGATCAACTCCGGGAACAGGAGTTCGACGACTCTGACGTCCAGGAACTAGATGATGCGGAGTACTTGGTGAACCACGTCGGCAAAATCGGGTATCTGCAACTCGGGTTCGCCTACCAGGGATTGATGTTCCTCTTTGAGACCTCGACGGAGTGGTACGAGCGTTTCCAGGAGTTGGTTGACCGGGTGACGGAGTTCAGCGGCATCGTTGTCGACAATAGCGACGAAGAATAGCAAGGGAGCAGGGCTGGAGCGTGCAGGTGCAGTCCAGGCCGGAGGGGACGCCGCTGTGGCTTAAGCGGAAGGGTGACCATTCGTCCGCTGCGCAGGCGCTTGCGACTGAGCTGGGTTGTCCTGAGGTGCTCGCTACGGTGCTGGTTGGGCGCGGAATCGAGACGCCAAAGGCAGCAAGGGAATTCTTCGCACCGCGGATGGAGTCGTTGCTGGATTCGCCAGCTTCCAATCCGATGCAGATGCTTGGCATGGAGCAGGCGGTGAAGCGAATTCTCGCCGGGATCCGGGCCTGCGATCCGGTGATGGTCTACGGAGACTACGACGTGGACGGCACGACCGCCACAGTTTTGTTGAAGACGACCATCGAGCGCATTGGGGCGGCCATGCAGCCTGCCCGGTGTGTACCCGTCAGTTACCACGTGCCTCACCGAATCCGCGAGGGATACGGCATGCAATCCGGCGTGCTGGCTGCAGCGGCGGAGAGTGGCATTCGGCTCGTAATCAGTGTGGACACCGGCATCCGCGCCGTAGCAGAGGCGGCCGAGGCGAGCCGGATGGGACTCGACTTGATCGTCACCGATCATCATCTTCCGGACGACATGACTGAGCTGCCGCAATGTCTCGCCGTGATCAATCCGGCACAGCCCGGATGCCGTTACCAGAACAAAGCTCTGTGCGGGGCAGCGGTCGCGTTCAAACTTGCACATGCGCTGCTGATTGCCGCAGCGGAGGATATGCCGAACCCCGCAGCTTGGCTGAAACGCGTTCGAGAGGTGTTGCTGCCCTCATTTTTGAAGCTGGTTGCGATCGCAACAATCGCGGATTCCGTCCCCCTTGTAGCGGAAAACCGCACAATCGTGGCGTTGGGGCTTGCGGCGCTCGCGAACCCGGTGCAACCGGGATTGAGGGCGCTGTTGCAGGTCGCGGCTATCCCGCCGGACCGGGCACCCTCCGCCGGCGAGGTGGGCTTTCGAATTGCGCCCAGGATGAATGCGGCGGGGAGGATGGATGTCGCCTCCGATGTAGTGGATTTGTTGCTGACGCGGGACCTGGATCGAGCACGCGAGCTGGCAGAGAAGCTCGACCAGCTGAATCAGGAGCGCCGGGATTCTGAAGCACGGGCTCTGCAAGCGATCGACCGCGAGTTGCAGGCGATGGTGGATGAGCACGGGATTTATCCGCCGGAATGCCTGGTGCTGGACCACGCGGAGTGGCACCGTGG
>Ga0070659_100002275_pt1 | contig 13675 bp, 10 predicted proteins | sample KBSC23metaG_FD_64666 | JGI IMG/M metagenome (GOLD analysis project Ga0070659, IMG submission 64666) | Corn rhizosphere microbial communities from Kellogg Biological Station, Michigan, USA - KBS C2-3 metaG | ecosystem: Host-associated > Plants > Roots > Rhizosphere > Soil ...
GGTGACCGCACGGCCCGGAGTCTTCATTCGGCCGGCCTTCGCGCCGTCAGCGCGTGCTCGGCCTCGATCGTGGCGCGCCCGTCGGCCTCGTCGCGAACGCGCAGCACGAGCACGGCCAGGTCGTCGCCCGTGCCCGATGTCTGGAACGCGAGCACGTCCCGCTCGATCCGCTCCGCGATCGCGGCGGCGTCCATGCCGCTGCAGCTCCTCACGAGGTCGTGCAGCCGCTCCTCGCCGAACAGCCCGGCGGGCGAGCGCGCCTCGGACACGCCGTCCGTGTAGAGCACGAGCGAATCGCCCGGTTGCAGCTCCACGCTCTCGTCAATCACCTCTGGATCGGGCACGAACCCGATCAGCGTACCCGGCCGTCCAGCGGTCTCCACGCTGCCGTCGGCGCGCAGCAGGAGCGGCAGTGGATGCCCTCCGACGCCGAGGGTCATCCGTACCGAGCCCACGCCCGGCTCGAGCGATGCAAAGGCCACCGTGCAGAAGCGGTCGTCGGCGGGCTGCAGCACCATCGCCTCGTTGAGCATGCCGAGCACGCGGCTCGGCAGCGTCTCGTTGATCGACGCGGTGCGCAGCGTGTAGCGCGCCAGGCCGGTCACCACCGCGGCGCGCGGGCCCTTGCCGCGCACGTCGCCGATCGCGATGCCCCATGTGTTCTCGCCGGTGCGGAAGATGTCGTAGAAGTCGCCGCCCACCTCGTTGCCCTCGCCCGCGGCCCGGTAGCGCGCGGCCAGGTCCACGCCCGGAATGTCCGGCAGGCGCTCCGGCATCAGGCTCTGCTGAAGCGTGGTGGCGATGTAGTCGCGCTCGCTGTAGAGGCGCGCGTTCTCCACGGCCACCCCGGCGCGCGCGGCCAGATCCTCGGCCAGCGCCAGGTCGTCCTCGTCGTAGATGAGGTTGGACTCGGCGGACACGAAGGTGATCGCTCCGATCGCACGGTCGCGTCCCACGAGCGGCACGATCATGGCTGAGCGCAGGCCGAGCTTCTCGATCAGGCGTGCGTGCTCCTCATCGTGGGCAGCGTCCTGGATCAGCTCCGGCGGGATCTCCGCGATCAGCTGGGACTTGCCGGTGGTGACCGCGCGCAGCGCTCCGCGGTCCGTGCTCGGCGGCTGCGGGTAGCGGCGCTCGATCTCGGCTGCCAGCCGCTGCTTGCCGGGATCCACGTGCACGAGCGTCAGCCGTTCGAGCGACCCGTCGGCGCGCACGATGTCGATCGCGCACCAGTCGGCCACCTGCGGCACGGACAGCTCTGCCAGGTTGCGGAGAGTCAGCTCGAAGTCGAGCGACGAGCTGAGCACCGCCTGTGCCTCGGCGAGGAACGATGCGCGCCGCTCGGCGCGCTCGGTCTGAAGCCGCGCCTCCTGCTCGAGCCGCAGCAACTCGGCACGCTCCAGCTCGACGCGCTTGCTCTCGCTGATGTCGCGCCCGATAACGGACGCGCCCACGATCTGCCCTCCCGGCTCGCGCAGCGGCGAAACCGTCAGGGATACATCCACGAGCGAGCCGTCCTTGCGCAGGCGCTGAGTCTCGAAGTGCTCCACGCGCTCGTCGCGGAGCACCCGTTCGAGCAGTTCGGTCTCCTCACCGCTGCGGTGGGCGGGGATGATGATGGTGATCGGCTGACCGATAGCTTCCTCGGGGGCCCAGCCATAGAGACGCTCGGCGCCGACGTTCCAGCTGCGGATGATCAGGTCGCGATCCTTGCTCAGGATCGCGTCGTCCGACGACTCCACGATCGCCGCCAGGCGTTGCTGCAGCGCCTCGGCCTCGCGGCGCTCGCTGATGTCGCGGATGTAGCCGGAGAACAGGGGCGGCTCGAGGCCGATCGACGTGATGGTCAGCTCGATCGGGAACTCGCTGCCGTCCTTGCGCATGCCCCTCAGCTCCACGCGCCGGTCGAGCATGCGCGGCTTGCGCGACGAGAGGTAGCGGGCCAGCCCCGCGCGGTGTCGCTCCCGGAGGTCGGGCGGGATCAGGACCTCCGCGAGCTCGCGGCCGATCGCCTCGTCGGCGCGGTAGCCGAACGTGCGCTCAGCTGCCGGGTTGAACTCGAGGATCGCCCCGTTCTGGTCCATGGTCACCACGCAGTCGAGCGCCGACTGGAGCACCGCGGTCTTGCGCGCTTCGCTCTCGAGCACGGCCTCCTCGGCCAGGCGGCGTTCCACGTAGTCGCCGATCTGGGCGCCCAGCGTGTCCATCAGGTCGAGCATCTTCTCGTCCGGCTCGCGCGGGCTGAGGGTGAAGAACTCGATGACGCCGAGGATCCCGCTCGAGCTGCTGATAGGGAAGGCGACCGCTCCGCCGATCCCGAGGCCCGTCGCTGTCTCGCCACGGGTGAAGGTGGGGTCCTGACCCACATCCTCGACCCACTCCGTGCGGCCGGACGCCCACACACGGCCCGGTATTCCCTCGTCGCGGGTATACGCGGCCTGGCGAGTGGCCGCGTTAAAGCCGCGAGCGTCAATCCCCTGGATGGCCCACGCCTCGACGCAGACGATGGTGTCTGAGCGCGGCCGCACTGTCCACAGCGCGCCCAGGTCCCAGCCCAGCTGCTGGCCGATGGTGGCCAGGAGCTTGGGCGTGGCGCTGGCCAGCGACTCCGAGGAGACGAGCACGCGTGCCACGGCGGCCTGTGAGGCGAGCAGGTCCGCCACGTGCTCTCGCGACTCGCGGATGCCGGCGATCCAGAAGGCCATCCCGGAACCGACGGCGACAATCAGGAGACGGCGCCAGTCCTGGCTCGTGCCGAAGCCGTGGTCGATCGCTTCCACCACCACCACGGCCACGAGCGCCGCCGCGGCCACGGCGAGCACCTCCCTGCGACCGCTCCGCGTGCAGGTCACGAGCGGCGCGATGATCAGAAGCGAGATCGGGAACGCGTTGTTCGAGGTGAGGATGGTCAGCAGCGAGAACGCGACGACGATCGCCAGCCCCACGACCAGCCCCTCCAGCGCCCGATGGTGCGCCTTCGCCCCCCTCAACGTCCCCCCTTCCGGACGGGCGAGGTCCAGTTTGCCCTCTGCCCCATGCTCCAAACGCGTGTCCCGGCCGCCCGAGTCGGAGCGCCCACGGGCGATGGTACTCGCGCTGACCAACCGCGGCTCAGCTCTTGGCGGATTCGACCTCGCCGCCGCGCGCGCACCATTCGCTCCACGACCCCGGGTAGAGGCGCGCGGGCAGGCCGGCCAGCTCGGCGGCGAGCACCACGGTGCAGGCGCTCACGCCTGAGCCGCAGTAGGCCACGACCTCGCCGCCGCCCTCCGGCTCGAGGCGCGCGCGCAGCTCCGCGGGCGGCAGGTAGCGGCCGCCGGGCGCCAGCTCGGCGAAGGGGGCGTTGCGCGCGCCCGGGATGTGACCAGCCATCGGATCTATCGGCTCGCTCTCGCCCTCGTACCGCTCGCGCGCCCGCGCGTCCACGAGGGTGAGCGAGCCGCGCTCGATCTCCTCGGCATCGGCGGTGTCGCCCTGGCGCTCTCGCACCGCGAAGTCACCCGGCGCGGGTTCGTGCGCGCCCGGCTCGAGCGCGCCCCCCTCTTCGCGCCAAGCGCTCAGTCCGCCGTCGAGTACCGCCACCGCGTCGTGCCCGAAGTGGCGCAGCAGCCACCAGAGCCGTGCGGCGCCGCCGTCGCCCGCCTCGTCATAGGTCACCACGCGGCTGTCCCCCGAGATGCCGGCGGCGCTCGCGGCGCGCTCGAAGCGCGCGGGCTCCGGAAGGGGATGGCGTCCGCGCTCGCCAGGTGGATCGGACAGTTGTGTGTCGAGGTCGAGGAAGGCCGCGCCCGGGATGTGGCCCTCGAGGTAGGCCGCGCGGCCGGCGCCCGGCTGGCCGAGCTTCCAGCGGCAGTCGATCACCCGCAGGTCCGGTTCGCCCAGCGCCGCGCGCAGCCAGCCGCCGTCCACAAGTGGGCCGAAGGTCATCTGCCGCCATCATTGCGCGTGATGAGGGCGATGGTGCTGGACAGGCCGGGCGCGCCGCTGCGACTCGCCGATGTGCCCGAGCCCGAGCCGGGGCCGGGCCAGCTCCTGATCGAGGTGGACGTGTGCGGCGTGTGCCGCACGGATCTGCACGTCGTAGACGGCGAGCTGACCGAGCCGAAGCTCCCGCTGATCGTGGGACACCAGATCGTGGGCCGGGTGGCGCGGCTTGGCGAAGGCGCCGAGCGCCACGCCGTCGGCGACCGCGTGGGCGTGCCCTGGCTCGGCTCGACCGACGGCACCTGCCGCTACTGCACCAGCGGGCGGGAGAACCTCTGCGACAACGCGCTCTTCACCGGCTATCAGCTCGACGGCGGCTACGCGGAGCTCGCGGTCGCGCGCGAGGACTTCTGCTTCGCGATCCCGGAGGGCTACCCGGACCTTCAGGCGGCGCCGCTCTTGTGCGCCGGGCTGATCGGCTGGCGCTCGCTGTGCATGACGGGCGACGCCGAACGGGTTGGCCTCTATGGCTTCGGTGCCTCCGCCCACATCATCTGCCAGGTGGCTGCGCACCAAGGGCGGCGCGTGTTCGCCTTCACGCGCGCCGGCGACGACGCCGCCGCGAGTCTTGCACTCGAGCTGGGCGCCGAATGGGCTGGTGACTCCGCCGGGCCCGCGCCCGAGGAGCTCGACGCCGCGATCATCTTCGCGCCCGTGGGCGCGCTCGTGCCGGCGGCCCTGCGGGCGAGCGCCAAGGGCGCCACGATCGTCTGCGCGGGCATCCACATGAGCGACATCCCGAGCTTCCCCTACGAGATCCTCTGGGGCGAGCGCAGCGTCAGTTCGGTCGCCAACCTCACTCGCCGGGACGGCCACGAGTTCATGGAGATCGCACCGAAGGTGCCGGTACGAACCGAGGTCGAAGAACGCCCGCTCGAAGAGGCAAACGAAGCCCTGGACAAGCTGCGAGCCGGCGAGGTACGGGGCGCGATCGCGCTAAGAGTCAAGAACTGGGAACTGGGAACTGGGAACTAAGCCGCGCGCCGGAAACGCTGATCCTGCCGCTGCCGCCGTGCGCGGCGACGAAACTGCTGCAAAGCAGCCGCGGTTTCGCGATACGCACAGGCACTGAACCCCATCCCGCAGTGGCTCGCCCTGATCTCCACGCACTCGGCCGCCGGGTCGAGGCACGAGTGCCAGTCCACGATCCCGTCGTGGCGCGAGTAGATGGAGACGTAGCCGACCCCCTTGGGGAAGTCCGCCTGCATGTCCTCCCAGAAGCGCTCGCAGCAATCGCCTCTGCGGCACGAGTGCCGGAACAGCCCTTGCATCCCCAGCGTGCCGAGCGCGCCGACCGCGATCACCGGCACCTTCACGAATGGGTGCACGGCCATCGGATCGAGCTGCGGCGAGCCGAGCGTGACGATGCCCGACACGAGGTCGGGCCGCCTCACCGCAAGCACGCGCGCGAAGTGGCCGCCGCGGCTCTGACCGACGATGGCGACCCTCTGCTCGTGGCACTCGGCCAGCACCTCCACGCGCTCCTCGAGACGGCCGATCGCCGCCTCGGAGCAGTTCACGTTGGAGCGGATCCCGGCCTTGCGCGTGTGGTGGCCGGTGCGCCGCAGCCAGTGGGTCATCGTGCCCAGCGAGTCGTCACCCGCCAGGAAGCCGGGAATCAGCAGCACGGGCTGGCCCTCGCCGTGGGCGACGCCTTCGCCGTGAAAGATCGGGTGGCGGCGCAGGCGCGCCATCTCCAGACCGATGAAGCCCTCCCGCCAGATCGGCGGCTGAGACAAAAGTGCGGGCACTTTCATCGAGCGTGAGCCTCCCCCCAAAGTGGCGCGGCTAACCCCAAATCGCCCCGCACCCTAAACGGCTGATCGGCGGGAATGCCGGTCGGCGCGTAGCATGCGCCCGCATGCAGGCGGTCACGGTCGAAGACGGAAACCTTCAGGTGGTGAGCCGCCCTGACCCCATTCCGGGGAAGGGCGAGGTACTCGTGGCGGTGAAGGCCGCCGGGCTCAACGGCGCCGACATCATGCAGAAGAACGGCCGCTATCCAGCGCCTCCAGGCAACCCGGCCGACATTCCCGGGCTCGAGCTTGCCGGCGAGGTGGTTGGGCTCGGCGACGGCGTGCTCCGCTTCAAGGAGGGCGACCGCGTGATGGCGATCGTGGGAGGCGGCGGCCAGGCAGAGCTGGCCACGCTGCACGAGCGCGCCGCGATGCCCGTGCCGGACGCGCTCGACTGGCCGGCGGCCGGCGGCACGCCCGAGGTCTTCACCACCGCGCACGACGCGCTCTTCACCCAGGCCGGGCTGCGGATGGGCGAGCGTCTACTGGTGCACGGCGCGGCAGGCGGCGTGGGAACGGCGGCGGTTCAGCTCGGCCGGGCCGCGGGCGCGCGCGTGATCGCTACTGTCCGCAACCAGGCGCACCGCGATGCGGTCACGGCGCTCGGCGCCGAGGTGATCCCGCCCGAGGGCTTCCAGGACCGCGGTCCATTCGACGTGATCCTCGAGCTGGTCGGCGCGCCCAACATGGAGGGCAACCTCCAGTCGCTCGCCACGAACGGGCGCATCGTGGTCATCGGAATCGGCGCGGGCGGCAAGGTCGAGTTCCATCTCGGCGCGCTGATGGGCACGCGCGGAACGTTGCGCGCCTCCACCCTGCGGCCGCGGCCGCTCGAGGAGAAGGCCGCCGCCATGCGCGCCGTCGAGAAGCACGTGCTCCCGCTGTTCGACAGCGGCGCCCTCGAGGTGCCTGTGGCCGCGACCTTTCCGCTCGACCGGGCCGCCGAGGCCTACGAGCGCTTCGAGCAGGGCGGCAAGCTCGGCAAGATCGTGCTCGTCACCGGCTAGACGGCGTCGGCCAGCTGGCGCGCGGCCTGCACTCGTTCCAACCCGTCCAATACGGCCCCTAACTGGTACGAGATGATCCGCGCGCGGTTGATCTCGCTGCGGGTCCACGGCCGCTCGGACGCGGAGTAGGCCTCGAGCAGCCCGAGCCGCTCGTCACGGCTCACCACCGGAACCATCAGCAGAGACTCGTAGCCCAGGCGGCCGAGCAGCGCCACCTCGCCCAGGTCGGCGCCCGGGTCCGAGGCCAGCACCTGCACCGCCTCGCCGGTGTTCAGCACGTGGGCGGTCGAGGGGTAGTTGGAGAGGTTGTAGCGAGCGCCCTGCTCGTCCTCCGATGTGTCCACCACCGTCTCGATGGCGTTGTCCGCGCGGATCCAGCGCGAGAGGCAGACGGCGTCGGCACCCACCTCGGCGGCGATCAGCCCGAACACCTCCTCCAGGTCCGCCACCGCGTGGATCTTCGACAGCCGCGCGCTCACGTACTCCAGCCGCTGGTCGCCGCTGTCCGGCAGCGCGTCCTTGGTGCTCAGGTCGCCCTGACTGCGCAGGCTGGAGCGCAGGAGCGACTCGGAAACCGCGTTGCCCACGGTGCCCCACTCGGGCGCCGGGCGAGCCAGCACGTATCCCTGCCCGTAGGTCACGTCGAGGTCGGCGAGCAGCTTGAGCTCCTCCATCGTCTCGATTCCCTCAGCGCACACGGTCGCGCCGGTGCGGCGAGCGAAGCGGACGAAGGAGTCGATCAGCGCCTCCTTGGCCGGGTCCTCGTGAAGGTTCATCACCAGCGAGCGGTCGAGCTTGATCACGTCGGGCTGGAGCCGCATCACCGTCTGGAGGCCCGAGTAGCCGGCGCCCGCGTCGTCGACCGCGATGCGCGCACCGCGCTCTCGCAGCGTCGCGAGCTCCTTAAGGAGCGTCTCGAGGTTGTCGGCCAGCTCATGCTCGGTGATCTCGACCACGAGGCCGGTCATGTCCGGCGGCAGCACCGCCTGCACCTCGGGTGTGGAGATCGTGCTCGGGCTCACGTTGATCGAGAGGAACGTGCCCGCCGGCCGCCCCGGCTTGGACAGCGCGGCGCGCAGAGCAGCCGCCTCTAGCCGCGCCCCGAGGCCGCAGCGCGCGGCCTGCGCGAACCACGCCTCGGGGCCGCGGCCGGGCGGCTCGGGGAAGCGAGACAGCGCCTCGTAGCCAAGGACCCTTCCGGTCGAGAGCGACACGAGCGGCTGGAAGAAGGGGATGAGCGGCTGCTCTCGTTCCAGCAGTCCCTCGATCTCGGCGCGCTCCTCGGCGTCGGTCGGCACGGACACGCTCTGCGGGTCGTAGCGGCGGGTCTGCCCGCGGCCGCTCGACTTGGCCCAGCGCAGTGCGCCGTTCGCCAGCTGGAGCAGCGTGGCGCCGTCGCGTGCGTCCTCCGGGTAACTCGCCACGCCTGCCGAGCAGGAGATGCGCCGGTCATCCGTCGAGGCCTCGGCCACGACCTTGCGAGCGCGCTCGGCGATCGTGGTGGCGATGGCGCCGTCGGTGCCGGGCAGGATCAGGGCGAAGTCGTCGCCGCCCACGCGGGCGAGGAGGTCGGTGGCGCGCAGCATGTTGCGCAGCCCCTCGGCCACGCGCTGGAGCATCTCGTCGCCGAAGCCGCGGCCGTGCGCGTCGTTGATCGAGCCGAAGCCGTCGATGTCGATCACCACGAGGCTCACCGGCGCGCGATCGCGCTCGGCGCGCTTCAGCTCAATGCCGAGCGACTCGTGGAACTGCTGGTTGTTCGTCACGCCGGTGAGCGGATCGCTCGCCGCCGCGGCCGCCAGGCGCTCGCGCTGCTCGGCCACCTTCGCCAGCAGGGAGTTGAAGGTGGCAGCCGCCTCGCGCAGCTCGCGCGGGCCGCGCTCGTCGGCGCGGGCGCTCGCGTCGCCCGCGGCCACGCGCTTGATCGACTCGGCGAAGCGCCCGAGCGGCCGGGCCACGAGGCGGTCGATGCCCGAGGCCATGAGCGACACGAGCACCAGCACGATGCCGGCCCCGATCCCGAGGCCCATGAACAACGCGCTGCGGGTGGCCTTCTCCACCGGGGCGTTCGACACGACGATCGCCAGCGTGCGGCGGCCGCGCAGCGGATAGGTGGTCACCCGGCCGGTCGTGGTGGGGGAGCCCACGGTCACCTCGGCGCCCGTGACCTCGCTCGCGTCTCTCGCCGCCAGGGCCGCCGGTGTATGCCGGCCGCCACGGGTGCGCTCCGCCAGCGACCGGTCGAACGCCGCCTTGGCCGTCCTCGCCGTGTCGTCCACGCGCTGACCGGCCTCCTGGCGCGCGGCCAGGATGCCGGCGGCCGTCACGCAGATCGCCACCGCGCCCAGCGCGAGGGCAACCCGTACCAGCATCTGCTGACGGACCGAAGCAGAATTCGCTCGCAAAATGCGTGGTTTCACCCTGGCGCCTATCGACTGCACCCCCACTTCCCTTTAGGCACGCAGGCGCTCGGTACAACCGTCCAAGAAACTTGACCAATACCGCGTGGGGCATGTACAAGACCCAGGTGGACACGACCGTCGCCACGAACGAGGTCGCGGGGAGGCGTCAGGAGCTCAAGGCGCAGAACCGCGAGAAGCTGCTCGCGGCGGCTCGCAAGGTGTTCGCCGAGAAGGGACTCGGCGCGGCCACGGCGCGTGACATCGTCCGCGAGACCGACCTCGCGAGCGGCACGTTCTACAACTACTTCGACGACAAGAACGACGCCTTCCGCGCGCTCATCGAGGAGCTGGCGGACAAGGCGCGCGAGCTCGTTCGCGCGCAGCGGCGTGTACCCGGGCGGACCGTAGAGGAGCGGATCGAGGGCGCGTATCGCGCGTACTTCCAGCTCGTGCTCGAGGAGCGGGAGCTGTTCGAGGTGCTGCGGCGGAACGCGGGCCTCGTGGGCGTGGTCACCGACAACGAGATCCTCGAGGCGGGCATCCGTGAGCTGTTCGTGGACATGGCCGAGTGGACCGACGCGGGGGACCTGCCGCCGCTCGACCTCGACTACCTCGCCACCGCGATGGTGGGCGCCGGCTTCCAGGTGGCAAACCACCTGCTCGATCGCGAGCCGGCGGACGTGGACGCCGCTGCGCGCTTCTGCACCCGCCTGTTCATGGGCGGGATCCCCGCGTTAGTTAGCGACTAGGTGCGGGTAGCGCTCGCTGTCGTCGCTGTGGCGTTGGCGGCGGTTGGGGCCGCGCACGCCGTCCGCCGCGAGCCGACCGCCGGGGCTTCGGTCTCGCACTTTTCTATTCACAGTCGGTTTGTTCATATGCGGCTGCGTGAGACCTTGGTCCGGCCCCGGGGCGCGGCGGCTGGGCGGCCGTTGCTCGTGTTCCTGCACGGGCGCGGGATGGGCGAGGACGGGATGCTCAGCCGCCAGATGTTCGCCGCGCTGGCAGCTCAGGGCGACCGGGCGCCGGACATCGTCTTCCCCGACGGCGGCGATCACTCCTATTGGCACGACCGTCACGGCGCGGCGTGGGGCCGCTATGTGATGAACGAGGTGATCCCGCAGGCGATCAAGCGCCTGGGCGCCGACCCCTCGCGTGTGGCCATCGGCGGCATCTCGATGGGCGGCTTCGGCGCCTTCGACCTGGCGCGGCTGCACCCGCACCGCTTCTGTGCGGTGGGCGGCCACTCGCCCGCGCTGTGGACCAGCTCGGGGCAGACCGCGCCCGGCGCGTTCGACAACGCCGCCGACTTTGCGCGCCACGATGTGGTGGGCGCGGCGCGACGGCATCCGCGGGCGTTTGCCGGCAAGCCGCTGTGGCTCGACGCCGGCACGGCCGATCCTTTCGACCCGGGTGACCGCGCCTTCGTCTCCGCTCTGCGCTCGGGCGGGGTGAAGATCAGCGTGCATCGCTGGCCGGGAGGGCACACCGGCTCGTACTGGAAGCGGCACTGGGGCAACTACCTCGGCTTCTATGCCCGGGCGCTGGCCAACTGCCAGCAATAACCCAGCGATCTCGCCGTCGATTGGTCGTTTTTGCCGCCTATGGGGGGCCAAATCGACCAACTGATTAGTCAAGCGGCAGAATATGGCCGCTCGGGCCGCCCGCAGGCGGTCGACCGAGGACGCCGCGGGGCGCAGGTTTGCAGCCTCCTACTTCAGTCTCTCGACCAACATCGCCATACCCTGGCCGCCGGCCACGCACATGGTCTCGAGCCCGATCGTCTTGTCATCGGTCTCCAGATCGTTCAGCAGCGTGGCCATGATGCGCGCGCCCGTCATGCCGAACGGATGGCCCAGGGCGATCGCGCCGCCGTGTGGGTTCAGCTTCTCGAGCGGGATGTCGCACTCGTCCATGATCGGGATCACCTGGGCGGCGAACGCTTCGTTCAGCTCGACCACGTCCACGTCGTTCATCGTCATCCCCGCGCGCTTCAGAACGTTCCGGATCGCGCCGATCGGCGCCACGCCCATGATCTCCGGCTCGAGCCCGCTGGTGGCTGACGCGATCACGCGCGCACGCGGCTTCAGGCCGAGCTCCTTCGCGCGCGTATCCGACATCACGAGCACGGCGGCGGCGCCGTCGTTCAGCGGGCAGGAGTTGCCCGCCGTCACGCGGCCGTTCTCCTTGAACGCCGGCTTCAGCGACTGCAGCTTCTCGAGCGTCGAGTCCGCGCGCGGGCCGTCGTCCTTCTCGACCGTCGAGCCGTCCGGCAGCTCCACCGCCACGATCTCGCGGTCGAAGAAGCCCTCGTCACGCGACTTCACCGCCAGCTCCTGCGAGCGCTGCGCGTACTCGTCCATCGAGTCGCGCGAGACGTCGTACTTGTCCGCCACGTTCTCGGCGGTCATGCCCATCTCGATGTAGGCGTCCGTGCGGCCGTCCTCGCCGTTCAGCTTCGGATTCTTGAAGTCGGCCTGCGGGATGTTGTCGCGGACGTCCTCGGGCGCCTGTGAACGCAGCGCGCCCATCAGCTGCGGCAGCCCGTTCTCGGACCACATCCCCACGCGGCTCACGTGCTCCACGCCGGCCGCGATGTACGCGTCGCCCTCCCCGGCCATCACCGCGTGCGCGGCGATGCGGATCGCCTGCAGGGACGAGGCGCAGTAGCGGTGCACGGTGGTCCCGGTCACCGTGTCGGGCAGGCGCGAGAGGAGCACGATGATGCGCCCGATGTTGTACGACTGCTCGCCCTGCGGCAGCCCGCAGCCGCAGATCAGATCCTCGATCGAGCCCGGGTCGACCTCCGGGTGGCGCTCGAGCAGCTGGTCGACGACGTAGGCGCCCAGGTCATCGGGACGGATCGAGGTGAGCGAACCCTTGAAAGCGCGTCCGATGGGGGAGCGCACGGCATCGACGATCACTGCTTCTGGCATCTGCGGAGGCCTCCTGAGACGATCTACTGCGGGGAAAGAGAGTGATAAATACTACGGTACACCGCTCGCTGAGAGCACCAGTTTGCGGTTCGGCGAAGCCTCCTGGAGCTGCCAGGCCTCCGCCACCCGCTCGAGCGGCATGACCTCGTAGTCCACGGTCAGCTCGCCCGCGGCGGCATGCCGGACCATGCGTAGGTAGGCGTCGTTTCGCACCTCCGCCGGGGCGGCGAAGTTGGTATGGCCGAGGATCGAGAGCAGCTTGGCGCGGATCCAACCGGACTCGAGCGTGGCCTCCTTGCCGGCCGACTGGCCGAGCTGCACCACCCGCCCGCCGAAGCTCGTGGCCTTTACGGCGGCGGCGCCCGGCTCGCCCCACACGGGGTCGATCACCAGGTCGAGCTGCCCGTCGCACGCCTCGAGGAACTCGGCCGCGAGGTCGTCGTGCTCGCCGAGCCTGACCGTCGCGTCGGCGCCGAGTTGCGCCGCTCGCTCCAGGCCCTTCTCGCTGCGGCCTGCCGCCACCACCCGGCCGGCGCCCAGCAGCTTGGCTGCCTGCACGGCGATCACGCCAACCGCGCCACTCGCGCCCAGCACGAGCACGGTCTCGCCCTCGCGCAGGTCGCCGCGCCATTCGAGGGCAAGCCAGGCCGCCAGGCCCGCAACGCCAAAGCAGGCGGCCAGAGCGTCATCCACCTGGGCGTCGATCTGGACCGCGTTGTCGTCGCCCACCAGCGCACGCTCGGCCAGGAAGCCGAGGCCGGACGCATATACACGCGTGCCCTCGGCGAAAGAGTCGGACTCGAGCACGCGGCCCACGGCCTCGCGTCCGGCCGTGAACGGCGTCTCCGGAGACCCGCCCGGGTAGCGCCCGGCTGCCGTGGAGATGTCGATCGGGTTGATGGGCGCCGCGGTCACCTCGATCAGTGTCTGGCCGCCGCCGCGCGCGGGCTCCGCGACATCCTTCAGGACCGGCAGCGAGCCGATCGCCTCTACTACCGCGGCCCTCATTTCGGCGGCATCCGCAGCGCGCCGTCCAGGCGGATCGTCTCGCCGTTGAGCATGCCGTTCTCGGCGATGTGGCAGGCGAGCTGCGCGTACTCCTCCGGCCGGCCCAGGCGCGGCGGGAACGGGATCGACTCCCCGAGCGCCTGCCGGTTCTCCTCCGGAAGCGCCGCGAGCAGCGGCGTGTCGAAGATGCCGGGAGCGATAGTGCACACGCGGATCCCGAGCCGCGAGAGGTCGCGCGCGGCAGGCAACGTCATGCCCACCACGCCGCCCTTCGACGCCGAGTAGGCCGCCTGGCCGATCTGGCCGTCGAAGGCCGCGATCGACGCGGTCATCACCACGGCGCCGCGCTCGCCGCCGTCATCCGGTTCGCCGGCGGCCATCGCCGCCGCGCAGTGGCGCAGCACGTTGAAGGTTCCGATCAGGTTCACGCGGATCACGGTCTCGAAGGGCTGTAGCTGCGCGGGCCCGTTGCGGGTGACCGTGCGCTCCGCCCAACCAATGCCCGCGCACGACGCCGCGAAACGCAAGCCGCCGAACGCCTCCAC
>Ga0070659_100002276_pt1 | contig 13669 bp, 18 predicted proteins | sample KBSC23metaG_FD_64666 | JGI IMG/M metagenome (GOLD analysis project Ga0070659, IMG submission 64666) | Corn rhizosphere microbial communities from Kellogg Biological Station, Michigan, USA - KBS C2-3 metaG | ecosystem: Host-associated > Plants > Roots > Rhizosphere > Soil ...
ACCACGATCAGCAGGTTGCCGACCGCCGCTGCCGGGCTGAGCTGCGGCGACTCGCCGCCGAATCCGAGCCGGTACGACCAGATGGCGAAGGTGGTCGAGGCATTGACGGGGCCGCCCTGAGTCATGATCCAGATGATGTCGAAGACCTTCAGCGTGTAGACCAGTCCGAGCAGGATCGTGATCGCCGAGACCGGCCGCAGGAGCGGGAAGGTGACCCGCCAGAAGGTCTGCCAGCCGTTCGCTCCGTCGAGCGCGGCCGCCTCGTACAGGTCGCCGGGGATGCCCTGCAGGCCGCTGTACATGATCACCAGGTTGAACGGGATGCCGATCCAGATGTTCGCGATGATCACCGAGACAAGCGCCCACTGCGGCGAGGTGAGCCAGTTGATCTGGTGCAGGCCGAGACCCTCGATGACGGCGTTGACGACACCGGACTCGCTGTTCAGCATCCAGGCCCAGACCGACGCCGACACCAGCAACGGAAGCAGCCACGGCACCAGGAACAGCGCGCGCAGCGTTGCGGCGAGCCGGAAGTTGCGGAAGAAGAAGACGGCCAGGGCCATCCCGATCGAGAACTGGAACAGGATCGAGACGCCGGTGAACACGGCCGTGTTGATGAGCGCCGGCGTGAACGTCGAGCTCTGGATGACGTCGAGGTAGTTCTGCAGGCCCACGAACGGAGCCGTGCCGTCGATGAACGAGCGCAGGGTGTAGGCCCGCAGGCTCAGGTCGACGTTGCGGTACAGCGGATATGCGTAGAACAGGACGAGGTAGATGACCACCGGAGCGATGAACGCCCACGCCGTCAGCTGACCTCGCCAGCGCCGGGGCCGTCTCGCGGCCGCGGCCGGAGGGACGGCACCCGTGGATGCCGCCCCTCCTCTGCCGCCGCGCGCAGGCAGCCCGGGGGTTGTCTGCAGTGCGGTCATGGCGTTCTCCTTCTGACTTTCGTGCTGCCGTGCGTTACTTGACGGCGGCCTGGGCGGTCTTCAGAGCGTCGGCCGGCGTGGCCGTGCCCGACAGAGCCGACTGGATCGCGGTGTAGAGCTGCTCCGAGATCTTGCCGTACTTGATACCCAGGTTGTCAGCGGTGCGGGGCTTCGCGTCGCCGACGGCGGTGATCCAGAACTTCAGGCTCGGGTCCGCCGCGAGCTGCGCGTCGGCACCGGCCTTCGTCGGAGCGACGTAGCCGAGGGCCGTGGCCGCCGTGTCGCCCTTGCTCAGGCATCCCACGATCTTCGCCGAGGTGGCGTAGCGCGAGGTGTCCTTCTGGATCGGGATGGTCATGAACTCGCCGCCGGTCGGGGCGGGAGCCGCTCCGCCGTTCTCGGCCGGGATCTGGATCGACTTGAATCCGGCCGTGTCGGCGTCGCTCTTGAACCACGAGCCGTTCTCGGCGAATCCGAAGTCACCGGTCTTGAACTCGGTCCAGCTGGTGCCCTGGGTGTTCTGGATGACCGAGTTCGGCGCGAGGCCGTTCTTCACCCAGTCGGTCCACAGGCTCAGCGCACCCTCGGCCTCGCTCGAGTCGAGCTTGGTCAGGTCGGCCTTCGCGCCCCAGAACCACGGGAGGAACTGGAAGCTGCCCTCTTCGGTTCCGACGGCTGAGAAGGTGATGCCCTTCTTGCCCGAGGCGACGACCTTCTTGAGCGCGTCGTTCAGTGAGGCCCAGTCCTTCACGCTGGCGATGTCGACGCCGGCCGCGGCGAGCACGGTCGGGTTGTAGTACAGGCCGAGCGTGTTGGCACCCGTCGGAACCCCGTAGAACTTGCCGTCGATCTCACCGGCGCTGAGGATGTTCTTCGAGATCGACGAGACGTCGAATCCGTTCTGCTTCGTGGTGGTGAGGAGGCCGGCGTCGGCCAGGGTCGACACCTTGGGGTTGTCGACCAGGGCGACATCCGGCAGGTTGCTGGCCGCGGTGGTCAGGTCCTTGACGGTGTCGCCGGTGTTCGACGCGGTGCGCTTGATGGTGATGCCGAGCTGGGTGGCGCAGGCATCCACCGCCTTGGCCCAGGTCGAGCTGGCGTCACGGTCGGGGTACGGATCCCACAGGGTGTAGGTCCCGCCGGCGGTGGGCTTGGATGACGGGGTCGAGCAGGCGGCGAGCGAGCCGACCAGGGCGGCGCTCAGGACGAGCGCGCCCACGACCCGCAGCCGTGTTGCTGTGGTGCTGTTCACGATGTTTCCTCTCTGAATCATTCGCTAGTTCGGGTGCTACTAGGGGTGCTGCTGGTGTGCTGCTGGTTTCTACTGGTTGCTGCTTTCCGTCGAACCGGTTCGATGGCCATCCCGGACATGTGCTCCGAGACGTCACAGCTGTCAGGCCGTGCTGCCCCGGATCGTCAATTCCGGCTCGATGAACTTGGCGACCGTCGGCGCGTAGTCGGGGTCGCTGATTCGTCGAACCAGGTGCTGGACCGCCTCGCGGCCCAACTTGTCGGGCGAGGTCTCCACTGCCGTGTATGGCAGAAGGAAGCTCCGTCCGAAATCTTGCGAGTAGAGGCTGACGACCGAGAGGTCGCGAGGAACCTGCACTCCGCGTTCATGCAAGACCGCCGGCAGCACCGCGATCGAGGCGTCGTTGTGCACGATCATGGCGGTGGCATCCGGGCGCGCATCCAGAATCGCGTTGAGGCTGCGCGAGATGCCGGGCTGCTGCGATTCGCCGTAATAGGGGTAGATCTGGATGCCGTAGCGCGCCGCTCGTTCGACCGCCGCATCGCGGAACCGCCAGGCATAGGCGCCGCCGCGATCGAACACGTGCCGCGGCGGGGACACCAGGATGATCTTGCGGTGCCCCAGTCCGTACAGGTGATCGACCAGCATTCTGGCCGCTTCGCCGAAGTCGAGGTCGAAGACGTCGACGTCTTGGGTGTCGCGCGGCAGGCCGACGAGAGCTCCGGGCTGCCTCGCCGCTCGGAGCGCGTCGAGTCGCGGGTCGTCGTGCGTCACGTCGAGCAGCACGACGCCGTCGACCATGTTCGACGAGGTGATGCGCTTCACGGCACCCGGGCCATCGGAATCCGTGACCATCAGGATGTCGTAGCCCTTTTCGCGGGCGGCCGTCGACACCGCGAGGATGTACTGCAGCATGGCCGGCGGGAACTCGTCGTCGTGGAACTCGAGCAGCAGCCCGATGACCATGGTCTCGGAGGTCGCCAGCGCCCGCGCCCCCGCATTGACGGTGAAGCCCAGGTTGGCGATGGCCTCGTCGATGCGTTCGCGCGTCTCGCGCGAGATCGACCGCTTGCCGGACAGCGCATACGACACTGTGCTGCGGGAGACTCCCGCTTCACGGGCCACATCGCCGATGGTCGCCATTGTCCTTCTCATTCGGGTCGTCCCGGCTCGACGATCACTGTCGAACCGATTCGATGAATGTAGCGGAATCCCGGGGGCGGATGCAAGTGGTGTAGTCGATCCTTCTTTCGCTGCGTTCGTGGGCGGATTGCGCCCGCGACACCGTCGAACGCGAGCCGACGGTGCCGCGAGCCGACTGCGCCGCGCGCCGCTACGCTGGACGCACGGGCCTGTAGCTCAGTTGGCAGAGCATCGGACTTTTAATCCGCGGGTCGTGGGTTCGAGCCCCACCGGGCCCACTGAACAATCGGCTGGGCGAGTCATGAATGGTGTGCAGCACTTCGTCTGGGCGCGATGGTGGCGAGCGCGGGTCGCCGTGCGCCGTCTTCGTGGGATCCGCGGCGACTTCAGGCACGGTGAGATGAGCGTTCGGGCGACCGCACTCACGTCACAGTGGATGGAGAACTGGCCGGAGTTCGCCCCGAGCCCCCATGGGCACACCCACGTGCACTCTCGTTACACACGCGGATATGTCCGATTCCACAGCCTGACCAATCACGGCAACGGACGATTCACGAAAGCCGAGACGAGAGAAGCGATGACTCGTCACACGGTCGCTCTAGCCGACTTGATCGAGCTTGCCGGCGATCCCTCTCTCATTGTCATCGCGGTCGATTGGGGGAAGAACGACCTCTCAGGCGGATGGAGCAGAACAGCTTTCCCGCATGCGTGGCCTTGGTTGAGGTGGCGAGACATTGGCGACGACGATGACGACGCGTTTGCCTACTTCTGGGTGGCTCCCATTTCCGCCCTTGCCGACCTGGTGGGACCGCTCGAGCGTGTGGTTGAACAGGACGGGCTTGTTTACATCGCCGACTCGGAAATGAATTGGATCTACTCGCCCTATAACGGCGGCGCCGACGTCTACGCCAGGTCGATCGACGTCACGGATACGCTCCGCGGGCGTCACTCGGATTGGCTGCCCGCCGACTGAGTCGGCACGGTGGCGCGATCACCCTTCGCGGTTGACCGCCACCGCCCGCTGCACCAACCGCGCGAGCGCCGCGTCATCCACCGCGGCTCCCTCTACGAAGTCGATCGCCCGCACCCCGCTGCTGTCGAGGCGGGCGTTGAAGAGGCCGTCGGGATCCGCGATTCGCGTGCCCTTCGGGAAGGTCAGCCGCACCGCGTTCTTGAGCACATCGGTCATGCAGATGTTGCCATCGAGCACCCAGGTTGCGACGCCCTCGGGCCGTGACGGTTTGCGCCACTTGATCTCTTCGACGATGTCGGGGTCGGCCGCCACGATCACGCGGCGAACCCGCGCCAGCGTCTCGCCGCGCCAGCCGCCGGCCTTCGCGATGATCGCGTCGATCTCTTTCGCTATCGAGTCGTCAGCCATGCGTCCATCATGCCCGCGTCGACGGATCAGCGGTCGAGCTGCATCCGCCGCCACGACTGCGCGATCAGCACCACGAAGACCGCGCCGAACGGGATGAGCAGCGCCAGCTGGAGCGGGCTGACGGTGGTGCCCAGCGAGATGGCCCAGAGCGCGGGGGCGGCCAGCGGCATCCATCCTCCGAGGCCGGCGAGCACCGACACCTGGGCCACCACCACCAGCGCGATCGCCACGCTGACCCCACCGAGCACCGAGCGCGCCAGCGTCGCCGCCCACGCGACCGGAAGCGTGATCGCGACCGACATGGCGCCGAGCGCGGCCTGACGAACGAGGGCCTCGAGGGTGCTGCTGCCGATCGGGCCGAGCCCGGCGACGGTGCCGACGAGGGCGAGCACGATCGCGAGCAGCAGGCTCATCGCGACCGCCCAGCACAGGTAGACGACCAGCTTCGCCAGGGCGATGGTCGACCGCCGCACCGGCAGGGCGAACAGGCCGGCGATGGCGCCATCGCCGAACTCGCGGCCGAACATCCAGGCGAGCACGACGGCGAATCCCCCGAGGCCGCCCGCACCGGTGATCTGGACGGCCCCGAGCAGAAAGCCCCGCCAATCGCCGGCCGCCACCGGGCCGAGCTTGGCGAGCAATTGGGGGTCTGTCGTGGTCGCCGCGGCCAGCAACATGGATGCGCTGATCACCGAGATGCCGACCACGATCGCCACCGACGCCACCCGGCCGACGGTCGATCCGGCGAGCTTCACCGCCTCCGCCCAGATCGCGGCCCTCACCGGTTCGCCCTCTCGTCGTCGGCGCGCACGGCCTCGAAGAATGCGCGCTCGATCTCGGGAGTGTCGGGCGCCAGGTCGCCGATCAGACGGCCGGCATTCATCACGACGATCCGGTCGGCGATGCGCGCCACCTCGTCGAGGTGGTGGCTGCTCACCAGGATGGCCGCGCCATCCGCCGCTCGTCGCAACAGGCTCTCACGCAACCGGATGACGCCGGCCGGGTCGAGCGCGTTGGTCGGCTCGTCGAGCACGATCGTCGAGGGGCCGTGCTGCAGGGCAGCCGCGACCCCGACGCGCTGCCGGTTGCCGAGCGACAGGGTGCGCACCCGCCGATCGGCGTACTGCTCGAGCGCGAACTCGCGGATCGTGCGGTCGATCGCCGCGGTGACGTCGGCGACGCCGCGCAGACGCGCGCTCAGCTCGAGGTTGCGCCGCGCGGTCAGCTCGGGGTAGGCGAGCGGATACTCCACCAGGTGCCCGACCCGGGCCCATTCCGCTAAGGGCGCCGACTCGAGGTCGTGGCCGTTCAGTCGTGCGTGTCCAGACTGCGGCCGCAGCATCCCGAGCATGACGCGCATCAGCGTGGACTTGCCCGCGCCGTTCAGGCCGACCAGCGCGACGATCGAGCCGGATGCCAGTTCGAGATCGATGTCGAAGATGCCCGAGCCGTTCCTGAAGACCCGGGTGGCCTTCTCGAGCGCCAGCGCGGCGGTCATCGCGCACCCCCCGCCAGCACCCGCAGCGCGGCGTCGATCGCCGTGCCGAGATCGGGATCGTCGCCATCGGCCCACTCGAGCAGGGCGGCCGTCAGAGCGGCCATCGTCGCGGCAGCGGCGATGCGCGCGTCGGATGCGGAAGCGCCGCGGGTGACCAGGGCTCCCGCGATGGCGGACTCCGTCGCGGCATTGTTCCGCGCGATCGCGCCGCGCAGCGAGGGCGTGCGCGACACGATGCGAAGCCGGCCGCGCACTTGCTCGCTCGAGGGAGGCGGAATGGCGCGCCAGCCCTCGGCGATCGCCCCGATCGCCGCCGCGATCGGGGGAACGTTCGCCGGCTGGCGAATGATGGCCTCGGCGATCAGCGGGTCATAGGGGTCGTCCACGAGCACCGAATCCTTCGACGGGAAGTACCGGAAGAAGGTCATCTCGGTCACCCCCGCCCGCTCCGCGATCATCGCGGCCGTCGTCGCGTCGTAGCCGCGCTGGTCGAAGAGCTCGAGTGCGGCGCGCAGCAGCGCGGCGCGGGTCCGCTCGGCCTTGGTCACGTCATAATGTTAGTGACTAACATTCTGTGGCGCAAGCGGAGGTCGTGCACACCTCCGAGTCAGCCGAGTGTCGACGAGCACTCTGGATGCGCGACCTACCGTGAAACGCATGACTCAGATCATCGAAACCGTCGACGTCGCGGTTCCCGTGTCGACGGCGTACAACCAGTGGACCCAGTTCGAGCAGTTCCCCGAATTCCTCGACCGGGTGGAATCCATCAGGCAGATCGACGACACGCACACCGCCTGGAGGGTGAACATCGGCGGGCAGATCCGGGAGTTCGACGCCGAGATCACCGAGCAGCATCCGGATGAGCGGGTCGCGTGGAACAGCACGAGCGGCGAGGTCGACCACGCCGGCGTGGTCACGTTCCACCGGCTCGACGACACGCACACCCGGGTGACGGTGCAGCTCGACTGGCAGCCCGAGGGACTGCTCGAGAAGATCGGCTCCGCGAGCGGCGTGGCAAGCCATTCAGTGAAAGACGAGCTCGAGCACTTCAAGGAGTACATCGAGAGCACGGGCTCGGCCGCCGCCGGCTGGCGCGGCGACGTCCAGGCGAGCTGACCATGACGGTGCAGGTGAATCGCGACGCGGTCTCGCACGCCAACGGCCTCATCCGCAGAGGCGATGTGGTGCGCGACGAGCGCGATGCCTGGAGCGAAGACGCCCCCTCGGCAGAGGATGGCAATGCCTTCATCGAGAAGCACGGGATGGCCGAGTACGCCAAGTGGCACCTGGCCGAAGACACCGAGAAGACCGAGGGCACGAAGGGGCGCTACCTTTTCCCCTACGGGGACTTCCGCAAGGTGCACCGCTGCGCACTGATCTCGGGCGAGAGCCGCGCCGGGCAGTACGACCACACCACGGTCGAGAACGCGATCAAGAAGCTGCTCGCGTCGATCGACTAGACCGACCAGACGAAACGACGTGGCCGCCGCCAGATCAGCCTGGCAGCGGCCACGTCGAATGAGAGTGGGTCAGACCGTGCGGCGACCCGAGATCATCCGGACCAGCCAGACGATCAGAGCGATCACGGCCAGAACGATTCCGACCCACAGGAGGAAGTTCAGCGACTGAACGAACCCGCCGGTCAGCAGGAGCACGACCGCGACGATTCCGATGATGATCAAGAGGATGTTCATTGGTTCTTTCCGTCCTGCCGCGCTCTCTGCGCGGACCGATTTCATGCCACACCAGATCGCGGCGATTGCGGCGAACGTCCAGGCAACGTCCAGGCGAGCCGGACGGATCGCGGCGCCGTCGTTCTGAGAGTGCGTTCAGTCGCGCCCACAACCCCGCCGTCGTCCCCCACGCTGGACAGTGACCGCTCCGCGGGAACCAGAAAGGGAGGCGGCGTGGCCGACTCAGCCCGAGCGCAACGCGTGCCCGACCCGACTCCCGGGTTCTGGATGCTCAAGATCCTCACGACCGGCGTCGGCGAGGTGGCATCCGACTTCCTGGTGAAGACCTTCGACCCGGTGATCGTGGTTCTGGTGGCGGCCGTGGCGTTCGCGGGCATCGCCGCGATCCAGCTGACCGCCAGACGCTACGTGCCCTGGCGGTACTGGCTGTTCGTCTTCGCGGTCGCCGTGTTCGGCACGATGATCGCGGACGTCGCCCACTTGGTGATCGGCATCCCGTATGCGGTGACGACTGCCATCTTCGCCGTCGTGCTGCTGGCGATCTTCGTGGCCTGGGGTCGGACCGAGCACACCCTGTCTGTGCACTCGGTCGACACCGCACGCCGCGAGGTCTTCTACTGGCTGACGGTGTCGGCGACCTTCGCGCTGGGAACCGCCCTCGGCGACTTCACGGCGACGACGCTCGGGCTCGGCTTCCGCGACTCCGGGCTGGTGTTCCTGGCGCTCTTCGCGGTGCCGGGCATTCTGCGTCTGCTCGGGCTGCCGGCTACGGCCGCATTCTGGTGGGCGTACATCCTGACCCGTCCGCTCGGGGCGTCGTTCGCCGACTGGCTCGCGCTACCGCCCGACCGCGGCGGATTGGACCTGGGCTATCTCCCGATCTCGGGCGCGGGGATCGCGCTGATGGCGATCGGTGTGATCGTGCTCCAGGTGAGGGCGCGGAAAGCGACGTCCCCAGATACATCAACAGGATGACGCGGCGCGCTGCACGGCGAACCTAGAGTCGGCCGCATGACTCGCATCGTGCGCTGGGCGGCCATCGCGGTGATCGTGACGACGCTGTTCGCCGGCCTGTATCTCGTCATGCAGCAGATCGAGCGCCAGGGCGCGGATGACGCGCCCGGTCGGCTCGCGTCGCAGATCGCGTCCCAGTTGTCCGACGGCTCGAGCGTCTCGGCGACCGATCAGGTGGACCTCGCCACCAGCGATGCGGCGTTCTACCTGGTCTACGACCGGTCGGACCACCCGGTGGCGGGCACGGGCCGGCTCGACGGCTCGCTCGCCACGCCACCGGCCGGCGTTCTCGATCAGGCGGGGCGGGCGGGCGCGAATCACGTCACCTGGCAGCTCGGCGACGGCCGGAGGTTTGCAACAGTCGAGCGGCGGGCGGGCGATAGCGTCGTGCTCGCCGGTCAGTCGTTGGCGCCCACCGAAGCACGGATCGACCGGATCGGGCTCCTCATCCTCGCCGCCTGGGCCTGCGTGCTGCTGGTCGTGCTCGGCGGGTTCCTGGTCGAGCGCTTCACCGACGGAGCGAGCGAGCGAGCCCGTAGGGCAGCAGGAGCAGGACCGCGAGGGGCATGACCAGCCAGGCCGCGATCCAGGCCGGCGCAAGCAGGAAAGCGATCACCAGCGCCGCCGCGATCCCAAGCGCGACCTGCCAGTCATCACCGACGAGATAGTCGTACCAGAACAGGCCGAACCGCTTCAGGGGGCTCGGCGGCCGTGGCGGGGACGTGGGCGCCGCGGTGGGCGCCGCAGCAGCTGGCGCGACGGGAGGCGGCGCGGCGGACGGCGCGGCGGCAGCCGCATCCATCCTGCCCCGTCGACGCAGCCGGAGAACGGCAACGCATGCCGCCGAGAGAGCGACGACGAAGGCGGCCACGGCGATCAGCGCGAGATCCGACCCAGGCCAGACGACTCCCGCGCCCTCGGCCGACCAGAAGATGCCGAAAGTGGTGAGCAGCGCACCGACGATGAACTTCAGGCTGTTCTCGGGGATGCGCGAGAGGGGACCGCGCACCGCGAAGCCGAGTGCCGCAATCACGAGCACGGCTGCGCCGGCAGCGACGGCGGCCACGCCGAGTTGGTGGGCGCTGGATCCGAATGTCACGACGATGAAGACCACCTCGAGCCCCTCGAGCAGCACTCCCTTGAATGAGAGCACGAAGGCGTAGGCGTCTGGCACCCCGAAGCGCGACCGGCGCATGACCCCTTCTGCACGCGCAACCGTGCGGAGATAGATCGCCTCCTCATCGTGCAGGGGCTTGTCGCCCGATGCGCGCGCGATCGATTTGCGCAACCACTGCAACCCGAACACCAGCAGCAAGGCGCCGACGACCAACCGGAGCACCCCGATCGGAAGGAGTTCGATCGACGGCCCGGCGACCAGCACGATCGCGGCGAGCACGACCAGCGCGGCGACGGTCCCGGATGCGGCGGACCGCCCGTCGCGCGCCGTGGCCGCCGCCAGCACGATCGTGGTGGCCTCGACGGCCTCAACAGCGCAGGCGAGGAAGACCGCGACCACCAAGGTGATGACGGCTGCGGTGGGGGACATGCTCCGAGTCTGACAGGCCGCGGCGGCCGACCGGCCTACTTGCCGTCGCTGCTCTCGCGGTCTTCGAGCCCCACGGCGGCGCGGAGTTCGTCGGCATCCTTCTTCAGCCCCTGAGCCGCCGCCATCTTGGCCAGGGCCGCCGAGATCGCGTTGAGCTTGTCCTGGGTGGCGCGGTCGGAACGCTCCTGAGTGTTCTGGAGCAGCGCGACCAGCAGGAAGGTGATGATCGTGGTGAGCGTGTTGATGATCAGCTGCCACGTGCTGATGCTGTGGATGAGCACGATCGATGGCGCCCAGATCACCACGAGCGCCACGCAGAATGCGAAGAACCACGCCCGGCTGACGAAGTGGGAGGAACCGGTGGCGAACCGGTCGAACCACCCGACGTGCTCGCTCACGTCCTCCGGCATCTCGGCGGGCTTCGACGATGCGGACTTGGTGGAACCGGACTTCGTCGCCATGGCGGCGCTCCTCTCGTGACGTGTGCGTCCCCGACCAGACGGTAGAGGCGTGCGCGGACGTGCGCCCGATCCCCCAGCGGGCGTACAGGCAGCTCGGGGGCCTCTCCGACGGGCACGCAGCTCGCACCTGGTCACCCGTCGCGCTCTAGTGTTCAGGTGTGACCGTGATCCCGCGCCGAATCGTGCTCGCCCTGTTGGCCGCGGTCGGCCTCTTCGTGGGGATCTGGGCCACGGTGCTGCCCGGCGCTTTCTACGCCGGATTCCCCGGTTTCGGGTTCGGGTCATGGGTCGGCGACGATGGCCCGTTCAACGAACACCTCATCCGCGACGTGGGCGAACTCAACCTGGCCTTGGCGGCCGCGAGCATCGCTGCGATGTTCGCGCGTAACCCGGCCACGGGCACGGTCGCGGCGCGGGTGGTGGCGGTGGCCTGGCTGGTCTACTCCGTTCCGCACCTGGCGTACCACCTCGCCCACCTCTCGGGTTTCACCCTCGTCGACGCGATCGCCGAGCCGGTGGGGCTCAGCCTCAGCATCGCCCTCAGCATCCCCCTGCTGTTCGGCGACCGCCGCCCTCGAGCCGCCCGAGCCGCACAACCGCACCCGCATCCGCACCCCGAGGAGAACTGAGGCATGAGAATCGCCGTCGCCGGAGGAACCGGCACCGTGGGAGCCCACGTCGTCGACGTGCTGCGCGAGCGAGGCCACGAGCCCGTGGTTCTCACTCGCGCAACCGGCGTCGATCTCGTGACCGGCGACGGTGCGGCAGAGGCGCTGCGCGGCGTGGATGTCGTGATCGACGTGGTCTCGAAGCTGACCCAGAAGGCGCGGGTCGCCACCGAATTCTTCGACGCGACGACCCGCAACCTCCTGGATGCCGCCAACGCGGCCGGGGTGAAGCACTACGTGCTGCTCGGCATCGTCGGCAGCCAGAAGTCGACGTACGGCTACTACCTCGGCAAGATGGCGCAGGAGCGCCTGGTGCACGCCGGTGACGTGCCCTGGACCGAGGTGCGCGCCACGCAGTTCCACGAGTTCTCGCAGCAGATCTACGGCATCGCCCGCATCGGACCGATCGTGCTGGCGCCGATCGGCCGCGTGCAGCCGATCGCCGCCCGCGAGGTTGCCGAGCACCTGGTGGCGCTGGCCGAGGGCTCGCCGAGCGGACTGGTCGCCGAACTCGCCGGCCCGCGGGAGGAGAACCTGGCGCGCATGGTGCGGGCGGCGGCACGGGCCACCGGCAAACGTGCTCCGGTGCTCGGGGTTCCGGCGCCCGGCCCAGGTGGGAGGGCCATGCGCGACGGCACGCTGCTGCCCGATCCGACCCTGCAGCCGCCGGCGCACCTCGGCATCCAGACCTTCGACGAATGGCTCAGCACCCTCCACGCCTGAGCCGCCGCGAGTAACGTCGCAGGCATGCGCGCGATCCACCTCACCGAGTTCGGCGGCCCCGAGAAGCTGGTCGTCAGCGAGCAGCCCGAGCCGGTCGCCGGCGAGGGCGAAGAGGTGCTCGAGGTGCTGGCCGCGGGCATCAACTACGCGGATACCCATCAGACCGAGGATTCCTACCTCGCCAAGCAGACCCTTCCCCTGATCCCGGGCAGCGAGGTCGTGGTCCGGGGATCCGACGGGAGCCGGCTGCTCGGCTTCGTCTCGGGCGGCGGATACGCCGAACGCATCGCCGTCAACCCGACGCGGCTGTTCCCCATCCCGGACGGCGTGAGCAACGCCGACGCGCTCACCACCCTGGTGCAGGGGGCGACCGCCTGGCACCTGCTGCGCACGAGCGCTCATCTGGCCGAGGGCGAGAGCGTCGTCGTACACGCGGGCGCCGGCGGCGTGGGCACCATCGCCATCCAGCTGGCGAAGAAATGGGGCGCCGGCCGCGTGATCGCCACGGCATCCAGCGCCGACAAGCGAGCGCTCGCTCTCGAACTCGGAGCGGATGCCGCCGTCGACTCGACCACCGACGAGCTGGCGGCGGCCCTGGCCGAGGCCAACGGCGGCCGAGGCGTCGACGTCGTGCTGGAGATGACGGGAGGCCGGGTCTTCGATCAGAGCCTGCGCGCCCTGGCGCCGCTCGGCCGGCTCGCTGTGTTCGGCATGGCCGGGCGGATGCCGCCCCACGACGTCGCACCCAGCATGCTGATGGCGCGCAGCACCGCCGTCATCGGCTTCTGGCTGGTCCACATCGTGCAGCGACCCGCCCTGCTCGGCGCGGCCGTGACCGATCTGCTCGGGATGCTCGAGCGCGGAGAACTGCGCGCCGTGATCGGCGAGTCCTACTCGCTCGAGGCTGCCGCCGATGCGCACCGTGCCCTGCTCGATCGTTCCTCGACGGGCAAGCTGATCCTGGTGCCCTGATGCGCCGCACTGTCGTGATCGCCGCGCTCCTCGCGGTCGTGCTCACCCTCGCCGGCTGCGGAGGGAGCACGGCGACCACCGGTCCACTGAACGTCCGCCTCGCAGACATCCAGTCGCGCACCCTCCATCTGCACCTGCATCAGGTGCTCGACATCCATCTCGGCAGCAACCCCGGCCGCTTCACCGCCGAGATCGCCGACCAGACGATCGTGGCGGTCGTCGAGCGGCGCAACCTGACCAGCGGCCGGTTCGAGCCCGAGATCGTGCCGCTCCGGACCGGGTCGACGCAGGTCGCCCTGATCGGCGCCGACCCCCGCGATTCCGTCGGTTTCCGGGTGATCATCACGCCCAGCGAGTAGGGTTCGGCCATGATACGCACCGCTCGAGC
>Ga0070659_100002281_pt1 | contig 13653 bp, 12 predicted proteins | sample KBSC23metaG_FD_64666 | JGI IMG/M metagenome (GOLD analysis project Ga0070659, IMG submission 64666) | Corn rhizosphere microbial communities from Kellogg Biological Station, Michigan, USA - KBS C2-3 metaG | ecosystem: Host-associated > Plants > Roots > Rhizosphere > Soil ...
TAAGCGTAACGATCCGCCATGATCGCGCCGCCAACCGGCAACAATTGCAACACGAGAAACACGGTGATCGCGAAAAAGCCAACGCCGAAGAGAACCACTTTGGTCCGGCGCAAACTCAGGACCACCGCTACCACCAACGCAATCACGGCAACCGGGTAGAGGTAGAAATAACCCGGCAGATGACCGTTGGTCTTAACGGGATACGCGTAATACGCCGACAGGTCTACCGGCAGAATCAGCTTTCCCAAATAATTCATGAAACCGTAACAGGCGAACACAGCGCGTTCGTAAGGTTTGAATAAAGCCACGTCCTGTATGGCGTCCATCGAAGCCTGCGCTTTGATGGCAATGACGCCGAAGATCAGCGACAACGCGAAGAACGGCACCTTCTCCAGCAGAACCGGCGTGGTGAATTTTCGTCCTTTGTAATAGTCGATCAGCGGCAGGACTACGGCCAGCGACGCGGCCATGGCTTTGGACAACAGCGAACACAAAAACAACAACACGGCGAACACCAAAAACCGTTTGGCCGGTTGCTTCTCCAGGTAAATCAGATAACAAATGAGCGACGCGAAAAAGAAAAATGCGTACATCAAATCTTTGAGTTCCGACACCCATGCCACCGACTCCACGTGCAGCGCGTGAACGCCGAACAACAACGCCGCAACGGTCGCTAATTCGTTTTTACCGGTTAAGCGCCGGATGAAAAAGAAAGCGAGCAACGTGTTGAGGATGTGCAGCAGCAGGTTGAACAAATGGTACGCGAACGGATCCAGGCCGGCAAAGCCATGAATGATTTTGTACATCACCATCGTCAGCGGGTGGTAGTTACCCATGTGGTAACCGTCGGGAATGCGGAACATTTCCTTCACCACTTCGCCGTTCGGCTTCGCCGCGATGGCTTCGGCCGGACGTTCGATCCATTTGGTGTTCTGATACACGTAACGGTCGTCGTCGAGATTCACAAAGCCGTTGCGCAACGCCGGCACGTAAACCACAAACGTGATCACCGCGATGACGGCCAGCCACAGCCACGGGATGGGGGGAAGCGTTGTTTTTTTGGAAGCGCTTTTCGGTGCGTGTCCCGCAGCGGCTTTGTCTTTGCGCCTGATGGTTTTGGACATGGGTTAGAATTCGTAGTGCCTTGGTGGGATGTTCCAGCGCACGGTGAGTTGGCCGTATTGCGTGTTGCGACGGAGGGTTTCGGTGGCGTACTTGGCCACGCGCACAGCGGCGTACAAATCGATGAACAGGTTGTGACGGATTTCGTAAACGACGTTGGCCGTGGCCATCGCCTGTTTCACGCGAACACCTTGTCCGATCTTGTTGCCGTAAACGGTTTCGACGTTCTGCGGTCCCGTCGGGATGGTGATGTCGCTTCCCCAATTGGAGCCCAGCGTGTCCACGCCGTAAACGTCCAGGAAACTTTTTAAGGTAACGGTGAGACTCTGAATCGGCTGGTAGCGGATGACGCCGACGGTTTCAAAGAAGTTGGCGCCCAGCGGGTGCGCGATCGGCAGGTTGTAATTGGTGTACGACGAGGTGGAGTCCGAGTGGGTGTAGGTGTAGGGCTTCACCAGATTGATCTCCCCTTGCAGGTCGAGATTGGGCACCGTGAACGCGTCGACGTATTTGACACCGCCTTGCATGCCGAATTTGTTACCCCAATAGCCGGTGGAATGGCGCAGCTCGTTGATGTTTATGTCGTCGAGCAAAAACTGACCGTACAAACTGAGGTGACGCAGGCAATTGATTTTTCCGTCAAGTCCCATCACCGCGTTGTCCGGACTTCCGAGGTATTGCTCCGTGGACCGGTAGAAAATGATCGGGTTCAGGTAATGTAATTCGAAACCGTTGCCGCGCGTGAACACCACGCCTTCGAACAAACCGATGTTCATCCAGCGCGTTGCATTAAGGCTCAAATGGTGAAAGGCCGCGTAACGCTTGGGCGACAGCCGGTCGCCGCCGTAGTGGTTGTAGTTCTCGATGCCTTCCATGAAGATGTTCGTGTAATTCAGTTTCCAGACTTTCGTCTCCAGCTTCAGGAAAAGATACTCGTTGGAAAAATCGCTCATGAACAAACTCCGTTCGCCGTTGCCGATCACGTTGCGGTCCGCGCCGAACGTGACGGTGATCGGCCTGACCGGTTTGAAGTTGATGTAACCGCGTGCGTTGAAAAAGTCGTAACCCGTGATTTTAAAATCCTTGTAGTAGCCGGCGTAGGGCACTTCGCTATGCGCGGTGATGTATTGCCGCACGTAGTCCGGCGGCCGCATCTGGTTCTCCGTCGCGAAAAAGTAAAAGCCGACCTTACGGGAAATCCAGCCGCGCAGTTCCACGCCGCGCGTGTTGACGAACTGCCGTCCGGAAAGCGAGTTTTTCTGGTAGCCCAGACCGAACTCCACCACCGGATCCACCTTCACCATAAAATCGACGTCGTTGTAGGTGTAAAAGTTGGCTTTGTCCTTATAGAAGTAACGAAGGATCGGGTGTTTGCTTTTGGCAGCGGTGTCCTTGCTCCATTCGTTGTTGTCGATGCGGAGCCATTGCATGTCTTGACGGTCCACCGTGCTCCACTTCGGCTGCGTCTTCATCGTATCCAAATCCTTCAGCGCGTTCACAATGTCCTGACGCAGGTACGGTTTGGTCGACGTGTGAATGTTCCTGAAGAAGCGACCCGATTTGATTTCGAACCGGTCCATCCAGTGATACGACTCCTGATCGAGCGGCTGGTAGCCGGATTGGGCGCAGGCGCCGGTCGCGATCAAGAGCGTAAGCAACGGCAGGACCGAACGCAAAACAGGGTGCGACGAATGAAAGTGAAAGCGGAAAGGGAACATTGTTTCCAAAAATAGTTACGGCGGACGTGAAAATGGCAAATCCTCTGAACGATGTTTGGTTTCAGCGGATCTTGGGGAAGCCGGCTATACAGATTACAAGAATGTCAACAGCCGCAAAGGTGGTTTGAACCGTGGAAGCGGAAATAAACAAAGTAGTTTCGGCCCTAATCCCTTCCTGATGCAACAAACTGTAAAAAACACCGTCGGTCCTACGTTGATTCTGGGCGCTTTGTTTTTCATTTTCGGATTCGTCACCTGGCTCAACGGCACGCTCATTCCGTATCTGAAAATCGCTTGCGAGCTGAGCACGTTCCAGGCCTTGCTCGTAGCCTTTGCGTTTTACATTTCCTATTTCGTGACGGCGTTGCCGTCGTCATGGGTGCTGAAGAAAACCGGATTCAAGCGCGGGATGATGCTCGGGCTGCTGGTGATGGCCGCAGGCGCGTTGGTGTTTATTCCGGCCGCGATGACCCGAACGTACGCGTTGTTCCTCGCCGGTTTGTTCGTCATTGGAACGGGACTTTCGCTGCTGCAAACGGCCGTTAATCCTTACGTCACCATCGTCGGTCCGATCGACAGCGCCGCAAAACGCATCAGCATCATGGGGATTTGCAACAAGATAGCCGGTGTGCTTGCGCCGCTCGTGCTCGGGGCCATCATCTTATCCGACGCCGATACCCTGGTGGACACGTTAAAGAACATGGATGCGATTGCACGCGAACACAAACTGGACGAACTGGCTTCGCGCGTGATTCTTCCTTACTCGTGCATGGCCGCGGTTTTAGTGGGTCTGGCCTTTATGGTTCGCTTCTCAACGCTTCCGGAAATCGAGGCCGAGCAAGAAACGGACACGACTCCGAAAACTGCCGACAACACAAGCGTTTTCGATCATCCGAATCTGGTGTTCGGGGTGTTGGCCCTGTTCCTTTATGTTGGAGTTGAAGTGATGGCGGGAGACACGATCGGTACGTACGGACAATCGCAAGGCATACCGCTTTCCGAATCGAAAAATTTCACGGCGTTCACGCTAACGGCGATGGTCATCGGTTACATCGTCGGAATCCTGGCCATACCCAAAATCATTTCGCAGTCAAAAGCACTGGCGGTGTCGGCGGTGGTTGGCGTTCTCTTTAGTTTAATGGCGGTGTTCACGCACGGTTACACCTCGGTGTTGTTCATCGCGTTGCTCGGGTTGGCCAACGCGCTGATGTGGCCCGCGATCTGGCCGCTGGCCATTCACGGATTGGGCAAACACACGAAGACCGGAGCGGCGATGCTGATTATGGCCATTTCCGGTGGCGCCTTGTTGCCTTTGTTGTACGGCCGCCTGGCTGACATTCCGTCCGTCGGCCACCGTGAGGCTTACCTGATCATGGCGCCGTGTTACCTGTTCATCCTGTTTTACGGTTGGTACGCCGGCAACGCCGGGTCCATACAAAAGCATAGAGTTCGGGGTGTCGTTGAGAAAGCCTGAGGTGACGGGTTTGTTGATAAAACGTTTACGTAAACGCGCTCGTCAGACCGCGTGTGTCGTATGTTTGAATTATGATTTTGAAGCAACGACTCAACGTTATCTTAGCTTGCCTCTTTCTTCTCCTCGCGCTCGGGTGCAAACAGGATAAGTGCAAGAAAGTAACGTGTGAGAACGATGGCGTGTGCAGCGACGGCGTTTGCACCTGCGCGGAAGGTTACGAGGGAAGCGATTGTTCGACCTTGTCCCGTTCAAGATTTCTCGGGGATTACCAATGCACCGGCAATTGCAACGGCGTCAACAGTTCTTACACGGCGTCCATCGAAGCCGGCGTTACAGCCACGGAAGTAAAATTTATCAACCTCGGCAACATGGGGGTGGAACTGGTTGGCTACGTGCATGGCGCTTCCGTCGAAATCCCGACACAAACCGTCTATCCCGGGGTCGCGATTTCCGGAGCCGGTCATGTATACGGAAGCGAGTTTAACGTAAATTACAGCTTGTCGGGAAACAGCGTCGCAACAGGTTGCGACGCAACGTGGTTGAAATAGGTGGAGGTAGGGCATTGAGTCAGGGTGTTTTTTCATTCTTTATCAGGATACTTTCGTCTGCAAACTCAAACCCTTTAACATGACCCTATGAAAAACACGACGCTACTAACGGCAGCGGCCCTGACGCTTTTTCGTCTTCCGCTCATCGCGCAAACCATCGATTTTATTTCCGGTGGCGGCGGAACCACCACCACCGTTGCGCAAAGTTTCAACGAAACCAGAACGGTGGACGCCACCGTCCTTAGCACTTCCGCTGTCCATGTCACAGGCATGACTTTGCGTCATCTGTGGTCGGGCGCGGACGGCGTGACGCTTGTTGGAGCCCGGATATACGACGCGACTACCCAAGCGTTGCTTTGCTCGCACGACACCACGGTTTACGCCTTTGCCAACCACGACGTCACAGTGCCCCTCGCGTGCAGCCTGATGCCCGGTCAGACGTATCGCATCGGTTTCTTTTGCGGCGGGACCGCATCCGATAATTCCGCGTTGCTGTATTACATGCCGACTTTCCCTTACAACGAAAGCAACAACCTTCTGCAAATCACCGCGGCACAGGCTTACCCCGCCGATGTGTATCCCACCAACGTCAATTACGGTGTGCCCGTCATGTCTATAAAGTACTCGTTGGCAACTGGCATTAGCGCCGCGGATTTTTCAATGGACATTGCATCTCCGTTTCCGAATCCCTTTAACGACTGTCTGGCTGTTGCCGGCGCGTACGGCGAGCAAAGTGAGGTAACCGTTTACGACATCGCGTCCCGCAAACTCATTCAGCAAACATTTGTCTCTTCGGCCATGCTGAACACCGCGCAACTGTCTGCGGGTATTTACGTTTATGAAGTCCGCAACAACCAGGGAATTGTGAAGAAAGGAAAGTTGATAAAGCAATAGGGCAAACGTCCCGGTTTATTCGCTGCGTTGAACGCATCGTCAAAGCCCCGCCGGTAAGCGGGGCTTCTTAATTTTCTGAAGAAGTGTTACGATTTCAATTAATTTGCCGTGCGTCCGGATGGAAGAACTCTTACAATTTTTCAGGCAGATAGCACAGGATCCGACCAGCGTGTTCAACCCCGAAGCGCTGATCACCACGGGTGGGCTCACCATTCTCTTTCTCATCGTGTTTGCCGAGACCGGCTTGTTCTTTTGTTTTTTCTTTCCCGGTGATTCGCTCGTGTTCACGGCCGGCGTGCTTTGCGCCACGCGTGATCTGGACGCCGGCTGGCCGACGGTTTGCGCCGTGATGACGGCTGCCGCCGTGTTGGGTAACATGACGGGTTTCTATTTCGGCAAACGCACCGGTCCGATGCTGATGAAGCGACAGGATTCTATTTTTTTTAAAAAGGATTACGTCCATACGGCCGACCGGTTTTACAAAAAGTACGGCGGTGCGGCGCTCGTGATGGGACGTTTCCTGCCGATCATACGAACCTTTGCACCCATCGTGGCCGGTATCCTGGATTTGTCGTACCGCCGTTTTTTCTTTTTGAGCGTGGTCGGTGCGGCTTTGTGGGTGGTGCCGCTCGTGACCGCCGGTTATTTTCTGGGCACAGTTCCGTTCGTCCGGGAAAACCTTGGCTACATCATAATCGGCATGGTCATTGCCATAACCACTCCGGTCATTTTCAAAGTCATCAAAGAATCACGCACCAAAAAACTTTCGAACGTTTTATGAAACACGGGTTGATGGTACTGCTCGCATGCTTCGTTGCCAACGTGACGGTCGCGCAAACAACTGCATCGTGGAAGGATAAAGTTGTTGGCAAGTGGCATTACGACGGTACCGAGGAATTCGGCGTCGTGACGCCGGCCGATTCGCTGCATTCCGGCGACTGGCTGCAAATCAACGCCGACGGCACATTTACCGCTTCGGAAAAAAATAAAGAAACCACCGGTACGTTTAAAATCGACGAAGCCGCAAAAACCATCACCTTTAAAGACGCCGCCGGCAAGGCGAAGTTGTACTACCTGAAAAAAAGCAACCCCAGTGTGTTGCTGATGGAATCGCAAACGCCGGATCTGATCCGAACGCGTCACCGTTACAGCGCCGTTCGTTAACTTTACAGAACGGTTGCCCCACGACCGTTTCAGCCTTCTTTCCCGTGAAAAAGTTTCTTACAATCCTTGCCATTGCCGTAACGGTTGCCAGCGCGACCGGTTACTTTTTTTACGCCAATTCGACGACCGTCGTTTACGTCAACGGCAAACGCATCGGCGAGGCGGTCGACAGCCTCAACGGCGTGTACGTTTACTACAACGGCATGACCGACAACGTGACGGAACGACACCGCACGTGGGACGGGTACAACCTCGGTTTGAAGTTCCAGTGCATCGAATTTGTCAAGCGCTATTACTACGAACGGTTCGACCACGAGATGCCGGATGCCTACGGCAACGCTGTCACGTATTACGATCGCCGCGTGCGCGACGGCAGACTCAACGCGCAACGCGGACTGTGGCAATTCTCCAACCCGAGCCGCTGGAAGCCGGCGGCGAACGACATCATCGTCTTTGACTCCACGGCCACCAACCCCTACGGACACATCGCCATCATCTCCAGGGTGACCAAAGACGAAATCGAAATCGTGCAGCAAAACGCCGGTCCCACTTCGCCGTCGCGCGTTCGGTATCACTTGAGTCAGACGAACAACGGGTGGGTCGTCGACAACAAACTGGTGTTGGGACGTTTGCGTCTGCCGAAGCAACAGCGGTAACGGTTCTCTTTTCGCTTGACAATTAACGCAACGTTGACCCGACGCCATCCACCAGGGCGTTAACTTTAGCCGTGCATATGACTGACTCAACAACATCCGGCCAACGCGCCATCGCCGTGTTCACATCCGGCGGCGATTCGCCGGGTATGAACGCCGCCATCCGCGCCGTGGTGCGCGCCGGTATTTTTTACGGTTACAACGTCTACGGCATTCGCCGCGGCTTCAACGGCATGATAGACGGGGACATTTTCGAGATGACCTCGCGCGATGTGAGCAACATCGTGCAGCGCGGCGGCACCGTGCTCAAGTCGGCGCGCAGCGACCGGTTCAAAACGAAAGAAGGGATGGACCAAGCCTACGAAAACATCAAACCGCTGAACATCGAAGGCTTGGTGGCGCTCGGCGGCGACGGGACGTTTCGCGGCTGCTGGGAATTCAATCAGGCGTATCCCGACGTCAACTGCATCGGCGTGCCGTGCACCATCGACAACGATTTGTTCGGCACGGACTTCTGCATCGGTTACGACACGGCTATCAACACGGCGCTGGAAGCCATCGACAAAATCCGCGACACGGCGGACTCGCACAACCGTTTGTTCTTCGTGGAAGTGATGGGTCGCGACGCGGGTTTCATCGCGCTGCGCAGCGGCATCGGCGGCGGCGCGGAAGCGATCTTGGTTCCGGAATCCCGCACCAACATCGACCATCTTATTTCGAAACTCGAACGCGGTTGGAACCGCAACAAGTCGTCGTCCATCGTCATCGTGGCGGAAGGGGACGACGAAGGCGGCGCGTTCGAGATCGCCAAAAAAGTGAAAGAACGGTTCGACCATTACGACACGCGCGTGTCCGTGATCGGGCACATGCAACGCGGCGGCAATCCGACGTGCATGGACCGCGTGCTCGCGTCGCGCCTCGGCGTGGCAGCGGTGGAAGCCCTGGTGGCGCGGCGAACGAACGTGATGGTCGGCAGCGTTCACAACGACATCGTTCACACGCCGTTCGACAAAGCCACCAAGCACACGCAGGAGATCAACATGCAATTGCTGACGATCGCCGAAATGTTATCGAGTTAGTGTTGAAGCGTTTTGTTTCAATCGCGTCGGTTCGGGAAAACGTAGCGACGCAACGCGCGTTTTATTTGCGACGGCTGCTTGTTTTGTTGCTGTTGAACGCTTACGGAATTTTTCTCGACGTTTCTTACTTCCGGAATTGTACCGACTGCGGATACATTGTTCTCGCGAAGCAAGTTGGTTTTTTCTTGCTCGTCGTTGCGTCGATGGTGTTCGTTTACAAGCGGCTAGCGGCGGGTTGGTTTCTCGTTGCGTTTCTGGTCGCGTATCGTTTGACAGCAGCTTGCTTACTCGTCATCAACCTCTTTGAAATGCTGTCGGCTCACGTCACGTTTTTCGCCGACTCGTTTCTCTTTCCGATTGCGTATTTGATTTTGAGTTTGATGCTATTGTCTTTGCTCATGCGAACCGAACGGGTCAGCTGACGTCGACGTTGCCTTTCCCGTACAGCTCCAGCATTTTTTTCAAATCGTCCAACGTGTTCGCGTCTTCCGCGTTCTTGTCAAAACGCTCGCGCAAGATTCTGGGGAAGCGCAACGCGATGCCGGACTTGTGACGCGATGATTTAGCAATTCCTTCGAACGCGATTTCAAAAACGAGCTCCGGCTTCACGCTTCTGACCGGACCGAATCGTTCGATGGTGTTCTTCTTCACAAACGCATCCAACACGTTAAACTCTTTGTCAGTCAAACCCGAATACGCCTTGGTGAACGGCACCAGTTTCCCATCGTCCCAAACAGCAAACGTCAAATCGGTGTACAAATTCGCACGACGACCGTGACCACTCATCGCGTAAATCAAAACGGCGTCGATACTCAACGGGTCGATTTTCCATTTCCACCAATCGCCACGACGTCGACCGGTTCGGTACTCGGACGACTTGCGTTTCAACATCAAACCTTCGGACATAAAGCCGCGTGCTTTCTCACGTTCCGCCGCAGCTTCTTCCCAAGTTGTACATGCGATGACTTCCGAAATGCACAACGATTCGTGATGCGCTTTCTTCACGACGTCTTCCAGCAACGCGCGTCGTTCGACAATTGGTTTCGCGCGTAGGTCTTCACCGTTCAACTCCAGCAAATCATACGTCAACAAAATGACGGGGAACTCTTTCATAATCGCCTTGGTGACGTTCTTGCGCGTGATGCGTTTTTGCAGTTCCGCGAACGGTTGAACCTTGCCGTCGCGCCACACCAAAATCTCTCCGTCCAACACCGTGTTCTGTGGCAACACTTCGTGCAGCGCGTGCAATTCCGGAAAGCGATCGGTTAACAATTCTTCGTTACGGCTCCAGATATGAATTTGACCGTTGCGGTAAATGAGTTGACCGCGGATGCCGTCCCATTTGTGTTCGATGATCCAGTCGGTCGTTGGACCTAATTCTTCGAACGGAATGTCGATGGCATAAGCCAAATAAAAAGGGTAGGGACGCGACGCGGTTTCTTCCGGCGCTTCTGTGTGCAGTAGTTTGTCCAACGTGATCTTAGCCGGATCCCAACTTCCGGACAAGCGATGCGCGATGATCGGTTCTTCAAGTCCGGCGTATTGCGCGAGCGCTTTTATGATTAGCCCTTTCGACACGCCGATCCGCGACATCCCCATCACCAATTTGTTGAACACCAATCGTTCGGGTTGTGTGAGGCGTTGCCATTGTGTCTTGATGTACTCGCGTCGCGTGTCTTCGTCTGCTTTTTTTAACGCTTGAATCTCAGCCAAGTATTGACGCAGCGACGGATGCTCGGAGTTATCCGACGTGTCGGGAATCAAAATCGCAATCGTTTCAGCCAAGTCACCGACGGTGTGGTGCGCAATCTCGAACAACCAATCCGGCAAGTTTGCTTCTTCGGCAGCCCATTGTCTAATGAAGTTGGAGTTGACGGCGCGCGGCGGCGATTTTCCGGAGAGCAACGCGACGGCGTAAAGCTTGTCGTGTTCGTCCGCGGTTTGAAAATACTTGACCAGCGACGCGATGCGATCGTTGATTTTGGTGGTGGAATCGAGTTCGTAAAAGAGTTCAGTGAACGCTTTCATCGTTGGTCGTGCCTTTGTCCTCGGGTTGCGACGCCGCATCGTTCAACGCTTCCGCCGTGAGTTCTGCCGTCGTCTCGTCCATTTCGTCGCCGCCGAATTCCGTCAGTATCGGTTCTGCGTCGATGCCTTGTTCGCGCAGCCATTGGGAGAAAACATCCGAGTAGCCGTGTGTCACAAAAACTTTTTCCGCTTCCGTTGCCGAAACCGCTTCGTTCAAACCGTTCCAGTCTGCATGATCCGACAACGCAAAACCTTTCGCAACGTTTCTTCTTCTTCGCGCACCGCGCAACGCCATCCAACCGGAACACACCGCTTCGCGGTATGGCGTGAAACGTCGCAACCACGTTGAGTTGATCGCCGACGGTGGCGCGACGATTAAGTTGCCTTTGTAATCTTCTTTGTTGATGTCCGAGTTTACGAGCGTTGTTTCGTGAATGTCGATGCCGAAGCGGCGGAACGCGCGGTTCGTGCTTTCAACGCCGCCGTGCGTGAAGATTCGTCCGATGTTGTGATCGACGTTTTGAATGATGCGCTGCGCTTTGCCGAGCGAGTAACCGTACAGCACGCTTGCGAAACCTTCTTCTTTATTCTGCCGCCACCACGCGTTGATCTCGTCAAAAATTTCTTGTTGCTTTTGCCAACGGTACACCGGCAATCCGAACGTCGATTCCGTCACGAACACGTTGCACTTCACCGGTTCGAACGCCGTGCTGAGCCCGTCGTATTCGGTTTTGTAGTCGCCGCTGATCACGTTCACTTCGCCTTTGTATTCGAGCCGTACTTGCGCCGAGCCGACGACATGACCCGCCGGGTGCAATGTCAGTTTCACGCCGTTCAGGAAAACCGGTTCGTTGTAGTTGACCGTTTGCAACGAGATCTTGTCACCAAGGCGCAAGCGCAGAATCGGTTCGGAGTCTTTGTGCGCGAGGTAGTTTTTCATTCCCCAACGCGCGTGGTCGGAATGCGCGTGGGTGATGACGGCTTGTTGAACCGGTTTCCAGGGATCGATGTATATGCCGGCTTGTTCGCAGTAAATGCCGGACGGCGTGAATTTGATCAGCAAGATGACTAACGTGGTTGTTGACCGAAGCTAAAACATCCAAGCCAACCGGAGATCAGCAAAACCCTGACGAAAGACAACGGCCATCCGTCGCCGCCGGGGTGTCGGATTAATAAAAGGAAACTAGCAGCGAACCGTTTTCTTCTTGAAGCCCACCTTGGCGCGCGTTGCGTTTTTCTCGATGTACTCCGCCACGTCAGGGACTTTGCAAGCGGTTCCTCCCATGTCGACGTTCACTTTGCCGATGGCTTTTCCCGCTTCGAGCGCTTTCGCTTTCAGGGACGGAATGTAGGTGCCGACGGCAATCACGAAACCGTTCATCGTGTAACGCACGCGGTTCTGCGATTCGTGGATGTCTTTAACGATGCGTTTGAGGAGCAGTTCGATTTGCTTCAAATTCAGTTTGTCGTCCGTGGTCATGGACACGCAGTGGGAGAGGGTGGACCAGCCGGCGGCGGCGATATTTTCCTGTTTGTTGTCGATCCATTCCGTGCCCATTTCCCAACCGTGCGTGCTTTCGGCGGCGATCCATGCAACGGTGTATTCGGAGAGCATGTACCAGTTGGCGGCTTTCACCCACTCGTTCAGATCCTTGCGGCGCATTTTGCGTTCGTCGGCCACCAGGCCGGCGAGGTACATCGCGTCGGAGTTGCCGGTGCGGTAAAGCTCCATCGCCAGGTCGTAGTCTTTTTTGATGTTGCGCTGGATGCGTTTGAGGTCCTCGACTTTCACGCCGTACAACGGTTCTTTCGCGCCGTGCTTGATGAAGATCTTTTTGTACGACTCGTTGCCTTTGGCTTTGAGTTCGTCCATTATCGCGTCGACGGTGATCGTTTTGGAATCAAGAGTCTGCATCATGCCCTAAAGGTAAGCGGTGGATTTGGTAAAAGATGAGTTACTCGTTGAATAAGTCCCGATGTCGATAAATAATTCCTTAGTTCGGGTTGTCCACCAAGGCGTTTTCGTGATTTGTTGGTCTATTTGGTTGGTTTTAAACGTTTTGTGTTTATTGACGGGCTTGAGAGATAATTCTAACCGTAAATTATTTATTTATCCCAACCTTACCGCCGGCGCAAAACCTAAAGGGCTCAAAAACAAGTTCTTCCCAATTTTTAAATTCTAATATCAAACCACAACACCATATCTAACCGCTGTGCAAAACTATTTTCTTCATCCGTTCGGTCCAAAACCCTTGGTGAATGGGTATCTTTGCGTCGGGCAAGCCCTGTACGACCAGCTCCTGCGAACCTCCCCAGGGTCGGAAGGCAGCAAGGATAAGCGGTTGTAGCGGTGCGATGCAGGCAACTTGCCCAACTTTTTTTTCTCTCACACTATGAAGTTCTTTATAGATACCGCCAAACTCTCGGACATCCAGCAAGCCAAGGACCTTGGCATACTGGACGGTGTCACCACCAACCCGTCGTTGATGGCGAAAGAAGGAATCAAAGGAGAAGAAAACATCCGCAACCATTACTTGAAGATCTGTGACCTCGTCGGTGCCAACGTCAGCGCCGAGGTTATTTCGACGGATTATAAAGAGATTCTCGAAGAAGGGAAGAAGCTTGCGGCGCTGCATCCCGCCATCGTGGTGAAGGTGCCGATGATCAGAGACGGCATCCGCGCGATTCGCGCGTTCTCCGATCTGAACATCCGGACTAACTGCACGCTCGTGTTTTCTGCCGGTCAGGCGATTCTCGCCGCGAAAGCCGGCGCGACATTTTTGTCGCCATTCATCGGCCGCATCGACGACGGCGGCTGGGACGGCGTTCAACTCATTGAACAAATCGTACACATCTACGGCGTTCAGGGTTACGAGACGGAAGTTCTCGCAGCGAGTATCCGCAGCCCGTTGCACATCGTGAAATGCGCCGAAGCCGGTGCCGACGTCATCACCGCGCCGCTCGACGCCATCA
>Ga0070659_100002282_pt1 | contig 13652 bp, 15 predicted proteins | sample KBSC23metaG_FD_64666 | JGI IMG/M metagenome (GOLD analysis project Ga0070659, IMG submission 64666) | Corn rhizosphere microbial communities from Kellogg Biological Station, Michigan, USA - KBS C2-3 metaG | ecosystem: Host-associated > Plants > Roots > Rhizosphere > Soil ...
CGCGGCTCAGCAGCCGGGCCTGTCCCGGCAGCGACGGGTAGTTGAAATTCAGATCGACCACGCCAGCGGCCACGGCCTGCTGATCAATGCCCAGGCCGCGCGGCAGCGTGTTCTCGCGCACAAAGGTGCCGCGCCCTACTTCGCCGCTCACCAGCCCCATCGCTTCGAGTTCGGCATACACGCGCGTGGCCGTCACCAGCGCAACGCCATGCCGCTGCGCCAGTTGCCGGTGCGTGGGCAAGCGTGTGCCGGGCGGGAGGCGGCCGGTGCGGATCTGCGCGGCCAGGTCATCCACGAGCGGCTGGTAGCGGGCTTGGGTCATGTCTTGGTGTACTAAGGACAATTTTTTGATTGTATTGCCCGCTGCCCCTAGCATGAAGCTCCCCAACGCCGCCGGGGTTCCCTGCCCCCAACCTGCCATGCACATCGCCATCCTCACGTTCGACGGATTCAACGAGCTGGATTCATTCATCGCCCTGGGCGTGCTCAACCGCATCAAGAAGCCCGATTGGCGCGTGAGCGTGTGCTGTCCACAACGGGAAGTCACGTCGATGAACGGCGTGACGGTGCACGCGCAATCGATGCTGGAAGACGCGCGCACCGCGGATGCCGTCATTGTCGGCAGCGGCGTGCGCACGCGCGAAGTGGTGGCCGATGCGGCGTTGATGGCGCGCCTGGCGTTCGACCCGTCACGCCAGTTGATTGCGGCGCAGTGCTCGGGCACGTTGGTGCTGGCCAAGCTCGGGTTGCTCGGCAGCGTGCCGGCCTGCACCGACCTGACCACCAAGCCCTGGGTGCAGGAAGCCGGCGTGGAAGTGCTGAACCAGCCGTTCTATGCCAGCGGCAATGTGGCGACGGCGGGTGGGTGCTTTGCTTCGCCGTACCTGGCGGCGTGGATCATCGCGCGCACCGAGGGCGTTGACGCCGCCGCCGAAGCGCTGCACTACGTCGCGCCCGTCGGCGAGAAAGCCGCGTACGTGGAAAACGCCCTGCGCAACCTGCGGCCTCACCTGCCTGGCTGATCGCGGGCGCGTGGGTGAGCCGATAGACTGGATGGCCCTTCAAACCTCGCAGACACGCGATCAGGAATCACATCTTGAACACGCTGACGACACTGAAGACGCTCGCCCTTCCCGTTGCGCTCGCGCTGCTGACCCACAGCACCGGCGCGGTTGCCGCCGAGAGCCTGGCCAACGGCATCAAGCGCCGCGCGCCGCAGGGCATCACAACCCGCCTCTACGCGTGCGTCGACAAGGCGGCGGACAACCCCGACGCCATCGGCGCGTGCCTCTCTGCCGAGAAGACCGCGCAGGATGACCGCCTGAACACCACGTACAAGACGCTGCTCGGCAAGCTGAACGGCAAGGCGAAGGAAGCGCTGATGACTTCAGAGCAGGCGTGGCAGGACTTCCACGCCAAAACCGCCGCCTTTGAAACCACCGTCTACGGCAAGGGCACGCTAGACGATCTGCAGCGCCTTGAGAACGAGATCTTCCGCCTGAGCGAACGTGCCAACGCGCTCGACAAGTATCTGGCCGCGAAGGGTCAGTAAGTCGTTAGACCCCCGTTTGTTGTCGACAGCCATTTGCGCAAGATGGCCACGCTGTAGCGCGAATCCACCTGCGCGATGAACTGGGCGAAATCCACGCTGGCCGCGTCGTCCGCCCGATCCGAAATCGTGCGAATGGCCGCAAACGGCACGCCCCACTCATGGCAGACCTGTGCCACGGCGGCGCCTTCCATCTCGACAGCCAGGGCATCGGGCAACGCAGTCCGCAGCACTGCGCTTTCGGCTGAGGTGCAGACAAAGCGGTCGCCGCTAACGATGAGGCCGTAGTGCACCTGCGGCGCGGCAATCCCGAAGTCCCGCATGACGTCCGGCCCCAGCAGCGCGTGCGGGTCTGCCAGCACGGCACCGGCGCTGTTCAGCAGCCCATCGGCCAGCGCCGCATCGGCGGGAAAGCGTGCCATGCCCGTCAGCGGAATCTCCCAGCGCGGGAACAGCGGCGAGGCATCGACATCGTGCTGGAGCAGTTCCCCCGACACCACCACGTCACCCACCGCCACACCCGGTGTCAGCGCCCCGGCCACGCCGGCAAACACCACCGCACGCACGTTGAATTGCGTGATCAGCACAGCCGTGGTGGACGCCGCTGCGACCTTGCCGACGCGCGAGAGCACCACCACCACGGCGCGGCCATCCAACTGCCCCGTCCAGAAGTCCCGGCTGCCGATATGCACGCAACGTGCGTCGGACAGCAGCGTCAGCAGCTCGTTGATCTCTTCATGCAAGGCGGCAACGATGCCGATCGGGCCACGGGCGTTGGGCTGGGAGGACGGTGTGTTCATGCAGGTTGCGGTGCCGGCTTGGGGCGTAGAGACGTCGAAAGACGCCATTGTCGCCGCAATCCGGCGGATCCGACCTGCGACCGTGCCTGCGCTCAGAGGCGCTGCGCGGCCCTTTGCACCGCGTCATGACGATCGGCGCGCAGCCGATCCAGTCGCGATGTCACGGCTTCGAGAATCTGCGGTGCGGCGCGCTCGGGACGGCCGCAGTCGAACGGCGGCGCCGGTGCGTATTCGATACCGAGCTGCACCGTCTGCGCGTGTTCAGCGCCGGCAATGTCCGCCATGACGGTGAGCGCCATGTCGATGCCGGCCGTCACGCCGCCGCCAGTGATGAGGTTGCCGTCGCGCACCACACGGGATTCGTCCACCGTGGCGCCGAATGCCGGCAGCAGGTTGCGCCACGCCCAGTGACACGCCGCGCGCTTGCCGCGCAACAGCCCCGCCGCGCCCAGCACCAACGAGCCGCTGCAGACCGAAGTGACATAGCGCGCGCCGTCGGCCAGCCGGCGCACTTCGCGCACGAATGCCGCGTCTTCCATGGCCTCGATCACGCCAAAGCCGCCGGGCACACAGATGAGGTCGGCATGCGGAATATCCGCCAGCCGCTGCACGTTAGAGATGGTGAGGCCGCCATCGGCGTGGATCTCTCCGCCGCCCACCGAGGCGACCACGCATTGCGCGCCGGGCAGGCGCCAGAACACCTCGTGCGGGCCGGTGAAATCCAGTTGGGTCACGCGGTTGTACAACGCAAAGACAACGATGAACGGGGAAGTCGTCATGGTGCGGATCTCCTTTTTGGGTGGTTGACGCTGTGTAGCATCGCGCTCTATCGTGTTGGCAGCAATGACCAGTCTCCCACTTTTTCTGCCATGACCCACCGTATTGCAGTGCTGATCTTTCCGGACTTCCAGGTGCTCGACGCAGCCGGGCCGGTGGCTGCGTTTGAAGTGGCCAGCCGGTATCGGGATGACTACTACGCGCTGCGCACGGTGGCCGCGCAATCCGGCCTGGTGCGCAGCTCATCGGGCGCATGCTGGGCAGCCGAGGCGCTGCCGCCAGCAAGCCAGGTCGACACCTTGCTCATTGCCGGCGGCGACGGTGTGGATGCGGCCCTGGCCGACACCCGCACGCGCCGCTTCGTGCAACGCTGCGCAGCCCGTGGCGCGCGCGTGGCCAGCGTGTGCTCGGGCAGCCTGCTGCTGGCCGCCGCGGGCCTGTTGGATGGCCGTCGCGCCACTACACACTGGAGCCGTGGCGACCAGTTCGCACGCGAGTTTCCGCAGGTGCAGCTCGAGCCCGACCACATCTACGTGAACGACGGCCCCATCTGGACCAGCGCCGGCATCAGCGCTGGCATCGACCTGGCGCTGGCCTTGATTGCCGAAGACCTGGACGAACGCGTGGCGCGCGCCGTGGCGCGGCAGCTTGTCGTGTACTACCGGCGGCCCGGCGGGCAGTCGCAGTTTTCAGCGCTGAATGAGATGGATTCGGCACGCGGCCGCTTCAAGCCGCTGCTGGACCATGTGCGCCGCAACCTCAACGCGCCACACCGCGTGGGCGATCTCGCCGAGCACGCCTGCATGAGCCCTCGCCACTTCGCGCGCGCCTTCCAGGCCGAAACGGGCCTCACGCCGGCCAAGGCTGTGGAAAAGCTACGTGTAGAGGCCGCACGCGCTGCCCTGGAAAGCGGCGCCGTCTCCATGCAACGCGTGGCCACCGAATGCGGTTTTGGCGATACCGAACGCATGCGCCGCAGTTTTCAGCGTCTGCTGGGCGTGCCGCCTTCCACGTTGCGCGCACGGTAACAACATCCAAACCCGCGCCGCTGCGCCATCCCGCGCTCTTAGGCCCGAACTTTGCGTCCACGCGCTGTCGCTGCCCGGCACCCACAAGCTGGGCCAACACCGGAGCAGACGCGTATGAAAACTCGGGAAATGCTGGCCATCGTGGGGGTCTCGCTGGCCGTGATCACGGCCTATTCGCTTGCCCGCGATCTGACTGACGAGCCGATGGGCCTGCTGGCACCGCAGACGGGCGTGGTGCAAGCGCGGGCGAATGCGCCGCATCAGTAAGCCGGTCGCGTCGCGCAGCGGAAACTGCGCACGCCCAGCTTGCCGACGATTGAAGGCGATTCCTCCAACCCGGCTCGACCGGGCGACACCTACAATCACGGTTGTTGCCAAACGCTCCAGGCCAGAGAACAACGTGCGCGTCGTCATGGGCTTGCGGCGCAAAACGAAGCCATGAAACGTACCCGCACGCTGCTGATCCTCAGCGCCACCGTCCTGATCACGCTGATCGCGCTACCCGTCGCCGCGCTCGCTTTCGTGAAGCCGCTGCGGGTGGTCGCGCCCTCGCTCATGCCGGGCATCGTCTGCACGCAACCGAACATCTGCATCGACGATGTCGCCAGCCTGCCCGAAGCAGAGCAGCTCTATCAGGAGGGCTACGCCAAGGCCGCCAGCGCCGTGGGGCCGTTCCAGCATGCGCCCCGCATGGTCTTCTGCACGACGGCACGCTGCGCAGACACGTTCGGCATCGGCCGGCGCGCGGCGGAAGCTGTGGGCAACTTCGGCACGGTGGTCGCGCCGCGCGGTTGGATGTCGTTTTACGTGGCGCATGAGCTGATCCACCACCGGCAGGCCGAAGAGCTCGGCAACCTGGCCGTGGCGACCAAGCCCAGTTGGCTGATCGAAGGGATGGCCTATGCGCTGAGCAGCGACCCCAGGCCCCTGAGCGAGCCTTTCGCGCAATGGCGCACCCGCTTCAATGCGTGGAATGCCGCGCAAAACACCGGCGACCTGTGGGCGGCGGCAAAAGATGTGCGCTGAGCCGCCGACCTCACGTCGGCCTATCCGAGCCTGACTTCCGCCACCAGGCCGCCGCCCTCGCGGTTGCGCAGCTTGAGCGCGCCGCCCGCCGCCACCACCAGTTGCTGTGCAATCGCCAGCCCCAGCCCGGTGCCGCCGGTCTCCCGGCTGCGCGAATTCTCCAGCCGCACAAATGGCTGCAGCACTGCATCCAGCTTGTCTTCCGGAATACCGGGCCCGCGATCGCGTACCTCGATCACCACGGCATCGCCATCGCGGCGCACGCACAGTTCGGCTGCACCGCCAAACTTGATGGCGTTGTCGGTCAGGTTGGTCAGCACGCGGCGCAACGCGTGCGGGCGCGTAACGATGGCGCCGGTGGCGTTCTGCTCCAGCGTGACCGGCTTGCCGGTGTCCTGGTAGTCGTACGCCAGGCTTTCGACAAATGAGCCCACGTCGATGCGCGATGGCTTTTCACCGTCGCCGTGGGCGGTGCGCGCATAGGCCAGGCCCTCGCGCACGAGCGTTTCAATTTCGGCCAGATCGCGCACCAGCTTGCGCTTCTCTTCGGAGTCCTCGGCCATCTCGGCGCGCAGCTTCATGCGCGTGATGGGCGTCTGCAAATCGTGCGAGATGGCCGCTAGGATCTGCACGCGCTCTTCGACAAAGCGGGCAATGCGCTGGCGCATGGCGTTGAATGCGCGTGCGGCGCGTGCCAGTTCGGTGGGACCGGCCTCGTCCAGCGGCGGCGTCTGCGCGTTCGGGTTGAGCGCATCGGCAGCGTCCGCCAGGGCCACCAGCGGGCGGATCGACAATCGCACCGCAAACCAGCAGCACACGATCAGCAGCAGCAACTGCACCACCAGCACATACGGCAGCCACTGTGCGATGGGCGTCATGCGCGGATGCACGTCGATGGTGAGCGTGCTGCCATCGCTCAGCGTCAGGTGTGCCTGCAGCTGCTTGCCGTCACCGGGAATCGATTCTACCGTCACGGGAAAGCGGCCGCCGCTGGCCTCGCTGATGCGTGCGGCGATGTCCTTGCCACGCTGCGTCATCTCCGGCACACCGGGCGAACCCGCACCCAGGATGTACTGATAGTTGCCACGGTTCAGGCGCGGCAGCCACTGTGGACGCTCGTCCGCGGGCAGGCGATCAAGAATGGCGATGGCCGTGGACACATCGGTTTCCAGCGTGCCCAGCATGACCTCGCGCGCGCTCATGTAGCGCTCGGAAAACAGCACCGCAAACGACAGCGCGTACGCCACCACCAACCCCGCCAGCAGGATCACGAACAGGCGCGACCCCAGCGTGCGTGGCCACGCCCACTTATTGGCGTTCATCGGCGCGCTCATTGGCGTACTCATTGGCGCGCCTCTTTGATTTCCACAGGCTTGGCGAAGACATAGCCCTCGCTGCGCACGGTCTTGATGTAGGCCGGATCGCGCGCATCGTCATTCAGGCGCTGGCGCAGGCGGCTGACCAGCAGGTCGACCGAGCGCTCGAACATCTCGGCCTCGCGGCCCTGCGTGAGGTTGAGCAGTTGGTCTCGGTTGAACACGCGCATCGGGTGGTCGACAAACACGCGCAGCAGCCGGTATTCCGCGCCGCTCAGCGCGACGATGGTGCCCTCGGCATCGACCAGGTGGCGCGCGGTGGTGTCGAGCTGCCAGTCGCCAAAGGCCAGCATCTGGCCCGCTTCGGAAATCTGCAGATTGGGCGGCAGCATGCGCGTGCGGCGCAGCACGGCCTTGATGCGTGCGAGCAATTCGCGCGCCGCAAACGGCTTGGCCACGTAGTCGTCGGCGCCCATTTCCAGGCCGATGATGCGGTCGGTCTCGTCATCGCGTGCGGTGAGCATCAGCACTGGCGTGGCCTTGTGCTTGCCAGCGCGCAACTCGCGGCACAGCACCAGACCGTCGTCGCCGGGCAGCATCAGGTCGAGCACGATCAGGTCGACGGTGTTGGCCTCCAGGAACGCACGCATGTGCCGCCCATCGGGCGATGCCGTCACGCGCAGGCCGTTCTTGGTGAGATAGGTCGAAACCAGTTCGCGGATCTCGCGGTCATCATCGACGATCAGGATGTGGTCGACGTGGGCGTCCATGGGGGTTACCTCGGCACGATGGAAGGTGGAAAGTAGGCGCCATTTTGCGCCTCCGCGTGTGACGGCGCGAGCCCACGTTGTATCGGAATGCATCTGGCGAACGCGTTTGTACAGTGCGATACAAACTCGCCCCACCGCGATACATGCCGGGTACGCGCGCGGCGTTTGATTGAGTTCATCCCAATCCCTTGCGGAGGAACGTCGATCATGAGCCTGCTGATACTTGCCTACCTGGGCGGCGCGCTGACCATCCTGAGCCCGTGCATCCTGCCCTTTGTGCTGAGCCGCGCCGGGCAACCCTTCCTGCGCGGCAAGCTGCCGATGCTTGCCGGCATGGCGCTCACCTTTGCTGCGTTTGCCACGCTGCTCTCGGCCGGCGGCGCGTGGGCGGTGCGCGCCAATGAAGTGGGCCGGCTTGCGGCGCTCGCACTGCTGACGGTGTTTGGGCTGTCGCTACTGTGGCCCAAGCTGGCCGATCTGATGGCGCGGCCGGCGGTGGCGCTGGGCAACCGGCTGGCCGGGCGGGCCTCCACGGGGGATGCATCGGCAGAACCTTCGGTGGCGGGCTCGCTGTTGCTGGGTGTGGCCACGGGGATGCTGTGGGCGCCGTGCGCGGGCCCGATCCTCGGTTTGGTGCTGACGGGCGTGGCGCTCAAGGGCGCGAGCGTGTCGAGCGCGCTTGCGCTGGCAGCCTACGCAGCAGGTGCAGCCACGTCGCTGGCGGCGGCGCTGGGGCTGGGCAGCCGCGTGTTCACAGCCATGAAGCGCTCCATGGGCCTGGGCGAATGGGCGCGTCGCATCATGGGCGCAAGCGTGCTGGGCGGCGTAGCCCTCATCGGTCTCGGGGCAGATACCGGCTTACTGGCGCGCCTGTCCTCTGGCGGCACCACGCAGCTTGAGCAAGCACTGGTCAACGGGTTGGGCGTGAATCGGACTGCGCCGCAAGCCAGCCTCAGCGTGGTCTCCGAAGCCAGCGCCGCCCCCGTGGCAAAGCCCAGTGGCCTGCCCGTGGAGGGCCGCCTGGCCTCGTTCGACGGCGCGGTGCAGTGGCTCAACTCGGCGCCGCTCACGGGCGAACAATTGCGCGGCAAGGTCACGCTGGTCTATTTCTGGACGTACTCGTGCATCAACTGCATCCGCACGCTGCCCTACCTGCGCGCGTGGGCCGACAAGTACAAGGACCAGGGCCTGACCGTGGTGGGCGTGCACACGCCGGAATTCGCCTTCGAAAAGTCGCCCGAGAATGTCGCCCGCGCCGTCAGCGGCTTCCGCGTGGGCTTTCCGGTCGCCATCGACAGCAACTACCGCATCTGGAACGCCTTCCACAACAGCTACTGGCCCGCCGCGTACTTTGTCGATGCCAACGGCAACATCCGGCACCACCAGTTTGGCGAGGGCGATTACGCCACCTCAGAGCGCGTCATCCAAGCCCTGCTGGCCGAGGCGGGCAACACCCAGGTGGCACGCGGTGTGGTGACGCCCGATGCGCCCGGCGCCCAGGCCGCGCCGGACCTGGACAACGTGCGCTCCCCTGAAACGTACGTCGGTTACGCGCAGGCGACCAACTTCGCATCGCCCGGTGGTGCGCAGCCCGGCACGCCGCACCAATACAGCGTCGGCAAGCTCGGCCTGAACGAATGGGGCTTGTCGGGCGCATGGACGGTCGACGCCGAGCAGGCCACCCTCGACCGCGCGGGCGGCGCCATCGTCTACCGTTTCCACGCACGTGATCTGCACCTGGTGCTCGGCCCTGCAGCCGATGGCCGCGCCGTGCGCTTCACCGTGAAGATCGACGGCAACGCCCCCGGCGACAGCCACGGCGCAGATACCGATGCTCACGGCAACGGCGCCATCACGCAGACGCGCCTCTACCAGCTCGTCCGGCAGGCTGGCGCGGTGGGAGAACACACGTTCGAGATCCGCTTTCTCGATGTCGGTGCCCATGCCTACGCCTTCACCTTCGGCTGAGCCCGATCCGGCGCGCGGCCTTTTTGTACGCGTTTGTATCCACCCACGACACAGATACATGCCCAGACAGAAAGGCCCTTCCGCGCTACGTCAGGGATACGTCGGCCTTCTTTAATACGTCTCGTGGCCCCGGCAGCCAGCCCGAAAAAAAGCAAAGCAGCCTGGACGCGAATCCACCTCTCCCCTTCAATCAAAGGAGCATCACCATGACCCGCATCGAAAACGTGCTGTACACCGCCAAGGTCAACGTCACTGGCGGCCGTGATGGCCAGGCCCACAGCGATGACGATCGCCTGAACCTGAAGCTGTCGCCCCCGGGCACCAGCGGCCGTGGCACGAACCCGGAGCAGCTGTTTGCCGCGGGCTGGTCCGCCTGCTTCATCGGCGCAATGGGCCGCGCGGCCAGCCAGATGAAGATCAAGCTGCCGGCCGACACGGCACTGAGCACCGAAGTCGACCTGGGTACCACTGACGACGCATTCTTCCTGCAAGCGCGCCTGAACGTGAGCCTGCCCGGCCTGGACCGCGAAGTCGCGCAAGCCGTGGTGGAAGCCGCACACCAGCTCTGCCCGTACTCCAAGGCCACGCGCGGCAACATCCACGTCGAGCTGAACCTGGTCTGACGCACAGCACGGCCCGCCATCCCTACCATCAGCGGCTGGCGGGCCGCCGTTTCGAACCTTTCAGGGGTTTCACATCATGCGCACCTACCTTCGCGCCGCCCTCGCAGCCCTCGCCATCGGCGCCGTCTACTTTGTCGGGACGGGCGCACCCGCCTTCAGCCAGACCGCCGCCACCGGCGCCGCCGCGCCCGAGTTCACGGGGATCAACCAGTGGCTGAACTCACCGCCGCTCGCCATGAAAGACCTGCGCGGCAAGGTCGTGCTGGTGGATTTCTGGACGTACTCCTGCATCAACTGCCTCAACACGCTGCCCCACGTGAAGCAGTGGTACGACAAGTACAAGGATCAAGGCTTAGTGGTCGTAGGCGTGCACACGCCGGAATACGCGTTCGAAAAATCGACCGCCAACGTACAGGCCGCGCTCAAACGCCTGGATGTGCGCTACCCGGTGGCGCAAGACAACGGCTATGCAACGTGGTCGGCCTTTCACAACCAGTTCTGGCCGGCGCTGTACCTGGTCGACACCGACGGCCGCATCGTCTACCAGCACTTTGGTGAAGGCCGTTATGCGGAAACGGAAGCCGCCATCCAGAAAGCGTTGGCCGCGCGCAAGCCGCAACAACCGGGCTGATGCGCATAACGTGCATGCGGCCGGTGGCCCGTCCTTACGACCGCCAACGGGCGGGCCGCTTCTCCAGGAAGGCGTCGATGCCCTCGCTGGCGTCGTCTTCCATCATGTTGCGGGCCATGACGTCACCCGCATAGGCGTAGGCATCGACCAGGGGCATCTGCCGCTGCCGATAGAACATCGCCTTGCCGTAGCGGATGGCGGCGGGGCTCTTCGACAGAATCTCCGCCACCTTGCTGGCAACGGCGTCATCCAGTTCGGCATCGGGCACGGCCTCGTTGATGAGGCCCCAGTCGGCCGCCGTGGCCGCATCGATAAAGCGGCCCGTCACCAGCATGTCGAACGCGCGCTTAGGACTTACGTTGCGCGACAGCGCCACTGCTGGCGTCGAACAGAATAGGCCGACGTTGATGCCCGACACCGCAAACCGCGCAGCATCCGAAGCGATGGCCAGATCGCAGCTCCCCACCAGCTGACAGCCCGCAGCCGTGGCCACGCCATGCACCCGCGCAATGACCGGGACCGGCAGGGCCTGAATCGCCTGCATCACCACACTGCAACGCGCGAACAGCACCTGGTAGTACGCAAGCTGCGGCGTGCCGCGCATTTCACGCAGATCATGCCCGGCGCAGAAGGCCTTACCCTCGCCGCCGAGCACCACGCAGCGCACGCTGGCATCACGCGCAATGTCGTCCAGCGCGCGATGCAGTGCATCGAGCATCGCTTCAGACAAGGCGTTGAATTGCAGTGGCCGGTTCAGCCGCAGGGTGACGACGCCGTCGCGCTCGTCGCGCAAGACGGGAGTGCCGGGGGTTGTGTGGTGGTGTTCCATGGGCACTCCTTGGGTCGGCGCCGGGATGGCTCACCAGTCTATCCAATCCTGCCCGCAACCGTGCCGCGCCGCGCCCTTCATGCACCACCGAAGGAATCCCCCCCTTCGCCGCGTTGACATCGGGCAACCCCGTGACTATCACCCGTCTATACGACGTCGGCCACGGGCAACACTCCTTAAAAAAAAATGAAGGGAATGCACCGCCACAATCCGCCGCCAGACAACACAATCGCACACAAGCGAACGCGTGACACAGTCACCGAAAAAGGGGGACAACGTGATATCGGAAACGCTGGACATGCAGCGAGGTTTACTGCTGAGCCTCTCCCCAGGACGCCGGACGTATTGGATGGCGCAGGCGGTGGCCTTGCTGTCGCTCGTGGTGCTGGTATCCGCCGTGCCGTTTGCCAAGGTGCAGTTGGCGCAACTTCCGTCGTTCGTGCCAATTTACGAATCGGCGCTCATTCTCAATGACTTGATTACCGCCGCCCTGCTCTTCGGGCAGTTCGCCATCACGCGATCGCGCGCCATGCTGGCGCTGGCCAGCGGCTACCTGTTCACGGCGGCTACGGCGGTGGGGCACCTGCTGTCGTTTCCGGGGTTGTTCGCATCGGGCGGCCTGTTGGGCGCCGGGCCGCAGAGCACCGCCTGGATCTACATGTTCTGGCACGCGGGCTTTCCGCTGTTTGTCATGGCCTATGCCGTGCTCAAGGCGCGCGAAGAACGCGAGCCCGACCGCTACCCCGCCCACATGCTCACGCGGCAAACGGCACTCGGCACCGTGGCCGCCGTGCTGGGCGCCTCCACCGCCTGCGTGGCGCTGGCCACCGCCGGCGAGCACCTCCTGCCCGCCATCATGGTCGCTAACCGCTACACACCCATCATGGGGATCGTGGCCGGCACCACGTGGTTCTTCTGCATGGCCGCCCTGATCGTGCTCTGGCGCAGCCGGCCGCACCTCACGCTCGACATCTGGCTGATGGTGGTGCTGTGCGTGTGGATCTGCGATGTAGCCCTCAGCACCGTCTTCAACGGTGGGCGGTTTGATCTCGGCTTCTATGCGGGCCGCGTGTTCGGCCTGATGGGCGCGAGCTTTGTGCTGCTGTTGCTGCTGATCGAGAACACCGTGCTGCACTCGCGACTGGCGGCAGCGCGGGCGGAGCTCAAGCGGCTGGCGGCGAGCAATGTGGTGGATCGGGAGGGGTGATTGGTCCCCTCTTCAAACTTGCGTGTCTGGATCGACCAGCGACGAAAGACCACCAGCAAACCCAACACCTAAGACAGCAACCGCTACCGACCAGCACGCCGCGCCGCATACCCCGTCACGACCTCCCGCAACACGCCCACCATGTACTCCCGATGCCGCGCCTCCTCGGCCGGATCGCGCCAATGCGGCACCGGATACCGCTCCGCCTGCGGCGGTGCGGATTGCGCAGACGCTTGCCTCGCATCCTCCACACGCTGCCGCCATTCCTGCAGCACCTGATCCAGTTGCGCATCGTCGTTCTGGTACCAGACTTGCACAACGCGATCGCCCAGCAGGCGTTGGCGCAGGCGGTCGCGCTGTTCACGCCAGATCGCGACGCGTTCGATATCCACGATGGATGCCTGCATGGCGCGGTGCAGATGCTGGGCGGCAAGCAGCTCGTCATGCGCTTGCATGTATGCCTGATAGCGCTCGGCCAACTGCGCCGCTTCGGCATACGCAGGTGGCGAGAGTTTGCTTTTGAGATAGACCATCAACTGGCCGGCGCGGCCGTCATCCGGCTTGAGCAGGAAGCTGTTGAAGACGTTGAGCAACGCAGCATCGACAACCAGCGTCTGCTGTTCTGTGACGGCAATGCCCGGATCGTTGCTCGCGCTGCGCGACGCCGGGATTGGCTCGCTCGCGTGCGTGGCAAGCGTGGCGGCAACGCGTGGCGCATGCGGCGCAACCACCGTGGCAGACGCCTGTTCGGGCAGCCGCGTGGTCATCATGCCGATCGTCAGACCAACGGCGGCGGCGAACACGGCGGCAACGCACAAATACAGGCCCTGCCTGTCGCGCACAGGTTCAGATTGGGCTCGCATCAACGACCACCACTGCGCCATGCAGGGCCCCACGGCACCGCTGCATGGCGGGGTACATCAACCCAAATGAGATCAAGTCGCGTCAGAACGAACAGCTCGGCACGCTGCCCGACATCGTGAAGCTCGACGTGGTCACGCCGGTGCCCGAGGGCACATCGTTCGACTTGTACAGGCCGACGTTTGCATACTGGTCACCGCTCTGCGCAGTGGCATCCAGGCTGACGTTGGCCAGGTACGCGTTGACCGGGAAGCTCGCGTTGCGGCC
>Ga0070659_100002284_pt1 | contig 13643 bp, 14 predicted proteins | sample KBSC23metaG_FD_64666 | JGI IMG/M metagenome (GOLD analysis project Ga0070659, IMG submission 64666) | Corn rhizosphere microbial communities from Kellogg Biological Station, Michigan, USA - KBS C2-3 metaG | ecosystem: Host-associated > Plants > Roots > Rhizosphere > Soil ...
CGGCGCGGATGCTTTCATTCTGGCAGGCACTCCGCATCTGGAAGAAGCCTATCGCGTCGGCGAGGAAGTTCTGCCGCTGTTGGGTAGGCAGGCTCCCGCGCTGCTGGCCGCAGCGGAATAGGGCTGGCGCGCTCCTGCGAAGGCAGGAGTCCAGTTCAGGCGGTGGAACCAGGAGCACCGCAAAAGAAGGGCGCCGGGATGATCCCGGCGCCCTTCTATTTTGTCGATGGGGCCGGGGATCGTTCCCCGGCCTCCTCCGTCAGAAGCGGAAGATCACCGATGCTCCTGCCGTCAGCGGATCGGCCCAGGCGACGGTGTCGCCGGTGATGTTCTGCGCCGCGTTCGCTGCCGGGAGCGAGTGGTTCAGATATCGGACGTCGAACAGATTGTTCACAAAGCCCGAAACGCTGATGTTGTCGTTCGGCGTGGTATAGGTGACGCGAATGTTGGTCAGCGCGTAGGGCTTTTGTTGGAGGTAAGAGCGGTTCACCGGGTCCTGCGGCGTCACATAATAGAATTGCCGCGATTGGTAGCGGGCGTCGGCCGCCAGTTCGACCTTGCCGAGTTCCGCCAGTGCGAACGTATAGGAACCGCCGACATTGAGCGTTACCTTGGGCGAGCGCACGAAGCGATTGCCGGCCAGGCTCTGTGTGCTGTTCTGCACGATGAAGCGCGTATATTCGGTATCGAGAAGGCCCAGTGCGGCGTTGAACTTCAGGCCTTCGGCGGGTGTGAGCCCCAGTTCGAACTCCGCGCCATCGACCTTCGCCTTCGCGGCATTTTGAAGGTAGGACACGGTCGCCCCGCCAACCGCGCCCGGATTGGGGCCGACAACGTTTACCTGCACATTCTTGTAATCATAGTGGAAGGCGGTGGCATTGAAGGTCAGCAGCCCGTCGAGCCAACTCGACTTATAGCCGATTTCATAGGCATCGAGCTTCTCGGGCTCCACCGCCGTCAGAGCTACGGCAAGCGTTGCGGCGGTGTTGAACCCGCCCGACTTCACGCCATGCGAGAACTTGGCATAGACAAGGTTGTTACGATCGATGTTCCAGGATGGCGTCACGTCATAGGTGAAGGCGTCCCAGGTGCGCTTCAGATTGTTGCTGAAGGTGCCGGGGCCGCCATAATTGCCCGTATAGCTGTTCCACCACTGGGCATAATTGCTCCAGCTGGTGACTGCCCCCGGCGTTGTGGCCGAGCGGTTCGCCCGGCGGACAAATTCCAGTTCCTTGGTCTCACGCGTCCAGCGCGCGCCCAGCGTCAGCTTCAGCGCATCGGTGAAGCGGAAGGTGCTGCTGCCGAAGACCGCGCCGCTCTCCGCCTTATGGTCATAGGCAGTGTCGCTGAAAGCGACGGCGGGGCCAACGGGCGTGATCTGCTGGGCCGGAACCGCAGATTGCGGCAGCGTCGCCGAAAAGGCATTCGAGCGGATCTTCTCGTTGAAGTAGAAGGCGCCGAGGATCCAGCTCAGCCGGTCTTCGCCCGATGACGCCAGCCGCAATTCCTGAGTCCACTGGCGTGAGCTGGCCTTCGTGAAGCTGCGCGAGATTTCCAGCGGGGTGTAATCGGTATCACCCGCGCCGCGCGTCTTGAACCGTTCATAGCCTGTGATCGCCGTCAGCGTCGCGCCACCCAGATCCCAGTCGAGGCGCAGCGACCCGCCCAGCTGCTTGTTACGCGTATATTCCGGCGCATTCGTGCTGACGTCGTTGATGTCGGTCGAAGGCGCATAGCCGTTGCGGACGACCCCGCTCGGCAGATAGCTGGCCGTCGTCCAGTAGGTGCCGTTGGTGTCATAGTCGCGATAATGGACGCTGAGCAGCGCCTGGAAACTGTCGGTCGGTTTGGCGAGCAGCTGGCCGCGGATCACATTGTCCTTGATCTCGTTCGACTTGTTGCCGGTGTAGAGATTATCGAAACGACCGCCGCGATCGTCGAACCGGAACGACACCCGTGCCGCCAGCTTGTCGTCGACGATTGTCGTGCCGACGCCGCCTTCCGCGATCTTGTTGTCGTAGCTGCCATATTCCAGCTTTACATAATTGTCGTCCCCGCCATTCAGCGAAGGGCGCTTGGAAATGATGTTGATCGCGCCGCCGGTCGTGTTCTTGCCCCACAGCGTTCCTTGCGGACCGCGCAGCACTTCGACGCGCTCAAGGTCGAACAAAGGCAGGCCGGTCGCGCTGGAGTTGCTGATATAGACATCGTCCAGGTAGAAGCCGACGGGATTGGCGAGGTCGAGCTGCTGCTGGCCAGCGCCAACGCCGCGGATCCACCAGCGCGGGCGGCCATGCTGCTGTGTGCCGGCCGATGCGTTGGGCACATAGTTCAGCACTTCGTTGGCCGATCGGCCAAGTCCGCCGACCGTGAAGAGGTCCTTATCAAAGGCGGTGACGGCAACCGGCACATCTTGCAGGCGTTCTTCGCGGCGTTGTGCGGTGACGACAATACCGGCACCCGAATTGGCGTCGGTGGCATCAGCCGGAATGGTGCTGTCAGCAGGCGCGGTCGCTTCGTTGGCGACCGCAGTGGGTAAGTGTGCCGCCGCCAGCAGGGCAATGGCGCTGACACCAAGAATGCGATGGGCTCGGGACGAGTAGATTGGCTTGGTCAAGGAGATTCCCCCATTTTGCTGAAACAAGTCCGCGTTGCGCGGATCGAACGGGGAAACAGTCGCAAATGCTGTGCCAAATTAGTAAGTGAATGTATTTGCACGAATTTGTAAAATGGCTGCTGCGGGATTGGTTGAATTTGCACAGCCGATGGAGACGTTGCTGCTATGCCAGCAACAATCTGGATGATCCGCGGCAAGGACGGGCGGTGACTCTGTCCCGGTTCTGCCACCGGCCAGAATGAGAGATCCGGCACTTCATCGGCCGGGGTTAACCCCGGCCGATGAAGCAAATTCGGCAGGCGTCATGAACCCCAGGGATGTGTGAGGTCGGGTCTCGTTGAAGTCCGTCCGCCACGCCTCGATCTTGCTCCTGGCGTCGTCCAAAGACAAGAACCAGTGCGTGTTCAGGCATTCGTCGCGCAACCGGCCATTGAAGCTTTCGACGAAGGCGTTGTCGGTCGGCTTTCCAGGCCTGCTGAAGTCCAGCGTGACGCGGTTGATGTAGGCCCAGTGATCGAGCGCCCGGGAGATAAATTCCGGGCCATTGTCCACCCTGATCTTCGCGGGTGGGCCGCTACGCTCGAACAGCAAGCGATCCATGACATCGACCACCTGTTCGCCTTTGATCCCCTGATCGACGTGGATCGCCAGGCACTCGCGGGTGTAGGCATCGACGACGGTCAGGGCGCGGAACCGCTTGCCGTCGAAAAGAGCATCGGACACGAAGTCCATCGCCCAGATCTCGTTCATGCGCGAGGGTAGCGGCCGTTCCACCCGCCGCGCGGCCATGACATGCCGGCGGGGGCGTTTTGCCCGCAAATTCAGGCCTTCCAAGCGATAAAGGCGATGCACTCGCTTAACATTGACCGGCCAGCCTTCGCGCCGAAGCAGCACATGGATGCGGCGATAGCCATAGCGTACGCGCGTCGCCGCGATCTCCTTGATCCTGTTCCTGAGCGGCGCCTGGTCGCTTCGGACCGACCGATAGCGGTGCGTCTTGCGATCGAACCGGAGAACAGCGCAACTGCGCCGCTCGCTCACCCGATAGCGATCCTGCACCCAATGGACGATCTCGCGAAGCCGGCCAGGCGCTACACTTTTTTTGCCAGAACCTCCTGCAGCATGGCCTTGTCCAGCGACAGATCGGCCACGAGCCGCTTCAGCTTCTGGTTCTCCTCCTCGAGCTGCCGCATCTTGCGCAACTCCGATGGTCCCAAGCCGCCGTATAGCTGCTTCCAGCGGTAGTAGGTCGCCTCCGACACGCCCATCTTCCGGCACACCTCGGCAACCGGCGTACCGACCTCCGCCTGGCGCAGCGCAAACGCAATCTGCTCGCCCGTGAACTTCGACTTCTTCATGCAAAATCTCCAGCTCCAATCAGCTTCGATTTTGCCAGATTCCTCTCATTCCCGCTGGAGGCATTTTCCGGGACAGGGTCAGTTCGGCGGCTCAATTGGTTCGATGGCGGCTGGAACAAGACTCAGGCGGGTCAGACGAAGTGCGCTCGGGAGGTTGGCAATCACAAGGGACTGAAGGCTTTCAGACGCCGCCAAGGTAAAAGACCGCCCGGTTGTTCCCGGACGGCCTTTCCATTGTCAGCCGATTGGACGCGCTCAGAAGAGGCGGACCCCCGCGGCGGAGGTCAGACTCTTCGTTTCTGCCATGACCGGCATGTGACAATGAGACATCAGACCACCTCCTTTCCGTTGTTGACGATAATAGGGATATGGGCGCGGATTTGGTTGGAACAAGGGTCAGGCGGGAACGTCGGCTGAACCGGCACGTCCAATCAGGATGCCCTTGGCCGAAAGCGAGCGGAAGGTGATCGACCAGCGGCACGTCTCCATGCCCACGATGCTATGCTCCCACTCATGCCGCGCTTCGCCAGACAGATGATACATGGAGCGATTTGCAAGGGGCACGGACAGACGGTCGAAACCCTTTGGCGTGCGCCTGCGGAAACGCAGAGTGGTCGTGCTTCCCAGCGATATGCCCACGACATGTTCAAAGACGGGCCGATCCCTGTGCCAGCCGATCCCCGCGCCGGGATCGTAACGGATAAGCAGTGTCTGGACGAGATCGCCGTCGGCAATGCCCGCGAATCGGGCGGCACGCGCCTTGAATGGCTGCAGCCATGAGGGGATAGGCTCGCTCGGACCAAAGCGGCCATTGTCGAAATCATAAGTCCATCCCAGCGACAGCGTCAGCCGCTTGCCCGTCCAGCCCTGAAAGCGAAAGGGCGACAGGGGCAGCGCGTTGATCTCGGCGATGAGCATTGCTTCCTCATCACGCGTTAGCATGTCCTCCCCATAATCGAGCCCAGGTATGACGGGTACATCGAAGAGGCTGGACTGGGTCATTTTTTACGGGAAAGGCGCCGCCGGTTGCGACCCACGGCCTTTCTATAATGGGCGATGGAATTGCGCATCGCGGAAACGGAGTTCATTCCCAGATCGCCTGTCATCGCTCTCCACTGCAATATGCTGACAGCTTCGATCTTCTCGACGATCATGCGCTGAGCCTCCAACGCAGCGGCCGGGTTCCCAGTCAGGAGCCTCGGTATGCGCAGGCCAATCACGGTCCATGCCTCCAGCCCGAGTTGCCAGCTGTCCATGGCGAGGCTGAACGGATTGCTCTTTTGCACCATGATAGGGAAATGGCGCGCGCCCCGCGCGAGTTCCATCTTGGGGGACACTCAATTTATTGGCCGAAGCAGCTGCTCCTGCTTCTCACGGCCTACGCGATCGCCATGTACATGTCCGTGATTCAAACGCCTTTCCTCGTTGTGGCACACAGACTAGAACCTGACGGTCTGCAGCTGGGACTGAAAAATTAGGCACTGAACAACCGGGAAGGGTCGCTGTCAGAGGTGATTTATAAGGAAGTTGGACGAGTTTATCGAATTCCGCTAATTTTGATGCACATTGCGGTGAACCCTCGATGCCGCATCCCGCTTGGTTGAACGTTCATCCCCTTGGCCATCATGGCCACTGGAGATGTGTCATGGGATTATCAGAATTTGATCCCGCCGCTCGTGAGCGGGTGTCGTGGAACGCTGGACGCAAGGTCGGCGCAAAGCGCGCGCTCAAGCCCCGCCAGATCTGGGCGATTCGCTTCTTTCTTGATCAGCATGGTCGAACCCGGGATCGGGCGCTCTTTGATCTCGCGATCGACAGCAAACTTCGCGGCTGTGACCTGGTGAAGATCAAGATCAGCGATATTGTTTGTGACCGGAAAATCCGGACGCGAGCGATCGTCGTCCAGCAAAAAACCGGGCGGCCCGTTCAGTTCGAGCTGATGGATGACGCTCGCGCCAGCCTGCTAAGATGGCTGGAGCTGAGGGGAGGCTCCCTGGAGGATTATGCCTTCCCGAGCCGCACCGATCACGCGACCCATATGAGCACCCGCCAGTATGCCCGCCTAGTGGATGAGTGGGTCACAGGCATCGGCCTGCCAAGCGAGGATTATGGTACGCACTCGCTGAGGAGGACGAAGGCGTCGATCATCTACAAAGCCACCGGGAATCTGCGCGCGGTCCAGATCCTGCTTGGGCATACGAAGATTGAAAGCACCGTCAGATATCTCGGAGTGGATGTGGAGGACGCCCTGACCCTGGCGGAAGGCACGGAAATCTGAATGCGGCTGGCTCCTTGCACATGCGGGGAGCCAGCTTCCAAATTGCGTCTGCCAAGCGCCATTTTTTGCCGCCCCTGCGGCTCCGCATCTTTCCGAAAGCTGACACTGCTCGGCCCGGCACCTAAGTACCTCGGCCAAGGATCGTCATAAGAGCTTCCATCGAATAGGGCTTGCGAAGCAGCTCGAAGCCGTGGCCGCTCTCTTCGGCAAGAACGTGGCTGTAGCCGCTGGTCAGCACTATCGCGAGCTGAGGCCACCGCCCGGCAATCTCGCGAGCCAGCTCCAGGCCGTTCATTCCTGGCATGATAACGTCACTGAAGATCAGGTCGAACTTTGCCGCCGACGTCTCGAGAACGTCCATTGCGGCTTTGCCATTTTCTACCCACGTCACCACTTGGCCCAATTCCTCGAGCAGTCCCCGTGCGAACTGGCCTACTACTTCATTGTCCTCCACCAACAGGATCCGACGGGTCGTGATTTGCTCGCGAGAGGCAGCCTGACGCGATGCAGATTCGACCTGCTCGGCTTGCGCCAAGGGAAGGTAGAGCGTGAACTTCGTCCCTGTCCCGATTTCGCTGCGGACATCGACCTCACCGCCGGATTGTTTCGCAAAGCCGTGAACCTGGCTAAGGCCAAGACCGGTGCCTTTATTCAGCCCCTTAGTGGTGAAGAAGGGTTCAAAAATATGCTGCAACACGTCTTCGCCGATGCCGCTGCCGCTATCTTCCACCTCGACGGCAACGAAGCTGCCCTTCGCTGCCGCATGTCGGCGAACGGCAGGTACCCCTTCGAGAATGCGGGTCGTGATGGTGATTTGCCCTCCCGCCGGCATGGCATCTCGCGCATTGACGACAAGATTAAGAAGGGCGGTTTCGAACTGATTGACGTCCGCGTTCACGGCGGCAGAGGTGAGTGCCTCAAGGGAGACGAGCACGGGTGATCCCACGCTTGTCTCGATGATCTGGCGCATCCCCTCTATTCGTGATCGAACATCGAAAACCTCTGGCTTCAAAGGCTGTCGCCGGGCAAAGGCGAGCAACTGGGACGTTAGTGATGCCGCCCGATCGGCGGCATCTGCAACCGCATCGATGTAGCGCTGGCGCTTCTCTTCACTCAGGTTCGGTAATTTCAAGAGGTCCGCAGACGCTCTAATGACCGTCAGGAGATTGTTGAAATCGTGCGCAACGCCTCCAGTGAGCCGGCCCATCGCCTCCATCTTCTGGGCCTGCGCCAGCGCCTCCTTGGCGCGTTCTGTTTCCTGCTGCGCCTGCCAGCGCTCTGTGAGGTCTCGCGTCACCTTGGCGAAGCCGATCAAGATGCCCTCATCGTCGATCACAGGATCGATGACGACGCTTGTCCAGAAGCGCGTACCGTCTTTGCGGACGCGCCAACCTTCAGCTTCGAACGTCCCGAATTCGGCCGCTGTGGCTAATGCGCGCTGCGGCAACCCGTCTGCCCGATCTTCCTCGGTATAGAATTTGGAGAAGTGCTGTCCAATGATCTCGTCAGCCTTATAGCCCTTGAACCGCTCAGCGCCCGCATTCCAGCTTGCTATGTAACCTTCGCGGTCGAGCAGATATATGGCGTAATCCTTGACGGCATTAACCAGGAGTTCGAACCGGCGGTCTCCACCTAGTTCATTTGGAATCCGCGTTTCTATTGGATGCATTGCTACCCATCATTTTATTCGAGACTCCGCATACCGACAGGCTCAAGCTGGCAGTGCACAGGAAAATGGCGGCAGCAATATCCTTCCTGCGCTCCGAAGTCCTTGATGCAGGTGAAGGCACTTTCGATCCTGTTCTGCGCGAGTGACGGGCAAGCCTGAGGACCCTCGCTGGCGACCGGTCGCGAAAATTGGTGGCCGACCATCGGCCGGGAACGAACTGCCAGTTTGGCTGTATTGACTGGATGGATGCCGGATGGAACATGACGGGCGAGCACGTCCGCTACTCGCCACCTTTAAACCAGCTCGAAGGCGCGTGCCGCACGGTAGGCTGGTCGAACTTCTTGAACCCGGTCCACCGCCGGTCTTTCGCAACGAACATCCGTGCTGTCGGTCGGCTCAGAGCGGACAAGAAAAAATGCCGATGATCGACGCCCAGCTCGCACAAATGATCGTCGAAAGTTCAACTGACTTCGCGATCATCACCTTTGATCAGTCGGGACTGATCACCAGCTGGAATATCGGAGCTGAGGCACTGCTCGGCTGGTCCCTTGAAGAGGCGATCGGCCAACATGGTCGCCTCATTTTTACACCAGAAGATCAGGCGGCCGGCACCGCGGAGGACGAATTCGCGCGCGCTTCCGTACAGGGGCGGGCATTAAACGAGCGCTTCCATGTTCGAGCTGATGGTAGCCGCTTCTGGGGCTCGGGCCTGCTCATGCAGCTCAAAGGCGGAGAAGGCTTCGTAAAGATGGTGCGGGATCGGACCGCCGAGCGCGACGCCGAGCGGCGACTGGTCACCCTAACTGATGCACTACCAGGCTTTGTCTTCGAGGCTGACAGCGATGGCCATCTGGTCCAGACAAATGCCCGGTTCCAAGATTACACCGGCAGGCCAGACTTTGAACTGCTTGGCGATCGATGGCTGGAAACGGTCCATCCCGACCATCGGATACGAACTGGAGAAGCTTGGGAGGAGGCGGTTCGCAACGGTACGACCTTCCAAGAAAGTTTCTTGGTCGCCGCTGGAGACGGTTCCTACCGCTGCTTTGCCTGCCGCGGCATTCCCGAGCAGGATGATGATGGCAGCATCATCAGGTGGATCGGGACATGCATCGATATCGAGGAAGAGGCAAAAGCACGAGCCCTGTTGGAGGGGTTGAACCTTTCACTGGAGCATGCGGTGACCGACAAGACGGCTGCACTGGAAGAATCCTACCGCAATCTTCAAGCCGAGGTGGCAGAGAGGCAACGCATTGAGGATGCCCTTCGCCAGAGCCAGAAGATGGAAGCGATCGGCCAGCTGACGGGAGGCGTAGCGCACGACTTCAACAACCTCCTTACCGTCATCCTCGGCAGCGTCGAGCTTCTCCGGCGCCAGAACATTTCAGAAACTAAGCGGGAACGCTATTTGGCCTCGATCGCTCAAACCGCGGATCGCGCAGCGAAGCTTACCAACCAGTTGCTTGCTTTTGCGCGTCGGCAGCCCCTTCAAGCTGAAGTTTTTGATGTCGCCGACCGCTTGGAAGCGGCAGGCGAGGTGCTTCGCTCGGTGTGCGGTTCCGGCATCGCTCTCGAGTTCGACGTCCGCTGTGAGCCTTGCATCGTCGAAGCGGACCCAACCCAGTTCGACACAGCCATTCTCAACATGACCGTGAATGCGCGTGATGCCATGGATGGCGAGGGAAGTCTGAAAATCACCGTGGAAGAACATAAGGGTGTTCCTGCGATGCGGGGTCATGCAGCGGTAGCGGGACAGTTCATCCTGATATCGGTGAGCGACAGCGGACCGGGCATCGCCGCCGCTGACCTGCCCCGCATCTTCGAGCCGTTCTACACCACGAAGGAAGTGGGCCGCGGAACCGGCCTTGGTTTGAGCCAGGTTTTCGGGTTTGCAAAGCAATCTGGAGGGGAGATCGGCATCGAAAGCAAGCCTGGGCAAGGCGCCAAGTTCCTCCTTTACTTGCCGCATGCCGAGGCGGCGGAGGTGCCGGTTGAGCCCAAAGAGTCAGAGTCCAGCGCTGAGCGCGGCACCCCTGTGGGATGCGTCCTCCTGGTTGAGGACAATCAGCTGGTCGGAGAGTTTGCGGCCCAGTTGCTCGTTGATCTCGGTTACGCCAACATGTGGGTATCGAGCGGACAGGAGGCTTTGGCGCGCATAGATGCCAATCCGCGCAAATTCGATGTGGTATTCACCGACGTGGTGATGCCTGGAATGTCGGGCATCGAGCTTGCCGAGGTCATGCGCGCGCGCCATCCCGACGTGCCGGTCGTTCTCACGAGCGGCTATAGCCATGTCCTTGCCGCGGAAGGAACACACGGGTTTCATCTGCTTCAGAAGCCTTATACTGGCGAGCGCCTGGCGCGAGCGATCAAGCGTGCGCGCGCAGGAAACAGAAAAGGATAGTTGAGCGGAAGCCAAGAGGCGCGGCAACAAGGCCACTGCGGTACATTTTGCACGGGGCAGCGGGGGGGGGGGGAAGCCTCGCCCCGACAAAGCGAGGCGGGGCCCAGGTGTGACCCAACTGCTCTGACGATGAGCACCCGCGGCGCGGTGACGTACCCCGCTGACCATCCTGGCCCAAGCAGAAGGAGCCCCGCTGTAAGTGGCGGAGCTCCCATAATTCATAGGCCGGCAGTCGACGGATGCGAGGAGTATCGCGCCCGTTCGGCGCTTATCTGATCACTTGTGTAAGGTTCAGCATCCGGGTCGAACGTGTTCCATCCGCCGGCTCGATAATCCGCGCCCCTCGTTGCCGCATCGACGGAGCGATGCTGCAGCAGAATGGCTTCGGCTTCAGCTCTCCGCTCATCGGGTACGCGAGCGCTGACCAATGTGCCGCCACGACGCACACCTTCGGAATAGACATGAGCTTCGTCGTCATCGTGTCCGGCGTTTTTCAATGCTCCGACTATGCCTCCGGTTGCCGCGCCGCCAACACCACCGACGGCGGCGCCGACCGCCGTGGAGGCGAGCCATCCAGCAGCGACGATCGGACCTAACCCAGGAATGGCGAGCAAGCCCAATCCAGCCAGTAGGCCGCCGACGCCGCCTAGGACGGCCCCAGTCGTGGCGCCCTTGGTGACATCACCATCTTCATTGATGCTGTCATCATCACGGTCATGGCTGCCATGGGCATCCTTGTTCGCGATGATGCTGATGTCATCGCGGGAGAAGCCGGCACTTTCAAGCGTCCGAACGGCGCTGCGAGCGTCACCATAATCATCGAACAGTCGGGTCACGGTCTTGGTCATGACGATCTCTCCAATCACTTATTATGCGGCAGAACAGTGACATTGCCCTTATAATCGAGCGCCACCTTGGACTTCTTCCCTTTCTTCACGGCTGTGCCGACCCAATGGCCTTTATCGTCCTTCCGAAGGTCGCTGATCTTGGTATAGCCAGCCTTCGTCAGGCGGCCTCTCGCCTGATCCTCAGTGAATGAATTTGCGCCCTCGGCAGCGTGCCCTACATGAGTGACCTTGCTGTCCTTGATTGCGGGGTTGCTATCTTGTGCGAGGGCCGTGACAGCCGACCCGGCGAGAGCTCCAACTGCCAGAACTAAAAATATTCTCTTCATCATTCTCTCCTGTGACGGGATCTCAACGCTCCGCGGCTTCATGGGGTCCAATCCCCGTCGGCGTAAAAAGCGGGAGAGAAGCATGCAGGTGTCGGCATCGCTCGCGGCGTGCCGAGCGCCCCTAGATCCTATTCATCGGAGAGCTGAGTTATCTCGGCGGCTGAAAGGCTTCGTGTCGAACAGTACCCCGGATCTCTAACGGGCCCGCGAGGCGTGTTATTTACCCGACGTTCGCAGAGGCATTCCGCTTGCGCCGTTCAAGAATGCGTTCTGCGCTTTCGGCTTCTCTCATCCAGGTTTTGGCTGCGGTTAGAGCGACCGCACGGACGTTCGGCAGGTTGCTGGCTTTCGCTCGCGCCAAGTGGGTAGCTGCCTGGGCCCTGCAAAATTCTATGGTTGGCGTGTCCATCGGATCTCTCACCTGAATGACTGAAGGGCCCGCTCCGGAGAAATAGGAGCGGGCCTCAAGATACCGAACATGAGCGGGGAGCCATCAATGTGTCCGGCGAAATTACAACAGAACGGTAGGATTTAAGTTCCGGTGGCAGTGCGGCCGATCAATCTACGCTCTCGTCCAGGCGGAATGTCGTATCGCAGGCGGAATTTTGGGCACTTCACTCGACCAGGAGGGTTCGCAAGTGAAGGAGAACGGCATGGTCAAGAAGATCATCTCAGTCGGCCACTTGACCAACAGACACTTTGAAGTTCTGCGGCAATGGGTGAGGCGGCATTTCCCGATCGGTACAGACACGCCATTCGATGAGGTGATAGACAGGCTTGACCGCGTGCCAGATGATCTACCGAGCAGGAAACGATTGTGAACGATCCCAGCCGCCGAGCGAGCTGCTTGCTACTTCTCGCAGCGATTCTGTTGTGCGGAGTCGCGGTTCTCGGTTTCATGGTTTACTCGAGCATGAAGGCCCCCGACCCGGCATCGCGTCCGCCAAAGGGTGCCTTGCCGCCGAGCAACGAACCGGTTCGTCCAGTCAGTTGAGCAATAGTGCATCTGCTAATAGTCGATGGACTTGGAACTGAATAACCTTGAATACCAATTCAAAATAAGGAAGTACTACTGAGTAAATCATGGCGTATTGCCTGTTATAATGATTTAGGATGATCGGCGGCAGCAGGAAAATCTTTTTCAACATTGATGAGCGCGCATGTTCCCGTGGATGATGATTTTTAGAAACAGAAAGTTCAGCAGATATATTTCTACGGCTCCTAGGCAGTGCCCCTTGTTTGATAGAGAAGGCGTCCTATATGGACACCATCAAGGGCATAGGCATAGTAGGCGTTCTTGACTGAGAGACCATCGCGCTCCCGCTTACCAGGGAGCTTTTGCATGGATATCAATCACCTTTATTCCGAGCATCAGATTTCGTTGATGCGCGCCGCGGACGCGCTTTGCGAGCCGGCCCGGCGCGAGCATCTGTGTGCCGCCGGAGTCATCGGCGGTCAGATATTCGATTTACTTTCATCGAAGAACGCGCCTGCTTCGGCTGGCTGGCTGCCATGGACTGTCCGAATTGGCACTGCGCCAGAGCGGGCCATTACTGCATGACAGAGGAGACAACCGCGCCCGTACGCCCGCGGAGGCGGGCATTCGTTAATCGGGAGATGAAGATCTCTCCTGAGCAGGCGAGGCGGCAGGGATTAATCACTCACCTCGCATTTGTGCTTCTAGGCCAAGAGCAGGCGATCCGCTTTCTGAACACCCACAACGTGTCGTTGGGCGCAAGGCCGCTCGATCTGGCGATCGCCGACCCGACCGGATACTCAACGGTGGAAAATGCAGTAAAGCTGCTCGCACAACCCCCGGCTGGCGGCCGCCAGTGATCTTGTCAGTCGCCCCTTGCTTGTGACGATCGGGGAGCAAAATGGCTGTGGAACCTGCTGACGAAACCGAACTCATGGCTCGCTATGGCATCACCAAGGTGCCTGTATATCGCTTTCATTATCGTGACTGGCGATACGCGACTTTGAACGATGCGGTTGCGCAGGCGAAGCGGGATGAAGCGGCGCGTCCGAAGTAAATAGAAATGGCGGAGGTGTTGCCGACCCCCGCGCGTTCGCGCGGTGCAAACTGTTCAAGAACTGGCGCTGCAGCAGATTTCGATCTATGGTGTATTTGATCCGCCCAGCT
>Ga0070659_100002286_pt1 | contig 13639 bp, 12 predicted proteins | sample KBSC23metaG_FD_64666 | JGI IMG/M metagenome (GOLD analysis project Ga0070659, IMG submission 64666) | Corn rhizosphere microbial communities from Kellogg Biological Station, Michigan, USA - KBS C2-3 metaG | ecosystem: Host-associated > Plants > Roots > Rhizosphere > Soil ...
AGTTTGCAGCCGAGCGCTGCTGCGGCTGCCCGGGAATGCGCCTCTTGTGTGCCGCCTGTGGGTCGCGGTAGATCCGAGGTGCATGCGCGGTTCTGTGGCATTTTCAGCCAATCAAGCACGGTCCCCGCACGCCATCGGCTGCAGCGCTTTCCATCGCGTTCCGGAGCGGGGAACCGACCTTCGGCCACGGCCTTGTAGATCCAACTGCGTCGGCGCCCCGTCAATGCGAACACCTGCTCCGCCCGCAGTCGCTGTTCTGGATGCAATGCCTCTGGCAAGGCGATCATCAGCGGTGCGCCCGCAGCCAACCGGCCGTCGAAGAGATGCAGTGCAGGGCTTTGTGCAAAGGCCCACAGGTCCGGCGCCGCGACAACCACGAAGATGCACACCGCCATGACAACTGCGAAGGTGAAAAACCAGCGATGCAGCGGACGTGGCGCCGGTCCTCCGCACTCGATTGCTTGCATTTTTGTGGCTCCATGGATGTGTACCAGGAGCCCTAACGTAGCAATCGTTTTCTGAGAGTCAAGCGAAATTTTCTGAGGCGGATGAGGGTGTTAGTAATGCATTGCTAATGCGTTGGCACGGCATTGCCAATTCATCGAAGGGGCTTCGCCCTTGAGGGGTGCCGTGCCCACCATCAGACGTTGAGCTTCGCCAGTGCATCCATTGCATGCTGTCGCACCAGGTGGCCATAGTGCTTTTCGATCATGGCCAGTGACGTGCCCGAGAGCATCGCCACAGTGAGTGTGTCAAGGCGGTGCAGCGCGAGCAAATCGGTGATCGTGCTGTGTCGCAAGGCGTAAGCGGTCGCATCGCTTCGCAGGTTCGCTGTCTCCACGGCATCCTTGAGCGGGGACTTCCATGAATCCTTGTTCCATGCCTTGCCGTCTGCGCGGGCAAACAACGGCGCGGCCGGCAGCTTGCCCTTCGCGGCCTCGACGAACAGCTTGCAGGTGACGGGGGGCAGGGTGATTCGTCGTGCCTCTCCGGTCTTGTCACGGCCGATGGTGAGTTCGCTGGTGCGCGCCTCGAGATCCCTCACCGTCAGCTCCGCCACGGCGCCCGGACGCAGGGGGAGCATGCAAAGCGCCCGTAGGAAGGGCTGCAAATCCGCTTGAGCGGCTTCTACGAGCATGCGGCGCTGCTGAGCGTCGAGGTAGACATTGCGGCGCCGTCCTGCGCCCTCTACAGGCTTGAGTGCGGTCTTCCACGGCTCGTCCGTGGTCAGGTGTCCGTTCTCCAAGGCAAGATACAGCGCAGCGCGCAGCGGCGTAATGTCACGATTCACTGATGCGGCCGAGCGCTCGCGCTGATCAGCGGTGCTGGTCTTGTCCTGCGGGATGGCTGGCGTCTTCTCCAGCTTCGTTCTCCATGCCCGAACCTGCGACCGCTTGAGCTTCACCAGTTCCGTGCCGGCGAACTTCCCATCGCTGAAAATCCAGCGTTTGAACCTGCCTTCCGCATCCTTGCGGGACGAGTCACTCAGCGTTTCGAGATAGGCCCGGCAGGCGTCTTCCACGGTGGCGCCTTCATCGCGGCCACCACGGCCCATGTGCTTGAACCATTCGTCGGCTGCGTCCTTCGCGCGATCGAAACGCTCTGACGGCGGGTAATCCTCAAAAGCGCCAAGCGTGTGGAAATGCCTCGTTCCCTCGTCGTCCCTGAATCGCGCCACCCATGCGCCAGGAGATGACGCGGACAGCTTGCGAAACCCAACGAAAGCCCCGCGTCGGATTTGCTGCCAGTACGGCGCATGCCGGGGCTTCAGCGACTCACGTGCCCTCACTGTTGCAATGCTCGTTGTCATAGGTTGTTCCTTTGTGTTCCAAAAGTGTTCCAAACCTAGGCGGATTCTAGTGGACTGATAAGGCCACTGTTCATAGGTGGACGCGTCCGCAGTTGTTCGCAAAAATGCGCGTTCTCTGCCTTCACACGGCAGGGGTCACAGGTTCAAACCCTGTACCACCCACCAATTGAAATCAGGCGCCCAGCGGCAACGCTCGGTGCCTGATTTGCTTTGGGGTCCCAAAGCTGTTCCAAAGTGGTGGGCGGTTCTTCCTTTGCCCTGAGTACTTCCGTGCGGTTTGACGAGGGACGCGCCCTCGGCCCGTAGATCAATGCGCCATAGATTGATCAACTGCTCGGCCTGCTCAAGCAGCGCGGTGCGTACCTGCTCCTCGGTGTCCCCGAATGGGGCGGTCCAGTCCATCGTGCAACCTCCGTGAACCTACGCCAGTCCCGGGAACCGCCGGGCCTCTGCGACACCCAGGCGGCGCCTCAGAGCCCCCCGGTAGGACGCGACGCCTGGATCATGTGGACCCATGAAGACCATGGGGCGTTTGCCCTCCAGCTCGGCGATGCGGGCGCGCAGTGCCTTGACTTCAGTAATGAACCCGTCGGCGGTGACCATCAGCTGGGCGCCGTCGGCTTGACCTTCTCCTTCTATTTGATGAAGTATTCTCTGTAAAAAAAACGCCACGGGCCTTTGAACCATGACCATGAAGAAAACCTTCCTCGTACCCGCTGTCGCGGCGATGGCTCTCCTCCTGACCAGCCACGCTTTCGCCCTCAAAGTGATGGGTGAAAAAGTCGTGAAGCTGGAGTCGCTGGACGACTACATCACCTGCCAGTCCCAGAGCTATGCGGGCGAGTGGTGCCACGAAGCGCTGAAGGATTGGGTCAAAGCCCACCCGCGCGATGCCTTCAAAGCCGGCAAGCTGACCCGAGCGAACATGAACCACTGGGTGGCAGTGCCCTTCTTCGCGCAGGCGTTCGAGAAGAGGGCTGGTCAATGCGGTGACGAGGACGTGAGTCTGGCGTTGAAGTCCGCCTTCGGGCTTCCGCCGGACTATCCAGTCGTCCAGCAGGCCAAGACCATCGCCTTCAACCACTGCTTGAAGGAAATGCAGAGCAAGTTCGAAGGCTGGGCCGCGGAGGGTTCCTTCGAGAAGGCCAACCTGTGCCACGAGCTGGGCAAACGCGGTCTGAGCGCGGCTGCGTGCAGGCCGTAAGGCCGCCGCCGGATCCTGGTGCCGGCCGCGCGCTGGCGGCACCCACCCACCTCACCTGGGCAACCCCACGAAATGTCCTCCTCGCAAGCTCTCCAGGCCCTGGTCTCAGCCATTCAAATTGCCGACGCAGACCAAGTCGCTCGATTGTTGTCGGAGCATCCCTCGCTCCCACTCGATTGGGATCAGGACGAGAAGGACGCCTCCCCGCCGCCCTTGCTGCTGGCAGTGAAAAACCGCCAGCCGGCGCTGGTCTCGCTGCTGCTCGACGCAGGCGCCCGCCTGGAGGTTCGCGATCACATCCGGCGTACGCCGCTTTTCCTGGCGTATGCCAACTCGGACCTGGCCATGGCCGCCCTGCTGATGTCACGCGGAGCAGACACACGGGCCAGAAACAAACTCGGCACGCGCATCCTGGATGCGGCCATCGCTTGCGGCGACTTCACGACCGCTCAAGCCATCGTCGCGCAAGGCGAGCCGCTTCAGCACGTGAACGAGGAAGGGACCACGACCTTGCATCGCGCCTGTGCCGCAGGCATGGACATGGTGGCGTGGGTCCGGGCGCACACCGACCACAGGCTCGACCAGCGCAATGACCAGGGCCTGCGCCCCATCGACTGGGTCGAGAATGTTGCGCTGTACCGTGCCTGCATTGAGCTTCAGCCCGGCATCGAACTCAATCCCCGCTTCAAGAGCGGCAACCATCCCATCCACCGCTTCGCTCGCAACGGGCGCACGGACATCGTGGCCGAACTGCTGGACCGGGGCGTCGACATCCACCTGAAAGGCAGCGACGGCAACAGCATCCTGCACAATGCCGTGATCAGCGGCCGGCGCGACTTGGTGACGCTGCTGCTGGACCGCGGCGCCAACCTCGAAGCACGCAACAAGCACAGCTATCGGCCGGTTCACTGGGTCGCCGATTCGGATGACGTGGACATGATGGCCCTGCTGATCGCGCACGGCGCCAAGTTCGACGCCAAGGCGAGCACGTCCTTCATCATCAGAGAGATGCGCACGCCGCTCTATCTCGCCATTGACGAGAACCACGAGGCCATGGCGAAGTACCTGATCGAACAGGGCGCCGACCCGAACGTCATCTGCGACACGTCCCACGCCACCGCACTGGTTGCCGCCTGCCGCGGCAACAAAGTGGATCTGGTGCGCATGCTGCTGGCCCATGGCGCGCAACCCAACGGGGTGAACCGTGGCGACAAGAGCATCGACTACTACTATTTCCCCTTGGCCGTGGCCCGCAGCGCGGAGGTGGTGGAACTGCTGGTGAACGCCGGCGCGGACGTCAACGCAGCCAACCAATACCAGGAAACCGCCTTGCACTGGCTGGCCCAACTCGAAAGCGACGAGCTGGCGCACCCACGGGGCCAGGGCCAGCTGGCCGCCATGGCAGCCCTGATCCGGCTCGGCGCGGATCCCGACCTGCGCGACATGCACGGCCGAACCCCGCAGTCCTGGGCCAAGACGAAGGAAGTGACGGCCCTGCTGCTCGAAGCACGCCAGCACCGGCGTGCATCGTCCCCAATGTCCGCCGATCAGGACGGCCGGCAGAAAGACCTCAACGTCTACCGCAGCCTCGTCACGTCGCTGGCGGAAATGGTGACGGGCCGCACGGCCCCCGAGCGGCCCAGCGTCCCGGAACTCGGCAAGGAGATATTCGACCGTGCGCACGATTGCACCAAACCCTCTGAGGTGGAAGCCTTGATCGAGATGATCAAGCATGCGTCGAAAGGCGACGTGACGTATATCAGCCCCGATTCCTACTACAACGACGAGACGATCCTGCATCGTGTCATCAGCAGCGCCCGCAGGCTCGATGACGACCACGAGGTGGCACCGCTGGTGCTGTTCGACGAAGCGGTGCAACTGCTGGTGGCGCGTGGGGCCGATGTGAACGCCGTCGAGACGCTCTACGACGAAACGCCACTGCACAAGGTCTGCAGGATCGCGCTGTCGAAACACATCATCCAGGATGAGGCACAGGATGTCGGGCACCTGCAATCGATGATCCAGGCCCTGCTCAACAGGGGGGCTGACATCAATGCGGAAAACGAGAACGGCAGCACACCGCTGGACTTCATCCGGCACGAGCCGCTCTTCAAGTTCATGCTGCAGCGCGGCGCGCGGTTCGGTGCGCGGAACGAGGCCTTGTTCTACATCGTGGCGTACGAGTTCGAGGTCGACAGCGTGCGGCTCCTGCTGGACAACGGCGTGAGCATCGAGGCGCGCAACGGCGAGGGCGACACGGCCCTGCTGGTGGCGGCCAAGGCCAATGAGGTCGACACCGTGAAGGCGCTGCTCGCGCTGGGTGCCGATCCTCGTGCACTCGGCGAAGACCAGACGACCCTGCTTCACGCGGCTTGTGACGAAGGTGCCCTCGACCTCGTCCGGTACGCGGTCGAGCAACTCGCCCCCGACCTCAACGCACAGGACGCCTTTGGGCAGACGCCTCTTTGCCTGCTGCTGGCCCATGCGGCCGGGCTGGACAAGGACGAGCGAAAGCGCGCTGAGGACGCGGCGCTGTTCCTGGTGGGCCAGGGTGCGCGCCTGGACATCCTGGACGAGGACGGCGACACGCCACTGGCCTATGCGGCCACGAAGAAACTGGAAGGCGCCCTGAAGAAAGCCGCCAAGACACACGGCCGGTGAAAGGCGCCGCTGAAGGATGAGCCCCTGGTTTCCGTACGACGTCTGGGTCGCTGCCGATCTTTTCATCCAGGCGGGTGTGCCGCATGACGCGGTGCTTGCGCGCCTCGGCCTGGAGCCCGCCGAGTGGGATCGCATCAGCGCTTGCTACCGCTTGCTGCACCAGTGCAACCTGTGGTGGCTCCGCGGCACGGATCAGCCCAACCACTGGGGTGACAGCGAAGAGGTGCGTGGCGACATGGAAACAAATGCTGCATTCTTCGCGCTGATCGGCGCACCACGTTGGCAGTGGCCAGCCGATGCGCCTTCCCCGTTCAGCATGACCGCAGCCACTCGACACATCCGCCAGGTGGTCCACGCCGCCCCCCACATCGGCCCCTTCACGGACTGTGGTTGGACCGCCCGGATGATCGGTGAACACCATCGCGTGATCGGCGATCTGTATGCCCACGACGGCCGCACCGTGTACCTGGCTGGCAAGCCGCTGTGGGGCCGTGACGGGCTGGCTTTGGCTGATATCGACGCGCCCAGCTTCGAGATGATCGGTGCACGCTGGATGCGCGATGCTCGGCGTGTCTACGCCCAGGCGCAGCGAGCCACCGCCGACCATTTCTACGTGGTCGAAAAAGCCGATCGCGACAGCTTCAGGCAACTCAACGAGCGCTATGCCTGCGATGCGCAGGCCCTCTACCACGTGACGAACAAGCGCGTGCGAAGCCGCAGCCCGCAGGCGCTGGCGATCGTGCCGCATGCCTACACGCCGGTCGTCACTGCAAAAGCTGGCGTGATGCAGCACTCGACCTGGATGAGCCAGGTCGCGCGCGATGCCGAGCACGTCTACATGGCCGGCAGCGTCATGAAACTGGCCGATCCGGCAGGATTTCACCAACTGGCGGACACCGACTTCTACAGCGATGGCATGCGCGTCTGGTACCACAAGGTCCTCCTGCCGGAGGCCGATGCTGCCACCTTCACGGTGCGCAACAAATACAGTGCCTGCGATCGGTTTCGGCCTTACTCGGGGGCGAGGGCGGAGTCCACTTCCGAAGCCTTCGATGAATGGACCGCGCATTTTGAGGCCAGTCCGGCCCTGCAAGGCTGGTGGTGGCATGCGGAACAGCAGCGACGCGCGACGCCGCCGGTGGTCGGGACGCTCAGGCCGCTGGGTGGCGTGTACTTCAGCGATGGACAGCGGGTGCTGTGCCGGCTGCGATCGTGGCACCAACTCGAAGGCTTCGAGGATGTGGTGCTCGATGGCGCTGACCCCGCCCGCTTCGAGGTGCTGGCGCATGGCTTTGCCCGCGACGACCGGCACGTCTATTGGATGCACAGCGATCAGCGGCACTGGCGGTGTCTGGAAGGCGCCGACGCCGTGAGCTTCCAGGTGCTGTCGGCCTCCTGGAGCCGCGACCGCACGCGTGCCTGGTACGACGGCTGGAAGTCGGTGAAGATCGACGGCCCCACCTTCGAGGTGCTCAGCGAATGCTATGCGCGCGACGCCCTTGGCGTGCTGAGCCGTGGCGTGCGCAAGAAAGACATCGACGCCCGCAGCGCACGTGCCCTGGGTGGCGACTACCTCCGTGCCGGCGACGTCATCTACTGGGGAGGCAAGCCGGCCAAGACCGGCAAGCTGGACCTGGGGACGGCCCGCGGCGTCGGCTTCGACCTGTTGATCGATGCGGCCGGCCACTGGCTGCACCGCAATCAGTACCGCAAGCCGCTGGCCGACGGCCGCACCCTGCGTGCGCTGGGGCTCGACTTCTTCGCCGACGCGCGCCAAGTGTTCTACCTCGATTTCTACGGTCTGCGCATGGTGCCCGGCGCCGATCCTTCGAGCTTCGTGCCGACCGGCCCGGGCCGCGGTCGTGACGCGCAGGGGTCCTATGAGGTGGAGCTGCGCGGCGGTGACTGACTCGCAGGCGCCAAAATCTCTGTCACGTGGGTGAACGGTTGCCGATGGCACAAGGAAATGTCAACGAACGAGCAACTTCTCCTTTTGTGCAGCGCCATCGAGCACCCCGGCCAAGGTCGGCCAGAAGGAGGCAGGTAATCGAAGGAGCCAAACGACCTCTTGACCGGCCTGTAGCTCCCCGGCTCGGTGTATTGGGCGATCCATGCCCCAGGTTTTCCGGCCGTCATCTTGCACTATGGACTTCTGTGGACAATGTCCACGCGTCTGACCTATGAAAATCGCGTCCAGGAGCGGTGCTCGCCCGGCATCGCATAGAGAACCACCGCTTGTCCGGCCCGCAGCTCCGCGGCCGGCTCGCCGTCCAGATGGATGCGGTGGGTGCAGCCACCGCCCATGATGCCACTGTCACGCTTCACCAGAATGCCGCCCGATCCCGGTGTGGCGGTCGTGAGCACGCTGCTGACGCGCCGGCCTTGTTGGGTGCTGGCTGTCGGCGTCGGGGTCGTCGCGCATCCCGCCGATACGCATGTCAGTGCTGCAACTGCGATATGGGTGAACAGCGCCATGGATCGTTCCAGTTGTGCAATGAGGGGTCCAGGGTACGTGGCTCTGGAAGCCATGCCATGGCATGAACAACCCGCACCTCGTGGGATCTTTGTCCTTGCTACTCTGGGCCACCATGCGGCGCGACGAGGGGTAAGTGCAGGAGGCTGAAAGTCCCGCCAGGAGGGGGACAAAGCTCCGGGGGAGGCTGGCGCTTTCTCACTCGCCTTGCGTTCCGGCACTCCGTACCCTTCGGTCTCACTCACGGCATATGCCCTCTTGGTCAGAACTGAAGGAGTTCGCGATGGAAAGCCTGACCTTTATCACCTTCTTCCTGCTCGCCTACTCGCTGCCGACGGTGTGCGCGATGACAAGGCGGCACCGGGACACGAACGCCATCGCAGCCTTGAACCTGATGCTGGGCTGGACGCTGGTGGGCTGGATCGTCGCCCTCGTGTGGTCGATGACCGCAAACGTCGAGCGCTTCGATGCAGGTCCGACGCCTTTCCCGCACATGATGTGTCCGGGCTGCCGCGAACGGATGTTGAAGGAAGCAATGAAGCACATGACGCCGGCTGATCGCGACTTGTGACGGCGGCGCCAAGTGCCTTGACGCGCGCCGGCTGCATCCTGGGTCAAGACAATGCAGGCGCCGGATGGATCGCCAGCAGGTGGTTGGAGAACCCTTGTTCCGTTTCACAGCGCCATGTGGCCCACAGCCTCGGGCCCGTGGCTTCGTCATGCTCCGGATCGGATTCCAGTGCGAGCCAGTTGCGCGCCGCCATGACGTACCGGTGGTGGGCCGGGAACAGCATCATTTCGCACTGGTGCTCGGTGTCAATGCGCTGAACTTTCTCGGCCATCGCGTTGAGCAGCTTGACGAACAGTTGTTCGATCGGGCCGCTGGGCGGCGGATGCATGACGGCCGATGAGGTGAGTTGCTGGATGCTCAACCAGTTCTTGTCGGGTGACGCATCCTTGCGGTACAGGCTCCCCCATGCAGCCACGTGGACGTCCCCCGAGAGGAGTGAGATGCGCACGCGCTTGTCCTGGGCGGTCTTGATGAGCAGCCGCGTCAATCGCTTTCGTTCGGGCTCGTGGTCTTCGTGCGTCCATTGATCTCGGAGGTCGTCGGCGTTGCTGTCGACGACGTTGTCGGAGCCGAAGGTGTCGAGCAAGGTGGCCGCTGCGGACAGTTTGGGGTGGGCCACCGGGACGGATGACAGCAGCAGGAGGTGGTTGGCGCGCTGCTTGTCCTCGCCGGTGGGCAGGGACATCAGCCATTTCTCCATCGCTTTCCAGGTCGGCTCGCTGAGGATTTGTTTGCGCGATCGTTCGCTGCGGAGGTCCAGCACGAGCACAGGCATCTTGCCGAGGGTGAGCGAGTGGCTGAACCCGGGCTGGCCATCCAGCAGGGCCAGGCGCAAGGGGTCGTCGGCCAGCTGCCTTGACCACGCCACGGGTTCGAACTGGGGCGCATCGGCCGCCGTGAAGGTGGAATGCGGCTGCAGCTCGGGCAGCAGGCCGAGCTGGTGCTGGAGCTGGAACACCCAGAACGCCTCGCGAGCGCAATGGAAGATGGTCTGGGCGACGGGGCAGTTCTGCATCTGCGGCGTGTACGAGCCCCAGCCATCGAAGATGTCGTGGTCGTCCCACATCATCACGGTGGGGATGCGCGCCATGACGTCGGCGCTGTCGCGGTCTTCGGTCTGCCTGGACCATCCGCCGCGTGCCGGCTTGAGCCAGCGCTCGCAGTAGGTGTTGAAGTAGTAGTCGGAGATTCTCTGTTGGAGATCGCTCGACACAGGGTAGGCGATCTGCGCTTCGCGGTCCAGGTGGGTCCAGTCCTTGAGCTCGGGAATGTCTTCCCAGAGGCTGTCGAAGTAGACCTGGTCGCCGCCCATCAACAGCACGTGAAAGCGCTGCACCTTTTCGCCGTGGCCTCTTTGCAGATGCCAGCGTTGTTCCTTGTCGATCGGCGCCTCGGGGCGAAGGGTGCGATCGTGGTTGGCCAGGATGTCCTCCCACACGGAGCCGGCCTTGTGCTTGAGCTTGCGCATGGCGCGCGGGTCGGAGAAGCCGTTGCAGGAAACGTAGGTGCTTCGCACAGCCGAGGCCTTGCCCGGAACGGTGAACTGCCAGAGGGCTTCCACGCCATCGATGGCGTAAGGGATGCGCCGCTCCTGGTCCTCCAATGGCACGGTGAGGTCGTACCTGAGCAAGGTCAGGCCCGCGCGGTCGGCAAGAACCACGGGGGAGGGCACCTTGTTGCCATCGCAGTACAGCGCGGGTGGCCGGGCGCCTTTGACGACGCCGACCAGCGCGCTGACCTTCCAACGGACAACGCCGTCGCGTGCTTCATGACCCCGAAACGAAAGAACGGGGCCCACTTTGATTTCCGCATTGGCGGCCATGCTGTTTTCTCCCTTGGACGTGCATCGGGGCGGACATCGATGCGTCCTCGGGTTTGTAGTGGAATCCGGCTGGCGTCACATCCCTCCGAAAGGGGGCGTCGACGGCCCTCGGCGCGTGGCCTCTTCGGCGTCTCGCTCGCGGGCAAAGGGGCCGGCGTCCGCCTTGGCCGTCGCATCTTCCAGTGCGAACACGCAGTCGAAGTATTTTTCTGCCTCGCTCCAGGGCGCACCTTCCTTCCACAGCGTCAGGAAGGCCCGGCTGGCGTCGACGACGCTCGGGCTCATCTGCAGCGTCTGCAGCCCCAGGGCGTCGAAGGTGTCTTCATGGTTGTGTTGGCTCCCCACCTGCCTTGCATAGCTGTAGAACTTGGTGATCTTGCCGGGCTTAAGGAACCGGGGGATTTCATCGCAAGAGGCTCCGGTCTCGGAGGCGCGAGCCGCATGTGCCTGGGAGAAGCTGTCCTGCACCATGTGCAGCAGGGCGCCGATGGCCACGCGGTCGAGTTCCTTGCGCACCTGGGTGATGCCGGTGGCGAACAGGTTCATGGCTGTCATGTCGCCGGGGAAGTAGTTCGCCATCTGAGGAACGCCCGACAGCCGGATGAAGCGGTTGGTGGGGATGCTCTTGTTGCCGACGCCCCAGAGGAACCGGGCCCACATCTTCATGCGCGTGCGGGTGACGGACGCCATCTCACCGTCGTGGGCGGCCATCGAATGGAAGAACTGCAGGTCACCGAAGTGCGAGCGGTACAGCAGGTAGTCGCCGGGGCCGAATGCGGGTTCGTCCGGCTTCTCGGCCGCACGTTGCTTCGCGGTCGCATCGGCATCGGCGAAGAGGCCTTTCCAGCACATGGGCTGTGCCGTGGAGCGCAAGGTGACGCTCGGGTTGCAGCCCGAAATCCTGGGCGGGGATGTGCGATTGAGTGCGAACGGCGGATCGTCCGGCCAACGCACCCCGTACAGCAGCACCTGGTTCGTCCTGACGGCATCCGTCGTCACGCACGAGGCCTCGGCCCCCGGCTCGGCCGCGCAGTCGAGCGCGTTGAGGGTGATGGCCTCGTGCACCGGGCTCTTGACCAGGGGGACGGCGTTGCCCACGAACCATTGACCCAGGCCGTCGATGAACTGATGATTCCCCAACCGGGTCAACGCCCGATCCACATCGCTGATTCGCGGAAGCACTTGAAACGCGCTGGCTGTCAGCGGCCAGAGCGCGCTGCTCAGAAGGACGACTGCCAACGCGGTGCGCCGAGACGCGCTCTTGATCATCTGAATTCCTCCCTGGTCTTGTCGTTGAACAAGGCGTGATGAGGAATGCCTCACGCCTTCGGCGGCTGCGTTTATATCGCAGGGCCGGCCAGGCCTTGTGTCGAGCTGGTCCGTTGCTTCACGCCTCGTCGTCCCGGCGAAAGCCGGGACCCACCGCACCGGTGGGCACCGGCTTTCGCCGGTGTGACAGAGGGCGAGCGAGCAACGCCCCGAACCGCGCGCGACAGGCAGGCGAGCGAATGCGAAGCCGCACATCAAGCCACCCGCGAGGCCGGCTCTGCTGGCCGACCCGGGGTCGCCCCTTGGGGGCAGGAGGCGCCGGCCGACTGGGGGGCCTATTTTTTGTGCAGGTTCATCGGGGTGCTGATGAGGTGCCCCATGCGCCGCGCCTTGGTGTCGAGGTAGCCGTGGTTGTGGGGGTTCAGTCCCACATTGAGTTCCACCCGTTCGGTGACGAGCGTGCCGAACTTGCGCAGCGCATCGACCTTGCCCGGGTTGTTCGTCATCAGGCGCACGCTGCTGATGCCCAGCGCGAGGAGGATGTCGTGGGCCATCTTGTAGTCGCGTGAATCATCGGGCAGGCCCAGCAGGCGGTTGGCGTCGACCGTGTCGGCGCCGGCCTGCTGCAGGGCATAGGCGCGGATCTTGTTGACGAGGCCGATGCCCCGGCCCTCCTGGCGCAGGTAGATCAGGGCGCCCCGGCCTTCCTTCGCGATGGCTTCGATGGCCCCTTGGAGTTGCGGCCCGCAATCGCATTTCAGGCTGAAGAGGGTGTCCCCGGTAAGGCATTCGGAATGCACGCGGGTGAGCACGGGCTCACCGTTGCCGACGTCGCCCATCGTGAGGGCGGCATGTTCGCGGCCGGTCACGGGGTCGGCCGCGCCGTGCAGTTGGAATTCGCCGAGTTCGGTGGGCAGCCAGCACGAAACCAGGCTGGGAAGGATGCTCATGGAAGGTTTTCGAGTTGTGTCGCGCGGCATGCCACGGGTGCTCTGGCGTGCCGCGGGCCCTTGCAGGCAGGGGCCCGGTCGGTCTAGTCAGGCCGCCATTGTCCACCCGAATGAGGCAGGGCGCCGGCGGGGCATGCATCGGCCCCGCCTGCGCGGGGTGCTTCGCACGGCTATGCTCGGCGCATGTACGAATTTTTCACCGCCCCCAACACCTGCGCCCTGGCCGTGCACATCGCACTCGAAGAGGCCGATGCCCAGTATGAAATCACCCGGGTGGACACGGCAGCCAACGCCCAGCGCTCGCCGGAGTACCTGGCCATCAACCCGAAGGGGCGGGTGCCCGCTCTCGTCACCCCGCGGGGCATCCTGACCGAAACGCCGGCGCTGCTTGCGTTCATCGCGCAGTCGTTCCCGGGCGCCGGTCTGGCGCCGCTCGACGACCCGTTCGCGTTCGCGCGGGTGCAATCGTTCAACAGCTACCTCTGTTCCACCGTGCACGTGGCGCATGCGCACAAGCACCGGGGTTTCCGCTGGGCCGACGACGAGGCGGCCCTGGCATCGATGCGCCGCAAGGTGCCGCAGACGATGCGGGAATGCTTTGCGCTGATCGAGCAGAGCATGTTCGCAGGGCCGTGGGTGATGGGCGATGCGTACACCATCTGCGATCCGTACCTGTTCACGATCGTCGGCTGGATGGAGGGCGATGGCGTGGATCCCGCGCAGTTCCCGAAGCTGCTCGCGCACCGGGAGCGGATGATGGCGCGACCGGCGGTGGCGCGGGCCGTGGCCCTGGCTGCGCCTTAGGGCCGTGGTGTTCCGTCCCGTTCGTCGACGCTGCCGTCGCGTCGCACGTGCGCAGTATTGCCGCGTTGATCGCGG
>Ga0070659_100002289_pt1 | contig 13633 bp, 12 predicted proteins | sample KBSC23metaG_FD_64666 | JGI IMG/M metagenome (GOLD analysis project Ga0070659, IMG submission 64666) | Corn rhizosphere microbial communities from Kellogg Biological Station, Michigan, USA - KBS C2-3 metaG | ecosystem: Host-associated > Plants > Roots > Rhizosphere > Soil ...
GGGTCCGCATAGCAATAGCGCGGCGTGCAGTCGGTGGTGATCGCCAGCGCCTTCCTGGTGCCGTGGACGCGCACCACCGCCGCGTCGCCGCCGGGCCGCTGCACCGTGTCGCCGCCCACTGATTGGTCGTACTGCTCCCAGATCCAGCGGCGGCTGGCGAGGTTGGGCGAGGCCATGAGCTTCAGGAGGTCCGCGGCGATGTCGGTGCTCTCCGGCACCTCACCCAGCGGCTTCACCTGCGCCCAGACCTTGTATTCGTCGAGGCTCATATGCGGCCGGTCATACTCGGGCGCCTCGTCGGCTAGGGGCCCAAGCGGGATGTCGCACACGACTTCGCCGTTGAACTCCAACACCATATGCCCAGTGTCGGTGACCGCGCCGATCACCGCGAAATCCAGCTCCCACTTGCGGAAAATCGCCTCGGCCTCGGCTTCGCGGGCGGGCTTCAGGACCATCAGCATACGCTCCTGGCTTTCGGAGAGCATCATCTCGTAGGGCGTCATGCCGGTCTCGCGGCACGGCACCTTGTTCATGTCGAGCCGGATCCCGGCGCCGCCCTTGCTCGCCATTTCAACCGAGGAGGAGGTGAGGCCCGCGGCGCCCATGTCCTGGATGGCGACGATGGCGTCGGTCGCCATCAGCTCGAGGCAGGCTTCGATCAGCAGCTTCTCGGTGAACGGATCGCCGACCTGCACGGTCGGGCGCTTCTCCTCGCTATTCTCGTCGAAGTCCGCGCTCGCCATGGTCGCGCCGTGAATCCCGTCTCGGCCGGTCTTCGAGCCGACATAGACGATCGGGTTCCCGATGCCCGTCGCTGCCGAGTAGAAAATCTTGTCGGTCTTCGCGACGCCGACGGTCATGGCGTTGACGAGGATGTTGCCGTCATAGGCCTCGTCGAAATTGACCTCGCCCCCAACGGTGGGAACGCCGACGCAATTGCCGTAGCCGCCGATGCCCGCGACCACGCCCGCGATCAGGTGACGCATCTTCGGATGATCGGGCCGGCCGAAGCGCAGCGCGTTCAGGTTCGCGACCGGCCGCGCGCCCATGGTGAAGACGTCGCGCAGGATCCCGCCGACCCCGGTCGCCGCGCCCTGATAAGGCTCGATGTAGGACGGGTGGTTGTGGCTCTCCATCTTGAAGATCGCCGCGTCGCCGTCGCCGATGTCGATCACGCCCGCATTTTCGCCCGGGCCGCAGATCACCCACGGCGCCTCCGTCGGCAGCTTCTTCAGGTGAACGCGCGAGCTTTTGTAGCTGCAATGCTCCGACCACATGACCGAGAAGATGCCGAGCTCGACCAGGTTCGGCTCGCGGCCAAGCGCCCTGAGGATGCGGTCGTATTCCTCGGGTGAAAGACCGTGTTCGGCGACGATTTCGGGCGTGATGCGGGGAGCGTCCAATACTTCCATGCGCGGCCCCTTAGCCGCCTCGGCGAAGCGCGGCTAGCGCTCGACGAGCGGGTTTGGAGCGACTCCGCGCGCGGTAGTAAAGCAGCGTCCGTCGGGGGGCCAAGCAGGAGAACCGGCGATGCCACGGGCCATTCCAGAAGGCTATCGAAGCGTAAACGTGATTTTGACGGTCGACGATGCGGCCAAAGCGATCGATTTCTACAAACAAGCATTCGGCGCCAAGGAGATCTCGCGGCTGCCGATGGGCGACAAGATCGGTCATGCCGAGCTGCAGATCGGTGACACGCGGATCATGCTGAACGACGAGTTCCCGGACTTCGACAATCTCAGCCCGAAATCGCGCGGCGGGACGACCTTTGGCCTCGTTGTCTACACGGACGATGTGGATTCTGCGTTCAAGAAGGCGATCGACGCCGGCGGGACCGAGAAGATGCCGGTCGAAAACCAGTTCTGGGGCGACCGCATGGGCACGCTGACCGACCCGTTCGGCCACAAGTGGAGCATCGCCACCCATGTGGAGGATGTTCCGCCGGAACAGTTCGAGGAGCGGATGGCGCAGAGCCAGAAGCAAAGGCAGACCGAAGCGGTCTAACGCTCAGACGTCGTGACGAAGGAACTTCTCGCCTGAGAAAATGAAGGTCTGCGGGCGTCCGTCGATGAAGTTGCCGAAGGACGCCCGCTCGGGCGACCAACTCTCCTTGCCGACGCGCCAGAGGTTGTCGCCAATCTTCGTCATCGGCGTCTCGGTGCCGAGCCAAAGCTTTCCGCCGCGCTCGACGACCGGGGCCGCGCCAAACCAGGGATTGTCATCGACGTAACGACCGGCGAGCTTCTGAAGCCGCGAGTCGGAAGCCGGGACATCCACCCCGACTCCCTCTCGCACGTAGGAGTTCGGGCCCCAGCCGGCGAAAGCCACTCGGCCCGCGATGCGTTCGAACATCAAGCTGTAGTTGCGGAAGATGGGATGCGTGGTGCGGAACAGGTTGTCATCGACCTGCTGGAGCGCTGCCGACCGACCGTCGGCGACGATGGTCAGTGGCGCACCCGGCCGCACTTCGAACGCCCCCGCCGGACCCAAGTAACGGCCGACGTATGACGCTGCGTTGGCGAGCGGCGTCTCGAGCGGCGGAGAACCGGGGACGGGCCGGCCCGCGAGCGCATTCGTTAGCGCATCCACAGCAAAACGGGTCAGCAGCCGCGGCCGATATTCGGCGAAAGCATTGAGGGTTGAGCTGGCAAAGGCGCCGACGCCGCTCGCAACGTCGACGTGGAACGACGAGGAAAAAGACAGCATCCCGCCGGTGTGGTGCAGGTAGGTCCGTCCGGCATTGCCGACATGCATCAGGCCATTGCCGTAGCTCATCCCCGCCGTTTCGCTTGGGACTGCGTGGGTGGCAAAGGCTCGCGCCTGCTCCGGCGTCAGACCCAGCGCGCCCTTCCCCTGCACCGCATCGCTAAGCGCACGAAGGAAGGGCAGCATGTCCTCTGCGGTGGAGCCGACGCTGCCCGCGCCGAAGGTCACATCGACCCAGGGCGCCGGCCGCAGCGCTACTCCGCGCACGTACGGCGCAACTTGATCCGCGGCTTCAAATCCCTGGGCGTAAAGCGGGCGGTCAGCGCCGACGATCGCGCCGCGGGAGCGGCTCATTCCGAGGGGAATGAAGATCCGTTCGCGGAGGAGCTGGGCGAGGGGCTTGCCGCCGAGGTGCTCGGCCAGCTTGCCGAGAATTTCATAGGCAGTGTTGGAGTAGTGCCAATGCAGTCCGGGCGCGTAGGCGGTCCAAAGACCGCCGTCGGGGAACACCGGCGCATCACCGGGCAGGCCGGCGACGTGGTCGAGCATGTGCTGGATCTGGACTGCGTTGCCGGTGGGAAGAGGAATAGCCGGCAGAAGATCGCTGAAGCGGTCCGTCAGCCTTAGACGCCCTTCGCCGGCGAGCTGGTGCAGCACGAGCGCAACCATGACTTTGCTGATGGAGCCGATCTGGAACAGCGTGTCGGGCGTAATTGGCGTGCGCGCGTCGGGGTTAGCGTAGCCGAAGTTCAGGACCGTGCGCTGGCCATCGGGCGTGACTAGCCCGAGCGTCATACCGGGGAGATTGTTGTGGCGGAGGTGAGCCTCGCCATAAGCACGAATGGCAGCGAGTGCCGCGGCGAGCTCTGGCCTCGTCTGACCGAAGGCGGGGAAGGGGAACTGACTGCCGAGCGCCACACCCAATGCGCCGCCAGTGAACGTCCGCCTGCTTAGATGCATTGAAGAAGCCTCCCCTCTGCTCGTTCAACGACGGCGGAGGAGAGAGTCAAGCAATCGACTAGGCCTTGCAGCTCTGGCCGTTGTAGGTGACTGACCCGGCAGTCGCGTCGCCCTTGAGTTCGTTGCCCGGGGTTACCGCGGTGCCGACCTCTTCGCGCGTCTTCTTCACACGCGCAGTGGCGTCAGACATCCAGTCGATATAGACGACCTTGTTGTCCTTGCACCGATAGACTTTGCTCGCCGTGATCGACGGCGGCAACGCGACAGGCTCATTCGTCGCGACGTTGCTGTCGTTGCCCTCCTCCGGGCCGCCGGCGACGATGGTATGGTTTTCCTTGCAGCCGGCTAGCGCAGCGGCCGCAGCAAGCGTGATGAGCAGGGGAGTGCGAGTCATAGCAAGGGCCCCTTCACCGGCGGAGCGTTCACCGTCAAGGCCATGAACTTGCATATTATCGAAGTGGGACATACGGTTCGTCGATTGGAATGCCTTACCAGGCCGGCAGCAGCGCACAGCGCATCCGCATCGGGCTGACGGGGCTCGCTTTCGCGTTTTTGCTCGTCCTTTTGGGCTCGATCATCAGCCGCTCGAGCCGTGACGATGTAAGCAACGCGGCTCAGCAGGCTGCCGCGAATGAGCCGAGCGAGCCGCTCGCGGAGCTCGGTGTCGCGCCCGGGGCATCCGACACCAGTAATACGAGCAACAACAGCAGCGCGAAGAAATGAGTCGGGCGCGACGGCGCTCGCTCGCGTTTCTATTGGTTGCTGCGCTTGCTGCGGCGGCATTCGCGTTAGCGACGAGCAGGCGCGCACCGGAGCCGCTATCGCCGCGGCCTGCGGGCGAACGGCCGACGCTGCTTCTTCTCACGAGCCTGCCCCTGATATTCAGCGAAGATTTCTCGCTTCAGGGCGGCGGCTCACTTGCGGTGAAGACGCTTGAGACCCGCTATCGGGTCGTTCCAATCAGCGTCACCGGCAAGGCCGATCTCAAGAAGGGTCGCCTGTTGCTGATGGCGCAACCGCCGGCGCAAACGGCAGAGAATCTGGTCGCGCTGGATTCATGGGTGCGCGGCGGCGGCCGGGTCCTCCTTCTCGCCGATCCAATGCTCGAGTGGCCGAGCAAGCGGCCGCTTGGCGATCCGCTGCGCCCGCCGCCGATGTTCATGGACACGGGCTTGCTTTCCCATTGGGGTCTCCGACTCGACGCTCCCGACGAACGGGGAGAAGCCGAGCGACAGCTCGGCAGTTCTCAGGTTCTCACGGTTTCGCCGGGGCGGCTTGAGGGCTGTTCCGTCAGTGCGGACGCACTGGTCGCGCGGTGTCGAATTGGGGCCGGCCAGGCGACGGTCGTCGCCGACGCTGATCTTTTGGACGTTAATCAGCTTGGGCCAGGGGCCCGGCGGAATCTTGACGGGTTGGTCATTGAGCTTGCCAGGCTCGAGCAGAAGTGATTCGCTGATCACAGACTTATCCACAGGCTAAGGAGGCGGAACGAGGAGAGAACGAAAAGTTAATGCGATGGGTCAAAAGCCGCGGAAATCCGCGGGCGACCATGAAATCCCCAACAATCCCATGAAAACCCATTGTATCCCGCGACCTGTTGAGTTACCAACATGTCTGGAGCGCGGGGGCTAACCCTTTGATTCGAACATGAAGCGGCGCGCGCGACGGCGCGCATCCGTGAACCATGGCTTGCGCGCTCCGAACGGGGAGTGGTTTGGTTGTGGCGCTAGAGCATCTGTTTCAGGGCAGCGCACTGAACGCGGTCGACGGAAAGGGCCGCGTATCTATTCCCGCATTCCTGCGCGGCGTGATCGAGCGGCGCGGCGACGCCCGCACCATCGTCCTTGCCAAGCATGAGGCTTTCCCCTGCCTCAGCGCTTACGACCCCGCCTACGCCGCACTGAAGCACTCCAAGCTCGAGCGGCTGTTGGAGAAAGAAGAAACCAGCCCCGACGCGCAGCTCGAATATCAGCAGCGCAACCTCATGGCCTTCGCCGCCACCGAGGAAGTTCCCTACGACAGCTCCGGCCGTATCCTCTTCCCGCCGATGATGCGCCGCAAAGGCCAGATCGGCGATCTCGCGCTGTTCCTCGGCACGGGCGAGACCTTCCAGATCTGGAACCCCGACCTTCTCCTCAAGGATCCGCGCATCCCCGAGGACCTCAAGGATATCGCCCGTTTCCGCCTCGAAGAGCGAGGCGCAGCATGACCAGCACCGGTGCGAACACGGCCCCACACGTGCCGGTGCTGGTCAGTGAAGTCGTCGCTGCCCTCCAGCTGCAGGGCGGCGAAACGGTCGTGGACGGCACATTCGGAGCAGGCGGCTATACGCGCGCCATGCTCTCGGCGGGGGCGGGACGGGTGATCGGCTTCGATCGCGACCCCGACGCGATCGAAGCGGGTCGATCGCTCGTCCCGGACCCGCGTCTGACCCTGATCGAGGAGCGGTTCAGCCAGATGGACCGCGCGCTCGCCGAACGCGGCATCGGTCTCGTCGACGCGATCGCGCTCGATATCGGCGTGAGCTCGATGCAGCTCGACCGCGCTGACCGCGGCTTCTCATTCCAGGCGGACGGACCGCTCGACATGCGGATGAGCCGTTCGGGCCTTACCGCCGCCGAGTATCTGAATTCGGCCGAGGAGGCCGACATCGCCCGGGTCCTGCGCGACTATGGGGAGGAGCCGCGCGCCCGGGCGATCGCCCGCGCGATCGTTGCCGCACGTCCCGTTGAACGAACTGCCGAGCTGGCGGCGATCGTCCGCCGCGCGGCAGGTTTCCGCCCGGGCCAGAAGAGCGATCCCGCGACCCGGACCTTCCAGGCGATCCGCATCCATTTGAACGCCGAGCTCGAAGAGCTCGAACAAGGTCTGGCTGCGGCCGAACGTGCGCTGCGCCCCGGCGGACGTTTGGCCGTAGTCACCTTCCACAGCCTTGAAGACCGGATCGTCAAGCGCTTCTTCCGTGAGCGCAGCGGTGGAACGCCGGCGGGTTCGCGCCATCGCCCGGCGCTGGTCGATCCGGCCGAACCGACTTTCGAGCGCGTCGCCAAACCTGTGAGCCCCAGTGAGCGCGAGCTCGCCACAAACCCACGAGCGCGCTCAGCGCGCCTTCGCTCCGCCATTCGAACCTCAGCACCTGTCCGCAAGGAACGCCTGCAATGAGTAGCCGCAGCTTCCGCTCAGTCTTCATGGTCGCCAGCTGCGCCTGCGCAGCGCTTGGCTGCTATCTCGTTTCGCTTCGCGTCGCCTCCGAGCGCGCGCAGCTCGAGGATGTCGAAACGCGCATCGTGCTCGCACAGCGGGATATGCGGGTGCTCCAGACCGAGATCGGCACGCGCGGCCGCCTGTCCCAGCTCGAGCGGTGGAATGCCGGTGCCTTTGCTTTGTCCGCTCCGGCCGCGGACCAGTTTTTGAAGGGGAGCTTCGAGCTCGCCCGACTTGCCCAGCCCGAGCATAAGGTCGACTTCCAGGCCCCGGTAGTGCTCGCCTCCGCGCCTGCTCCTGAGCCGGCGAAGCCGCTCGCTCGCGAGCCGCAGGCGGACGAGTCCGGTGTGGCGACGCCAGTGGCTCCGAATCCATTGCTTCATCAAGCAAGCTTGAAAACCGAGACGCGCGAGGTCCCGGCGCGGTCGGTCGTCGCATTGCCCCAGACGACCGCCAGATCCACGGACAAGCCGGCAAATGCGGCTAAGCCGGCGACAAAGAAGTCCGTTGAGAAGCCGGGCCTCGCGGCCGCCCAACCGGCGACCAAAAAGCCGGCGCCGAAGCAAGTCGCGGCGGCGCCAAAGCCAGCTCCCAAGAAATCCGTGGATAAGCCGGTGGTTGCGTCCTCGATGCCGGTGACAAAGCCTGTCCGGATTGCAAAGGTCGATCCGCTCGCGCCTCTTCCGGCGAGGCATTCCGGCAATTCCAAGGACTTTCACGCCGAGAGATGAACGCACCGTCGCCCGCTCTCGTCGCGCCACGGCCCGAGCGGCTCCGACTCGTCGGCCAGCGCCGTCAGTTGCTCGCCGTCATGCACCAGCGGTTGATGTTCGGCATGCTCGTCTATGCCGGCATCGTGGCGCTGATTGCATTGAGGATTCTGTATCTCGCCGCCTTCGGTGATCACGCCGGTCGAAAAGAAGGGCTGACCGAGCTCGTTCCGGAACGCGGCGACATCGTTGATCGCAATGGCGATGCGCTGGCGCGCACAATCGATGCATGGACGATTGCGGTGCATCCCACGAAGGTGATCGGCGACAAGCTCGCGCTTGCGCAACGCCTCGCCCAACTAATGCCCGAGCAGAGTGCAGAACAATATTTCGCGATGCTGCGCTCAGGTAAGCCGTTCTTTTACCTGCGCCGCCGCGCCTCGCCTTCGTTGGTCGAAGCAGTGAACGCGATCGGCGAGCCGGGGCTGGCGATCGAACGCGAGCCCGACCGGCTCTATCCGCAGACAGCGCTTGCCGCCCACGTCCTCGGCTACACCGACATCGACGGTCACGGCGTCGCCGGAATGGAGCGGGCGTTCGACAAGGAGCTGTCGGACGCGACAACCCGCGGCGAGCCACTGAGGTTGTCGATCGATAGCCGGGTTCAGCAAGCGCTCGAGCATGAGCTCTCGGGAGCCATGGCGAAATTCTCGGCGATCGGCGCGGCGGGCGTGGTGATGGACGTGCACACCGGCGAAGTGCTGGCGATGACCTCGCTCCCCGAGATCAATCCCAACATGCCCGGCGCCTCGCCGCCGGAGGCACGGTTCAACCGCGCCACGCAAGGCGTCTACGAGCTGGGCTCCACCTTCAAGCCGTTCACCGTCGCGATGGCGATGGAGAGTGGCATCATCAAGTCGTTCGGTCAGCAATATAATTGCCCGAACGTTCTGCCCGCATATGGCCATCTCGTTCACGACACGCACCCGTTCGGCCGCATTTGCACAGTCGCCGAAATCATGGAGGAAAGCTCCAACATCGGCACCGCGCAGATCGCCGATCAGCTGGGTAAGGAGCGGCAGAAATATTGGCTCGGGAAGATGGGCTTCCTTGGGCCAGTGCCGATCGAGCTCAAGGAGCGCGGCCGAGCGCTCACTCCAGGCATTCGCTGGGGGCCGTTCGAAACGATGACCGTCGGCTTCGGCCAGGGCATCGCGGTCGCTCCGTTGCAGTTGGCGATGGGCTACGCGACCCTCTTCAACGGCGGCGTCTATCATCCGCCGACGCTGCTCAAGGTTGGCCCCGGCCATCCGCTAACGCCCGGCAAGCGCGTCTTCAGCGAAGACACGAGCTACCGGATGCGGGCTTTGCTCCGGCTCGTCGTGATGAAGGGCACCGGTAAGAAGGCCGATGCGCCGGGCTATCGCGTCGGAGGCAAGACGGGGACCGCCCAGAAGCTGATCAACGGTCGCTACAGCCAGACGATCAACATCACCAGCTTCGCGGGTGTGTTCCCGATGGACGACCCGCGCTATGTGATCGTCGCAATGCTCGACGAACCCAAGGCAACGCCCGACACGTTCGGATTCACGACCGCTGGCTGGAACGTCGCGCCCGTAGTGAGTGGGACGATCAGCCGCATCGCGCCGATGCTTGGCGTGCAGCCCGACATGAACCGCGAGCCGGAAATGAGCCAGGTCCTGCCGTTCGTCCACGACGCGAAGCAAGACGCCAAGAAGGACTGACCGGCTTGAAATTGCGCGACATCGCCGACGTCGATTCCGATTCCGAAGTGACCGGCTTTGCCCTCGACCATCGCAAGGTGGTGCGCGGCAGCGTGTTCGGCGCGTTCAAGGGCGCGGTGTTCAACGGGGAGGACTTCATCGGCCAGGCCGTCGATCGCGGCGCGGTCGCAGTGATCGCGCGGCCGGACGCGATCGTCGACCGCGTCCCGCTACTTCCGGACCCGGAACCGCGGCGGCTCTTCGCCACCCTTGCCGCCAAATTCTACGCTCCCTTCCCAGAAACCGTCGTCGCGGTGACGGGGACCAACGGCAAGACCTCGACCGTCGAAATGGCGCGCCAGATGTGGCGTATGTTGGGCCATCGCTCGGCTTCGATCGGAACGCTTGGCGTTACGACCTCGGACGACCAGGTATCGACCGGGCTCACCACGCCTGACATCGTCACCTTCCTCAACAATATGGCGGGCCTCAAGCGCATGGGGATCAGCCACGTCGCTTATGAGGCATCGAGCCACGGCCTCGATCAGCACCGCGCCGAGGGCGTTCCACTGGCGGCCGCGGCCTTCACCAACTTCAGCCGCGATCATCTCGATTATCACCAGACGATGGAGGCCTATTTCGAGGCCAAGATGCGGCTGTTCGAGGAGCTGCTTCCGCCCGGCAAGCCTGCGGTGATCTGGACCGACGATCCGAAATCCGACGAAGTGATCGATCGTGCGCGGTTAACGGGACGCGACGTGCTGACCGTCGGCCGCCGGGGTGAGATCATTCGCCTCGTCGAGCAGAAACCGACCTCGCTCGGCCAGACCCTCGTGCTCGAATATGGTGGCAAGTCCCACCAGCTCGCGCTCCCGCTGATCGGAGCCTATCAGTCGGCGAACGTCTTGACGGCGGCGGGTCTCGTGCTCGCGACGGGCGCCGACTGGAATGCGACTTTCACCGCGATGCAACGCGTCGCGCCGGTACGCGGGCGTCTTGAACGCGCGGTGATCAGCCGCGATGGCGTACCGGTGTATATCGACTATGCCCACACTCCCGACGCACTCGAAGCCGCGATCGCCGCGCTTCGGCCCCACGTCGCCAAGGAAAAGGGTGCTCGGCTCATCACCGTCTTCGGCGCCGGCGGCGACCGCGACCAAGGCAAGAGGCCGCAGATGGGCGCCGTGGCCACGCGGCTCTCGGACGTCGTGATCGTCACCGACGACAATCCGCGCAGCGAGAATCCGGCGGTAATCCGCTCCGCGATCATGGCCGCAGCACCCGGCGCAACTGAGGTTCCCGGCCGCCGCGAAGCGATCGCCGAAGCGATCCGCATCGCGCGGGATGGCGACATCGTCCTCGTCGCCGGCAAGGGCCACGAGACGGGCCAGATCATCGGCGATCAGGTGCTGCCCTTCGACGACGCGCTCGTCGCGCGGGAGTGCGCGGCGTGAGCGCGCTCTGGACCTCTGACGAAATCGCCGCCGCAACCGGCGGCACGGCCAGCGAACCGTTCGAAGTCACCGGCGTGACCTTCGACAGCCGTGAAGTTCAGCCCCGCGACCTTTTCGTCGCTATGCCCGGCACGGTCCACGACGGCCATCGCTTCGTCGACGGCGCGTTCGCCTCCGGCGCTGCCGGCGCGATCGTCTCGCATCGGGTAAGCGGTCCGCACGTCCTCGTCGACGACACCTTCGCGGCCCTCCAGGCGCTCGGGCGCGCTTCGCGCCAGCGCAGCCGTGCCACGATCTTCGGAGTGACGGGCTCCGTCGGCAAAACCAGCACCAAGGAAGCGCTCTACGCCGCGCTCGACCGCAATCGGCCGGGAAAGGTCCATCGGTCGGTGAAAAGCTACAACAATCATACTGGAGTGCCGCTGTCGCTCGCCCGAATGCCGCGCGACGCCGAATATGCGGTGCTCGAAATGGGCATGAACAACAAGGGCGAGATCGCAGCGCTGACCCGGCAGGTCCGCCCGCACGTGGCGCTGATCACCGCCATCGCACCGGCGCACATCGAGAACCTCGGCTCGGAGCAGGCGATCGCCGACGCCAAGGCCGAGATTTTCGAAGGACTGGAGCCCGAGGGGATCGCAATCGTCCCGAACGACACGCCGCATCGCGACCGGCTGGTGAAAGCCGCTCGACGGCGCGCCGACCGGATCATCACTTTCGGCGGCGGCGACGCCGACGTTCACGCGGTCCATGCTGTCAGCGCCGAAGGTGGCGGCAGCCTGATCAGCGGAGCCTTGCTGGAGCGCGAGCTGACCTTCACCATCTCGCAGCGCGGCGAGCATTGGGTGTCCAATGCGCTTGCGGTGCTGGCGGCGGTCGAGGCGGTCGGCGCCGACGTCGCGCTCGCCGGACTCGCGCTCGCCGATCTCGGTGGGCTCAAAGGTCGCGGGCGGCGGCACGTGGTCGAGATGGATGGCGGCGAGGTTCTGCTGATCGATGAGAGCTACAACGCTAATCCTGCCTCCATGGTGGCCACGCTCAAGAGCCTTGGCGCAGAGAAGGATGTCCGTCGCCGGATTGCTGTTCTCGGGCCCATGCGCGAGCTTGGGCAGCACAGCGAGGCGCTCCATGCCGACCTCGCGCCCACGGTACTCGACGCGCATGTCGACGAGCTGATCCTCATCGGCGATGAGATGCGGCCGCTCGCCGAACAGGTCGTCGGCAAGGTTTCGCTCGACCTCGTCTCCAGCGTTGATGAAGCGACCGAACGGCTGATGCGTGCGCTTCGACCCGGGGACGCCGTCTTGGTCAAGGCGTCGAATTCGGTCGGGCTTGCGAAACTCGTGGAGCGTGTCGCAGGGGGTGTCGCATGCTCTACCTGATCGCCGAGCAGCTGGGCTTCCCCGGCATCTTTAACCTCATCCGTTACATCAGCTTCCGCGCCGGCGCGGCGAGCGCGACAGCGCTTCTGATCGGACTGCTGATCGGCCCCAAGTTCATCAGCTGGCTTCGCGCCAAGCAGGGCAAGGGCCAGCCCATCCGCACGGACGGTCCGCAAAGCCACCTCGCCAAGCGCGGCACGCCGACGATGGGCGGCTTGCTGATCCTGACGGCGGTCGCGATCTCGGTCCTGCTGTGGATGGACCTCAGGAACCAATATGTCTGGGCCTGCCTGCTGGTCACCGCAGGGTTTGGGCTGATCGGCTGGCTCGACGACTATGACAAGGTGAAGAAGGCGCATCACGCCGGCTTGTCGGGCAAGACCCGCCTCGCGCTCGAGTTCCTGATCGCCGGCGTGGCGACCTGGCTGATGGTTCGCACCGGCGGCACTGGGTTGCACTTGCCGTTCGTCAAGGAGACCGTTGCCGACCTCGGCTGGTTCTACGTCCTGTTCGGCGCGTTCGTGATCGTCGCCTTCGGCAATGCGGTGAACCTGACCGATGGGCTGGATGGGCTCGCGACCATGCCGGTGATCATCGCCAGTATCGCCTTCGTCCTGATCACCTATCTCGTCGGCAACGTCAGGTTCGCCAATTATCTCGGCATTCCGCACGTGCCTGGAGCAGGCGATCTCACGGTACTGCTGCTGGCGATCGTCGGCGCGGGGCTCGCCTTCCTTTGGTTCAACGCTCCTCCGGCTGCGGTCTTCATGGGCGACACTGGGAGTCTGGCGCTGGGCGGCGCACTCGGTGCGGTGTCGGTCGCGACGCACCATGAATTCGCGCTGGTCATCGTCGGTGGTATCTTCGTCGTCGAGGCACTCTCCGTCGTCGTCCAGGTCCTGGTCTACAAACGCACCGGCAAGCGCGTCTTCCTGATGGCGCCGATCCACCATCATTTCGAGCATCTCGGTTGGTCCGAGCCGACGGTGGTGATCCGCTTCTGGATCATCAGCTTCGTGCTCGCCCTCGCCGGCCTCGCGACCTTAAAGCTCAGGTGATCACGGCCCGCGCCTTCGCCGGGAAGAGATATGCAGTCTACGGCCTGGCGCGGTCGGGGCTCGCGACGGTGCGCGCGCTGGTCGCCAGCGGGGCCAGTGTCACGGCATGGGACGTAAAGGAGGAGGCGAGGGCACAACTCCTCCCCGGAACGGGGAGGTGGCAGCACGAAGTGCTGACGGAGGGGCAGTCGAGCCACTCACAACCGCCCCTCCACCATCCTTCTGATGGTCCCCCTCCCCGTTCCGGGAAGGATTTGACAATCGCCAACCTCGACGAAATCGACCTCACCCAATTCGACTCCCTAGTCGTCACGCCAGGCCTCCCGCTCAATCGCCATCCCATCGCGCAGCGCGCGCGCGAAGCCGGCGTCGAGATCATCGGCGACATCGAGCTGTTCGCCCGCGCCCGTCCCGAGCTTCCGCCGCACAAGGTCG
>Ga0070659_100002293_pt1 | contig 13621 bp, 14 predicted proteins | sample KBSC23metaG_FD_64666 | JGI IMG/M metagenome (GOLD analysis project Ga0070659, IMG submission 64666) | Corn rhizosphere microbial communities from Kellogg Biological Station, Michigan, USA - KBS C2-3 metaG | ecosystem: Host-associated > Plants > Roots > Rhizosphere > Soil ...
CGAATCCCGAATCCCGAATCCCGAATCCCGAATCCCGAATCCCAAATCCCAAATCCCAAATCCCAAATCCCAAATCCCAAATCCCGAATTCAGTGCAGCACGAACAGCTTGTCGAACCCGGCCACGCGCAGAGTGCCGCGCAGTTCGCTGCCCGCGTTGACGATGCGGATATCGGCGCGCTCGGCGCCGGCGTGCTCGCGCAGCAGCAGCAGCATGCCCAGCGCCGAACTGTCCATGCGAGTGACCTCACCCAGGTCGATCAGGTAGCTGCGCGCCACCCGCCCGCCGCCCAGGCAGGCGTCGTGGAACTCTCGGTGAACGCTGAAATCGAATCGCTCGCCCAGTTGCAGGGTAAGGCAATCGTGTTCGCTGTCGTGGTGAACGATCATGGTGATGTCCTTCAGAAGAGTTCGATCTCGCCGGCGTCCATCGAGCTTTGCAGGGCCGGGCCGCGCGAGCGCAGGCGCGCCTTTTCGCGCTGCAGCGCCAGGCGGCTGCGCACGCGCCGGGCGCGCTCGTCGAGCGCCTCGGCGTCCATCGACGCACAAGCCAGTTCCGCGATATCGCGGGTGCAGTCGGCGGTGATTTCCTGCAGTTCCACCAGCCGCGCACGCGTCTGCGTGATCAGCTGGCTCAGGATGTCCTCGAACTGCAGCGAGCGGATCGTGGTGGACACGTCGCTGCCCAGGCCCCGGTTGATCTCCACCACCTGGTCGGCGACCGCGCTGGTGCGCGCATCGCTCTCGGTGACGTGGGCCATCATCGCGTCGATGCCGCCCTTGGCCGACAGCGCCACGTTGAGATCCTGCGACGCCATCGAGCCGACCAGGCCGCGCAACTGCTCCATCGCGGCGCGGGCGCGCTCCACGTGACTGCCGATCTGCTCGTTGAACTGGTTGGAGTTGCTGGCCAGATTGCGGATCTCGCCGGCCACCACGGCGAAGCCGCGGCCGGACTCGCCGGCGCGCGCCGCCTCGATCGCGGCGTTGAGCGCCAGCAGGTTGGTTTCCTCGGCGATCGTGTTGACGTTTCTCAGCAGGCCGAACACGGCGTCCATTTCCTTCGCCATGCCGTCGATGCGATAGACGATGCGCAGGCTCTCGCGCGACATCTGCACGACCATGCCGACGAAGTGCTCCAGCAGGTCGCCGGTGCGCGTGGCGAAATCCTGGATCGAGACGCCACCGTTCTGCGCTTCGATGAACTGCTTGAGCAGCGACTGCTGCAGCGCGGTCTTGTTGGACAGGCCGTCGAAACCGCCGCCCAGTTCGGAGACCGCATCGCGCAGCAGGCCCAGCCCCTGGTGCAGTTCGCGGCTGGCGTGGCCGAGCTCGTCCACCAGTGCGCCGCGCACATCCTCCAGCGCCTCGCGCACCGGCCCGGCGTGGCTGGCCACGACCGGCCCGGTGGGCGGCGCGGCACGGTGGCGCGTCTCCACGATCCACACCGCGGTCAACACCACCACCAGCAGCGGCGCCAGCCAGGCCGGGTGCCACAGCAGCGAAAGCAGCAGCGCCGATGCGCTGGCGGCGACGCCGGCGAGCGGACGCCTGGCAAGAAGGGAGGAGGTGAAAGTCATGATCGAATCCCTGGGATCAGGCGCGCCTGGCGCCGGCTTGGGGTTGGCGCGCCAGCGCCAGCAGGCGCGGCGCGATGTGGTCGAGTGGCAGCATGTCGGGCGCCGCACCCAGCTTCCAGGCGGCGCCGGGCATGCCCCAGACCACCGAGCTGTCCTCGTCCTGCACCAGCGTGGCGGCGCCGGCCTGGCGCAGTTCCAGCAGGCCGCGGGCGCCGTCGTCGCCCATGCCGGTCAGCAGGACGGCGATGGTGGCCGCGCCGGCGCTGGCGGCCAGCGAGCGGAACAGCACGTCGACGCTGGGCCTGTGCCGGTTCACCGGCGGGCCGTCGTGCAGGCGGCAGACGTATTTCGCGCCATCCCACATCACCAGCAGGTGGTGGCTGCCCGGCGCGATGTAGGCGTGGCCGGACTGGATCGGCTGGCCGTCGCGCGCCTCGCACACGCGCATCGCCGAGCAGCGATCCATGCGTGCGGCGAACGGGCCGCTGAAGGCGGCGGGAATGTGCTGGGTGACCAGGATCGGCGGCGCGTCCGGCGGCATCGCCTCCAGTACCACGCGCACCGCCTCGGTGCCGCCGGTGGAGGCGCCGATGGCGATGATCGGGCTGCCGCCGCGGCTGCCCGCCGCCCGCGTCCGCGGCAGCACCGCGTCGGCGGACAGCCGCGGCGCCACGTCCAGCTTGCGTACCGTGGTGCGGGCGCGCGGCCGGGTGCGGGCGGCCAGCTTCACCTTCTCGCAGATTTCCTGCGCACTTTCGCCGAAGCTGGTGGCCAGGTCGTGGTCGGGCTTGGCGAAGAAATCCACCGCGCCCATCTCCAGCGCGCGCAAGGTCACCTCGGCGCCCTCGACGGTCAGCGACGACACCATCACCACCGGCATCGGCCGCAGCCGCATCAGGTTCTCCAGGAAGGTGATGCCGTCCATGCGCGGCATCTCCACGTCCAGGGTCAGCACGTCGGGATTGAGCTGCTTGATCTTCTCGCGGGCGATCAGCGGATCGGCGGCGGTGCCGACCACCTCGATGGCCGGATCGCAGGCAAGCATCGTCGACATCAGCTTGCGCACCAATGCGGAATCGTCGACTACCAGAACTCGCACTCTTTCCATTGCCTGCTTCTCACTGATTCTGCGGAGATGGATCTGTCGGCCCGGCGCGTCTGGCGGCTCCCCTCGTTCAGAAGGCGCCTGGCGTCGGGCCTGGCTAGAACAACTCCACCTCACCCTTTATCGGATCATTTGCCAAACGCTTGAGGTAACCGCGCTCGTCGGCCACCAGGGCCACGTCGCCGCTGCGACGCAGCAGGCGCACGCGCGCCCGGCCGCTGTGCGGAAAAAACTGCACCTGGCGCGGATACACGTCGCCGAGATCCGACGCCACCAGGGTGAGGTTTTCGGCTGCGATGTAGCGCTGCACGAAGTCGATGTTGCGCTGGCCCACGTCGCTCATCCGGGCCAGCACGCGGCCGCCGCCGAACACCTTGACGCACAGGTCGGCGCGCTGGCCGCCGGCCTTCAGGATCGCGTTGATCAGCTGCTCCATCGCGTCGCTGCCGTAGCGTGCCGCGCGCCCGACGGTGGACGACCAGCCGTCGCGTTCGCCCGCCGGCTCCGGCAGCATGAAGTGGTTCATGCCGCCGATGCCGCGGCGCGTGTCGTGGATGCAGGCCGCCACGCAGGAGCCGAGCACGGTGCTGAGCAGCTCCTCCTCGCCGCTGACGTAATACTCGCCGGGCAGCACCTTGACCGTCATGCAGGCGTTCTGCGGATCCCAGAACCGGCGCAGGTGCTCGAAGCCCGCCGGCGCCGGCGTCACCACCGGGGTCACGCGTCGCTCGGCGATCCGCACATCCATCAGCCGCGCTTCCGGTAGACGGTGCGCCCGATCAGTTCGAAATCCTCGCTGATGCCGTGCAGCGATTCGCTGTGGCCCAGGAACAGGTGGCCGCCCGCCGGCAGCAGCTCGGCGTAGCGGCGAAACAGGCGCCGCTTGGTCGGCTGGTCGAAATAGATCACCACGTTGCGGCAGAAGATCGCGTCGAACGGCCCCTTCATCGGCCAGTCGTGCAGCAGGTTCAGCGGCTGGATGGTGACCAGTTCGCGCAGCCGCGGATGCACGCTGGCCAGGCCCTCGTACTCGCCCGAGCCGCGCAGCATCCAGCGGCGGCGGTGTTCGTCGCTGATCCCATTCAGGCGGTCCAGCGGGTAGACGCCGCGGCGCGCGGTCTCCAGCGCCTGCGGCGACAAATCGGTGGCGAGGATCTTCGCGTCCACGCCGGCGCCGTGCTGCTCCAGCGCCTCGGCCAGCACCATCGCCAACGCGTAGGGTTCCTCGCCGGTGGAGCAGCCGGCCGACCAGATGCGCAGGCGATCGCCGTCGCGGCGCTTCTGTTCCAGCCAGCGCGGCAGCAGCTCGGCGACCAGCAGGTCGTAGTGGTGCGCCTCGCGGAAGAACGAGGTGACATTGGTGCTGATGACGCTGGCCAGCTCGCCCAGCTCGCTCTGCGGGTCGCGCTGCAACAGCTCGCAGTAGCTGCTGAACTGCTTCAGGCCCAGCGCGCGCAGGCGGCGGAACAGGCGGCCCTGCACCAGCTGGCGCTTGTGTTCGCCCAGCGAAATGCCGCAATGGGTGTAGACGAACTTGCGCAGGAACTCGAACTCGCCGTCGCCCAGTCGCGGCCCGCCGCCAGCCATGTCGACGGATGACATGCCGGCCATCGCGTCCATCTCAGAACTCCTTCCATGCACCGGCCGCGACGGCGTCCGCCTGGGCCGCGGCGTGCGCCGGCCGCGCCTTGCGCACGGCGGCGAACACGGCCTCGGTCTCCACCGCCACCGCTTCGGGGCGTACCGGCGCGGCGGGGGCCTTCCCGTCGCCGTTGAGCCGGAAGAAGCCTACCTGGCGCGCCAGCTCGCCGGCCTGCTCGTGCATCGCGCGGGCCGCGGCCGAGGCCTCCTCCACCAGCGCCGCGTTCTGCTGGGTCATCTCGTCCATCTGCATCACCGCGTTGTTGACCTGGTCGATGCCGGCGGATTGTTCCTGGCTGGCCGCGGCGATCTCGGCCACGATGTCGGTGACCTTTTTCACGCTGTCGACGATCTCGGACAGCGCCTTGCCCGACTGGTTGACCAGATCCGAGCCGGTGCGCACCTTGTCTTCGCTGTCGGCGATCAGGCCCTTGATCTCCTTGGCCGCGCCGGCGCTGCGCTGGGCCAGGCTGCGCACCTCGGTGGCCACCACGGCGAAGCCGCGGCCCTGTTCGCCCGCACGCGCCGCTTCCACCGCCGCGTTCAGCGCCAGCAGGTTGGTCTGGAAGGCGATCTCCTGGATCAACCCCACGATGTCGCCGATCTTGCGGCTGGAGGCGTCGATCTCGGCCATCGCCGCGATCGCCTTGCCGGCCACTTCGCCGCCGCGCTCGGCCTGTTCGCGGGCGCCGCGGGCGAGCTGGTTGGCGTGGCTGGCGTTCTCCGCATTCTGTTTCACGGTGGAGGTCATCTCCTCCATCGAGGAGGCGGTCTCCTCCAGGCTGGAAGCCTGCTCCTGGGTGCGCTGGCTGAGATCGTCGTTGCCCCGCGCGATTTGCTGCGCGGCCGTGCTCACCGCGTCGGAACCGTTGCGCACGTCGCCCACGATCTCGCCGAGCCGCTCGTCCATGGTGCGAAAGGCCTCCAGCAGCCGGCCCAGCTCGTCCATGCGCCCGACCGTGATGTCGTTGCCCAGCCGCCCTTCGGCAATGGCATGGGCGTGCGCCACGGCACGGGTCAGCCGGCCGGTGATCGAGCGGATCAGCAGCACCGCCAGAGTCAGCGCCAGCACCAGGCCGCCGACCAGCGCGGCCAGGGTGACGTTCCGCACCAGGTGATAGCGCTGCTCCTGCTGCTGATAGTTCTGCTGGGCATTGGTACGCTGCTGCTCAGTGACCTTGGCCAGCCGGCCCTGCCGATCCAGCATCAACGGCCGCAACTGCATGTTCAGCAAGTCCGGCGAGCTTTCGTCCTTCTGGGCAAGCGCCTGCAGCAGATCCTGGCTGTTGGACTCCATGTCCTCGTCGGTGGCAGTCCAATCCTTGTACAGCTTCTCGACCTGGGCCGTCATCGGTATCGCCAGCAGCTGCTTGCGCAGGGCGGCGATGTCGAGCTGGGCCTTGTGGAAGTCGTCGACCTTCTGCTTCATCTGGCCGGGCTTGTCCATCAACGAGGTGGCTTCACCCAAGGCGATGTACGACATCAGCGAACGCTGGGCGATGGACGACACCAGATTGGCCGGAATCATCTGCTCGTCGTAGATCTTGCGGGCAGCTTCGTTCTGCATCTGCATCGCGCCGAGGCCGATCACGGCCCCGCAGACCAGCATCGCGCCGAGCAGCCCGAGCACGCCGATCAGGCGGGCCTTGACGCTCAAGGTGGACAGCTTGACGGCACGCGCAAGGATATTCTTGATCTTCATAAACATTCCCCTGGTTCAGGCGGCAACTTCGACATCACGGACGTCCGGCAGCGCGGCGTCCAGGGTTTCCACGTCTTCCGGACGCATCAGCTTCTCCACGTCCAGCAGCATCACCATGCGCTCGACGTGGGTGGCCAGGCCCCTCAGGTAGCGGGTGTCCACGACCGCGCCCATGTCGGGCACCGGCTTGATCGCCGCCGGGTCGATGTCGACCACGTCGGAGACGGCGTCCACCACGATGCCGAAAAGGCGTTCGGCGATCGCCACGATGATCACCACCGTGCTGTCGCCGTAGCTCTCGCGCTCCAGGCCGAAGCGCAGGCGCAGATCCATGATCGGCACGATCGCGCCACGCAGGTTCAGCACGCCGAGCAGGTACTCGGGGGTCTGCGGGATGCGGGTCACCCGCGCCCAGCCGCGGATTTCGCGCACCGACAGGATGTCGACGCCGTACTCCTCGCCGGCCAGGTTGAAAGTCAGCTGCTGCACCGTCGGCGCCGCGGCTTGGGTGTTGTCGTGCATGAGCCTGTTACCTCGTGATCGGGCGATTGCGATCACCCTGTCGCCATGACTGTGTCGGCCCGGCGGGTGGAAACTTGAGCCGCGCGCTGCGTACGCCGTCGCGGTGCAGCGCGTCGGGCGGGGCGTTGTCGGCGGCCAGCGGGCCGTCGCAGCCGCCCGGTGCCGGCAGGGTGCGCCCGCGGTCGCTGTGCGCACGCGGCGGCGCTTCGACCCCGCACGCGGCGCGGGCTACGCCCAGCGGAAACGGTAGGAAGGCGGGTGGCCCAGGGCACGCGCCATTCCATCCACGCACGGATCGTCGCGCACTCGCCGCCGCCGGCGGCGCCATGACGAGCCGTATCAGGCCGCCTGGCGGCGCTGGCCCAGCCGCACCACGCCGCTCACGTCGACGATCAGCGCCACCGAACCATCGCTGAGGATGGTGGCGCCGGAGATGCCCTGCACGCGCTGGTAGTGCGCCTCCAGCGACTTCACCACCGCCTGCTGCTGGCCGAGCAGGTCGTCCACCAGCAGGCCCACGCGGCGGCCTTCCTCCTCGATCACCACCACGATGCCGCGCTCGATCTCGGTGACCGCCGCGGCGCAGCCGAACGCCCGGTGCAGCCGCATGATCGGCAGGTAGTCGTCGCGGAAGTGGAACACCTCGCCGCCGCCGGCGATCTTGCGCACCATGTCCGAACGCAGCCGCAGCGATTCGACGATGGAGATCAGCGGCACGATGTAGCGCTCCTGCCCCACCGCGGTGACCAGGCCGTCGATGATCGCCAGGGTCAGCGGCAACGCGATGGTGAACACGCTGCCCTTGCCGCTCTGGCTGCGCACGCCGACGCTGCCGCCGAGATCGCGCACATTGCGGCGCACGACGTCCATGCCGACGCCGCGGCCGGAAAGATCGGTAGCCTGCGCGGCGGTGGAAAAGCCCGGCTGGAAAATCAGCTCGGCCACTTCGGTATCGTCGAGTTCCTGGCCGGGGCGGATCAGGCCGCGCTGCTCGGCCTTGCCGACGATGGCGGCGTGGTTGAGGCCGGCGCCGTCGTCGCTGATCTGCACCACGATATTGCCGCCCTCGTGGTAGGCGTCGAGCCGCAGCGTGCCGGTTTCCGGCTTGCCGGCGGCGCGGCGCTGCTCGGGCGTTTCCAGCCCGTGGTCGATCGCGTTGCGCACCAGGTGCACCAGCGGATCGCCGATCTTCTCCAGCACGGTCTTGTCCAGCTCGGTGTGCTCGCCGTGCAGTTCCAGTTTCACCTGCTTGCCGAGCTTGCGCTCCAGGTCGCGCACCAGCCGCGGGAAGCGGTTGAACACCGAGCCGATCGGCAGCATGCGGATGCGCATCACGCTTTCCTGCAGCTCGCGCGTGTTGCGCTCCAGCTGCACCAGCCCTTCGCGCAGGCGCTCCAGCTGCGACAGCTGAAAGTTCTCGCCGATGTCGCTGAGCATCGACTGCGTGATGACCAGCTCACCCATCATGTTGATCAGCGCATCGACCTTGTCGATGCCCACGCGGATCGAGCTGCCCTCGGCGGAAGCCACCGCGGTCTCGCGCACCGGGCGCGGGCCAGCGGCGGCGACCGGTGCCGCCGGCGCGGGACTTTCGCTCGCCGCTGTTGCTGCGGGTGTCACAGTCGCCACGGGTGCGGCGGCTGTCGGTTCGATCGCCAGCTCACAATCACCCTCGACCCAGTCGAACACCGCCGCGACGTCGCCGCGCGCGACCGCACCGTGCAGGCGCAATTCCCAACCCAGGTAGCACTGGCCGGGATCGAGTTCGGCCAGCTGCGCCGGCGCGCTGTCGAGCACGAAGGCGCGGCACACTTCCAGCCGGCCCAGTTGCTGCAGTTCGCGGAACAGCCGCAGCGGATCGTTGCCGGTCTGCAGCAGGTGCGGCAGCGCCACGAAGCGGATATCCCAGCCGCTCGCCGCCACATCCGCCGGCGCTGCCGCAACGGGCGCGGCCGGCGTTTCGCCACTGACCAGCCGCACCAGTTCGGCGCGCAGGGCCTCGCTGTCGGCGTCGGCGGCGGGCTTGCCCCGGCTGGTGTGGTCGAGCATCGCGCGCAGGCAATCGACCGAGCGCAGCAGCAGGTCGATCAGTTCCGCATCCACGCCGCGCCGTTCGCTGCGCACCTCTTCCAGCAGCGATTCCGCCACGTGGGTGAACGCCGCCACGTCGGCGAAACCGAACGTGGCCGCACCGCCCTTGATGGAATGCGCAGCGCGGAAGATGGTGTGCACCAGCTCCGCATCGGTGGCACCCGAATCGAGCGCCAGCAAGGCCGCTTCCATCGCATCCAGCCCTTCCAGGCTTTCCTCGAAGAAGGTCTTGTGGAACTGGGTCAGATCGACGGCGCCCATGGCTCTTCCTTCAGCCGAGCACGCGCTTGACGGTGGCCAGCAACTGTTCGGGATCGAACGGCTTGACCAGCCAGCCGGTGGCACCGGCGGCCTTGCCCTCCATCTTTTTCTCGGTGTGCGATTCGGTGGTGAGCATCAGGATCGGCACGCCCTTGTACGCATCCAGCGCACGCAGCTCGCGCACCATCGCGATGCCGTCCATCACCGGCATGTTGACGTCGGCCAGCACCAGTTCGTAGGCACCGCCGCGCGCGGCGTCCAGCGCCAGTTGCCCGTTCTCCGCCTCGGTCACCTCGTGGCCGGCGCCGCGCAGGGTGAAGGCCACCATGCCGCGCATCGAGGCCGAATCGTCTACCGCGAGAATCTTTGCCATGTTGCCACCTCGTATCAGGCCGACGTTGCCGTCGGCAGGTTCAATGACTGTTCCAGCCCGAGCAGGGCCGCCGCTTCGTGCAGGACTTCGTTGGTGCCGCGCCAGGCCAGCGCGCCGCCGTGATGCTCCAGCTCGCGCCGGAACAGCAGCAGCAACTGCAGCGCCGCGGTGTCGACGCGCTCCAGCGCCCCGGCGTCGAGCACGATCTCGCCCCGCTGCAGCACCTGTTCCAATTCGGCCTTCAAGGCGGGCTGCGCCGCCAGCCGGCAATCGGCCGGCAGGCAGACCACGGCGACGGCATCGCTCGCCATTTCGGCGGCTGCCACCGGCGGCTGATCCGCCTTGTTCTTCTTCGCCGTTCGCTTGCCGCCCATCCCGCCTGCTCCGCTCGCGCCGTGTGCGCTGACGTCTGCTCTATCGGCAGCGGGGCGGATCGCTTTAGGGCGCCTCGAACAAGCCGCCTTTCTTGTAGGAGCGCACCCTGTGCGCGATGCCTTTCGTCATGCGGCGAAAGAGCATCGCGCACAGGGTGCGCTCCTACAGGTCGTCCCGACTCCGGCTCAAGTGGCCCAGGCGGGGCAACACCCTCAAGTATTCTCCAGAGCGGCCGATGACCTTCGCGACTGCCGCTTTTCCCATCCGCGCCAGGCGCAGGAACTTACGCTTGAACATCCCACCGATCAGCCTCGCCGCGCTTACCTGGGCAGGTGCCGCTTCCGGCACCACCGCCCAGAGCTGGCGCATTGGCGCGGTGCTGGCGGCGCGCCCGCTGGGCGTGAACCCGCAAGGCCTGCTGGTGCTGCAGATCGGCGCGCTCACGGTGGAGGCGGACGTCTCGCACAGCCAGTTGCCGGCGCAGTTCCAGGTGCGCGTGCTGAGCCTGGGCGCGCAGCCGCAACTGGAGATCCTGCCGCAAGCGGCGGATCCCACCTTCCAGCGCATGCTGCGCGAACGCCTGCCCCAGCAGAGCGGCTACACGCCGCTGCTCTCCACCTTGTCGGCGCTGGCCCAGCGGCCGGCGCTGCGCCAGTTGCCGGCGGAAGTACGCACGGCGCTGGCGGTGCTGGAACAGGCCTTGCGCACGCCGGCGGAGATCACCCGCGGCGACGGCCTGCGCGAGGCGATCCGTCGCAGCGGCCTGTTCTTCGAGTCACGCCTGCTGCATCCGCCACAGGGACAGGCAGCGCCACCCACCGACGACTGGAAGGGCGCCCTGCTGCGCCTGGCCGCCCTGCTCGACCGCCGTGCCCCGGCGCCGCCGCCGCCGGGTCGCGGCGACGTCGCCCCACCTCTGCTGCAGCGTGGCTTGCAGGCGCAGCCGCGGTTGCCGCTGCCGGTGCTGCCCGGCGGCGACGACGTGGCGGTGCTGCTCAGCCGCCTGCATGGCGACGTCAAGGCGGCGCTGGCGCGCATCGAGGTGGCGCAACTCGACGCCAGTGCCAACCCGGCTTCGGCCTGGGTGGTCGAGGTGCCGCTGCTGGGCAAGGACGGCCACGACGTGCTGCAGATCAAGCTGGAATACGGCACTGATACCGTCGACGGCGGCAAGGGCTGGACGCTGGGCTTCGCGCTGGATCTGCCGCCGCTGGGCCCGGTTCAGGGCGAACTGCAACTGCACGAACCGCGCCTGTCGGTGCGCCTGTGGGCCGAACGCATCGAGACCGCGCAGAAACTGGAACGCCAGTTCACCCCGCTGCGCCAGCGCCTGGCCGTCTGCGGCGTACTGCTCGACCAGTTGAGCTGCCAGGTCGGTGTGCCGCAACCGCCGGGCAGCAGCAACGCACTGCTGCTGAAGGCCACCGCATGAACGACCAGCCGCCACCGAAGCGGGTCAGCCTGCGCCTGGCCAGCGGCGGCGACGAAGCCGCGCCGATGCCCGCGCAATCGCTGGAGCTGCTGCTGGCCCGCGCCCGGGAACTGGGCGTGCCACTGCACCACGACGCACAGATCGCGGCCCTGCTGGCCGCGTTGCGGCTGCGCGACGATATTCCGGTGCAGTTGTATGCCGCGGCCGCTTCGGTGCTGGCGACGATTTATGACGCGGCAGAGGAGTAGGTGCGCCACTGATCTGCGAGAAATGCCGGAACAAACCTTTCGCCCGTCATTCCCGCTTTCGCCCATTGCCACCTGAGTGAATCCGTGCCGTCGCGTGAAAGGCATCGGGGCGCCTGCCGGCGCATATCTCAACTGGCCACGTCGACCCGATCCGCGCCCACCGCACAGCCCGCTCGCGAGCGATGCTTTTGGTTGGGAATCGGGGATCACAAGAGCAAAGGCATCGTTCGTGAACGAGCTTCTGCGAGGAGATGGCGGAGCTTTGGGTTGCGCTGTACCGACCCGCACCCTCGGCGAGCTGACATCGCCGATGCCGCGCATAGCACGAGTGTCGTCGCCAAACTATGCCTGCATGTGGCCGCCGGTGTTGTCGATGTTCGCAGACGAGGCGATGCCGGTGATCCATGGCACGGAGCGGCCGAACGCGGTGAAGATGTCAGCGACCAAATCGCGCCTCCACCACTTTTATCTGGAAGGGTACCTCTCGAAAACAAACCGCCATCACTATAGATGAGGTCGGAAAGACCTATCATATTTTGTACGGAGTCGGCTGCTGGCACGTCTTGATATACATTTTGCGACGCGTAATAGCTAGTATTGTTTAGTGAGTGTCCGATTCCACCATCTTCACCGTTGAGAAGTGCGTCCAGTCCTTCGAAATATTTTACGCTGTTCATGGCACCCTCTCCACAGTGACGTTAAACGCATTTTTATCTTCACTTTTGTAGAACGACTCTTCATCTCTTGAAGCACAGGTACCAACGTCAACAAATGGTCTTGTCAGGCAGGTTAAGTGATAAGTCGTCTTCCCATTTATGACGTCGCTATTAGTAGCAATAACTGAAACCCCATAGTTTCCATGAAAAGCTTTGGCGTCCACACCGCCATTTGTCCACTCGCACTTATCTCGAAGGAAGCGATCCATGACGATGGTCGCGATATAGGTATCGCCTATCTTTTCTACGCGCTCAGGCACGTTTACTTGTTTGACCCGTGTGTTACCCGCTGGCCAGATCACTGGTGCGCAAGCCAGGTCGCTGACCACCCACTGCGACGCAACCTCGATCCGATTCACTTCCGACCCTTTTTCCACGGTGATCTTCAATCTCACAAAGTGCTGAGGATGCGGATTCGGCGTAGGGCTCGGCGCAGGCGGGCCATTGCACCCTTGCAACGCGCAAGCGGCACCAGCGAATAGAAGTGCGAGCCAATGCCGCCGCAGGGAGAGCGACCGCACCGTTTCCAAAAGAAGAGGAAAATTCATCTGAATTCGCTCGGTGTTTTGTTCACCACGCGCCCATGACGCCCGGTTGGGATGGGTGACCATCCTGTCGGGGCCGAAGGGGATTCAGAGTTTTTTCTTGACGAGCCTTCACCTTTGGAACGCGGGCGGGCCGGGCGTGTGGCTCCTTCTGATGGGGCTGCGCGCGCAGGCACGTCCGCGTAAACCACCCCCGGGATCGCGACCATGCCGGCCGAAGTTGATGCACAACTAAAGTGAGTACGACCGCCTGAAACAGCGTCGAATCGGAAGAAACCGATGTCGCCCCTCACTTTTTGCCCGCTTGTGATGCGTCCCGTCATCAGCGTTTCCTTGCAAGGTTCAAACACATCCTCGTGACCTGGCATTGCGCTCAGGTTGCCGGCTCAGATTTAGAACCGCTGACTTACACTATGTCAACGAGTAATTTCTTTCGATTCAAGAACGTAGGGACTTGACGTTGATTTTGGCTGTGTTTGATTATTCCGTGGCTTTTGCAATCGGCCGGGCGGCTTGATTCTGGCGGAATGCACGGCACCACACGACGTGTCAAACGTGATGCGATGTAAGGTGTCCGAATGGCATAACGAATTTTCTTGCGCGTCCGGTTGCTTCTCTGAATTGGCGACATGGCATGCTTTGAGCGAGATCGGCGATGAGATGGCCCACCCCGATAGGACGCACGCAATGCCGGCCGAGGGGCGGCGGTGCAGGCGTGGTGATCATGCGAGAACAACCTCAGAGTCAGAGTACACTTCCGAGCGACCGCTACGGGTCGCTTTGAGACAGCTCAAAAGCCCGCTTCATCGCTTGAGTGACTGCAGGATCGATCTGACTGGCACGGTGCGCCTGCGCAACACCTACCGCACCACCAGCTCCACCCGCCGCCCCAGCGCCTTCAGCGCAACTGCAATCGTGTCGATCTTGGTGGCGTGCCCCAGGTTCACGAGGCGATTGACCGATTGCGGGCTGGTATGCAGGCGCCGCGCCAGTTCCGCGGGGCTCACGCGCTGCTCCAGCATGGTGTTGAG
>Ga0070659_100002294_pt1 | contig 13621 bp, 14 predicted proteins | sample KBSC23metaG_FD_64666 | JGI IMG/M metagenome (GOLD analysis project Ga0070659, IMG submission 64666) | Corn rhizosphere microbial communities from Kellogg Biological Station, Michigan, USA - KBS C2-3 metaG | ecosystem: Host-associated > Plants > Roots > Rhizosphere > Soil ...
ATGTGCGTCGTCAACGTCGAGTCGGCGCCGGGGAACTTCTCGAACGCGAACCGCGGGATCTTCACGACGACGTAGTCGAGGCTCGGCTCGAAGCTCGCCGGCGTCTCCTTGGTGATGTCGTTGGGAATCTCGTCGAGGGTGTAACCGATCGCGAGCTTCGCCGCGATCTTCGCGATCGGGAAGCCGGTCGCCTTCGACGCGAGCGCGCTCGACCGCGACACCCGCGGGTTCATCTCGATGACGACCTGCCGGCCCGTCTTCGGGTCGACCGCGAACTGGATGTTGGAGCCACCGGTCTCGACGCCGACCGCGCGGATGACCGCGAACGCCATGTCGCGCATCTGCTGGTACTCGCGGTCGGTCAGCGTCATCACCGGCGCGACGGTGATGCTGTCGCCGGTGTGCACGCCCATCGGGTCGAGGTTCTCGATCGAGCACACGACGACGCAGTTGTCGTGCTTGTCGCGCATGACCTCGAGCTCGTACTCCTTCCAGCCGAGCACGCTCTCCTCGACGAGCACCTCGTGCACCGGGCTGGCGTCGAGACCGGCCGCGACCATCCGCCGCAGCTCGGTCTCGTCGTGCGCGAAACCGGATCCCGCGCCGCCAAGGGTGAACGACGGCCGCAGCACGACCGGATAGCCAAGCGTTTCGGCGGCTGCCACCGCCGCGTCGACGGTGCGGACAAGTTCGGAGCGCGCGTAGTCGGCCTTGATGTCGTCGCAGATCTTCTTGAACCGCTCCCGATCCTCGCCGGCGCGGATCGCGTCGATCGACGCGCCGATGAGCTCGACGCCGTAGCGTTCGAGCACGCCGCGCTCGTGCAACGCGACCGCGGTGTTGAGCGCGGTCTGGCCGCCGAGCGTCGCGAGCAACGCGTCGGGTCGTTCGCGCTCGATCACCTTCTCGACGAACTCCGGCGTGATCGGCTCGACGTACGTCGCGTCGGCGAACTCGGGGTCGGTCATGATCGTCGCCGGGTTGGAGTTGACCAGCGAGACCCGCAGCCCCTCGTCGCGCAGAACGCGACAGGCCTGCGTGCCGGAGTAGTCGAACTCGCACGCCTGGCCGATGACGATCGGTCCGGAGCCGATGACGAGGACGCTCTTGATGTCGGTACGACGGGGCACTAGTGCGCGTCTCCGATCGCGAGGCCGAGCATTACCAAACCGACGATGGTGACCGCGGCCGCGAGCAACCCGGCGACGACCGCGCGGCGGTCGAGCCGGCCGCGCACGACACCGACGTTCGGATCCGCCGGATGGTGATGGTGGTGATGCACCCCGGCCGAGACGGCCTCGGCGCGCGACGCGCCCTCGATCTCGCTCACCGGTTCGCCTCCATCAGCGCGACGAACGACAGGAACAGGCCGGTGGCGTCGTGCGGACCCGGTGCGGCCTCCGGGTGGTACTGCACCGAGAACGCCGGTACGTCGAGGCAGCGCAGCCCCTCGACGACGCCGTCGTTGAGGTCGACGTGGCTCACCTCGACCCGGCCGAACTCGCTGTCGCTCACCCGATCAGCGGGCGCGTCGACGGCGAAGCCGTGGTTGTGGCTGGTGATGTGCACCTGACCGGTCGCGCGGTCCTGCACCGGCTGGTTCACACCCCGGTGGCCGAACTTCAGCTTGTAGGTGCCGAAGCCGAGCGCGCGGCCGAGCACCTGGTTGCCGAAGCAGATGCCGAACACCGGCTTGCGCGCGGCGAGCACGCCGCACATCGCGTCGACCGCGTAGTCGGCGGTCGCCGGATCCCCGGGGCCGTTGGAGAAGAACACGCCGTCCGGGTCGACCGCGAGCAGATCCGCCGCCGTCGAGGTCGCCGGCAGCACGTGCACCTCGCAGCCGTTGAGCGACAGGTAGCGCGGCGTCGACGCCTTGATGCCGAGGTCCATCGCCGCGACGACGTACTTCTTCGTACCGACCGCGGGAACGACGTACGCCGACGGCGTCGACACCTCGCGCGCGAGGTCGGCGCCTTCCATCCCCGGCGATGCCAGCACCCGCGCGAGCAGCGCCTCGGCGTCGGTCTCGACGGTGCTGACGCCGACCCGCATCGCGCCGCGCTCGCGCAGATGGCGCGTGAGTGCGCGGGTGTCGATGCCGCTGATGCCGACGACGTTCTGCGCTGCGAGCTCGTCGTCGAGGCTGCGCCGCGACCGCCAGTTGCTCGGCACCCGCGCCGGGTCGCGGACGACGTACCCGCTGACCCAGAACTTCCGCGACTCCGGGTCGTCGTCGTTGATGCCGGTGTTGCCGATCTGCGGCGCGGTCTGCACGACGACCTGGCGGTGGTACGACGGGTCGGTCAGCGTCTCCTGGTAGCCGGTCATGCCGGTGTTGAACACCGCCTCGCCGAACACCTCCCCCTCGGCGCCGTAGGCCTGCCCGCGGAACGCTCGGCCGTCTTCCAGCACCAACAGTGCGGCGCCGTTCACGCGGGCTTCCCGTCGAGGACGGTCGCCCGGCCACGCAGGAACGTCGCGACAACGCGAGCCGGCAGCTCGCGTCCGGCGTACGGGTTGTTGCGGCTGCGGCTCGCCGACGTGCGCGGGTCGACGACGACCCGGGCCGCCGGATCCACCAGGACGATGTTGGCCGGGGCACCGGGCAGCAACGGTTGCCCGTGCGCGGTCAGCCGGCCGATGCGCGCCGGCCGCACGCTCATCCGATCCGCGACCCCGCTCCAGTCGAGCCGGCCGGTCTCGACCATCGCCTCGGCGACCACCGACAGCGCAGTCTCCAGCCCGGTCATGCCGAACGCGGCCGCGGCCCACTCGGTTTCCTTGTCCTCCAACGCATGCGGCGCGTGGTCGGTGGCGACCGCGTCGATCGTTCCGTCGGCGAGCGCGTCGCGCAGCGCCTCGACGTCCTCGCTGCCGCGCAGCGGCGGGTTCACCTTGAACACCGGGTCGTAGCTCGCGACGACGTCGTCGGTGAGCAGCAGGTGATGCGGCGTCACCTCGGCGGTGACGTTCCAGCCCTTGCGTTTCGCCCAGCGCACGATCTCGACCGAGCCGGCCGTCGACACGTGACAGAAGTGCACCCGGCTGCCGACGTGCGCGGCGAGCAGGCAGTCGCGGGCGATGACCGCCTCCTCGGCGACCGCCGGCCAGCCGGCCAGCCCGAGCCGGCCCGACTGCGCGCCCTCGTTCATCTGCGCGCCTTCGGTGAGCCGCGGATCCTGTGCGTGCTGCGCGACCACGCCGTCGAACGCCTTCACGTACTCCAGCGCCCGGCGCATCAGCAGCGGGTCGTGCACGCAGTGCCCGTCGTCGGAGAACACCCGCACCCGCGCGGCGGAGTCGGCCATCGCGCCGAGCTCGGCGAGCTGCTCGCCGCGCAACCCGACCGTGACCGCGCCGACCGGATGCACGTCGCAATGACCGGCCTCGATGCCGAGCCGCCAGACCTGCTCGACGACACCGGCGACGTCGGCGACCGGTTCGGTGTTGGCCATCGCGTGCACCGCGGTGAACCCGCCGAGCGCCGCGGCCAACGTGCCGGTCTCGACGGTCTCCGCGTCTTCCCGGCCCGGTTCGCGCAGGTGCGTGTGCAGGTCGACCAGACCGGGCAGCGCGATCAGCCCGTCGGCGTCGAGCACCTGCGCGCCGGCCGGTGCCTCGTCGACGAGCGCGCCGTCTTCGACGTACAGATCGGTCGCGTCGAGACCGAGCGGGCGCACCCCGCGGATCACCCACCCACTCATGCCGCGGCCTCCTCGGAGTCGACGAGGGCGCCGCCGAGCAGCAGGTAGAGCACCGCCATGCGGACCGACACCCCGTTCGCCACCTGCTCGACGATGGTCGACCGGACGCTGTCGGCGACCTCCGCGGCGATCTCGACGCCGCGGTTCATCGGGCCGGGATGCATGACGATCGCGTCGTCCGGAAGGGTCGCCATCCGGCGCGCGTCCAACCCGTACCGGCGGCTGTACTCGCGCGTCGTCGGGAAGAACCCGCCGTACATCCGTTCGCGTTGCACCCGCAGCATCATCACGACGTCGCTCTTCGGGAGCACGGCGTCGAGGTCGTACGACACCGCGCACGGCCAGTGCTCGACACCGACCGGCAACAGCGTCGGCGGCGCGACGACGGTGACGTCGGCGCCGAGTGTCGAGAGCAGCAGCACGTTGCTGCGCGCGACCCGCGAGTGCAGCACGTCGCCGACGATCCCGACCCGCAGGCCTTCGACCCGACCGAGCCGGTTGCGCATCGTGAACGCGTCGAGCAGTGCCTGCGTCGGATGCTCGTGCGTCCCGTCGCCGGCGTTGACGACGCTGCCGTGAATCCAGTTGGCCAGCCGGTGCGGCGCACCGGACGCGCCGTGCCGGCACACGACCGCGTCGGCGCCCATCGCTTCCAGCGTCAGCGCGGTGTCCTTCAGCGACTCGCCCTTGCTGACGCTGCTGCCCTTCGCGGAGAAGTTGATGACGTCCGCCGACAGGCGCTTGGCGGCGACCTCGAAGGACGTGCGGGTGCGGGTCGAGTCCTCGAAGAAGAGATTCACGACAGTGCGGCCGCGCAGCGTCGGCAGCTTCTTGATCGGCCGGTCCGCGACCCGGGCCAGCTCCTCGGCGGTGTCGAGGACGAGCAGCGCGTTCTCCCGGGTGAGGTCGGCCGCGGAGAGCAGGTGTCTCGGCAGTGTCATCGGGTCTCCCTGCGCGCGAGGTCGGCCGGGCCGAGCAGGACGGCGTCGCGCCCGTCGGTCTCTTCGAGCAGCACGTGCACCGTCTCGGTGAGCGAGGTCGGGATGTTCTTGCCGACGTAGTCGGCCCGGATGGGCAGCTCCCGGTGCCCGCGATCGACGAGTACGGCGAGCTGCACCGCGCGCGGCCGGCCGAGGTCGGACAGCGCGTCGAGCGCCGCCCGCACGGTGCGGCCGGAGAACAGCACGTCGTCGACGAGGACGACGACCTTGCCGTCGATGCCATCCGGCGGGATGTCGGTCGACTCCAGCGCCCGGACGCCGCGCAACCGCAGGTCGTCGCGGTACATCGTCACGTCGACCGAGCCGACCGGCCGGCCGGGCGCACCGGAGTCTTCGATCGCGTCGACCCGGGCGCCGATGCGTTGGGCCAGCGAGACGCCGCGGGTCGGGATGCCGAGAATGACGACGTCGCCGGCACCGTGGTTGCGCTCGACGATCTCGTGCGCGATGCGGGTCAGGGCGCGGCCGACGTCGGCGGCGTCGAGGACGGGGCGGGCGGCGGCGGGGTCACCGGTGACGGGCCGCTCGGCCGGTTGTGCCGGTGGCTGCACCGGCGGGTGCGCAGAAGTCACCCTGCTCCCTCCTTCCCCGCCTCACAGGACGGGAGTTAAAGGACGGTAGGTCCCGGCCACGGTACCAGGAGCGGCCGGGGTTGGGCTTCCCGGCCACCGCGCCGGGCATGTCGCTACGCAGGGGTGCTTGACGCTCACGACGCCGCCGCCTACCGTCACTGTGAGTAACCATCGGAACGGGGGCGCCCGCCCCACCGAACCGAGCGGAGCGGAGCGTATGACCGAGGAAGCCCACACCCCGTACGCGAAGGCGCTGGGCCAGCGACTCCGAGCCATCCGCATGCAGCAGGGACTGTCGCTGCACGGGGTCGAGGAGAAGTCGCGCGGCCGCTGGAAGGCCGTCGTCGTCGGCTCCTACGAACGCGGCGACCGCGCCGTCACCGTGCAGCGGCTCGCCGAGCTCGCCGACTTCTACTCGGTGCCGATCAACGAGCTGCTTCCCGACGCCACCCCCACGGCGGCCGCGACCGAGCCGCCGCCGCGCCTCGTGCTCGACCTGGAGAAGCTGCAGCACATCCCGGCCGACCAGGCCGCGCCGCTGGCCCGTTACACCGCGACCATCCAGAGCCAGCGCGGCGACTACAACGGGCGGGTGCTGTCCATCCGCCAGGAAGACCTGCGCACCCTCGCGGTCATCTACGACGAAACCCCCAGCCAGCTCACCGACCAGCTCATCAACTGGGGCGTGCTCAACGCCGAAGCGAGACACACCATCGAACTCCCCGTCTGAACCGCCGACCGACTCGACCGGCTAGTCCTTGCTGGCGAGGACCTTCGCCAGGACGCCGTTGACGAACGACGGCGACTCGTCGGTCGACAGCGACTTCGCGAGCTCCACCGCCTCGTCGATCGCCACCGCGGCCGGGATGTCCGGGCAGTAGAGCAGCTCGTACGCCGCCAGCCGCAGGATCGACCGGTCCACCGACGGCATCCGCGACAGCGGCCAGTCGCCGGCGAATCCGGACAGCAGCGCGTCGATGCCGGCCCGGTGCTCGGCCACGCCGGCCACCAGCAGCCGCGCGTAGTCCGGCACCGGCGGGTCCGCCCGGGCGGTCCATTCGGCCAGCGTCTCGACGGCGTCGCGGTCGCGCAGGTCGGCCTCGAACAGGACGTCGAGAGCGCGCTTGCGCGCCTTGCTCCGGGCGGTCACTTTGGTAGGAAAAGCGCGGATCTAGTTGACCCGGCCGAGATACCGGCCGTCGCGAGTGTCGACCTTGATCTTCTCACCCTGCGTGATGAACAGCGGCACTTGGACGGTGGCGCCGGTCTCCAACGTGGCCGGCTTCGTGCCGCCGGTCGAGCGGTCGCCCTGCACGCCCGGCTCGGTGTAGGTGATCGTCAGCTCGACCGACGCGGGCAGCTCGACGTACAGCACGCTGCCCTCGTGCCGGGCGACCGTCGCGTTCGTGTTCTCGAGCAGGTAGTCCTTGGCCTCGCCGACCGCGGCGGCCGGCACGTGGATCTGGTCGTAGGTCTGGCTGTCCATGAACACGTAGTCGGCGCCGTCTTGGTAGAGGTAGGTCATCTCGCTCTTGTCGACGGTGGCCGTCTCGACCTTGGTGCCGGCGTTGAACGTGCGCTCGACGACCTGGCCGGTCAGCACGTTCTTGAGCTTGGTGCGCACGAACGCGCCACCCTTGCCGGGCTTCACGTGCTGGAACTCCACGACGTTCCAGAGCACGCCGTCGAGGTCGAGCGTCATCCCGTTCTTGAGGTCGTTCGTCGTCGCCACGAGGGCCGATGCTACGGCAACCGTACGCCGCGCCAGTGGGCAGTTTCGCCCGGTTTGTGGGCATTGGTACCCGCCACGCCGGACGACTTCGACCGATTCTGCTTCCGGCCGGGCCGCGGTAAGGCCATAGTCGTCACGGCGATCTGCTCCGATCGGGTGAGGTCTCTCAAGCGCTTCGGAGTAGGACGCCGAAGGACAACTGGCGTCTGTTGTCACAGACGTCCCACCGTCAACGACCGCTCGGGGGCTCCACCGTGGCACTTTCCCGTCGTTTCACCCTGCTCGCCGCCGGTGCGGCGACCGCCGTCCTCGGCTCGCTCGTACTGCCGGCCGTGCCGGCCGGTGCGGCAACGCTGGGCACGCCGGCGTCGCTCGCGCCGAACAACACCGGCGACGACGTCAACGACCCGTCGACCTGGCAGAAGGACCCGGTCCTGTCCTGGTCGAGCGTCACCGGCGCCTCGGGGTACGACGTCCAGCTGTCCAACAGCAACGACTTCACCGACGCCACCAACCTCTGGGCGCTCCCCAACGGCGGGCACGTCAGCGGGCCGTCGCTCGCGCTGCCGCAGCCGCTCGACCACGGCGCCTACTGGTGGCGGGTGCGCGCGGCGACCAGCGCGGTCAAGGGCCCGTGGTCGTCGGCGGTCGAGCTCTACCGCGGCTGGGACGACGCGCCGGCCGCGTCGTCCGACCCGGTGCCCAACGACAACCGCGTGAACGGCACGATGCCGTGGCGGTTCAGCTGGGCGCCGATCCCGGACGCGTCGACGTACGAGATCGAGTTCTCCATCTTCTCGACGTTCCCGGACGACCCGGCCGACTCCGCCGGCCAGGCGGCGAAGTGGAACGACGGCAAGAACACGCTCGACTGCCTGACGACCCGGACGACGTTCACGCCGTACACCTCGGTCGCCGCGGCGGACACCGGCGTCGACACGTGCGACTTCAGCGCGTTCGACCCGGACTTCGCGCCGGTCTTCTGGCGGGTGCGCGCCGTCGACGACTCGCAGGACACGGTGCCGGCCGGCCCGCAGACGCAGGTCCTCGACTGCTTCGGCACGCCGCAGTCGTCCTCGTCGGCCAGCCCGGACCCGACCGCGAACACCCCGGTCGCGCTCGGCACGCCGGCCAGCCCGGCGCACGAGTGCTCGCTGTGGTCGGCGACCAACGTCGCCGCCTGGCCGGTCGGTGACGCCGGATCGGACCCGACGACGTACGGGCCGATCAGCGTCAGCCTGACGAACTGCGGTGCCCCGGCGCAGGCCGCGACCGGGACCACGCCGGCGACCTACGACTGCACCGACACCCCGGAGATCGCGTGGTCGCCGGTGTCCGACGCCGACGGGAAGTTCGCCAGCAACTACATGGTGACCATCGCCGACGACCCCGGCTTCACCAACGTGGAGCGGGTCTACAACACGGCGTTCCTGTCGCTCACGCCGCGCGACGAGTTCCGCGACTTCAACTCCGGCCGCGGCTACTACGTCGAGGTCGCCGCGTGCGGTGACAACGGCGGGCTGTGCACCTCGCAGGCGAAGCTGACGTTCCGCAAGACGACCCCGCGCATCGCCGGCGTCTCCGCTGTGCACCTCAACGGTGCCGAGCGGTTCACCTGGGAGGACCTGGTCGGCAAGTACGGCGCCGCGGGCGACGTCGGCGCCGCCGCGACCGAGGCCGAGCACTACATCCTGCAGCTCGCGGACAGCTCGGACACCGACTTCGCGAGCCCGGTGGCGAACCTGTCGGTCGACCGTTCCTGCGACACGTCGCTCGCGATCACCTGCTACAACCCGAGCGGTACGACGGCCGCGGGTGACGCGCAAGCGGTCGTGCACGTGGCCGACGGCGCCTACATCTGGCGCGTGATCCCGGTCGACCGGGCCGGCAACCACCTGCCCGCGTCGACGCCGCTCGCGGTGTCCATCGACACGACGCCGCCGCAGCTGTCACTCACGACGAAGAGCGGCCTGCCGGTCAACGGCAAGTTCACGATGAAGTCGAGTGAGGTCGTCGTCGGCGTCAACTCCAGCTCGGTCGACCTGACCGCGGTGGCCGGCGGCGCGACGGTGCCGGTGACAGTGACGGCCGGCGCGCTCGCCAACACGTGGACCCTGACGCCGACGCACAAGCTGGTCACCGGGCAGCGCTACGCGTTGCACCTGCCCGTCGCCGGCGCCATCCAGGACCTGGCGCAGAACGGCGCGATCGTGGTCGGCAGCGCGGTCCGTACGACGACGATCGCGGACGACCGCAGCGTCGCGTGGAGCTGGCCGTCCGGCTGGACGAAGTCGTCGTCGAGCAACGCGCTCGGCGGCACCTTCGAGCACGCGACCACCGGCCACGGTGTGTCGATCGCGCTCGCCGGCTCGTCGATCTCGGTCTACGGCTGCAAAGGCCCGTCGTACGGCAGCCTCGTCGTCAGGGTCGACGGTGTGAAGAAGGCGACCGTGTCGGAGCACCAGAGCTTCACCAAGTGCGGCGTCCTGGTGTGGGACGGCGTGATCAGCACGAGCGCGCAGCACACGCTCAACCTGACGACCGTCGGCACCGGGACGATCGACCAGGTGCGGGTCGCCTGACGACCTGACCGACGTACGACGCCGATCGCCGTCTCGCCGCCCCTAAGAAGGCAGCGAGGCGGCGATTGCGTTGAGGGCGAGGCGATACGACTCGACGCCGAAGCCGGCGACGATGCCGACCGCGAGGCTCGCGGTGTAAGAGGTGTGCCGGAACTCCTCGCGGGCGAGCGGGTTCGACAGGTGCACCTCGACGAACGGTGCCGGCAACGCGGCAGCCGCATCGCGCACCGCGACGCTGGTGTGCGTCCACGCCGCCGGGTTGAGCACCAGCGCGTCGACACCGGCGTCGGCGGCCTCGTGCAGCCACCGCACGTAGGTGCCTTCGTCGTCGGTCTGCCGCACCTCGACCGCGAGCCCGAGCGCCTCGCCCGCCGACATGCAGGCGGCGACCAGGTCGTCGTACGTCGCGGTGCCGTAGACGTCCGGTTCGCGGCTGCCGAGCCGGCCCAGGTTGGGGCCGTTGAGGATCCACACGACCGCGCCGCTCACGACGCCACCAACCGTCCGTACGCCGCCGCGAGCAGGTCGCGATCGGGATCGTCGAGGCCGACCGGCTTGCCGACGTCGGCGAGGACGACGAAGCGCAGCCGGCCGGCTTTCGCCTTCTTGTCCAGCCGCATCCCGTCGTACAGCTCGCCGAACGCGGCGGCGTCGTACGACGTCGGCAGCCCGACGGACGACAGCAGGTCGCGATGCTGTGCCGCGAGGCCGGCCGGCGCGGTGCCGGCCAGCTCGGCGAGCTCGGCGGCGAAGACCATCCCGATCGCGACGGCGTGCCCGTGCGGCATCCGGTACCCCTCTCGGCGTTCGATCGCGTGGCCGAGCGTGTGCCCGTAGTTGAGGATCTCGCGGCGGCCCGACTCGGTGGGATCCTCGCTCACGACCTCCGCCTTCATCGCGATCGACCGCTCGACGAGCTCGTGCGCGTGCGCCGTCGCGTCCGCGCGGATCAGGTCGAGAATCTCAGGATCCGCAACGAATCCGGCCTTGACGACCTCGGCCATTCCGTTGACCCACTCGGCCGCGGGCAGCGTCTCGAGCACGTCGAGGTCGACGAGCACGGCGGCCGGCGGGTGGAACGCCCCGACGAGGTTCTTCCCGGCCGGCGTGTTGATGCCGGTCTTGCCGCCGACCGCCGCGTCGACCATCGCGAGCAGCGTCGTCGGGACGTGCACGACCCGCACGCCGCGCATCCAGGTCGCCGCGGCGAACCCGGCCAGGTCGGTCGTCGCTCCCCCGCCGAGCGACACGATCACGTCGGACCGCGACACCCCGGCGGTCGCGAACGCCTGCCACAACCGCTCGAGCTCGGCGACGGTCTTCGCCTGCTCGCCGGACGGCACCAGCACGACCTCGGCCGCGGCGATCCGGTGCGCGCGATCCGCGAGCCGCTCGTCCGCGACGACGACGGCGCGCGCGCCGCCGACGACCGCGGGCAGCGTGCCCAGCGCGCCCGGCTCGACGACGACGTCGTACGGCGGCGGTCCGGCGACGCAGATCGTCGTCACGCCGGTACCAGCGCCGCGAGCACGTCCGCCGCGACCGCATCCGCGTCGCGGCCGGTCGTGTCGATCGTGACGGTCGCGACCTCCGCGTAGTGCGGGCGGCGCTGGTCGAGCAGCGTGGCGAGCTGGGCGCGCGGGTTGCCGAGCAACAGCGGGCGGCTCTGGTTGAGCCCGACCCGCGCCGCCGCGTCGGCGACGGTGACGTCGAGGAAGACCACGGTGTGTTCGCGCAGCAGCGCGCGGGTTCGCGGGTCGAGAATCGCCCCGCCGCCGAGCGCGAGGATGCCGTCGTGCCCGGCCAGCGCGGCCGCGACGGCGGCGCGTTCGAGCTCCCGGAACCGCGCCTCGCCGTGCTCGACGAAGATGTCCGCCACCGTCGTGCCGGCGGCCCGCTCGACGTCGGTGTCGGTGTCGCGGAACGCGCGGCCGGTCGCGGTCGCGAGCGCCCGGCCGACCGTCGTCTTGCCGGCGCCGGGCGGCCCGACGAGCACCACCCACGGCTTCATCGCCCCGGAGCTCATCGCACCGCCAGCGCGTCGAGGTACGCCGCATGGTTGCGCGCGGTCTCCGCGACCGAGTCGCCGCCGAACTTCTCCAGCGCGGCGTCCGCGACGACCAGCGCCACCATCGCCTCCGCGACGACGCCGGCGGCCGGGACCGCGCACACGTCGGAGCGCTGGTTGATGGCCTTCGCCGGTTCGCCGGACGCGACGTCGACGGTGTCGAGGGAGCGCGGCACGGTCGAGATCGGCTTCATCGCCGCCCGGACCCGCAGCCGCTGCCCGGTCGACATCCCGCCTTCGATGCCACCGGCCCGATCCGAGCGGCGGCGGATGCCCTCGCCGGTCGACTCGATCTCGTCGTGGGCCTCGCTGCCCCGGCGCGCCACCCCGGCGAACCCGTCACCGACCTCGACCCCCTTGATGGCCTGGATGCCCATGAGCGCGCCGGCCAGCCGGGAGTCGAGCCGCCGGTCCCAGTGCACGTGGCTGCCGAGGCCCGGTGGCAACCCGTGCACGACGACCTCGACGACCCCGCCGAGGGTGTCGCCGTCCTTGCGGGCGCGCTCGATCTCCTCGACCATCGCGGCGGCGGCGCCCGCGTCGTAACAGCGCACCGGATCGGCGTCGACGGCTTCGCGGTCGCCGGGCTCCGGCACCCGATCCGCCGGGGCGGCGACGGTGCCGATCGCGACGACGTGACTGAGCACCGTGACGCCGTACGCCTGATGCAGCAACGCTTTCGCGACCGCGCCGAGCGCGACCCGGGCCGCGGTCTCCCGCGCGCTCGCGCGCTCCAGCACCGGCCGCGCGTCGGCGAAGCCGTACTTCTGCATGCCGGCGAGGTCCGCGTGGCCGGGCCGCGGCCGGGTCAGCGCCGCGTTGCGCGCCAGGCCTTCGAGCTCGGCGGCGGAGACGGGATCCGGCGACATGACGGTCTCCCACTTGGGCCACTCGGTGTTGCCGACGAGCACGGCGACCGGGCCGCCCATCGTCTCGCCGTGCCGCACCCCGCCGACGAGGTCGACGTCGTCGCGCTCGAACGACATGCGCGCGCCGCGGCCGGTGCCGAGGCGCCGGCGGGCAAGCTCGTCGGCGACGTCGTCGGTGGTGATCCGGATGCCGGCCGGCAACCCTTCGACGATCGCGACGAGCGCGCGACCGTGCGACTCGCCGGACGTCAGCCACCGCAACACGGCTCCCATTGTGCCGTCGGGCGGTCGGATCAGAGCGTTGCGACCCAGTTCGCGAGCAATGTGAGCCCGGCGTCGCCGGACTTCTCGGGGTGGAACTGAGTCGCGACCAGGGCATCCCGCTCAACGGCCGCGACGAACGTCGTACCGTGCTCGGCCACCGTCTCGCCGGCGCCGCCGTCCGGGCGCACGGCGTACGAATGCACGAAGTAGAACCGCTCGCCCTCGACGCCGCGGAACAGGGTGCTCGCGGCCGGTGGCGTCACGGTGTTCCAGCCCATGTGCGGCAGCACCGGCGCGTCGAGCTTCGTCACCCGGCCGGGCAGCACGCCGATGCCCGGCGTCACCACGCCGTGCTCGTCGCCGACGTCGTAGAGCACCTGCATGCCGACGCAGATGCCGAGCACCGGCCGGGTCGCGGCGACTCGCGCCGACACCGCCGCGTCCGCGCCGATCGACCGGATCCCCGCCATGCAGGCCGCGAACGCACCGACCCCGGGTACGACGAGACCGTCGCAGTCGCGCGCCGCGTCGAGGTCGGCGGTGACGACGACCGATGCGCCCACCCGGGCGAGGGCCCGCTCGGCCGACCGCAGGTTGCCGGAGCCGTAGTCGAGGACGACGACCGACGGTGCGGTCACAGCACGCCCTTGGTGGACGGCACCCCCCGCGACCGCGGGTCGAGCGACACCGCCTCGCGCAGCGCGCGCGCGACGGCCTTGAACTGCGCCTCCACGACGTGATGCGCGTTGCGCCCGGCCAGCACCCGCACGTGCAGGCAGACGTCGGCGGACGCCGCGAACGACTCGAACACGTGCCGGGTCAACGT
>Ga0070659_100002298_pt1 | contig 13617 bp, 14 predicted proteins | sample KBSC23metaG_FD_64666 | JGI IMG/M metagenome (GOLD analysis project Ga0070659, IMG submission 64666) | Corn rhizosphere microbial communities from Kellogg Biological Station, Michigan, USA - KBS C2-3 metaG | ecosystem: Host-associated > Plants > Roots > Rhizosphere > Soil ...
TCGAAGAACGGCGGCTGCAGGATGGCGGCCGGGAAGTTCAGCGCGTTCTGCAGCGGCAGGTTGACGGCGTTGACGAGCTGCGGCGGCATCGACCATTCCGTGCGGTCCGGCTTCGTGTGCAGCTTCGCCAGTTCCTGGCTCGTGTGGAACGCCTCGGCGCGCAGCGCGTTGCCGAACGCATCTTTCGGGTCGACCTTCAGGCCCACATACGATTTCCACTTGTCCGGGTAGCCGACGCCGACGTACAGGGTCTTCAGCTTTTCCTTCGCCTGCGCGCGCGTGGCGGGTGCCATCCAGTCGAGCTTGTCGATGCGCTTGCCGAACGCCGTCACGATGTTCGCGACCATCCGCTGCAGCTGCGCCTTGTTCTCGGCCGGGAAATACCTCGCGACATAGAGCTTGCCGACCGCGTCGTCCATCGCCTCGTTCGTGGCGCCCAGCGCCCGCTTCCACCGCACGGCTTGCTGCGGCGTGCCGGACAGCGCCTTGCCGTAGAAGTCAAAGCGCTGGTCGACGAACGCCTTCGGCAGCACGTTCGCCATGCGGTTGATGGTGTGGAACGCGAGATAATCCTTCCACGTGGCGAGGTCCGTCTTGTCGACGAGGGCCGCCTCGCCCTTCACGGCCGACGGGTGCCAGACGATGAACTTGTCCTGGTCGGCCAGGTGCGCGGCCTTGAAGAACGCGTCCCAGTCGATGCCGGGTGCGTTGGCGGCGAAGTCCTTGCGCGTCCACGTGTTGTCGGCCTTCAGCACGTCGGCCGAGTCGGCGCGGGTCGTATGCGTGTTGGCGATGTCGACCTCGAGCGCGAAGATCTTCGCGGCGCGCGCGTCGGCGTCGGCGTCCGTCGTCGCGTAGCCCGCCAGTTTCAGCATCGCGGCGATGTGTTTTTGATACTGCGTGCGCAGGCCGGCCATGCGCTCGTTGTTGTCGAGATAATACGCGCGGTCCGGCATGCCCAGGCCGCCCTGCAGCAGGTACGGCCAGTTGTGCGCCGGGTCGTGCAGGCCGGGCGACACCCACAGGCCGAAGATGTTTTCGGTCGCAAAATGCGTATTGTTCAGCGGATCGACGTCCGCGCGCACGGACGCGCCCAGCGCGCGCACGAGGCCGGCCTTGTCCTTGATGGCGGCGATCTGCGCCAGCTCGGGCTTCAGCGGCGCGGCGCCGTGTGCCTCGATCGCGGCCTCGTCCATGTAGGCGTTGAAGTAATCCGCGACCTTGCGCGCTTCCGGGCTGGCCTTCTTGTCGGGGCCGACCGCCTCGATCAGCTTGACGATGCGCTGGTTCGTGTCTTCCGCCAGGTTGTCCATGGCGCCCCAGCGGCTGCGGTCCTCGGGAATGGTCGTTTTGGCAAGCCAGTCCTTGTTGGCCCAGGCGAAGAAATCATCGCCGGGCCGCGGCGCGGCCTGGGCGGTCCCGGCCGGTGCGGCCGCGGGCGGGGTCTGCCCGGATGCAGCCGCTCCCGTGGTAACGAGGGCGGTGCCGCACACCACGAGGGCGATGGCGGTCTTGATCGGAGTCCTGCTGAGTTTCATGATGTCCCTTTATTGTTCAGGTTCGTCGGTCTCGTCATGGCACACGCCGGCACAGCGGCATGCGCCGGCAAGCACTATAGCGCGCCGTCCGGAAAAAAATTTCAAAAAAATCTTTCGAAAACCCTAAAGTTCCCCAAAACGCTGCCGTAAAAGACAGACAACCGGTAATCCGGCCGGTGTTGTCACCCTGGTGGAGCGCAGTCATGACGTCCAACGAAGTCCTCGCAATGTACGAAAACATCGCCGCATTGAGCAACCGCATGGCGGTGGCCGCGCGCGAAGGGGATTGGGACGGCCTGGCTCGACTGGAAACGCAGTGCGCCCTGCAGGCGAGCGCGGCAAAGAGCGGCGTGCCGCCGCTGGCCGGCGTCGAGCGCAAGCGCAAGATCGACCTGCTCAAGCAGATCATGGCCAACGACCGCGCCGTGCGCGACATCACGGAACCGTGGATGGGCCAGCTGGACCGCGCACTGAGCCCGGCCCACTGATCCGCCGCCGTCCCATCGGGAAGCCCCTCGACCATGGTCCAGGGGCTTTTTGCTTTCTAGCCTGCTTTCTCCGCCTGCGCCGCCTGGATGTCGTCCAGGTTCCCCTCGATCCACGCCACCACGTCGCCGACCTTGCGGCCGATGCCCTCGCCCAGCGGCGTCAGCCGGTAGTCCACGTGCGGCGGCGCGACCGGGTGCGCGGTGCGCTGCACGAAACCGTCCTGTTCCAGCCAGTGCAGGGTCTGGCCCAGCATCTTTTCGCTGATGCCGCCCACCTTGCGGCGCAGTTCGCCGAAGCGCTGCGGACCGTCCAGCAACGCGACGAGCAGCAGCACGCCCCAGCGGCTCGTCACGTGCTTCAACACGTCGCGCGACGGACAGTATTCGGAAAACAGGTCGGCACGCGGCGCGCGCGCCGGCGAGGCGTCATTCATGTCCCCTCCTCGTCGATCGGATGAAGCACCATGGTAGCGATAACCCGGGCATGGGGCCAACGCGTCCGGCCAAACAAAAACCCGCGCAGCGACGGGTCGTCTGCGCGGGCTGAGCTGTTTGTCGTGGCGACCCGTCATCAACGTGCCGCCGGTATTGGGGAGAGCGAGCACCAGGCATCCCCTGGCGTCGCCTCTTGCCGGTTGCATCCGGCGTCCACCCGCCACTGTCGGCAGGCGAACCGCTTCCGGTCCCAGGCGCTTCCTCAGCGATCGTCCGGCTCCGCGCCACGCTATCGGTGGTGGCTGCGGCGGACCCTGGGCCGTTTTATGAGCCTTGATCTGTGATCAAAAGATCATCGGAACACAGTATAACGCAAAAATCGCACTTGTGTAGACGACTTGTGCGCAGATATTGAACGTGGTCAAGAATCAGTCCAGCGTCGGTTCGGCGGCCTGTTGCGCGCGGGGTTCCGGCGCATCCGGCTGCGCCTTCCCGGCACGTGCGGCGAAGCGCGCCCTCAGCCTGGCGAGCGGACCCGCGCCGCCGCCCGCACCGCCCCGGCGCCGGCGGACGGCGACGAACGCCCCTGCCGCGCCCAGCGCCAGCACGCCGGCGACGGCGGCGATCCAGCCCCACGGCAGGCCGTCGTCCGGCGGCGGGGCTTTCGGCGGGTGCACCACGAGCGGCTTGATCGAACGGATGGGGCGCGGACCGGCCGGCACGATTGGCTTCGCCGGCGCGGGCGGGACGGCGGCGGCCGGCTTGGGTGCTTCCGGTGCCGGCTTGGCGTCCTTGGCGGGCTCGGGCTTGGCGGCCTCGGCGTGTACTGGCGCGGCCTTGGCGGGCTCGGACTTGGCGACTTCCGCGTGTGCGGGCGCGGCCTTGACGGACTCGGACTTGGTGGCCTCGCCGTGCGCCGGCGCGATGTTGGCCGGCTCGGCCTTGGCGCCAGGCTCCTTGCGCTCGGTCACCACAGGCGGCTTCGCGGCGACCGGCGCCGCCAGCGACACCTGCAGCTTCTTCATCCGGTCCTCGACCTGGCCCAGCCGGGCGCGCAACTCGTCGTTCTTCGCGCCGAGCGCCACGCACGCCTGGGCTTCCGCGGCCGGGCGCGCGCAGGCGGCCGGATGGGCGTCCGGCTGCGCCACCGGCAGCGCGGGCGCTTTGGCGACGGGCGCAGGATGCGGGCGTCGCACCTGCGGCCGGGGCGCGGCCGGCGCGGCTGCGGGTTCGGCGGCGGCAGCGGCAGCGGCGCGTGCCGCGCGGGCCCGCTCGACCTGGGCCAGCAGCGCGGCATCGGCCACCGCCGTGGACAGCGGTGCCGGTGCGGCCACGCGCGCGGGCGCGGGCACGGGCGCGGGCGCGGGCACGGGCGCCGGTGCCGGCGTCGGATCGGGCGTCAGCCACAGCGTGGCCAGGCGCACGGCGCGCTGGCCCTTGTCGACGAGCTCCAGGTACAGGTGCACGTGGTCCGCATCGACGGGGCGCAGCGACGTCACGTGCAGGAACTGGCGGCCGTCGCGCCGCATCACGGACAGGTTCAGGCTGGCCAGCACGGGCGGCACGGCGATGCCGGCGCCGTTGTAGACCTCCGGGCTGGCCACGCGCACCTGCACGGGCGTGGACGCGTCGTCGAGCAAGGTCAGCTCCACGTCGGCCACGAGCGGCTGGCCGATGTGCGACGACACGCGCGGGTCGCCCAGCTCGGCCGCGTGGACGGAGACGAGCGCCGACACGAGCACAAACGGGGCAAGACTGGAGAGAAAAAGGCGGGTGCGGCGGGCCATGGCGTGGGAGCGTGGGAAAGTGAGGCTTCTGCGTCGTTAACGGCCGTTGCGGTACACTCTTTAATTCCATTGTCAAACCAACAGGACACATCCATGGAAAACCGGATCGAGAAGGACAGTTTCGGCCCGATCGAGGTACCGAGCGGCCATCTGTGGGGCGCGCAGACGCAGCGCTCGCTGCACCATTTCCATATCTCGAGCGAGACGATGCCGCCCGAGCTGGTCGCCGCGCTGGCGCAGGTGAAGCGGGCCGCGGCCGCCGTCAACCGCTCGCTCGGCAAGCTTCCGCAGGACAAGGCCGACGCCATCATCCGCGCGGCCGACGAAGTGCTGGAAGGCCGCCATCCGGCCGAATTCCCGCTGTCCGTCTGGCAGACGGGCTCCGGCACGCAGAGCAATATGAACATGAACGAGGTCCTGGCCAACCGCGCGTCCGAACTGCTGGGCGGCGAACGGGGCGAGGCGCGCCTGCTGCATCCGAACGACCACGTCAACATGGGGCAATCGTCGAACGACATGTTCCCGACCGCGATGCACGTGGCGGCCGCGCTGGCCGTCGCCAAGGACGTATTGCCCGCGCTGGCGAAGCTGCGCGGCACGCTGGAAGCCAAGTCGCGCGATTTCGTCGACATCGTCAAGATCGGCCGCACGCACCTCCAGGACGCGACGCCGCTCACGTTGGGCCAGGAGTTCTCCGGTTACGTGGCGCAGCTCGAATTCGCCGAGCACGCGATCAAGAACACCCTGCCCGGCCTGCTGCTGCTGGCCGCCGGCGGCACGGCCGTGGGCACGGGGCTGAACGCGCATCCGGAATTCGCCAACCGCATCGCGGCCGAGATCTCGTCGCGCACGGGCCTGCAGTTCAAGTCGGCGCCGAACAAGTTCATGGCCCTCGCCGGCCACGACGCGATGGTGCTGGCGCACGGCGCGTTCAAGACCTTGGCCACGGCACTGATGAAGATCGCCAACGACGTGCGCTGGATGGCGTCCGGCCCCCGCTCCGGCCTCGGCGAGATCACGATCCCGGAAAACGAGCCGGGCAGCTCGATCATGCCGGGCAAGGTGAACCCCACGCAGTGCGAGGCGTTGACGATGCTGTGCTGCCAGGTATTCGGCAACGACGTCGCCCTGACCGTCGGCGGCGCGCAGGGCAATTTCGAGCTGAACGTGTTCAAGCCGATGATCGCCCACAACTTCCTGCAGAGCGCGCGCCTGCTCGCGGACGGCATGCGCTCGTTCGACGAGCATTGCGCGCGCGGCATCGAGCCGAACCGCAAGCGCATCGGCGAGCTGATGGAGCAATCGCTGATGCTGGTGACGGCGCTGGCCCCGCATATCGGGTATGATCGCGCCGCGCAGATCGCCAAGACGGCCCAGCACGACGGGCTGACCTTGCGCCAGGCCGCGCTGCAGTCGGGCTTCGTCGACGAGGCGCAGTTCGACCAGTGGATCGTGCCCATCGAGATGACGCGGCCGAGCCCGGACTGAGCCGCCGCATGGCCATCGAACGTCGTCCCCGCCCGCGCGGGGGCGGCGTTGTTTTTTTTCCAGGTGTTGTCTAAACGAACACAACTGTACGACACCGATTGTTATCCAGGGATAGAATGATGCAAACAACAACTTTTGAACTGACATCGGAGTTCATCGAACTGAACCAGTTGCTGAAACTGGTCGGCGTGGTGGACAGCGGCGGCGCCGGCAAGCACGTCGTGGCCAGCGGCGACGTGTCGGTCGATGGGAAGCAGGAACTGCGCAAGACGGCCAAGATCCGGGCGGGCCAGGTCGTGACCTTGGGCGACATCCGGATCCAGGTGCGCTGAAGCGTTGCCGCGCGGCCTACAAGGTCGCGGTGGGTAAGCCGTCCCCGACGGTACGGGTTGACGTTTGCGCGCTGACAAACTTGGGCAGTCCCCCTTCTCTATATTGAAGTCGTAAATTCGGCTAAAGGTGAGGAAGATGGAAACCCCGGAACCAAGCTCCATGACACAGCAGCGCCTCATCGGCGACCTGCGCCTCGTCATCGAAAACGCGGAAGAGCTGCTCAAGAATACCGACCATTACACCGGTGTCGTATACCAGAACGCCCGTGCCAAGCTGGCGGTGGCGCTCACGGCCGCCAACGAGGAACTGGCCCGCTTCGAGGAAGAACAGCTGAACCGGATGATGGAAGCGACGCACGCGGCGAACGAACGGCATCACGACCGCACCGGCGAAGAACGCATCCTGCGCGCCTTCTACCACTGACGGCGTGGCGCCGCCGGGGCTGCCCTATCCGCGGCGCCACCTGCATCGCCTTCACTGCGCCGTCACGATTCTCCTCACGATTCCCCCATCCAGCCAGCGCCGCAGATGCGCGGCCACATCGAAGTCCCCGTCCACGCCGAACGCCGCGTCGAGCGCGGCGCCGAACGTGCCGCCGTGCGCGAGACAGGCCAGCGCCCCGTACTCCGCCGCGCCGATCGCCTCCACCGCCACGGTGACGCCCGCGCGTAGCACGAGCGCGTGCGTGTCCACCCGCAGCACGTCCGGAAACGCGGGACCGCCGTCCTGGTGAGCGCGCCACAACGCCACCGTGGCCCACGGCGACGCATGCAGCCGCAGCGCCGGATGCAGCACGGCGCGCGCGGCCTCGAACGCATCGGGCGCCAGGCCCGCGAGCGTCGGCGCAGGACCGTCGGCATCGGGCGCGAACCACGCCTCGTGCACGCACCACTCGAGACGCGCGACGTCCGGCAGGTACGGATAGTCGGCGGCGGGGGCGAAACCGGCGAGGAAGTCCGGCAGTGCTTCGCCGAAACGGTTCAGGTCCGGGTCGCGCGCGGGGTGCGCGCGGCCGAACACGCCAGCCAGCGCGTCGAAGAAGTCGTCGCCCACGAGCCGGCGCAGCACGGGATACGCCGACGCCAGCGCGCGCGTCCATTGTGCCGCGAGATTGCCCCGGTAGATCCCGAAGCGGTGCGCATCGCCCTTCAGCAGCGGCGCGAGCGCCGTGTCGCCGGCCGCATCGAACAGCGCGGTGCCCAACGCTTGCTGGACGGCGTCCAGGTCGACGCGCGGCGCCGGATCGACGGTGACGATGAGGTCACTGCCGGCGCCCGGCCCGGCCGCGGCGGCGATCGCGTCCGCGCGCGCCGCCTCGTCCAGCAGCACGGCGAGCGGCGGCAGGTCCGTGTCCCACTCGACGAGCGTGGGAACGGCGCCGAAGCGGGCCAGCGCGGCGCGGTACAGGTCCCACACGGGCGGCGCGACCTTGGCGCCGTGATGGTCGATCACGCCGTCCGCCGTGACGAGGTGGCCGCCCAGGTGGATCTCGCCCACGCTCGCGCGGGGCAGCGCCGCAATGGCGGCGTATGGATCCTCCCCGTGGTTGCGCTCGTTGACGTACAGGTTGTTCACGTCCAGCAGCACCCCGCAGCCCGTGCGGCGCGCGAGTTCGGCGAGGAACTCCGCCTCGCTCATCACATCCGCCGCGAAGCGCACATAGGTGGAGACGTTTTCGACGAGGAGGCGGCGCTTGAGCGCATCCTGCACGCGCATGACGCGCGTGGCGACGAGGTCCAGCGCGGCGCCGTCCAGCGGCAGCGGCAGCAGGTCGTTCAGCTGGCGGTCGCGCAGCGCGCCCCACGCGAGATGTTCGGAGACGAGGGCCGGTTCGATCGCCGCCACGAGCGCGGCGACGCGGGCCAGGTGGTCGTCGGAAAAACCGTGCACGGAACCGAGGCCGAGGCCCACGCCGTGCAGGCTGACGGGATAGTCGCGCCGCACCGCGCGCAGCACGTGCCAGTCGTGGCCGCCCCGCGCGATAAAGTTTTCCGTGTGCACCTCGACCCAGCCGACAGGCGGCTTGTCGTCGAGGAAGGCGCGGTAGTGTGGCGCCCGCAGGCCGATGCCGGCGCCTTGCGGGGGCCGGTCAGCGGCGGCCATGACGGCTTATTTGTCTTTCTTCGGCGGTTTCAGCGTGCCGCCCGCCTTTTCGCACGTGCCCTTCGGAACGAGTTTCCATTCGCCCGGCTCGTTGTCCGACTTCGCCAGCCCGGCGCAGCCGTGGGTGGAGGTGCCGCAATCGTTCTGGCCGGCCTTCGCCACGCCATAGCACTTTTCCTCGGCGCCGGACTGCGCATCCGTCTGGCCGGCGGCCGATGCCTGGGCGGCGCAGACGCTCGCGAGCGCGGCGGCGATCAGGGCTTGTCGTTTATTCATGGGTTTCTCCGATGGGTGGTACGTACATGCACTACGGCATGCATTCTAGCGCGGCCGGGCGGGATGCGGGAAAGTGTACGCCGGCCGGGGCGGCCGTTGGCGGCTGCGCGCGGGACGCTTCCGGTCGCCGCTGCGCAGCCCGTTGGTGGCGGCTGAGCGGATTGTCGTTGTGTGGCCGCCCCCGTGGTGCCGGGTACTGCGCCGATAACGCGAGGCGCGGCGATTCCGTTGACGCGCTAGGCCGTCGTGTTGACGTGGTTGCCCAGGTGCGGCGGCAGGTTCGGCGCGGGCGACGCGGCCTGCACGGCTTCCAGCAGCTGGGTCGCCTGGGCGGCCTCGATGTCCTGCGCTTTCTTCATCACCGCGATGGCGACGTCCTGCCGGGTGCCCGTGTCGGCGATGCTGGTGGCGAGCTTGGCGATACCCATGACGTCCATATGCGCTCCTGTGGTGGTGTCGACGGTCGGCCGGGCGCGACGTGCGTCCGTACTGCCGGTCATCTCCATTAACGGCAGGATGCGCGCGGACTTTAGGCCGGCAGGCGATTGAATTGATAGATCCAGCGCAAGACGGCGTCCGGGTCTTCCAGGTCCAGCCACGCCACGTGCGCCGCGAGCCCCGCCGGGCGCGCCATCGTGGACGCGACGGCGACGATGTGCGGGTCGTCCGGGAACATCGGCGGCTTGCCGACTTCCGGCCGGTACACCTCCAGCTTCGGCATGGCTTCCCATTTATAGCCTTCGACGAGCGTCAGGTCGGCCGGCGACAGCCGCGCCAGGTGCTCGGCCAGCGGCGGCTCGGCGGCCCCGCGCAGCTCGCGCATGATCGCGACGCGGTACGGCGACGCAATCATGACCTCGGTCGCGCCGGCCGCGCGCAGGCGGGCGCTGTCCTTGTGCGGCGGCTCCAGCATGATGTCGTGGTGGCTGTGCTTGACGACGTTGACCCGCAGCCCCTCCCCCGCCAGCCGGGCGACGAGCCAGGCCAGCAAGGTCGTCTTGCCGCTGCCGGACCAGCCGATGACGCCCAGCACGGGGCCGCGGCCGCCGGCCTCAGTAGACGACACGGTAGCGGAGTCCCCGATAGTTCATGACGGCGGCCTTGGGCAACAGCTTTTCCAGCACGAGGCCGGGCGCGACTTCCTCGCCCTCGTGGCGCAGCGTCTTGTCGACCAGCAGCAGGCGGTCGGCCGGGTTCGCGGAATACATATAGCCGCCGAACGTCACGCGGGGGATGTCGCGTTGCTGGGCGTCCGGCAGTTGCTGCAGGAACGGCAGGCTGTCCTCGGGGGCGGGTTTGGCGGCGGCCTGCGCGGGGGGCGCCGGACGGGCTGCCGCGGGCTCGGTCGCGCGCGTGGGTGCGGCGGCGACCTGCGCGGGGACGGCCGGCGCCGGACGCGCAGCTGCCGGCTCGTTCACGCGCGCGGGCGCAGGTGCGGGTGCAATGGCGGCCTGCGCGGGCACGGCCGGCGCTGCGACGGCAGGTGCGGCTGGCCCTGGGCGCGCGGCTGGCGTCTGCCCCACCGATGCGGCCGCGGCCGGGGCCTGTGCCGCCGGTGTTATCGGCGGCTCGGCCACGCGCGCGGGCGCGGGCGCGGGCGCGGGCGCGGGCGGCGCGCTCACCTGCAGCGCATCCGGCGCGCGGGCCGGCGCGGGCGCGGGCGTGCGTGCGGCGTCGAGCCGTGCAGGCGGCGCGGCCGTGGGCGCCTGGCGCCACACGAACAGCGCACCCGCCGCGACGACGAGCGCCCCGGCGCCGAGGCCGACGAGCAGGGGCTTGCGGCCGCCCGCCGCGCGGGCCGGCGCCACGGGCACGGCCTGCTGCGCGTGGATCGTCGGCGCATTGCCGAGCTGGCGTTCGGCCTGGGCCTTCTTCAGGGCTTCGAGGATGTAGGACATATCATTTTCCCGTGGCTGCCAGGAGGCGCGGTTCGGCGACGCCGGACAGCTGGTTCAGCCGCATATAGGTGCGCGGGCCGGCCAGGCCGTCCGCCTTCAGGTTCTGCTTCACCTGGAACGCGCGCAGCAGGCGCCGCGTCGGCTCGTCCAGGGCCAGCCCAGGCGGCGGGGCCGCGTGCTTGCCATCGAGTTCCGCGAGGCGGGCGGCGATCCAGTCGACGTCCGGCCCGCTGTCGCCCGGCCCCACCTGGTCGCGGAAACCGCGCGGCATCTTCCACAACGTCGTGTACTCGCCGTCCAGGCGGGTCGCCAGGGCACCGAGGCTCACCGTATGCGGCCGGCCGTCGATGGTGAGCGTGGCGCGCGTGTCGTCGATGCCGGTCAGCACGGCGTAGCCGAGCCGCTGGCCGTCGTGCAGGCCGATGACGGCGGGCCGGTCGAGCAGGCGCAGTTCGTACAGGCCGCCGTGGCCCTGGTAGCAGCGCAGGCCCAGGCGCGGCGCGCCGTCGCACGGGGCGCCGGCCGGCAGTTGCTGGCCCCACAGCGCGCCCAGTGCGCGCAACGCTTCGTCCTGCGTGCCGAGCGCCAGCGGCTGCGCGGACGCGTCGGCCGGCGCGGCGGCCGGTGCCTGCTTGGCGGCCGCCTTCACGGCGACGGGCGCGGGCGGGGCGCTGTGCGGCACGGCCTGCCACGCGGCCGCGCTGAGCGCCGCGCCGGCCAGCACGCCGCCGGCCACGAACGGCCAGCGCAGCGCGGGACGGGGCGCCCCGCCGGCCGCCGCGGCGTCGCCCGCGAACACTTCGCGCGCGGCGCGGCGCAGGATCTTCGCCGTCACCTCGCGGCTGTTCTCGACGTAGGCGCCGAGCAGCGCGCGGTCGCACAGCAGGTTGATGCGGCGCGGCACGCCATCCGTCAGGCGGTGGATCAGCGGCGCCAGCGCGGACGGGATGGGCGCCGCGCCCTGCACGCCCGCGACCGCGAGCCGGTGCGCGACGTACGCGTCCGTCTCGGCGGCCGACAGCGGCCCCAGGTGGTAACGGGCGATGACGCGCTGGGCCAGCTGTTCCAGTTCCGGCCGCGCGAGCATGGCGCGCAATTCGGGCTGGCCGATGAGGATGATCTGCAGGAGCTTGCGCTCGCTCGTCTCGAGGTTCGTGAGGAGGCGCAGCTGCTCCAATACCTGGGCCGACAGGTTCTGCGCCTCGTCGATCACGAGCACGTTGTTGTGGCCGCGCGCGTGGCTGTCGAGCAGGTAGGCGTTGATCGCGTCGACATAGGCCTTCACGCCGCCACCCGGCGCGACGTCGACACGGAATTCGTCGCAGATCGTCTGCAGCAGTTCTTCGACCGTCAGCTTCGGATTGAAGATGTAGGCGAGGCGGCAGTCGTCCGGCACCTGCTCGATGAAGCAGCGGCAGACGGTGGTCTTGCCGGCGCCGATCTCGCCCGTCAGCAGCACGAAGCCGCCGCCGCTCTTGACGCCGTACAACAGGTGCGCGAGCGCCTCGCGGTGACGCTCGCTCATGAACAGGTAGCGCGGATCGGGCGCGATCGAGAACGGCGCCTGCTTCAGATGAAAATAATTTGTGTACATACCAATACCAAAGGCTTACCGGCGCGGCGGCAGCGGTTTGAACTTCGCGCAGTATATTTTGCTTTTGGCATTGTAGTAGGCGATCGTGCTGCCGGGGGTGGATATCCGCAATGGGTACGCGGATGCGCTGGCCGCCACGTGGCGCACGCCGGCCGCCTTGCGGACGGCCTGTTCCAGTTCGTCCGGCGGCACGTCGGCGACGGCGCCCACGAACACCCACTCGCTCGTGTCGTCGCTGACCATCACCTCCGTCACGGGCGCGCCCCACAGCGTCGCGTCGCCCGTGAGGAACCAGTACGCGCCGCCCGCGTGCTTGTACGGCGGGCCGAAATGGGTCGTCAGCCAGGAATAAAAATAGGCGTTGTCGAGATGGTCGTGGCACAGCAGCGCCGCGCCGATGACGGGGCCGAACGTGGAGGGCTGCTTGTCCTGCGTTTGCGCGGACGCCGGCCCGGCCAGGGACAACGCGAGCGCGCAGATGAGCGCAAGCGGGCCGGCGCAGCGGCGCAGCATCACAGCTTGGACAACCATGCCCGGTTGGCGGCGATCTTCGCCTTCACCGAGGCGGGCAACGCCTCGTAGCAGCCGGGATGCTGCTTGAGGGCGTGCTCGCGCACTTCCTTTTCCAGGCCGTTGACGATGAATACATAAACGGAGGCACCGTCCGCATTCTTGCGGGTGCCCAGGTAGCGGATCACTGTGTTCTCCTTGACGAGCGCCCATTATGACATCCGGACCCCGTTCCGGCCACGGGTCAGCCTGCGGCCTTGCGTCCGGACCAGCGAGCGCGGCGGCACGGCCGGCGGCGCCGTTGCGCTCGAGCCACATTCACGGCGGGACGCGTCCGTGCGCCGATGCCGCGTGGACAAACTGTCATGTCCAGCTCGGCCATGCGCGGGCCCGACGGCCTATAATCGCCGCCATGACGACCGCCCGCTCCCTCGCCCGCCTCCTTCCTTGCCTGCTCGCGCTGTCGGTTGGCGCCGCGTCCGCCGCACCCGCCGCCGCGCCGCGGTTGTGGAAAGCCACGCGCACGGCGCCCGAACACGGCACCACCGTGCTGTACGTGCTGGCGGCGACCTCGGTCGGCCTGCCCGTCGAATTCGACGGCTATTACACGCGCGCCGTGCTGCCGGCCCTGCGGGCGTCGAGCACGCTGTCCGTCGAAGGCGTGGGCGACGGCGACGAGGCGCCGCCCGACTTCGACGCCAATCCCGGCTGCGACCTGCGCCAGCTCGACGAGTCCGGCATCGCCCGGCTGAACGACGTGCGCCAGCGCATCCTCACGCTCACCTTGCAGGCCGACATGGCGCGCCGCGACGCCCTCGACGTCAAGGCGCTGGCGCAGGCGCCCGACCCCGACACGCAGGCACGCTCGTGGGCACGCCTGATCGAGATGAGCGACGAGTTCACGCTGCTGCACTTCGCGCGCGACCAGGCGGCCGCGCTGGCGGCCGGCCACAAGGCCGAAGGCACCGCGGCGGACGCGCCGCGCGGCAACGTGGCGGCGGCGCTCGTCCGCGCGCGGCCCGACATCGCCGTGCACGACATCGACGACCGCACGGGCATGATGCGCGCCTACTGCGCGTCCGGCCCGCGCCGCACGTTGCTGCTGCAGGACGTCGTCGACAACGCCGCCGAGCCGGCCGCCCGCGCCATCCCGCGCCTGACACACGA
>Ga0070659_100002303_pt1 | contig 13601 bp, 11 predicted proteins | sample KBSC23metaG_FD_64666 | JGI IMG/M metagenome (GOLD analysis project Ga0070659, IMG submission 64666) | Corn rhizosphere microbial communities from Kellogg Biological Station, Michigan, USA - KBS C2-3 metaG | ecosystem: Host-associated > Plants > Roots > Rhizosphere > Soil ...
GTGATGCGCGGCGACCGCATCGGCATCATCGGCCCGAACGGCGCCGGCAAGAGCACCTTGCTGAAGATCATGCTGGGCGAACTCGCTCCACTGCGCGGTACCGCCGAACTGGGCACCAACATCGAAATCGCCTACTTCGACCAGCACCGCCTGCAGCTCAACGACAAGCTCAACGCGCTGGACAACGTGGCCGAAGGCCGCGAGTACATCGAACTCAACGGCCAACGCAAGCACATCATCGGCTACCTGCAGGATTTCCTGTTCTCGCCCGAACGCGCTCGCGCGCCGATCACCCGCCTGTCCGGCGGCGAGCGCAACCGCCTGCTGCTGGCCAAGCTGTTCGCGCAGCCGTCGAACCTGCTGGTGATGGACGAGCCGACCAACGATCTGGACGTCGAAACCCTCGAACTGCTGGAAGAACTGCTGACCGACTACCAGGGCACCTTGCTGCTGGTGTCGCACGACCGCGCCTTCCTCGACAACGTGGTATCCAGCACCCTGGTGCTGGAGGGCGACGGGCAGATCGGCGAATACGTCGGTGGCTACAGCGACTGGCTGCGCCAGCGCCCCGCCCCGCGCAGCTCGGCCACCACCGGCAAGGCCACCACGTCAGCTCCCGCACCGGCCGCACCGAAGCGCAAGCGCAGCTTCAAGGAACAGCACGAGCTGGAGCAATTGCCCAGGCGCATCGAACAACTGGAAAACGACATCACCGCGTGTACTGCCGCGATGAACGAACCGGTGTTCTTCCAGCAGGACAGCGCCGCCATCGTCAAGGCGAACGAGACGCTGGTGACGCTGCAGGCCGAGCTGGATGCCGCCTATGCGCGCTGGGCGGAACTGGACGGCTGAGGGCGCAGGCGAAAAGCAGAGCCCCCAACCGTTCGGGCTGAGCGTAGCAGCGCAGCGGCGAAGTCGAGACCCTCGTCGCATCCGGCCCTTCGACTCCGCCGCTTCGCGGCTACGCTCAGAGTGATCGGTGAGAGATCTTCTCCATCCCCGCACGACCGCGCCGCTCGGCGCAGGCGACACCACCCCGGCGTATCATTCGTGGATCATCCCCGCGGACAACCACGCATGTACACGCTCTACTACGCCCCAGGTTCCGCCAACCTGCTGGTGCACCTGGCTCTGCTCGAAATCGGCGCGCCGCACGAACTCGAGCGCGTGGACCTCGACAAGGGCGAGCAGCGCAGCGCCGCGTACCTGGCAATCAATCCGAACGGCGTGGTGCCAACCCTGATGGTCGACGGCGTGCCGCACGGCGAAGCCGCGGCACTGGCAATGCTGCTGACCGAGCGCCATCCCGAAGCCGCGCTGGCCCCGGCCACGGGCAGCGCCGAACGCGCCGACTATCTGCAGTGGATGCTGTACCTCGCCAACAACCTGCAGCCACTGTTCCGCCAGTGGTTCTATCCCGGCGACCACCTCCCGGAAGGCGCCGACACGATCAAGCAGGCCGCCCGTGCCGGCATCGAAAAGTGCTGGTCGCGCATCGAGGCTCACCTCGCCGCGCATGGCCCGTACATGCTGGGCGACAACTTCAGCGTGGTCGATCTGTACACGCTGATGCTGATGCGCTGGTCGCGCAATATGCCGCGCCCGGCGACGGAATGGCCGCAACTGGCTGCACTGGCCGCGCGACTGAAGGCGCGCCCGTCATGGAAGCGTGTGTGCGAGGCCGAAGGCCTGATCGAGTGGGCTTGAACCCATGAGCGACGCGCCCGACGCCGACGCCTGGGCCGTCTATCTGCTGGAATGCGCCGACGGCCGCGTCTACACCGGCATCGCGCGCAATCCCGAACGGCGCTACGCGAAACATCTCGCCGGCAAGGGCGCCCGCTTCACCCGCTCCAATCCGCCACGGCAATTGCTGGGCTGGGTCTGGGTCGCCGACCACAGCGAAGCGCTGCGCCTGGAATTCGCCTGGAAACAACTGCCGCGCGAGCAGCGTATCGCCGCGCTGCAAACGTGGATCCGGGAAATGGGAGCACGGGAAAAGGGGTAAGAAGCGAGAGAGTGGACGACGGCCTTGTTCGTCTCTCAGGTCTTGTCGACGACACCCGAGTGGCGCTTCAGGTGATCGATGAACGCCCGCAGTTTCGGTGTCATGTGATGGCGGCCGGGGTAGTAGAGAAACATCCCCGGTGCCATCGGCGCGAACGGCTCCAGCACCCGCACGAGCTTGCCGGCCTGCACCGGGCCGAGCGTGATCGGCTCGGGCACTTGGGCAAGCCCCGCGCCTTCGATGGCTGCCCCAAGCATGGCGGAAAAGTCGTGGACGATCAGCGATCCGGCGACGACGGCCTCGATCGGCCTGCTGTCACCGCCCCCGTTGTCGCTGACAAACGACCATGGTGCGATCGCCCCGTTCGAGCGGCGGATGCGGATGCAGGCGTGCTGGCGCAGATCGTCGATACGTTCGGGCCTCCCCTTGCGGCGCAGATAGTCGGGACTGCCGACCACGGCGAGTGGAAACGATGGCGTCAGCCGCACCGCGACCATGTCTGCCGCGATGTACTGGCCGAACCGGATGCCGGCATCGAATCCTTCGGCCGCCATATCGAGCAGCTCCGGATTCGCGGCGATCTCCACCTCGACGTCGGGATAGGCCTGGCAGAAGGACGCGATCAGCGGCTCCAGCAGGATCGGCACCACCGCCGGCGGCACCGTGAGGCGCAGCAGTCCGGCTGGCCGCTGCCCGAGGTCATGCGCGGCCCCGCTGGCCGCGACCAGTTCCTCGAAGGCAGGCTTCGCGCGCGACAGGAACTGCTCGCCGGCCTCGGTCAGTCCGACACTGCGTGTCGTGCGCACGAAGAGCGCCACGCCCATGCGCGTCTCGAGTACGCGCACCGCCTGGCTCATCGCCGATGGCGTCACCCCGAGTTCTGCCGCCGCTTTGCGAAAACTGCGGTGCCGGGCAACGCTCAGGAACGCCTCGATGCCGTCGAGCGCACCCTGTCGAACTGTGAAGTTCTGCTTCATGCCTCGTCCACATTGTCGCGAATAGTCGTGCACCGGAAGCGGTTGTACATTTTTTTCGCGGCGTTCGAGGCCGCGTCAGCCTGCACTTGCCAGGAGGTCACATGTCACCGGCTACCATCTTCCTGCTACAGCTCGTTCTCGGCTACGTCGCGTGGCTGCTGTGCTTCGGCGCGTACATCTGGCCCAGGCTCAAGTCGATGGATCGGCTCGAGGCGCAGCGCGCCATCGCCACGCTGCACAGTTTCCGCTTCTTCGGACTCGTCTTCATCCTTCCGGGCGTGGTCGGCCCGAACCTGCCGGCCGGTTTCGCCACGTTTGCGGCCTATGGCGACCTCGCCACCGGGATACTCGCCATGCTGGCGCTCCTCGCCGTGAGGACGCGCGCGCTCTTCGGGCCGCTTGTCCTTGTCTACAATCTCGTGGGCGTCGTCGATCTCGTCACCGATTATTACCATGGCATCCGGCTGGGCCTTCCCGAGTTGGCTGGTCAGCTGGGTGCGGCCTACGCGATCCCGATCGTTTACGTTCCCCTGCTGATGATCACGCACTTCGCCGCGCTCTACCTGCTGGCATGCCCTCAGCCCAAGGCGGCTCGGGTCATCGTCGGCGATGCCACAGCGTGACAAGTCGGATCGTGCACGCAACGCGGCCGCCCCGAGCGCCATCGCATCACTCGATAACGTGCCGCGCCGCTTCCCCGCCGTGTATCGCGCCGGTCACCAGCCGCTTGTCGAAGGTGGCCAGCTTGCCTCCGTGCTTCACGGCCAGCGCCAGCAGGTAGCTGTCGGTGACCTGGCCGGATTGCAACAGGCGATCCCGGTCGACGAGCGGTGAATCCAGCAGGCTGAGATCGGCTGGCCAGAAGACGTGCCCGGGTTGGTTGCACAGTTCCATCAGCAGTTCCGCAGCCAGCGCGGTCGAAGCCACCGCGTTGGCATAGCGCGGATGCGACATGATGCGCAGCGCGCCATTCTGGGTCAGGTTGCAACTGGCCCACGACGTGCGCGCCGTGGCAAACCACGCGTGCGCCACCACGTGATGCGCGTGCGTCGGGTCGAGCAAGGCAAGCAGCACGTTCACGTCGAGCAGCCAGGTTGTCGCCGACTCGGACCAGGAGCCGCGAGCCTCACCCACCGCCGGCTTGGCCTTCCGACTCACGGCGACCATGGCGCGTCGTCGCGCAGTTCGTTGATTTGCTCCAGCGTCATCGGCTTGGCGTCAGGGCGCACCGGCATCAACCGGATTCCGTTGCGGTATTGCGGCGCGGATGCCGGCGGTACCAACCCCTTGCGCGCCAGTTCCGACACCACTTCGCCCAGTGTCTTGCCCTGCTGCTGTGCCAGGGCACGCGCGGCGGCCAGCACGTCTTCATCGAGCTTGAGGGTGGTGCGCATGGAGCGATGCTCCTTGAAGGTCATAGGTGACATCGAGCATCACGCATCAAGCATCACCTGTCAACGCGATTTCCAGGCAACAAACCTCCCCAGCGCAACCGACCGGGAGACTCACCAACACGTGCAGAGGCCCTCTCGCGGGCGACGCTCTCGCGAATCCCGAATCCCGCAATCCCTACAGGGCACCTCGAATAACCTTATTTCAAGCTCGTCATCCCAGCGAAAGCTGGGATCCAGCGCCTCCAAGCCTTTGAAGCATAAGGGCACTGGATTCCAGCCTTCGCTGGAATGACGTTTCATCGGAGGTTTTTCGAGGTTCCCTACAGCGCCAGAGGTAGCCATAGTTGGGCAAGCGCTCCGGGCACGCCTTCACGCGCGCTCAGGCTGACACCGCCTTCGTGCGCCTCGGCGATCTGCCGCACGAGCGCGAGGCCGATACCGGAGCCGTCCGGTTTGGTGGTGAAGAACGGCACGAACAGGTTGTCGCTGCCGGGCAGGCCGGGGCCGTCGTCGAGGATTTCGATCAGTGCGCGTTCGCCTTCGCTACGCCAGCGCATCAGCACTTGGCCGCCGCCGGGCAGACTCGCTTCGACGGCGTTGCGCAACAGGTTGATCACTGCCTGTTCGAGCTGGTCGGGATCGGCCTGCACAGGCAGCGTTGTGCCCGCCTCCACTTGCACGGCCACGCGTTGCTCCAGCCGCGCTACCGCCGGCACCAGCACGGCCAGGTCGAGCTCGCGTTTCTGCGGCGGCGGCAATGCGGCAAGTCGGCTGTAGCCGGCGAGGAAGCGCGCCAGCGATTCGGCGCGGTTGCCGATCACCTGCAGGCCGCCGCGCGCATCCTCGCGCCAGTCGTCGGCCAACGGCTCGCGCGCGATCACGGTGGCCAACGTGCCGGCCAGCGAGTGGATCGAGGCCAGCGAGTTGTTGACCTCATGGCCGAGCACGCGCAGCAGGCGCTGCCAGGCTTGGCGTTCCTCTTCGCGCAGCACGCGGCCGACGTCGTTGATGACCAGCAACTGCCCGCTGCGGCCTTCATTGCGTAATGGCGCGTGACGGATGTCGAAGCGACCGCTGCGGCCGGGGAACGTATACCGGACCACTTGTGCCGACGGCGCGGCCAGCAGCACGTCGAGAGCCAGTTCGCCGGTCTGCCGCCCGATCAGGCTGCTGCGATCACCGGCAAGAAGGCGCTGCGCGGCCGGGTTGAGCAGACGCAGCCGCGCGTCGTGATCGAACACCAGCACGGCGCTGTCCAGCGCGGCCAGCGTCTTGCCGAGCAGACGCGAAGCATCCTCGAATTGCAGGCGCTCCTTCTGCAGACGATCGGCCAGTGCATTGATGTCGTAGATCGCATCGCCAAGCACCCCACCCTGCACGCCGCGCATGCTGTAGTCGCCCTCGCGCAGCGCTTCCAGCAACCCGGCGAGGGTGTACAGCGGATACACCACGCGGCGATGCTGCCAGCGCGCGATCAACGCGGTGGCCAGCACGACGGCGAGGCCGAGCACCCAGCACAACACGCGATCAGGCACGCCGACCAGCAACAGCACGGCCACGCCAAGCAGCGCCGGTAAAGCCACCAGCCAGCTGCCCAGCAGCACGCGCCGCTCGAACGCGGGCATGCGGCCGCTGCGGCGGGTGGCGTCAGTCGGCATCGTCGGACGAGGGATCGCGCAGCCCGTGCTTTTCCATGCGCCGGTACAAGGTCTGGCGGGTGACGCCGAGCGCATCGGCGGCACGCTGCAGGTTGCCGTCGTGGCGTTCCATCGCACGCCGCACCAGATGTGCCTCGGCCTGGTCGATGGTCATGCTATCCAGCTCCAGCGCGGCATCGCCCGTCGCCGGATCGGGGCCGAACGCCAGCGCGGAATCGCTGACCAGATCGTGCTCGGCCAGCAACGCGGCGCGTTCCATCAGGTGCCCAAGCTCGCGCACATTGCCCGGCCAACGCCACGCCAGCAGCGCGCGTTCGGCCGACGGCGCCAGCCGCAGGCCGTGACGGCCGTAGCGTGCCGCGCTGCGTTCCAGAAAGCTGCGCGCCAGCGGCAGGATGTCGGCGCTGCGCTCGCGCAGCGGCGGCAGGCGGATTTCCAGCGTATTGAGGCGGTACAGCAGATCCTTGCGGAACCGGCCCGCCTCCACTTCGACGGCAAGATCGGCGTTGGTGGCCGAGACCAGTCGCACGTCGGTGCTCTGCGTGCGCGAAGAACCGAGCCGCTCGAACTCGCCATCCTCCAGCACGCGCAGCAACTTCGGCTGCTGCGACGACGGAACGTTGCCCACCTCGTCGAGAAACAGCGTGCCGCCGTCGGCCAGCTCGAAGCGGCCGATGCGCTCGCTCTTGGCGTCGGTGTACGCGCCGCGCACGTGGCCGAACATCTCCGACTCGAACACGTTCTCGGCGATGCCGCCCATATTGACCTTGACCAGCGCGCGCGTCGCCCGGCTCGACTGCGCATGCAACTGCTGCGCGATGACGCCCTTGCCGGTACCATTCTCGCCCAGCACCAGTACGTTGGCGTCGCTGGGCGCGACCCGCGCCACCAGTTCCATCACCCGGCGCATCGCCGGCGACTCGGCGATCAGCGCGTCATTGCCGCCACGCAGCAGCGCGTTCTCCGCCTCCAACCGACGCTGCCGCCGCGCGCCTTCGCCCAGCGCGATCTGGTTGCGCACGATGCTGAGCAGGCGCGCGTTGTCCCACGGTTTCTCGACGAAATCGCCGGCGCCGCGACGCAGCGCATCCACCACCAGCGGCACGTTGCCCCACGCCGTCATCACCACCACCGGCAGCTCAGGCGTCTGCTGGCGCAACTGGTCGAGCAAGGCCAGGCCCTCCTCTCCCGAGGTGGTGTCGCGGGTGTAATTGAGGTCGATCAGCGCGCAATGGAAATCGCGTTGGCGCACCGCTTCCAGCGCAGCGGCCGGGCCGTTCACGCCGACGCTGGCAATGCCTTCGGACTTCAGCAGCAGGCGCAGTGCCTCGCGCACATCGGCCTGATCGTCGGCCAGCAGCACAGTGGAATTCGATTCGCGCGTCATGTTGTTCCGTCAGGCTCATGCAACCGTCGCAGCATAGTAGGGGCCCGCTCGCGGGCGATGCATTGATCTCGCGAATCCCGAATCCCGAGAAAAGAGCATCGTCCGCCGGCGGGCTCTTACTCGTATCTCAGCGCGACGGCCGGATCGACGCGCAGGGCGCGAACCAGCGGCACCAGCGCAGCCAACACGGCCACCGCCAGCACCACAAACAACACCGGCACGAAGACGGCCGGATCGTGGGCACGGGTACGCAGGCCGGGGTCGGCCAATACCGCCGACCACGGCATGGCCAGCAGCAGGCCCAGGGTGAGCCCGATCCCGAGCTGCCAACCCAACTGCCGCGCTACCGTGCGCACGATCGCGCCGTGGCCGGCGCCAATCGCCCGGCGAATGCCGATCTCGCGCGTGCGCTGCGCCACCGAAAACGCCAGCACGCCGTACAGGCCGGCGCCGGCCAGCAGCAACGCCACCAGGCCCAGCGCGCCGAACACGGTGGAAAGCACGGTAAGGCCCACCCGATCCTGCGCCATCGCCGCTGCCTGAGAGCGCAGGTCATATACCGCTGCCTGCGGCTCGACCGCGTGCACGGTCGCCGCCAGTTGCTGCTCGAAGCGGTTGGCGGCGGCATGCGTGCGCACCGCCAGGCCCACGCCATGCAGCGCCGACAGCCCGGCCGACTGATCCCGCGGCAGCAGCAGGCCCGGCAGTGGCTTTTCCAGCACACCGTCCATCTGCAACGGCTCGATCACGCCGATGACGGTCAGCGTCTTCGCATAGGACTTGCCTGGCCACAGCACCAGCTTGCGCCCCAGCGCATCACCGTGCGGCCACATGCTGGTGGCCAGCTTGGCGTCGACCACAGTCACCGGCGCGCCATCGGCATGATCACTCGCATCGAAGAAGCGTCCCGCGCGCAGGTGTACGCCGTAGGTGCCGAGGAAATGCGCGCCGACGATGCCGGTCTGCGCGCGCGGCCAGCCGTGAGCCGGCTCGGGATGGCCCGGCAGCGAGATGGACTCGTGGCTGCCCAGCACTGCGCCGGGCACAGTGTTTGCGGCTGTGGCGTCCACCACGCCCGTCTCGTGGCGCAAGCGCTCCACCACGGCGGCGAAGAAGCGAACCCGCTGCGCGTCGTCCTTGTACGCGCCGCGCGGCAGCATCACCTTGGCGGTAAGCACCTGCGCCGCATGCGACGCGCCCACCACCGGTTGCGACAACACGCTGCCCACGGCGCGCACAAACGTGCCCGCGCCCACCAGCAGCACCACGGTCAGGGCAACCTCGGCCATCACCATGACCCTGGCCACGCGGACAAAGCCGGCAGCCGAGCCCTTGCCGCCATCGCGCAAGGCGTCTTGCAGGTCGGCCCTGGACGCGCGCCATGCAGGAATCAAACCGGCCGCTGCGGTGCTGAGTACCGCAGCGGCCAGCGCCACCGTGGCCACCAGGCCGTCGATGCCGAAATGGTGAAACGGCACCGCGCCCGGCGCTTCGGTGAAGTACATCGCGACAATCCAGCGGTTGCCGCCGTGCACGATCGGCAGCGCAATCGCCAGCGCGGCGAGGCTGAGCAGCAGGCTCTCCGCCATCGTGCCGAACATCAACCTGGCGCGACCGCTGCCCAGCGCGCTGCGCAAGGCCAGTTCGTGCCGTCGCTGCAGCGTCTGCACCAATTGCAGATTGGCGACGTTGACGCAAGCCAGCAGCAACACCAGGATCGCCGCACCGAACATCAGCCACACCCACTGGCGCATGTCTTCGGGCACGAAGGTGAATGCCAGCGGTTTGACGATGATTCCGCGCGTGTGCTGGCCCGGCCCCAACGCCTGCTGCAATCGCGTGTCCCACGCATCCAGCTCCGCCCGCGCCTGTTCCAGTTGGCCTCCCTGTGCCAGCCGGACGACGCCTGCCAGATCGCGGTGCTGTCCAGGCTGCAGACGCAGCGGCAGCCACACCTGGTTGCCGGTGACGGGCAGATCGCCGGCGCTTGCCGGCAGCACGCCCACCACCGTCGCCCACTCGCCGTTGACCCGCACGGAGCGCCCGACGATGTTCGGCTCGGCCTTGAAGGCATGCCGCCACAGCGATTCGCCCAGCAACACCACGGGCGCGGCGCCGGGCTCATCGTCCGACGGCACCAGGCCTCGCCCGAGCAACGGCTTGAATCCAAACAGCTGCATCATCGAAGCCGTCATGCGACTGCCCTGGTAATACGTGGCGCTGTTGCCCGCGTCCAGACCCACGCCAACGCCTGCGTACGCGCCCATCAGTTCCGCGCTGCGCAGATGCCCACGCAGGGCCAGGTACTGGTCGCTGTCGATGGCGTCGATGCCGTTGCCGCTGTCCGACGGTTCGCCCAGCGCCATCAACCGCTCGGCGTGCGGCATCGGCAGCGGCTGCAGAATCAATGTGTTGACCAGGCTGAACAGGAACAACGCCACGCCCAAGCCCACGCCCAGCACCGCCACCGACAGCAGCGCATAGCCCGGTCGTCGCGCCAGCCGCCGCCACGCCTCGCGAAATTCGCGCACGATCATCGTCACTCTCCTCGCAAGGCGCGCATCGGCGCCACGCGTGCTGCACGCCATGCCGGCAGCAGGCAGGCGAGCAGACCCGCCAGCAGCAACACCACCGCCACGCCCGCCATCACCAACGGATCGAGCGTGCCCCCGCGACCGATCAGCGTCATCAACATTTGCGACACCACGCGCGCCACCAGCCACGCCGCCGCCACGCCCAGCGCCAGCCCCGCGGCGATCTGCAACAGGCCGCCGCGCAATACCAGCCGCAGCAGCCGCGATGGCGCTGCACCCAAGGCCATGCGCACGCCGAATTCGCGCTCGCGCGCGGCCACGGCCACCGCCATCACGGCGTACAGACCCGCCGCGGCCAGCAGCACGGCCAGCGCGGCAAACAGGCCAATCAGCCACAGACTGAGCCGCGCAGTCGCCGTGGTCGCGCGCACGATGCTGTGCAGCGTGCGCAGGTTGGCAATGGGTTGCTCAGGTGCAATCTGCGCCAAGGCCTCACGCACGCCGGCGCGCCAGTCGGCCATGTTGCCGTGGCCGCGAAGCGCGACACGCAGGGGCTCGAGGGTGCGGAACAGCGCCATCATCGGCTCGGGAACCTGCGCCAACGGCACGTACACCACTGGCTGCCTCGGCTGCAGTGGCCCCATCTGGTAGGTCGCGCCCACGACGCCGACGATGCGCGCCAACTGCACCGCATCGCCGACGGCATGCACGTTGATGGTCTTGCCCAGCGCGCGGCCGTCGTAATACTTGTCGGCCAGATCCTGGCTGACGATCGCCACGCCCTCGCCGCCGCGCACGTCGCCGCGCGTGAAATCGCGTCCCGCGCGCACGGGTATCGAGAACAGTTTGAAGAAGCCCGGCTCGGTGCCGTGATATTGCGTCAGGAAGGGCTCGCTACCCGGTGGGTTCGCCCTGGTTTGGCCCTGCTCCAGCAGGCCGTGACTGATCGGCAGGGTGGTGGTCACCACCGCGTCGGTGACGCCGGGGATCGCCTGCAGTCGTTGCATCAGGCGCTGCGCCAACGCCTGTACCGCCACCGCATCCGGGTAGTGGGCCTGCACCGGCGCCATGTCGAAGGTCAGCACGTTGTCGCCGGCAAAGCCCAGCTCCAGTTGCGACGCATCGTAGAGCGCATGCATGAACACGCCGGCCGCACTGAGCAGGATCGCCGCCAACGCCACCTGCGCCACCACCAGCACACGCCCCAGGCGGCCGCCGCGCACGCCGATACCGCTGCGTCCACCTTCGCGCAATTCCTCCGCCGACGTTGCATGGCGGCTGCGCCACAAGGCCAGGCCTGCCGCCAGCAGCGCGCCCAGCAACCCCATCGCGAAGGCCAGCAGCCACGCCGTTGCGTCGACGTGCAGGCCGCCGTTCCACAGCCACTCAGCGGGAATGAAGCCATTCAGCAACGCCAGGCCCGCTAACGCCAACGCCATGCCCAGCAACGCGCCGCAGCTGCCGACCAGCAGGCCCTCACCCAGCGCGGGCAGCATCAGCCGCAGCCGCGAAGCCCCCAGCGCGCTGCGCACCGCCACATCGTGGTGGCGCGACAGCGAACGCACCAGCATCAGGTTGACCAGATTGACGAGCGCGACCAGCAGCACCAGCACCGCGCCAGCCAGAAACAGCAGCAGCATCGGCCGGGCATCCTGTTGCATCACCGCGGGCAGGCTTTCGGCGCCGTAACGGGGTTTCTTCCAGTTGCCGCCCATGCCCATGTCGCGGAACATCGTTCGTTCGTGCGCATCGGCCTGCGCCGACACTGCGGCGATTTCGACACCGGGCGCCAGCCGCGCGATCGCGATGTGGCCGTTGCGGTTGTAGTCGTGACTGACCAGCGGCAGAGCCATCGGCAAGATCACATCGCCCGGGCCGAGCACGGTGTTGAAGGCCACCGGCAGCACGCCGACGACGGTATGCGGCACACCCTTGACCTTGAGTTGCGCCCCGATGACATGGCTGTCGCCGTTGTAGCGGCGCTGCCAGAAACCATGACCGATGAGTACCGCCGCCGGCCCGTGCGCGCGATCCTCGGCTGCGGTGAAGTTGCGCCCCAGCATCGGCTTGAGGCCCAGCGTCGGCAGCATCTGCCGATCCATGTAGATCACCGGCACCTGTGCCGGCGCGCCCGGGCCGGCGACGTTCACCGTCGAACCCGGACGTTCCAGTGCCAGCGAAACCACGCCATCGAGCCTGCCCAGCGACTGGAACTCGTGCGGCGAGATACTCGTCACCTGGCCGTTGTCGTTCATGCCGATCACCACCAGCCGATCCGCCTGCGGCACCGGCAAGGGCCGCCACAAGGTGTTCTGAATCAGCACGAACACCGCCACGCTGGCGCCGATGCCCAACGCCAGCACACCGCTCGCCAGCAGCAGGAAGCCAGGGCGGCGCAGGCTCGTGCGCCACGCGCGCCAGATTTCGGCAAGCCAGATGTTCACGCGCCGGTCTCCACGCGCTGACCGATCAACGCATCCAGCCGCTGCTCGTCTTCATGGCGCAGGCGGTCGTAGGTTTCCTCGTCGACCACGCGACCGTCGAACAGGCGGATCTTGCGCTGCGCCAGCTCGGCATAGCGTGCATCGTGGGTGACCATGCAGATGGTGGCGCCGCCCTTGTGCAGTTCGTCGAGCAGGGCCATCACCGCCTCGCCGTTGCGCGAGTCGAGGTTGCCGGTGGGTTCGTCGGCGAGCAGGATCGCCGGCTTGCCGACCAGGGCGCGTGCCACCGCCACGCGCTGCTGCTGGCCGCCGGAAAGCTGCGCCGGGTAATGCCGCATGCGGTGCGACATGCCCACGCGCTCGAGTGCTTCCTGCACCCGCTCGCGCCGTTCGCCGGCGCCGATGCCGTTGCGGTAGGTCAGCGGCAGTTCGACGTTTTCCTGCACGGAAAGGTCGCCGATCAGGTTGAACGCCTGGAAGATGAAGCCGATCTCGGCGTTGCGGATGCGCGCCCGCGCTGCCGCGTTCAGCGCGGCCACGTTATGGCCGTTCAACACATAGCCTCCGGCGCTGGCGGTGTCGAGCAGGCCGAGGATGGAAAGCAGGGTGGTCTTGCCGCAGCCGGAGGGGCCGGAGATGGAAACGTACTCGCCGCGACGTATCTCCAGATGCACGTCGGAGAGCGCGTGGGTTTCCACTTCATCGGTCTGGAATACCTTGCGGATGCTGGCGAGGGCGATGACGTTGGTGGTCGGACTCATGTGGTGCGCCTTTGGCGTTGGGTTCCCTTCTCCCCTTGGGAGAAGGTGGCCCGGAGGGCCGGATGAGGGTGCGAGGCAGAACGGTGCATCTGGCTCCGCCCGTACCCTCTCCCTGCCCCTCCCCCGGCGGGGGAGGGGTTCTGCTTCGATGCTCACTTCAGTTTGATGCGATCGTATTTGTCCCACTGGCTGGTGTCGGACAGGATGACTTTGTCGCCGGCTTTCAGGCCACGCAACACCTGCACGCGATCGACCGAGGCGGCGCCGATGCGCACCGGCACGCGGGTGGCGGTGTCGCCGTCAGCATCCAGGCGAAACAGGCTGAGGTCGCTGTCGGACTTGGCCAGCGCGGGGCGACCCACCGAGAGTACGTCGTGCAGTTCGGCGATGCGGATGCGGCCGTCGACGGAAAGATCGGGACGCGCACCGGGCGGCAGC
>Ga0070659_100002304_pt1 | contig 13596 bp, 12 predicted proteins | sample KBSC23metaG_FD_64666 | JGI IMG/M metagenome (GOLD analysis project Ga0070659, IMG submission 64666) | Corn rhizosphere microbial communities from Kellogg Biological Station, Michigan, USA - KBS C2-3 metaG | ecosystem: Host-associated > Plants > Roots > Rhizosphere > Soil ...
CCGCGGTCAGCTTCGACTCGAAGATCGCCAGCTCGTGGCCCTTCAACGCCAGCCGGGTGATCATCCCGGCGACGAAGCCGCCGAGGAGGACGTCGAGGCCGAGGTTGCTGGCCAGCAGCACCAGGCCGAAGACCAGCACCACCGTCACCCGCACCGCCAGCTGGCTGCTCGCCTCGAAGGTCCGTTCCAGCGCCGGCCAGCCGCGCCAGGCGAAACGCACCGAGACCAGCGCCAGGGCCAGAGCGAGGGCGACAAAAGCGAGCAGGATCACCGACTCGTGCAGCGGGTTGGCGGTCGAGAGCACCAGCGTCACCAGCAGGATCGGGCCGAACTCGCCGGCGCCGCCGGCGGCCAACAGGTAGGTGCCGAAGCGCGTTTTCAGCTCACCGTTGTCGCGCAGGATCGGGATCAGCGTCCCGATCGCCGTCGTCGCCATCGCCGAGCCGGTGTAGAGGAAGGAGAGCACGACCCCGCCGGCCGCCAGCAGGCCGCCGATCCCGTAGGCGAGGACGACCGACATCAGCCACCCCAGCGCCCCGAGCTCCATCGGCTTGCCCTTGATCCGTTCGAAGTCGATCTCGTAGCCGGCGAAGAAGAAGAGCATCCCCAGGCCGAGGTTGGAGAAGAATTCGATGAAGTCGCCGGGATGGGCGAGGTCGAAGACGTGGGGGCCGATCAGGATCCCCAGCAGCAGCTCCAGCACCACCACTGGCGGCGCGAAGCGCTTGGGGACGACGGCGACGGTGATCGCCGCTAGAGCCGCGACGACGACGATCGCGAAGAAGGAGCCGGTGTCGACCGTGGTCGCGGCGAGGGGCAGAGCGGTCAAGGGGCTCATCCTAAGCCGGGCCGGGTAGGATCACCAGCGGACCGTGCTAGGCGGGGAATCAGCGGTGCCTTGTAACCCGAAATCCGCTTAGCGGGGCCGACTACCGTTCCGAGGGGCTGGCCGTCGGGGTCAGTGCGTCGCGGCGGCGTTGACGGCCGGGTCCCGCGCGACGTGGGCACGCGAATCAGGTCAGGTCCGGAAGGAAGCAGCCTTAAGCGGATGCCGCGGGTGCCGCGGGCGAGCCCGGCTCGAGCCTTAAGCGACGGACACGCCCGGTGACCTCGTTTCGAAGGCGGGTGCACGGTCCATAACTTCAGCGGCGTTCGTCCTTTGTTCCTCGTAGGCGGAACAAAGGACGAAGGCCGCTTTGCTAGTCGATCAGGCGCTTGTGCATCTGGTGGATCGCGACGCGCCAGGTGATCAGGGCGAAGACGACGAGGAAGGCGAAGCGGGCGATGTCGGCCCATTCGAAGCCGAAGGCGCCCGCCCGGACCAGTTCGACCAGCTGGTGCAGGGGGTTGGCCTGTGCCACCACCTGGAAGCCCTGGGGCAGACCGTCGATCGGGAAGAAGGTGCCGGCGACGAGGAATAGTGGCGTGACGAAGAGCGCGGTGACGTAGTTGAACTGGTCGATCTTGGCGACGGTCGCCGCCATCGCCACCCCGAAGCCGGCGAAGCCGAGGGCGGTGACGAAACAGAACAGCGGCGTCAGCAGCATTCCCCAAGCGGGATCGAGGCCGAAGGCGATCGTCACCAACAGCGGCACGCAGCCGTAGGTGCCGGAGCGCAAGCCGATCCAGAGCATCTCGGCGCTGACCAACTCCTCGACGTCAACCGGGGCGGCGAGGATCGCGTCGTAGGTGTTCTGGAAGCGATGCTTGACGAAGGTGCCGAACATCGCCGGCAGGGCGCTGGAGAAGATCACCGCCGTCGCCACCATCCCGGTGCCAACGAACTGGATGTAGGGAACGCCGTTGACTTCGTCGACCAGGGTGGCGCTGAGCCCGAGGCCGAAGGCGAGCAGGTAGACGAGCGGTTCCATCACGCTGGAGAAAGTCGTCCCCTTCCAGTAGGTGCGGAAGTTGGCAACCTCTCGGCTCATCACGCCGGCGATCGCCGTCGGTTCCAGCCGCCTCATCGTCTGCTCGCTCATTCCGTGGTTCCTTTTGCACGAAATAGGGGCATAAGGAACCACGCAACGGTGGAGGGGCGGCTCACTCGGCCTCCTCTCCGGTCAGCAGCACGAACACGTCCTCCAGCGAGGCGGCGCGGACGACGGCGTCGTCGGGGACGAAGCCGTCCGCTTGCTCGGAGCCGACGATCGCAATCGCCGGCCCGGCCGGGCGCACTGCCAGGCCCCGCGATTCCGCTTCGGCCCGCGTCTCCGCCAGCCGTTCGGGCGGCCCGTAGACCTCGGCCGTCAGTCGCCCGGCGTGCTCGGTGATCAGCTCGACCGGGTGGCCACGGCTGATGATCTTGCCCTGGTGCATCACCGCCACCTCGTCGGCTAGGCGCTCGGCCTCCTCGATGTAGTGGGTCGACATCAGGATCGTCGTCCCCCGCGCTTTCAACTCGCCGATCAGCGTCCACAGCTCGGTCCGGATCTGCGGGTCGAGCCCGACCGTGGGCTCGTCGAGGAGGACGAGGCGCGGCTCGTGCACCAGCCCCCGCGCCAGCAGCAGCCGCCGCCGCATGCCGCCGGAGAGCTGGTCGACCGCGTCGCGGCGGCGCTCCTGCAGGCGGGCGATGTCGAGCGCTTTGTCCACCGCCTTGCCGACGTCCGGCACCCGGTAGAGGCGGGCGAAGATCGCCAGGTTGTCTTCGACGGTGACGTCGACGTCGAGGTTGTCGAGCTGGGGGACGACGCCCATCTTGCCCCGCGCCGTCTTCGCTTCCCCGGGCAGCTCGTGGCCGAGCACGCGCAGCTCGCCCGAGTCGGCGATCGCCTGCCCGGTCAGCAGCCGCATCGTCGTCGACTTGCCAGCCCCGTTGGGCCCGAGCAGGCCGAGGCAGATGCCCTCCGGCACCTCCAGGTCGAGCCCGTCCACCGCGGTGATCGGGCCGAAGGTCTTGACGACGTTGCGGAGCTCAATTGCAGCCATTGCTCCGATGGTGTCATGACCGGACCTTTGGGGTGTGGTTGAGGTTAGGCCTCCTATAGATGCCTAACCTCAACCACACCCTGCGAAACTGCCGCCGATGCTCGACGAGTGCTGGATTCGGTCGCTGCACGTGGAGTCGATGCGTCGGGCCGACCTCCACGAGGAGCGCGAGCCGCACGTGCTCTTCCAGGCCTCGACGATCGGCGCCCTGCTCGACGGAGCCTTCGAGGGCGACCTCAGCTTCGCTGAGCTAGCCGAGCACGGTGACCTCGGCCTAGGCACCCTCAACCACCTCGACGGCGAGATGGTCGCGCTCGACGGCGAGTTCTTCCGCGCCGACGTCGACGGCAACGTCAGCCCGGTGCCGCCGCGGGAGCGAACGCCGTTTGCCGTCGTTACCCGCTTCGAGCCGACGATCGACGAGCGCCTGCCCGATCAGGAGCTCTCCCACGAGGAGTTGCTGGCGCGGCTCGAAGCGCTGCTCCCCGCCGGCGTCTCCTCCGCCGCGATCCGGCTCGACGGCCGCTTCGACCTTGTCCGCGCCCGCTCGGTCCCACGCCAGCAGCCTCCCTACCTACCGCTGACCGAGGTCGTTGCCGACCAACACGTCTTCGAGCTCACCGATATAGAGGGGACGATGCTCGGCTTCCGCTTCCCCGCCTATGCCGAGGGGATCGAGGTCGGCGGCTACCACCTCCACTTCATCAGCGCCGACCGCAGCCGTGGCGGCCACGTCCTCGACTCGCGCTCGCGTGGCCTCCGCGCCCGCCTCGACCCCTCCAACGACCTCCACGTCGAGCTGCCGCCGCAGGTCAATCTCGAGGACCCGGCGCTGGCTGCCGAGACCCACGCCGCGGTCGAGTTGGTCGAGCGCGGCTGATTTGCCTGGTCCTAAGCCGCTTCGCAACTAGGATGGGCCGATGGTCAGAGGGAGACTGATCCTCTTTGCCGCCCTGGCCTTAGCCGCTTCGGCCCCTGCTCCTGCCGCGGGACAGGTCATGGGCTGGTCCTCGCCGCTTCAGCTCGACCCTGGCTCACCCTCCCAGTTCAGCAACGGCAGTGGGATCGACTGCGTCGGCGAACAGCTCTGCGTGGCGACGGGAGGCGAAGGCAAGATCCTGGTCTCGACCGAACCGACCGGTGGCGCCGCGGCTTGGGAAGAAGTTGCGATTGAGGAAGCATCCGCCAACCTCACTTCTATCTCCTGCCCGAGCACGAGCTTCTGCGCCGCCGTCGACGACGCCGGCCATCTCCTCACCTCGGCTGAACCGGATGGCGGCGGCGCGAGCTGGACCGCGGCGACGATCGACCCCGGGCAGGAACTGGTCGACATATCCTGCCCCAGCGCGAGCTTCTGCGCTGCGATCGACGACGCCGGCAACGCCCTCGTCTCCGACGAACCAAGCGGCGGCGCGGCCGCTTGGCAATCAGCCCAGGTGCTGGAAAGCGGCAAACTGAGGGCAATCTCCTGCCCCAGTGCATCCCTCTGCCTCGCTGTGCACGACGAGCTCGGGGTGGGCGGGGGACTGCTCGTCTCCAGCGATCCCCTGGCGGGGGCGAGCTCCTGGGAAGAGTCCGGGGTCGATCTCGCCAACGCCGCCGAAGACGTCTCCTGTCCGAGCGCGACGTTCTGCGCGATCGCCTACTGGAAAGGCGTGGTCGTCTCCAACAATCCGGCTGGTGGCGCCGGTGCTTGGCGCTCGTCTCAAGAGGGCGAATATATGGACGGCATCTCCTGCCCAAGCGAAAGCTTCTGCGTCGGCGAGAGCTACGGAGGCGACCTTCGAGTCTCCTCCGATCCCGCCGGCGAAGACCCGACCTGGACCGAATTCGACATCTCTCCCAACTGGGTGAACCTGCTATCCGGCATCGACTGCACCGGCCCGAGCTTCTGCGCGATGGTCGACCATTGGGGATTCGTCTACACCTCGACCGAACCGGGCGCAGGTCCGCACGCCTGGCGGCAGCTCCTTACCGGTGAAGTGGAACCCTCAGTGGGTTCACCTTCCTGCCCGACCGCCGGCTTCTGCGCTGTCGCCGGCACCTTGGGTCGCATCTACACCTCGACCGATCCAACCAATCCGGCCAGTTGGCAGGCCGCGGCCGTGACGGACGGGGAAGTGTGGAGCGTCTCCTGCACCGGGCCCGACTGGTGCGTCGCCCTCGGAGAAGGGTCGACTCTCCTCTACTCGGACGAACCGGGAGCGGGCGCTTCCGCCTGGAACAGCATCAGCCGCCCAGAAGGGAGAAAGATCTCCTGCCCCACCTCGGGCTTCTGCGCGATGCTCGGCAAAGAAAACGAAGTCCTGACCTCGAACGAACCGCTCGGGGGAGCCGCAACCTGGACCGCCACCGACCTCGAACTGCCAGATTGGCGCCTGGGTCCGAACCGGCTCACCCAGCTCTCCTGCCCGACCGCCGATCTCTGCGCCGTGGCGGGGGATGTGGGAACCGTCCTCGCCTCCGAAGAACCGAACGGCGGCCGCGCCGCCTGGGTCAAATCCTTCGTCGGCGCGAACGACCCCTACAACAACGGGGCCGGTCCCAGCGTCGACGGGCTCGACTGCACCGTCGCCTCGTTTTGCGCGGCGACCACCTGGGCGGGGACCGTGGCGACCACGAGCGACCCCTTGACCGGAAGCGCCGGCTGGACTCTCTCCAGCGCACCCGCGACCTACTTCATCGGCCCGATTTCCTGCGCGGACGAAGTGCCTCTTTGCGTGGCGGTCGATAGCAACGGCTACGCGATCGCCTCGCGGAAACCGGGCCAGCTCTCTTCGTCCTGGGGGACGATGGAAAAAATCGACGGCGAAGAAGAGTTGAACGGCATCTCCTGCGCCTCCGAAGGCACCCTCTGCGTCGCCAGCGACTGGGACGGTCGCGTGGTCGTCGGCACCCTCGGCGAAGGTGAGGAAGAAGGCAGCTCCTCCGGCGGCTCTGGCGGAGGCGGTCCGAGTCCGACCCCGGTGCCTCCCAGCCCGCCGCCCATACATCACTGCAAACGCACGCAGAAGGGGAAAGTGAAGCGGATCGGGATCTCCTCCGCCCGCAAACTCAGCAACGGCGGTAGACGATCCAAGAGTCGTTGCGCGCGACCTCGCTGAAGCCCTTCGGTTTCGGCAGCGAGAAGTTGGTCTTGTCGTTGGGGTCGAGGATGAAGTTGTGGATGACGAAGGGACTGGCGGCTTCGACGAAGTAGCCGCGTTTGGGGACGCCTTCCTCGCTGGCGCTGATGATCTGGGTCGGCTTGATTTCAAGCCCGAAGGCGAGGCGGGGGACGGCGCGGTGGTTGGGGACAGCGATCGGGCCGCAGAGCGGTTCGAAGGCGCCGGCGTCGACCAGGTCAGTGAGGTCGTTCTCGATCCGTCCCTGGTTGGTGAGGTCGGTGTTGACGGTGGAGTCGAGATCCCATTGGTTGGGGAGCCAGATCACGAACATCAGCAGGACGATGCCGGCGAAGAGCTGCCAACGGCGACGCCAGGGGTGGCCGGGGTCGAGCAGGCGCCAGCCGAGCAGGCCGACGGCGACGAAGATCGAGAGGATCGCGCCGGCCAGCATCGTGTAGCGGGCGATGATCGCCAGCCCCGCTGCGGCGAGGAAGGCGAAGGCAGCGAGGGCAAGGACGGCGGCGGCGATCCCGAGGGCGGAGCGCCGGCGCAGGAAGGCGAAACCGAGCACGACCCCGCCGAGGGCGCCGATCATCCCCGGCCACTGCATCACTTCGCCGAGCGCCCGCGGCCCGTAGAGGATGAGGTCAACTGGCCCCGTGTGCCGCTTCAGCGTCTCCACCGTTTCCTGGGTGCCGGTCAGCGAGTAGAGCGGTTCCCCGGTAGTGATCGCGTCGAAGATCACCCAGAGGATCGGCCCCGCGAGCGCCAGCAACCCCAGCCAGGCCAGCTCCCGCCGCGAGCGCTCGCGGCGCCAGCGCAAGCCTCCCTGGTAGTCGAGCGCCAGCCAGAGCCAGTAGGCGATGGCGAAGCCCCAGGCCTCGGGGCGGAGGAGGCCGGCGGGGATGAGGAAGGCCAAGACGGGCCAGCCGGCGCGGGGCCGCTTGGCCTCGATCGTCAGGGCGCCGAGGCAGAGGGCGACGAAGGGGAGATCGACGTAGGCGCGCAGGCCGTTGGAGAGGAACGGGGCGCGGGTGAGAACGATCGCGGCAGCAATGGCGCCAATCCAGCGGTCGAACCAGAGCGTGCCCAGCCGGTAGACGAGGTAGCCACAGAGAGCGAGGGAGACGTAGGCGATGATCATCGTCACCGTGATCGCGCCGTCGCCGATCGGCGTCGTCACCAGCCCCAGCAGATCGGCGAGCGGGTGCGGGGTGGGCGGCAGCGCGGCGCCGTAGTCGGGGCTCATCCCGTGCGCCATTTCCCGTCCCCAGACCAGCGCGTAGATCGTGTCGTAGTTGGGGAAGCCGACCGGGAAGATCAACAGCAGCGCCGCCGAGATCGCAGCGACCCAGGCGGCGGGCGTCAGCCAGTTGCGGGCCCCCTTCGGCACGGGCGGGACCGTACCGGAGCGTGGATACACTGGCTCGACAGCCGATGAGCGAGTCGACTTCCCTCTACCGCCGCCACCGCCCTGGGTCCTTCGACGAAGTCGTGGGACAGACCCACGTCGTCCGCACCCTGCGCAACGCGGTCGAACAGGGCAAGGTCCACCACGCCTACCTCTTCGTCGGCTCGCGCGGCACCGGCAAGACCTCGATGGCGAAGATCCTCGCCCGCTCGCTCAACTGCGAGCGCGGCGGGCCAACCGCCACCCCCTGCGGCGAATGCGAGTCCTGCCTGACGATCGCCACCGGCACCTCGGTCGACGTGATCGAGATGGACGCCGCCTCGAACCGCTCGGTCGACGACGTCCGCGACCTGCGCGAGCGGGTCGCCTACGCCCCTGCCGGCGGCCACTGGAAGGTCTACATCCTCGACGAGGCGCACATGCTGACCAAAGAGGCCTGGAACGCCTTCCTGAAGACGCTTGAGGAGCCGCCGCCGAACACCGTCTTCGTCCTCGCCACCACCGAGTCGCACAAGGTGATGGCGACGATCGCCGACCGCTGCCAGCGCTTCGACTTCCAGCGCCCCTCGCTGGAGCAGATCTCCGAGGTGCTGACGCGGGTCGCCGCGGCCGAGTCGATCGAGGTCGACGAGGGAGCGCTGGCGATGATCGCCCGCTCGGCCCAGGGCAGTTTCCGCGACGCCCTCGGCACGCTCGATCAGCTGGTCGCCTTCGGTGGCGACCACGTCGAACTGAACAACGTGCTGGAGATGCTCGGCGCCGCCGACGCCGAGCTCCTCTTCGAAGCCGTCGATGCGGTCGTCGCCGGGGACCCGAAGGGGGTACTGATCGGGATCGAGAAGATGGCCCGCTCCGGCCGCGACCCCTCCCAGTTCGCCCGCGACCTCCTCGCCCACCTGCGTCACCTGCTGATCGCCCAGACCACCGGCGAAGTCCCCACCACTTTTGTAGTGACCGCCACCGACACCGCTCGCATGCAGGCCCAGGCCCAAGCAATCGGCGCCGCCACCCTTATCCGCACCATCGACGAGCTGGCAAACGCCCTAACCGCCGTCCGCGAGGGCGACGACGCCCGCATGGCAGTAGAGATAGCGCTCTTGAAGGCTGCCCGACCTGATCTCGACCCTGATACCGCCGGACTTCTGCGCAGGATCGAGAGACTTGAGAGCCAACTGACGGGGGCGTCCCGGGCCGCGGGTCCTGTCGCTGCAGGGGACCCCCCACCCCCTGCGGGGGCGGTCCCCCCTGCTGCGCCACCCGCGGCAGACGCGCCCCCCCAGGACGATCCTCCTCCAGCAGAGGACCCACCTCCCGCAGAAGAGGAAGAGGCCGAGGCCACCACGGCGGTCGGAGCTGAATCGTCCCCAGCTGACGATCCTCCGGCGGGTGGCGCGGATTTGGGGGACCACCCCGATAGGGGTGGTGGCACCAAATCGGCGACAGGACCCGCCGGTGAGAGCTCCTCTGTGGACGCAGATTTGTCTTTGGACGAGATCCAGCGGATATGGCCGGCTGTGCTGCACAAGCTGGCAGAGACGGCTCCGGCGTTAGCGGCGACGCTGGAGGGAGCGCGGCCGGTGTCGTTCGGCGAAGAGGGCTTGGCGGTGGGCTTCCCGCCCGACATGACCTTCAACAAGAAGAAGGCCGACAGTCCCGAGCGGCGGGACACGGTGGCGGCGGCGTTCGCGGCCGTGACCGGCATCGGGCTGCGGCCGGTCTACGTAGTGCTCGACGGGGAGGCGCCGCCGGACACGCCCGCCCCGGGGAGCGAGGAGATCAACGAGGAAGAGCTGTTGGAGCGGCTGAAAAGCGAGTTCGACGCGGAGGAGGTCGGTTAAGTGGCGCGAGGAGGACCCGGGGGCTTTGACATCAACGCCCTGATGAGACAGGCCCAGCAGATGCAGGCCGAGATGGTGGAGGCGCAGGAGAAACTGAAAGACGAGGTCGTCGAGGCGAGCGCCGGCGGCGGCATGGTCAAGGTGAAGATGGGCGGTGATTTGACCCTGCGCGAGATCGTCATCGACCCCGAGGCGATCGACCCCGAGGAGGCGGAGATGCTCCAGGAGATGGTGCAGGCTGCCGTCAACGAGGGACTGCGCGCCGCCCAGGAGCTTGCCAGCTCGAAAATGGGCGACATCGGCGGCGATCTCGGCGGCGGCATGGGAGGCCTGCTCGGTTGAGTGACGGCCCGGCACCGCTCGCGCGCCTCGTCGCCGAGCTCTCGCGGCTGCCGGGAATCGGGCAGCGGACCGCGCAGCGGCTCGCCTTCCACCTCCTGCGCGCGCCCGACGAAGAGGCCTTTGCCCTCGGCGACGCGATCCGCGAAGTGAAGGAGAAGGTCGGCCTCTGCGAAGAATGCTTCAACCTCGCCGAGGGGCCGCTGTGCCGGATCTGCGCCGACCAGAACCGTGACCGCTCGATGATCTGCGTGGTCGAGGAGCCGGCCGACGTGATCCCGATCGAGCGCACCCACGAATATCGCGGCCTCTACCACGTGCTCGGTGGAGCGCTCTCGCCGATCGACGGCGTCGACGCCGAAGACCTGAAGATCGGTGAGCTGCGGCGCCGGGTCGAACGGGGCGGGATCGAGGAGGTGGTGCTGGCGACCAATCCGACCACCACCGGCGAGGCGACCGCCCTCCACATCGCCGACATGCTCCGCGGCCAAGTGAAGGTGACCCGACTCGCCAGCGGCTTGCCGGTCGGCGCCGACCTTGAGCACGCCGACGAGGTAACGCTCGGCAAGGCGCTCGCTGGCAGAAGAAGCCTGGAATAAGCGCAACCGGACATCCGTCCTGGACGAGCGTCAACTCGCAAATAGCGGCAATTTGCGAATCGCGCGTCCGCTGATTCCGCCATCGTCGGCGCGTGCCTGACCAGTCCCAAGGCAAGCCTGGCTCAAACGGAGACACCCCAGCGGGCCGGATCGCCCTCAAAGTCTCGGCGCTGCATGCCGATCTCTTAAGCAGTTTGCACGAGGAGATTGGAACCAGTCCAGATCGCTTCGCCGAGGTGGCGCAGCGCCTTGCCGGCGAGTTCGGGGCGGTTACGGCTGCCGCTATAGATGCGGCTTCAGCGAAGCCTGTCCCGGTTGAGGAGCAACCGGAAGAACTCCCGAGCTTGTACAGGCCGGGACACATGCGGCGGCGGCTCGAACAGCTGCTTGAGACGAATCGGCGTTATGGGCATCCGTTCGGACTTGCCGTGTTTGACGCATCCGGTCCGGACACTCGCCCGAGTGATGTGGGGCAGGAGACGGTGCTTTCGATCCTTGGGGCGGCGCTGCGGGACAGCATCCGCATCGTCGATGAAGCCTTCCGGCTCGAAGAGGACGCGATTTGCGTGCTGGCGCCGAACCTGCGAACGGTGGAAGGGGTGCAGATGGCGGAGCGACTGCTGGGTCAATTGGATGAGCTGGAGCGGGCCGGGGGGCTGCGGATCTGCGTCTCGGCCGGCGTCGTCGCCTGCCCCGACCACGGCACCGAGCTCGAAGAGCTTCTGCACAAAGCCGACGCGGCGATGTGGCGAGCCCGCGCAGTAGGCCAGCCCGTAGGCGTCGGCGCCTTGCAAGATCGCTAACAGATTCTGCGAAATCTGTCGATAACCGGTGTAAACCCGCCATTCCGGTGGGAGAATCTTCGCCCGGGTCGAATCATCCTGCACAGCGACCCCCTTCCGAACTTCTGAACCGATGCCTGGAATCCGCACCAACGCCGCCGCCGAAGTCCTGGGCGTAAGCCCCAACACCCTGCGCAGCTGGGAGCGCCGCTACGGCTACCCGACGCCGAAGCGGACCGTCGGCAACCACCGCAACTACGAGCTGGTCGAGCTGCAGGCGCTGCGCGACGCCCTGGCCGAGACCGGCAACATCTCCTCGGCGATCGAGCTGGCGCGCCAGCGCCAGGCGGCGCCGGCCAGCGACGGCAGCCTGCTCACCGCCTTCGAGAGCTTCGACGAGTCCGCCGCCGACCGGGCGGTCGAGGAGAGCCTCGCCCTGCGCTCGCTCGAGCGCACGGTCGAGGAGCTGCTGCTGCCGGCGATCGACAAGCTCGCCGCCGACCCCGAGCGCGAGGCCGAGCTCGAGTTCGCCGCCCGCTGGGCGACCGGCTGGCTGCACGGCGCCCGCCGCCTCGCCTCCGCCGCCGCGCGCCCGGCCGGGATCCTGCTGCTCGACTCCAGCCACGGCCAGGACGCCGAGGAGGTCTACACCCAGGCCCTCGACCTCGCCCTGCGCCGCGCCGGCTTCCGCGTCCTCGTCCTCTCCAACGAGCTCGGCGACGAGCGGCTCGGCCGCGCCCTCGGCGCGCTCGACCCGACCGCAATCGTCCTCTGCGGCCCCGGCGCCGACACCCAGAGCGCCGTCAAGCTGGTCCGCAAGATCCGCGAGCTGGGCTTCGTCGCCCCGCTCTACGGCTTCCGTGCCGACGGCTTGATCGGCGCCGCCGTCCCCTCCGCCGGCAGTAGGCCGAGCGAGGTGACGGGGATGCTGAACTCAGATCTCCGCCGCCGCGCCGCCCAGGCCTTCGCCTAAAGCGACCCGCGTCTCCTGCAGACAATCTGTTTCATTCTTCGCTAGGCTGCAGCTATGCAGACCATGGCAGGGGAGGACAGGCAAATGGAGGAACGCTTCGACCGCATCGATGAAAAGTTCGACCGCGTCAACGAACGCTTCGACGAGGTCAATCGCCGGATCAGGGAGGGCCAGGAAGAAACGAACCGCCGCTTTGAAGCGGTCGACTGGAAATTCGAAGGGATGAATCAGCGCTTCGATCGAGTTGAAGGCGCGATTGCCGAACTGAGGCAGGGAGTAGCAGGCGTACAGACGACGCTCAATCGATTCAACGCCAGCCTTGCCATCGCGGTCATCGCCGTGATCGTGACGATCGTCCTCAAAGGCGGCTGAATCAGCCGCCGATCGGGGCGCGGGGGTTGGAGCCCCAGAAGATCACCGTGCCGAGCATGCCGATGATGTGGACGGCGACGACGTTGAACACCATCGACTTGGCGGTGGCGGTGCCGACGCCGACCGGCCCGCCGGACGCGGTGTAGCCGTAGTAGCAGCCGACCAGCACGATCACGGTCGCCATCGTCATCCCCTTGATCAGGCTGAAGAACAGGTCCGGGGGACTCTGATACATCCAGAAGATCAGCAGGTAGCCGCCCGACGAGACGTCGCCGACCTGCTGCACCACCGAGAGATAGCTGGCGGCATAGATCAGCCCGATCCCAACCAGGTAGAGGAACGGGATCGCGATCCAGGCGCCCAGCAGGCGGGTCGCGCAGAGGAACGTAATCGGCTTGATCCCCATCACTTCGAGCGCGTCGATCTCGTCGGAGATGCGCATCGCACCGAGCTCGGCGACGATCCCGGTCCCGACCTTGGCCGCGAGGATGTAGCCGAAGGCGTAGGGCAGCCCCTCCCGCAGATCGCAGTAGGCCGAGAAGAGGCCGGACAGCGACGGCGCGCCGATCGAGCGGTTGAAGTAGGCGCCCTGCAGGCCACACTGGAGGCCGAGGATGAAGACGAAGGCCCAGATGATCAAGGCCGAGCCGAAGATGAGGATGCCCGCCTGCCGCAGGCTCTCGCCGAAGAATTTGAAGACCCGGCCCGAGTAGACCTGCCCCGCAACTTGGACGCCAAAGCGGCCGATCTCGCCGAAGGAGTCGAGCCAGCCGCGCGGGACCTCCAGCCAGGTGTTCATCGTGCGCTCACCGGACCGCCTGCAGTTCGGGGTTGGTGGCGAGAATGACCGAGCTGACGACGAACTGGAAGAAGAAGACCGCCACCAGGGCGATCACCACCGCCTGGTTGACGGCACGGCCGACGCCAGCGGCCCCGCCGGACGCCGACATCCCCTTGTAGGAGCAGACGACGGCGACGATCGCCCCGAACATCGTGCACATCAGGACCGAAGCCCAGAGGTCGGTGATCGTGGCGTTGGTGAAGAGCGTGGCGAAGAAGCCGCCGAGCGGCTGGTGATAGATCAGCTCGGCGGCGATGCCGGCGCTGAGGCCCATGATGATCGCGAAGATGTCGAGCAGGGCGGTGACGACCATCAGCGCCAGGAAGCGCGGCACCACCAGGTTCTTGACCGGGTCGACGCCGAGCACCTGCAGGGCGTCGAGCTCCTCGCGGATTTTGCGGGC
>Ga0070659_100002308_pt1 | contig 13579 bp, 13 predicted proteins | sample KBSC23metaG_FD_64666 | JGI IMG/M metagenome (GOLD analysis project Ga0070659, IMG submission 64666) | Corn rhizosphere microbial communities from Kellogg Biological Station, Michigan, USA - KBS C2-3 metaG | ecosystem: Host-associated > Plants > Roots > Rhizosphere > Soil ...
CGCGTATTGCCGGACGTATAGCTAAATCCGATGTTCGCATTTCCGTCCCAGCCGTTGGTGAGCCCAAAAAACTTTTCGCCGCCAAAAAGCTTCGGAACAGGCTTGATCGTACTTGGCGGAGCCTTAACGGATCTCGTCTTGTCAGCGTCCGCTGGAACTGATCTCGGCGTCTGGTTTGCGGAATCGGCTTTGGCTGTCGCCGGCGCATCACCGCCTGAAATAACTTTATCGACACGTGCGGCCGAGATCTTGATAACGCCCGCGTAGTCGGTCTCGAGAGTAATGACGTCGGCGTCGCGACTGACGATCTTTCCGGTGAGACGATCGCCATTTTTAAGTGTTATCTGATCGGCAAAGACGCAAAGCGGGTCGAAAATAGACACCAACAGGAGCAAAAGGCAACAAAAATACTTCAGCATCATTAACCTAGACTTTTCGCATTAAAATTGATTTTTCGGCGAACTGGCAAGTTTCGACCAACGTATAGTTTAACATTATGAAAATGAAATATGAATTAGACAGAGTAATGTACGGTTAATGGCTATCTGACCGCCGATTTGACGGAGATGCGGCAAAGCGTTAGGTTTTGAATTTTAGAAATGAAGATTTTGTCCGAAAAAAGAGCCATGCAGCGGCTGCGCGAGATACAGACAGAATTTGCCACCGCAATCAGGACCCGTTACGAAGGAAGTGCAAAGAGCTGCGCGACCTGCGAAACCCCCGGGGCATGCTGTCTTGACGAGCATTTTGTAAATGTGCGTATTTCGCAACTTGAGGGGCGACTGATCGAAAAAAAACTGCAGCAGCTTCCTGAGGAAAAACGGCAGGAGATTTACGAAAGGATTGATAAAGCTATTGAGAAATACGGCCTGTTGGAAGCCGGAGATACTTTTGAAAGGACGTATGCCTGCCCGCTTTATGAAAAGGGAAGCGGCTGTCTGGTTCACAACGAAGCCAAGCCGCTACCGTGTATAAATCACGCGTGTTATGAACGGGCCGGGGACCTGCCGCCCGACGAACTGCTCGCCAAACAGGAAATAAGGGTAAACGAGCTAAATATCAAAACCTACGGCAGAAACGGTGCCTGGCTACCGCTTCCAGTTGCGATCAAGAGAAACCGCTAGAAAAAGTCCCTGGTATCACTCCGACACCAGGGACGTAATAAAACTTAAGTCTAAAACCCGATCTTATATTCCAAGAACGTCGATCAGTTCCTGGACCGCTCCGGCCGATTTTTGCAGTGCGGCACGTTCGTCATTTGTCAGATTGATCTCGATGATCTGCTCGACGCCGTTCTTGCCCAGTTTGACAGGAACTCCGACAAAAAGATTATTGATGCCGTATTCACCTTCGAGAAAAACCGCGCAGGGGAGGATTTTCTTCTTATCCTTCAGAATCGATTCGGCCATCTCGACCGCTCCGAGGCTGGGGGCATAAAATGCAGAACCGGTCTTAAGCAGGCCAACGATCTCGGCTCCGCCGCCTGCGGTGCGCTTGATGATCGCATCGATCTGGTCTTTTGGCAGAAGCTCAGTGATCGGAATACCGGCGCAGGTTGAATAGCGGGGAAGCGGGACCATCGTGTCACCGTGGCCGCCAAGGACGAAAGCAGTGACGTTCTCGACCGATACATTAAGAGCTTCGGCGAGAAAGCATCGCATACGGGCCGAGTCCAAAACGCCGGCCATGCCGATGACACGGTTTTTCGGAAATCCGGAGCGGCGAAACGCGACCTGCGTCATTGCATCAAGCGGATTTGAAACGACGATGATAAATGCGTTCGGTGAATATTTTGCTATCTGATCGGTAACGTTTCCGACGATTTCGGAATTTGTTTTCAGCAGATCGTCGCGGCTCATTCCGGGCTTCCGTGCAAGCCCTGCAGTAATGATCACGACATCGGAATTCGCTGTTTCCTCATACGAATTTGCTCCGACAAGCTTTACATCAAATCCATCGATCGGTGCGGCCTGCGCGAGATCGAGCGCTTTGCCTTGCGGAGTACCTTCGACAATATCGACAAGAACGACGTCGGCGAGTTCTTTGCTCGCGATCCAGTGCGCGGCCGTTGCGCCCACGTTCCCCGCACCGACGACCGTAATTTTATTTCTTCCAGCCATGTTTTATCCTCACTGATTAGAATATTTATATAAAACAAAAAGCCTATTTTGTCACAGTTGACGGCAAACGGCAAAAGAGACAAAATTCTTCAAGGAAAACTTATGGCAGTAAAGCCTGACCGAAAATATACGTTGGAAGAGTATTTCGAACTGGAGAGAAATACTGAGGAGAAGTTCGAATTTTGGAATGGACATGTTTGGTGTATGTCAGGTGCAAGCCCCGCGCATGAAAGAATCGTCTCGAATACTAACTTTCATCTGCGAACGATTCTTGGCCGCCGTTGTTCGGTTTTAGGCTCAAATCTGAAAGTCAAAGTGCCCGAATACGGCCCGTATCGCTACCCTGATCTTTCGGTTTATTGCGGCGAAGGAATTTATGAAACAATGGGCGGACTTGAGGTTTTGACCAATCCGCAGATGATCGTCGAGGTCTTGTCCCCATCAACCGAAGCGTTCGACCGCGGCAAGAAATTTACGTACTACAAGTCGATCCCAAGCCTGCGCGAATATCTGCTGATCTCGACCAGTCAGCCTTATATAACGCAATTTATCAAGCAGAATGAAAATGAATGGATTCAACGGGAGGCCGTGGGAATGGATGGAAAACTGACGCTGTCATTCGGTGTTGAGCTTCTGTTGTCCGAAGTGTTTCTCGATGTCGAATTTCCGGAGCCGCCAAAAAATCTTTTCCTCGTAAACCAGTAAAAAGAAAAAGCCTGATGTGCTCTCCCCTTCACACCAGGCTTTTTCTATAATGGCCGCGGATTTTCTCTCGCCAACGACCAAACTTATAAAATTCTTAAGATAACAAAACTCGAATATCCGTTGCTCTGTTTGTTGGTGCGGAGATCTCGGCCGAACGTATTAGGAAGTTCTTTGTGGCTTCGATCTCCGCGGATTTTCAAACGACATCCGTCGCTGTCTTTGCAACGGCCGTGCCATTCTTAACAAAACTCACGGCTCTTTAATTTTCAATGGTTTAACGGTCCGTTCGGGAATCGCCCATTTTGATCTGCTTACAATATCGTTTATACCCTATACGAAATCGGGCATAACTGACTATTGAAGGATGGGATGGCCACCGCCGCGGCTGTGGTCCTTGGTTTCTTCGAACCGCTGCCGGTCGTTATAGTACAGTACGATATGTTCCCCCTCGTATCGAACGACTGTCGAAATGCCGTCAAAATTCCGCGTGTGTTCGGCGATGATAAATGACGAGGAGGGAAAATCGATCACCATGCCGGCCGCGTAGATATAACCGCCACGGTCGTACACGCTGCCCCGATATTGCGCCGCACCGACAGAAATGCCCGGCGTGTCACCGCCTACGTCGTCCCTTGCAATATAGACGGTGTAATCAGAATAATTGAGATGCCGGCGGTAACCGTTTTTGCGAGCGACAGCAAAAAGGTCGGTCAATCCACGATCGATCGCAGTAAGCTCACCGGACAACGGACGCGAAACGGAATAAACGCGCGCCCCGCGCTGGGTTCGGGCCGAAAATGAAAACCGGTCACCCGAAACGCGCTCCGCCTTTGCAAGTACGGACGGATTTTGTGCATTGGCAACAGACAATGATCCAAACAACAATACTGCGACCGAAGCTATTTTTATAAGATTGTGTTTCATGTTCGTCAGTCTTTATAAAACCGCATTTTCTTTTCGCAATATGCGTGCCAAATGCAAAAGCCCCGTCGGTTTCGGGGCTGTAAATTCTTTATTTGCTTGGTGCTGAGGGCGGGAATCGAACCCGCACGCCCCTAAGGACACAGGATTTTAAGTCCTGGGCGTCTACCAATTCCGCCACCCCAGCACGATTTAAGAGAGTAGCACGTATAAAATTCAACTTCAAAACCCTGGCCGATCAAGTCCGAGAGAGCATCTATGCTATGATTTATTTCGAAATCGGTTACAGAAAATAATGGATCAGATCGCCTGGATAATTTGGCTCATAGTTGGTGTCGCGTTAATAGTCGCCGAAATTTTTACGCTGGGTTTTGTATTGTTCTGGTTTGGAATCGGCGCGCTGGCTGCAGCGTTTGCAGGCTTTCTTGGGCTCGGAATTGGCTGGCAATTTTTGGTTTTTGCGGTAATTTCGATCGCATTGACGGCGATGTCGCGGACGATCTTTTTGAAATATCTGCCGCTTGGCGACGACGAAAATAATGTGAAAACCGGAATGGATGCGTTACCCGGCAAGGTCGGAACGGTCACCTCGGCAAGTAAGGGTGCTCTGCTCGAAGCCGCGGTCAAGGTTTATGGCTCAACCTGGACCGCTTATCCCATCGACGGCGAAAGCGAACTTGTCGAAGGCGAAAAGGTTGAGGTGGTGCAGATAAAAGGTTCGTCGATATATGTGAGAAGAATAAGGGACGAGCTTCCCGAGTGGCGAAAACAGTGAATAAGCTGCCTACAGGATTTCGGCAGTATCCTGATCATTGTCCTGCTCTGCGGTATCGTGGATGCCGCCAAGATCGATCAGCTCAAGTTTTACATCGTCACCTTCGGGTTCGGGCAAATTGTCGCCGCTGAATTTGGCCAAAATTACCGTGATGTTGTCCTCGCCGCCGTTTTCGTTTGCTTCCTTTACAAGCTCGGCACAGGCAAGCTCCAGATGATCGATGTTTTCGAGAACGATCCGCTGCATGCTCGCGGCATTCACCTTATTCGACAGACCGTCGCTGCAAAGCAGAAACACGTCGTTTTGATGCGGAGCTATTCGCGCCGCTACAGGATAGATCTCGTTCTGGGCGCCCAGTGCCTGCAAAATAACATTTTTCAACGTATGTGTTTCGGCTTCTTCCGGAGAGATCTGCTGAGCGTCGATCAACTGCTGTACCAGTGACTGGTCCTTCGTTACCTGATAGATCTTGCCGTTTCGGACCAAATATGCACGGCTGTCGCCGATCTGGATCACGTCCGCGGCCGTCGGCGTGATGCCCATTCCGGTAAAGGTCGCACCCATTCCCTGATACTGAGCATCTGAGCGGCCCTGCTGGTGGATCATGTAATTTGCGTAAAGCGTTGCGTTGTAAAGCTTGCTGATAAGATAGTGGTCGTACCCTTCGGGCGTAAGAGTGACTTCGAGATCGTCGCCGAGAAGTTTTTCGCTGACCGATTCAACTGCCATCTTGCTGGCTACCTCACCGGCGAGAGCTCCGCCCATGCCGTCGGAAACGGCAATCACAACACCATTGTCGTCGATCTCAAATTTTTGCGATTCAATTACAAATTCGCCGGCTTCCTGGGAGCTGGTCCATGCCTTGGAACGCGTGATATTGAGCAGAAGATAATTATCTTCGTTTCCGCGTCTGACGCGGCCAATGTGTGAAGTAGCATGAATTTCAACCATTAACATATTAATTCGGTTCTGAGCTTCAAAGTCCCCCGTTCAGTATTTGAGCAAAACGTCCAAACACTGAACTCCGAACTCTGAACTAATTCAGAGCCTGATCCAGATCTGCAATTATATCCTCAATATCCTCTATTCCTACTGAAATTCTCACCAGGCCGTCCGTTATTCCCAGCTTTTCGCGACTCTCCTGCGGGACCGAAGCGTGGGTCATCGTCGCCGGATGCGAGATCAGGCTTTCCACGCCGCCCAGGCTCTCTCCCAGAGTACACAATTTGACGCTTTCGAGCACCTTTTTTGCGTTTTCCAGCGACCCTGTCTCAAACGATACCATGCCTCCGAAACCGCTTTGCTGCCGTGCCGCAAGCTCATGCTGCGGATGGGATGCGAGACCCGGATAATAAACCTTTTGCACTTTCGGATGTTCGGTCAAAAAATTCGCGACCATTCGCCCGTTCTTGTCGTGTGTTTCCATCCGAATCGCGAGTGTTTTTGTCCCGCGGAGAACCAGGAACGAATCGAACGGTGACAGTATCGCCCCGACACTATTTTGAACGAACTGTATCCACTCCGCATCCTTCTCGTCGTTCAGAGCGACGAAGCCGCCAACGCTGTCCGAATGACCGTTAAGGTATTTTGTCGTTGAATGTACGACAATATCGACGCCCAGGTCAATAGGTTTTTGAAAATACGGCGACATAAATGTGTTGTCACACACAACTTTAGCACCGTTCGCGTGGGCAAGATCGGACACGCCACGCAGATCGGTGACCGTCATCACGGGGTTTGTAGGAGTTTCCACAAATACCATTTTCGTATTCGGCTTGAATGCTTTTTCGAGGCTTGGGATGTCCGAGGTGTCAGCAAGGTCGAACTCGACGCCGTAGTTTGTCAGTATGCGGCTGAACAAACGGTATGTTCCGCCATAAGTATTGTCACCAAGAATGACGTGATCGCCGGCTTTGACAAGTTTAAGCGTGGCGTCGATCGCCGACATGCCCGAAGCGAAGGCGTAGCCGAATTTAGCATTTTCGAGTGCCGAAATGTTTCTTTCGAGCGCAAGCCGGGTCGGGTTTTGCGTTCGGGCATATTCGAAACCTTTGTGTTTTCCAAGCCCTTCCTGCGCATAGGTCGACGTCTGGTAAATCGGAACGCTGACCGCACCGGTGGCGCTGTCAGGTTCGTTGCCTGCGTGTATGGCAGTTGTAGCAAAGCCCATAAAGCCGAAAAAAACTAATACTTTGAAATTACCCTAAATTTTACCTTACTTTTGCGGAGTTAAGCTAACGAAAGGCGTAGTTTAACGAGAGTTAATGGTAACACCGCGAATTTGAAAAAAGCAAACAAACCATAAGGCCGGAACGGTATTCCGTAAAAAAGACCAAAACGGGTCCTCAACACATAGATACGATCGAGGATCAGTCCCACTTCTGGGCCTAACCACGGTGTTAATTTAGACCGGTTGTTTGCCTGAAACTCTTCTAAAACAGTCCAAACCATCGGTAGCCGTTTAACACCTCTCCAATTCCGAATGAGGCCAGGTTGGCAATTATGATCGCTGTGATGCATCGCAACCAATCGTTCGTTTCCAGGAATCCCCTGTTCCGGAAGGCTAGCCAAAACAGAATGCATTCGGCGATCGGCGCGAAGGTTTCGGCGATGAAGAGATAGAATGAGCGAGATTGGTCGAAAAAGACAGCGGGCAGCACAAGCACGACGACCGGGTAGGTGCAGGCGGTCAGCCACGCTCCGCAGAATAATTTTTGACGAAACGGAACTTTAGGCGAAAGACCGACCAGAAGAACGGGAGTTTCGATCGCAATAGTTATCAGATATCCAAGAGGCAAGAATCGCCAAAGATCGGCAAGCGGCAGGTTCTGCGTCTGGACAAAATCTACATCGTCAAATAAAAACATAAAACTTGCTCGCGAAACACGCCAAAATGCGCGAAAAATTTTCAGCCCTCTTTCGCATTTTCGCGGGCTATAACATCTTTATTAAAAATGGAAACTCCGCCATCACATGCGCGATCGCGAAAGCAAAATAGATATCGCGCGTCGTTGCATAATCGACCATGAAACCCGCCCACAAGATCACAACGATCAACGCACCGACAACGAGCGAAGCGACGACCAGTTTCGGAATGCCGTCGCGGTTCGCAAGCAGCGGTATTTCGCTCAGTCGCCACGGTATCGCTCGGGGATCAACAAGCGGAATCAGAAGTATCCAAACAGAGTAATGAATGGTTTCGAGAAAGACGTGCGTTGCCACGAGCAGATGGCTCGAGATCCCGGGGAAAACGCCGCTTCCCGAGTGTTGTATTATTCGCCAAAACAGACTTGTGTCCTCAGGCAAATTTGGCTGCTGCGCAAGTGTCGTCCAAAGTAGGATAAGGCAAATCGGGATCGACGCGAGACACATACGATACGCACGCAGCCATTGGGGTTTTGTGCGCCGAATCTGCCGTTCCAAAAACCACATTGCGATGAACGGATGCAAATATACTATCGAGAGGCCGAAGTACGACGGAGCCATCCAACTAACGGCCGCAAGCGCGAATGCGGCAAACAATCCCCACGACCAATCGCTTTTCGGCTTTTGCAGACCGCGCAGGTGAATTAGCAATCCGACCCAGATCATAAACGCGGTGTTCCACCCACCCACGAACAACGTCCAGCTCGTGGCGCCCCATAGCCAGTTGCCGCTCATGAAATAGATCGTCAAATAAAAGGCAGTTAAGAGGATCACGCCGCCAATGCCGACCGCATAATAGGTCTTCGATCTGCCCCAGCGCACCGGCATTCGCGCGGCAAAATAACGGAACTCCATCAGATTGTGAGCACCGGCAAAAAGGAACACGCTGATAATAGAAAGTTGTAACGGGAAAGCGCCGACAAGCGTTGCTAAAAATGCGCATGCCGTAACGAAACCAGCCATCAGGATGGTTTGTGATCGTATATTGGATCGTAGCAGTTGGATTTCCTGCATAAGGGGTCGTCGGTGAAAAAGTGCAGTGGAAAAGGCTCAATTTCCTGCCGCCAAAGTTACTTTCTGTCTTTATTCCTCACCGGGTTTCGGCGTCTCCGGTGTGTCCGGGACGATCAACTCGATGCCGTGTTGTTCGTCCGTTGTTTCGATCTTTATCGGGCCCGACGCAAAATTATAGATATGTACCGAGGGAGCAAACAGCTTTCCGGTGATACTGCGTGCCTCGGGCGGCGGGCCCGCATTTGCGTAAACAATCGTCACGACCGCGCCGCTGAGCACTGCAAGGACGATCAACGCTGCGGTTTTTGTCCCGACCCTTTTCGACCGCGTAAACCAAACGCCACCGAATACGATGGCAAGGCTCAGGAACACGCCTGCCATTATCGTTTGAATTCGTGAAACGCCTCCGACAGACGCAGCGGCCGTTACGTTGCCGTCCTGATCCAGATCATCAAGCTGCGCGCGAAGCTCGCGGACCGCGCTTTTAGGTATGATCAGGCGAGCCTGTTTAGCATCTTTATCGAGCCGAATGGTTAGATTTGCGTCCACCGACTTTTTCGTTTTTGCGGGCTTGATCGGAGCTATGTCCGCGAACGCGGCGACGCAAAACAGCAGAGTTAGAACACCGGCAGTTACGATCTTTTTCATTGTCTCACTCCTTCTCGCGTAAATTCGCGCGAAATTATAACAGCATTTCCCAAAATCTGAACGAAGTTCTGCAGCAATTTTGCATCGCCCGGACACTTCTTTTTTGCGTCTTAGCCGCTTTGCGATAAACTCGTACACAGGAAAAACTTATGCGAGAACAGTTAAAGAAATTTATCGAGGCTATCGGCCGCGATTCGGTCGCCATTATCCCCGCCGCGCACGAAGCAACACGCAGTTACGACACGGAATACAGGTTTCGCCAGGATTCCGATTTTATGTACCTTACAGGTTTTCCCGAACCCGACGCCGTTGCCGTTATCGACCCTGCCAATCGTAAGAATCCGTATACGCTCTACGTTCGCCCGCGCGACCCGGAAATGGAAACTTGGTACGGCCGAAGACAGGGAACAGAAGGTGCAGTTAAGAATTACGGAGCGGACAAATCGGTTACGATAGATAAATTTGCTGCAGATCTCGGCAAGCTACTGGACGGACACGACAAGCTTTATTATCGGTTCGGCGTCGATCAAAAGCTCGATCTGGCGATCATTAAATATCTCTCCGCGCAGCGGCAGCGGCGCCTTAAAACGCCCTATCCGCCGCACACTATCGTTGACCCAACGATCCTGATTCACGAAATGCGGCTTCACAAGACTGCGGATGAGGTCGAGTTGATGCAAAAAGCCGCAACGATCTCAGCTGAGGCACACATTCTCGCGATGCAGAAAACGCGGCCGGGAATGAACGAGTTTCAGGTCGAATCTTTAATGGAAGCCTACATGCGTGACAAGGGAGCAAACGGTGTGGCGTATAATTCGATCATTGGCGGCGGCGACAATGCTACGATCCTGCATTATGTAGAAAACAACCAACCGCTGAAGGATGGCGATCTGCTGCTCGTGGACGCGGGCGCCGAGTATCAAGGCTATGCCGCGGATATCACGCGCACTTTCCCGGTAAACGGAAAATACACCCCGGCGCAGCGCGAAGTTTACGACGTCGTGCTCGACGTTCAGCTGCAGTGCATCGACTTTACAAAAACAGGCAACACCGTAAAGGCTCGGCAGGAACTCTCTATCGAGCTTGTGACGGAAGGGATGAAAAAGCTCGGCCTGCTGAAAGGTAAGACAAAAGACCTGATAAAGAAAAAGGCCTATATGAAATATTATATGCACGGGGTCGGGCATTATCTTGGTATGGACGTGCACGACGCCGGCCGTTACTTTACCGACCAATCGGCGAAAAGCTCGCGACCGTTCGCTCCGGGAATGGTTTTGACGGTCGAGCCGGGACTTTACATTCCGCCGGACGATAAGTCGGCCCCTGCAAAATATCGCGGCATAGGTGTGCGCATCGAAGACGATGTGCTGGTAACTAAAGACGGTAATTTAAATTTGACGGCGAAAGTGCCAAAAGACCCGGATGAGATCGAGGCTCTGATGCAAAAGTCCGCACGTAAGTGATAAAAGTTAGCCCGCTTGCGGAAGGTGATCGGCTCCTTGGTTTTGGATCGGCGTTCGCGGCTTTAATAGATCTGCGATCCGAGATCCGCAATTGACAAAATGCACGTTGAAGAAATCGCCAAAAATCTTCCCGCCCTGTTCGCAGCCCTGCTCGTGAGCATTCTCTTCATCCAGTCTGGCCTTGATAAGGTGTTCGATTGGAGGGGCAATCTCGAATGGCTCAACGGCCATTTTTCGAAAACGGTTCTAAGCGGCATGGTTCCGATGATGCTTGGGACGGTGATGCTGATGGAATTGGCGACCGGTTTTCTGTCAGCGATCGGGATCATTTATCTCCTCGCGACAGGCTCGCTTCTTCTTATTTTTATCGCCTCGATCATCGGTACCACGTCGATCACGGCGTTGTTCTTTGGCCAGCGTGTCGCCAAAGATTACCCCGGCGCTGCCATTCTGGTTCCTTATTTTATATTGATGCTTATTCTGATGTATCTGACCAACCCGTACGCAAAAGGCTGATTAGAAGCTAATTTAGTCGCTAAATTCTTGCAGAAAACGGTCGTGCTGCGCCCTTTGTTCGGACATGAATTGGATGAATTCTGGGGTCTCTCGTATGCGGTCGAGAAACGGGTCGCGCACGAATAGTGGATAGTCCGGATAGCCTGTGTTGGCGGTCTCGCGAAGCCATTTAACGGCCTCGGCACTGTCGCCTTCGACGGATTTGATACAGGCTAATAAGTACGTTTCGTGGTGGTAATCGTCGCTGTTATGAGGAACTTTTTCAAAGGCCGTCGTGACCTGCTTGTCGGCGTCAGAGAAATTTCCCTTGAGGGCCATCAGCAGGGCCCGCTCCATTAGAAGATCGTAAACCTCGGGATTTTGTTTTAGCCGGTCGTCGATCACTTTTTGAGCAAGCTCGAGATCACCTTTGTACAGCAGGTACCAGGGAGCGAAGCCTCGCTGCTCGATAGGGTGTTCGGGATGTAGTGCATACCAGGCGTCGACGTCGCCTCTCAAATATGGCAAGACGACTATCAAACCATTCAGAGCCTGGCTGGTTGGGTCGCTTGTCAGTCCTCGTTTGAGTTCCTTCTCGGCTTGTTCGTCGAGTCCGGCGTGGCCGTAAAGCGCGATCAGGTCACCACCGTTGTAGCCCGGATTAAGCTGCTTCGCAAGACGAAACTCCTTTATTGCATCTTCCGTTTTATAACCGCCATATGAGCTCCAAGCCAACAGCCCGCTCGCAATGTGAACCTCGGCTACATTCGGGTCGAGCTTTTCGGCGGTAGCGATCTCCTGGCGGGCGAGGTCAGCCCACTTCGGTTCGTCGGACTGAATGAAGCTCGCCATCCAGGCATACGAATAAGCGAGTTGGCCGTGAGCCATCGCGTAATTTGGATCGATGTTGATCGCCTGTTGAAAGAGATCGATAGTATTCTCCATCTGCGGCAGATAATCCTTATCAAATCCCTTGGCGTCGAGCCCAAACATGCCCTTTAAATAGAACTCGTACGCCCGCTGGTCGACCGGGTACTTGTCGTTAGCCGAAGCCACGATAGACGAGCCCAGGCGGATCTTTAGTTTATTGGCTACCTGCACTGCAACTTCGTCCTGAATGCGAAAAACATCGTCCGCCCTCATGTTGAAATTTTCATTCCAGATCGATATGCCATCCGCGGTCCTTAAAAGATTGACGCTGACGCGCATTTTGTCGCCGAATCTTTGAACCGTGCCTTCCAAAACGGCGTCGGCGTTCAATTCACGAGCGGCCGCTAAAGAATCGGGTTCTTGGTTTAGGTAGTGAATGACTGCGCTTGTGGGTCGTACGGCCAACTGGCCCGAACTGCTGATGCGCCGAATTATGGTTTCGGTAATACCGAAGCCAAGATAATTGTCGTTGGGGTCGATGCCTCTGAGCGGCAGCACGGCCAGTGACTTTACTGTCGGAGATGAAATGAAAAGGCGGTCCTTGCCAAACCACGACGCAGCAAAAAGCACGACGATCACGGCAATGGCCCAAAGAATCTTATGAGATTCTTTCTTTTCCGGCTCGGCTGCTATCGGCGGTTGGGGCTTAGCCTCTAAGGTCGACTCGACGACCGCCGTATCAATTGCTGATCCGCTTTGGTCGGATACTACATTCGCGACAAACCGATAACCGTGCCCGGGTACCGTCACTATATATTTATGATCCTTTCCGGCGTCACCTAACGCCTTTCGGAGCGTCGAGACATTTCGCGCGAGATTTCCCTCTTCAACAAAATCTGCCTGCCAGATCTTTTCGATCAGCTCATCTTTTCCAAGCAGTCGGCCCGGGTTTTCGGCAAAAACGAGTAAAACATCAAATACTTTACCTGTCAGCGGCACGACCTGGCCGTCGCGCAGCAATAATCGGTTAGCCGGATCGATCTCAAAATTATCGAAAGCGTATCGGTGGCCATTGGTGAGAGCCCCGTTTTTGCTGCGGTTTGTCGTTTCCAAATCTTTTCCGAAAATTTTCCGAAAATACGAAAGACACCAGGAGCACTCTTCTGATAATAATTTCCCACTAAACGAATAGCGCGATTATATCTCAATTTCCGAGAATACACGCAGTTTTTTTAGTTCAACTGAACTTAATCCTGGCTGTCTTTGACGAATTAATTAACCAAACTATAAGGAGAAACTAAAATGAAAAATATATCCAAACATTCACTGGCCATGCTCACCGGTATGCTGGCCGCTCTTGTGATGCTCATCACACTAGGCGGCTCACAAGCAAGAGCGGAATGTTTTGTCTCGCCCGACAAACTGGTCCCTGCGGTTACTCATTCGAACACAGCCGCACTGACGGGGCTGGCAAAATCAGCAGATTCAAAGGCTATTCCGGACGACGATAACGGGGGCCAGTCGATAATCGGCCTATGGCACGTGCACTATATCTTCAGTGTCCCCGCAATGGATCAGGAGGCCTATCAGATCTTTAATGCTGGCGGAACTGAGGTTCATAATCCGAATACACCGACCGACGG